>Ga0181531_10000197_pt1 | contig 44412 bp, 37 predicted proteins | sample PEATcosm2014_Bin_38_FD_119743 | JGI IMG/M metagenome (GOLD analysis project Ga0181531, IMG submission 119743) | Peatland microbial communities from MTU Mesocosm Facility, Houghton, MI, USA - PEATcosm2014_Bin11_10_metaG | ecosystem: Environmental > Terrestrial > Soil > Wetlands > Peat | place...
CGAAACTTCGTTTTGCGAAGGTCAATACCGACGACGAAACGGCGCCCGCTGAGCGCCACCATATCAAGAGCATTCCGACGCTGATCGTGTTTCGCGGCGGACAGGAAATCAAGCGGGAATCCGGTGCAATGAGCAGCGGCGCGCTGACCCGGTGGTTGAACGCGGCGATCGGCTAGCGAAGCGCACCGGGGACGGCAGGCGCTTTCCCGGCGCAGAGGGGTTGGATGATGTTGGTCGACACTGCGAAATTCCGGGTCCCGGAGGGCGGCACCGTCGAGCTGAAGCGTTGGCCGACGCGAATCGACCCGATTTACCGGTCCGATGACGACTACGCCGACTTGCTCAGCCGCGACATCGCTGATCGCAGCGCGCAGCAGGAAATGCTCTACGCTTCGAATCGCTATTCTCTATTGCTGATCTTCCAGGCCATGGATGCCGCCGGCAAGGACGGTGCAATCGCCCATGTGATGTCCGGGATCAATCCCCAAGGCTGCCAGGTCTTCAGTTACAAGCATCCAAGTGCCGCGGAGCTCGAGCACGATTTTCTGTGGCGCACGACGCGAGACTTGCCCGAGCGCGGCAAGATCGGGATATTCAATCGATCTTATTACGAAGAGGTTCTGATCGTCAGGGTTCACCCGGAAATACTGCGGTCCGAGGGCTTGCCGAGCGAAGCGCGCAACCCGAAGAAAATCTGGCACCAGCGGTATCGATCGATACTCAACTTGGAAAGACATCTCGATTTGAACGGGATGCGCATCATGAAGTTTTTTCTTCACCTCTCAAAAGAGGAACAGAGAAAGCGCTTCATCGAGCGCATCGACAGCGCGAACAAGAATTGGAAATTCAGTCTGGCCGACATCGAAGAACGAAAATACTGGAAGCAATATCAGAAGGCGTACGAAAAATGCCTGAGTGCGACCAGCACCGAACGGGCACCCTGGTACGTCGTGCCCGCCGACGACAAACGCAATGCGCGGCTGATCGTCTCACGCATCGTCTTGGAGACCACCAAAGGGCTCAAATTGGCATTCCCCAAGACAGGCCCAAAACGGCGGCGTGAGTTGCTTGCCTTGCGGAAGATGCTCGCGAAGTAGGCGCCCTGCGCGCCGCGCTCGCCACCGCGCTATTTTTGATCCGCGGCGGGCGGCGGCGGTGCGACCGCATCCGCGTTTTGCTTGAGCAGGTCCTCGGGACGAAGCTCCGGACTCGGGATCGCGGGCGGGTTTGGAGCCGCGGGCGCGGTATTGCCGGCGGCCGCGCTCCCCGCGCGCGCTTGGGCTCGTTCGCGCGCCGCAGCGGCTTGCTGCGTCAGGCGTTCCGTGCGCGCCCAGTCGGCAGTGTTCCAGCCGCCGCCGAGGTTGTTGATCAGATTGACGCTCGCGATCTGCTGCTCGAGTCGAACCTGCAATTCGGATTCTCTGCTCGAGAGGAAGGTGTTTTGCGCGGTGATTACGTTGACGTAGCTGTCGACGCCGTTGCGATAGCGGACGACGGAGTATTCCACGGTGTGTTGCGCGGCAACGGTCGCATTGTGCCGCTCCGTCAGTTCCTTCGAGAGAATGCGCAGGCTGGCGAGGTTGTCCTCGACCGACTCGAATGCCGAGAGCACGGCTTGGCGATAATTGGCAACGGCCGCATCGTTGAGCGCATGGGCCTGCAAGACAACGGCGCGTCGCGCGCCGCCGTCGAACAGGGTTTGCGCCAATGCGGGTCCGAACGACCAGAACCGGTTCGGCCAATCGAACAGCGAGCGCAGGGTCGTCGCCTCGTACCCGCCGCTCGCAGCCAGCGTCAAACTCGGGAAAAAGGCCGCACGCGCGATACCGATTTGAGCGTTCGAGGCCGCCACTTGCCGCTCTGCGGCGGCAATGTCCGCGCGACGCTCGAGCAATTCCGAGGGCACGCTCACGGGAACTACCGGCAAACTCGGATTGAACGGTTCCGGTTCGAGCGAGAACGTCGCCGGCGGAACGCCGATCAGCACCGCGATTGCGTGTTCGTACTGCGCTCGCGCGACCCCGAGATCGGTGGCCTCGGCCTGCGCGGTGTAAAGCTGGTTCTCGGCTCCCGAGAGGTCCTCGTTCGAGTCGATGCCGCTGCGGGTCAGCGTCTCGATCAAGTGGATATTTGCTTCGTAATCGACCAAGCTTGCGTCGAGAATCCGCCGCTGTTCATCGAGCGCGCGCAGCTGGAAATAATCTTGTGCGAGCGTGCTCTGCGTACTGAGCAGCGCGGTCACGACCTGCGCCGCGCTCGCCTGCGACGTGTAACGGCTCTGCGCGACCGTATTCCGCACGCTGCCCCAAAGATCGACTTGGTAAGTCGCGTCGACCGGGACTGTGTAGACCGTACGCGGCGCCGTAGCCGCCTTGGCGGCGGCCGCCGCCGCCGCGGCCGTCGTCGTCGTCGAGGCACTCGACCCCTCGCTCGCGATCGACAGGCTGGAACGCGATCGATTGATCGTCGGGTCGAGGCTCAAGATCGGAAAAAATGCGGCCTGCGCTTGCGCGACGAGCGCACGCGATGCACGGTAATTCGCCGCCGCGGCGGCGACCGTCTGGTTCGAAATCGCGACCTTGCTCTCGAGTTCGTCGAGTTTGGCGTCTCCGAAAACCTGCCACCAATCGGCCGGAATGACCGTGTCCTTCGGGTCCGCGAGCTTCCACCCCTGATTCGCTTCTCCAGGCGGGATCGCCTCCTTGAATGCCGGCTGCACGTCGGTCTTCGGCGCATCGTAATGTGGTGCAAGATTGCACGCCGTGAGCACAGACATGATCGCGGCGGCGGCCGGCCAGATTTTCGTGCGCAACATGAATTTCTCGTGTTTCATGAGATGGTCGGCACGCCCGCCGGCTCCGCGGGATCAGGGCGCGGCCCGAGTCCGAACTGCGAAATCCAGGTATTCAATCGGTCCATATAGAGATAGATCACGGGTGTCGTGTACAAGGTCAAGGCCTGGCTCACGATGAGGCCGCCGACGATCGCAATGCCGAGCGGCCGGCGCAACTCCGAACCCATGCCGGTACCGAGCGCGAGCGGCAGTCCGCCGAGCAGCGCCGCCATCGTCGTCATCATGATTGGGCGGAATCGCAGCATGCATGCTTGGAACACCGCATCTCTCGGGCTCTTATGTTCACGCCTCTCCACCTCGATTGCAAAATCGATCATCATGATCGCGTTCTTCTTGACGATACCGATCAGCAATATGATGCCAATCAAGGCGATCACGGTGAGATCGGTGTGGGTGATCAGCAACGCCAACAGTGCTCCTACGCCCGCCGAGGGCAGCGTAGAAATGATCGTAACCGGATGAATGTAGCTCTCGTAGAGAATCCCGAGCACCACGTAGACAGCGGCGATCGCAGCGGCGATCAGCCAGAATTCGTTCGCGAGCGACGCCGTGAACGCTTGCGCCGTGCCGCCGAAAGATCCTGTAATCGTCGTCGGCATGCCGATGCTGCGCTGCGCTGCGCCGATCAGGTTGACGGCGTCGCCGAGCGCTACGCCTGGCGCGAGATTGAAGGAAAACGTGACCGACGGAAAAACGCCCGTGTGGTTGACCGCGAGCGGGGCCGTCGCATTGCCGAACCGCGCTACGGTCGACAAGGGCACGACGCCGCCGCTCGTTGACGAGATGTATACGTTGTCGAGCGCGTGAGGGTCCTGCCAAAAGCTCGGCGCCACTTCCATGACGACGAAATACTGATTGAGCTGCGTATAAGTCTTCGCGATATCCCGTTCGCCGAACGCGTCGTAGAGCGCGCTGTCGATTGCTTCCGGGGATATGCCGAGGCGCGAGGCCGTCGCGCGATCGATCACGATGTTCGCCGCCAAACCGCGGTTCTGCTGATCGTTGTTGACGTCGCTCAACTGATGGATCTTCTTCATCGCGCCGAGCAAGGTCGGGGCCCATTGATTGAGCAGCTGTAGGTTGTCGCTCTGGATCGTGTATTGGTATTGCGCGGCACTTTGCCGGCCGCCGATCCTGACATCCTGCACGGCCTGCAGAAACAGCGTCGCGCCGGCGACCGTAGCGAGCTTCGGGCGCAGCCGGTTGATGATCTGGTCCGCGGTCGCACTACGCATCGCGAGCGGCTTCAAGGACATGAAAACGCGGCCGGTGTTGGTCGTCGTTCCGCCGCCACCGCCGGTGAATAACACCACCGTGTCGACTCCCGGATCCTCCTGCGCGATCGCCGCCAGTCTCTGGATTTTCTTCTGCATCGCTTGGAACGAGATGTCCTGATCGGCAATGATGCTGCCGTTCAAGCGCCCCGTATCCTGCTGTGGAAAAAAACCCTTTGGTACGATGATCGCCAAATAGGCGCTGAGTCCGATGGTCGCGATCGCGATCAACAACACGATCAACGAATGATCGAGAACTTTGCGCAAGCTGCGCTCGTAGCCGCCCAGGACCCATTCGAACGCGCGCTCGCTCGCGAGATACAATTTTCCGTGTTTGTGCTCATCTGCAAGCAACAGCGAGCACATCATTGGCGTCGTCGTCAGTGATATCACGAGCGACACTATGATCGTTACCGACAGCGTAACCGCGAATTCGCGGAACAGGCGGCCGATAATCCCCCCCATGAGCAGAATCGGAATGAACACCGCAACCAATGAGGTACTCATCGAAAGAACCGTGAAGCCGATTTCCGCGGCGCCTTTGTGCGCCGCCGCCATCGCATTCATCCCGGCCTCTTTGTATCGGGTGATGTTTTCGAGAACGACGATCGCGTCATCGACTACGAATCCAGTCGATATCGTCAGCGCCATCAGTGATAAATTGTCGATGCTGTAGCCCAGCAAGTACATAACCGCAAGCGTTCCGATCAAGGACACCGGCACGGCAACCAGCGGTATCAAGGTCGAACGAAATTCGCGGAGAAACAAGAATACCACCAGCACGACAAGCACGACGGAAATCAGCAAGGTCCTTTCGATGTCGCTCACCGAAGCTCGAATCGTCTGAGTCTGGTCGAGCGCGATCGTCAGATCGATCGAGGAGTCGATACTTGCGTGCAACTGCGGCAAGGCGGCTTTGATGCCGTCGACCGTGGAGATGATATTGGCGCCTGGTTGGCGAAAAATGATGATGAGCGCAGAACGCTTGCCGTTCGACATGCCGAGTGATCGGACCGTCTGGACCGAATCTTGGACGTTTGCGACATCCGAGAGCCTCACGGCCGTGCCATTGCTGTAGCTGACGATCAGCGGCTGATAGTCAGCCGCCTTCATTAGTTGATCGTTCGCGACGATCGCCGACCGATCGCTGTCGTTCGAGAAGTGCCCCTTGGCCTGATTGACGGTTTGCGCGGCGATTGCCGTGCGCACGTCCTCCAACTCCAGGCCATAGCCATGCAGCTGCGTCGGATTCAGATCGATGCGCACCGCGGGCGCCGAACTGCCTCCGACCACGACCTGCCCAACACCCGCGATTTGCGAGAGCCGCTGCTGCAGAATTGTCGATGCAGCGTCATACAACGCCGACGGAGCCAACTTGTTGGACGTCAGCGCGACGATCATGATCGGCGCGTCGGCCGGATTTACCTTGCGGTAGGTGGGGTTGGTCGGCAAATTCGCAGGCAGGTAGCTGCGGGCGGCGTTGATTGCCGATTCCACGTCCCTAGTTGCGGCGTCGATGTTGCGCGAAAGATCGAATTGCAACGTGATGCTCGTCTGCCCCAGCGTGCTCTGCGCCGTCATCTCTGTGACCGAGGCGATGCGCCCGAACTCGCGTTCGAGCGGCGTCGAGACCGAAGACGCCATGATTTCCGGACTCGCGCCCGGCAGGCCGGCCGATATCGAAATTGTCGGAAAATCGACCTGTGGCAGCGGCGAGACTGGCAGTACGTGATATGCGGCGATGCCGGCGAGCGCCACGGCCGCGGTCAGTAACGTCGTCGCGATCGGGCGCTCAATGAACGGCGTCGACAGACTCATGCGGAACTCGGGTGTTCGGCGCCGGCGGGCTTTGCACCACGCCAGCGCGCAAACTTTGCTGCCAGACCATCGAAGAACAAGTAAACGACCGGCGTCGTATACAGGGTCAGCAGCTGACTGAAAATGAGGCCGCCGACGATCGTAATGCCAAGAGGCCGGCGAAGTTCCGAGCCGACGCCCTGTCCGAAGGCCAGCGGCATGGCACCGAGCATCGCGGCCATCGTCGTCATGAGGATCGGCCGGAAGCGCAGCAGACAAGCCTCGCGAATAGAGTCGAATGCGCTCTTCTGCTGCTTGCGCTCGGCCTCCAATGCAAAATCAATCATCATGATCGCGTTTTTTTGTACGATACCGATCAACAGCACGATGCCGATGATTGCAACGACCGTGAGCTCACTGCCGAAGATCAACAGCGCGAGCAGCGCCCCGACTGCGGCCGACGGCAGCGTGGAGAGGATCGTGATCGGATGGATGTAGCTCTCATAGAGGACCCCGAGCACGATATAAACGGTCAACAGCGCACTCAACACGAGGATTGCCTCGTTGGAGAGCGACCCCACGAAGGCGGCCGCGGTACCCTGAAACGATCCCTGCAGCGCCGCCGGAGTCGGCAGCTTTTCCCGATCGTCGCGCACTTGTTGAATCGCGCTCACCGCCTCACCCAAGGAAGCGCCCGGCGCGAGATTGAAGGAAACCGTCGTCGCGGGAAATTGCCCCATATGGCTGATCAAAAGCGGCGCGGACTGTCGCGAGGCTTGTGTGATCGCGGACAAGGGCACGACCGTGCCCGTCGGTGACTTCAGATAAATATTGCGCAAGTCATCGGGACTCGTCTGGAACTGCGGATCGACTTCCAAGATCACGTGGTACTGATTCAACTGCGTGAACAAGGTCGAGATTTGGCGCTGGCCGAAGCTGTCGTAGAGCGCGTCGTCGATATTCTGAGTCGTTATGCCAAGACGCGAAGCCGTCGCGCGGTCGTAATTCAAGACCGCTTGGCGGCCCGCGGTCTGCTGGTCGCTCGCGACATCGGCGAGTTGCGGCAGCTGCTTGAGCCGAGCCAAGAATTGATTGACATAATTATTGAGTTCCGCCGCGTTCGGATCCTGCAGACTGTACTGGTACTCCGTGCGGCTAACGATGTCCTCGACCGAGATGTCTTGCACCGGCTGCATGTAGAGGCTGATGCCGTCGAGATTGCCGACCGACGCGGCCAGATCGCGGATCACGTCCGATGCCCCTTTGCGCTTCGCCAGCGGCTTCAAATTGATCTGGATACGGCCGCTGTTGAGCGTCGTGTTGGTGCCGTCGACGCCGATGAACGACGACAGGCTTTCGACCGCGGGATTCTCGAGGATCTTCGCTGCCAGACGCTGCTGCAACTGGGCCATCTTGGTGAATGAGACACCTTGCTCCGCTTCCGAGACTCCTTGAATCTCGCCGGTATCTTGCACCGGAAAAAAGCCCTTTGGAACGACGACGAACAGGATGATCGTGACTGCGAGCGTTGCGACTGCGACCATCAGTGTCAGAGTTCGGCGCATCAGAACCCAATCGAGGGTTCGCGTGTAGAATCCGAGGATCCGATCGAAGATACGTTCCGAGAACAAATAAAATCGGCTTTGCTGAGACTTGTCCTTGTGCTGCAGCAGCCTCGAGCAGAGCATCGGCGTCAGCGTCAGCGATATGAACGCCGAAATCAGGATCGTCGCGCTCAGGGTGACCGCGAATTCGCGGAACAGGCGGCCCGTGATGTCGCCCATCAACAGCAGCGGTATCAGCACGGCGATCAGCGACACGGTCAAAGACATGATCGTGAATCCGATCTGCTCGGCGCCTTTGAGGGCAGCCGCCATCGGCTTCTCACCCTGCTCGACGTAGCGGGTGATGTTCTCGATCATCACGATTGCGTCATCGACGACGAAGCCGGTTGAAATCGTCAGCGCCATCAGCGTGAGATTGTTGAGACTGTAGCCGAGCGCGTACATCGCGCCGAACGTGCCGACCAGCGAGAGCGGCACCGCAATGCCGGGGATCAGCGTGGCAGCGAAGGTTCGCAGGAATACGAAGATCACCGCCACGACCAGCGCGATGCACAGCAGCAGCTCGAACTCGACATCGGCGACCGACGCCCGGACCGTCGTCGTGCGGTCCGTGAGCGCGGTAATATTGATGACCGCTGGAATCGTCGCGCGCAGCTTCGGCAGCAGCGCCTTGATGCGATCGACCACGTCGATGATGTTTGCGCCCGGCTGGCGTTGGATGTTGACGATGACGGCCGGCACCTTGTTCATCCAGGCCGATTGCTCGGTGTTCTCGACGCCGTCGACGATTTTCGCGACATCCTTGAGCATGACCGGATTGCCGTTGAAGTAGCCGAGCACGAGCTTCAAGTAGTCGCCGCTCGTGGTCAGCTGGTCGTTGGCGCCGATTTGGTAGCTCTGCGCGGGCCCGTCAAAGCTGCCCTTGGCGGTGTCGAGGCTCGCGGCCGTGAGCGACGCGCGCACGTCTTCCATCTGCAAACCGTAGTAGGCCAACTGGGTCGGATTGATCTGCACGCGAACCGCGGGCTTCTGCCCACCGCTGATCGTCACGGCGCCGACGCCGGGCAACTGGGATATTTTTTCCGCGAGGCGCGTGTCGGTGTAGTCTTCGACCTGAGCAAGCGGCATCGAGTCCGAAGTCAGCGCGAGCGTCAATATCGGCGCGTCCGCCGGATTGACCTTGTTGTAGATCGGAGGCATCGGCAGTCCGGCCGGCAGATAATTCTGCGCGGCGTTGATCGCCGCCTGGACGTCCTGCTCCGCGACGTCGATATTGAGGCTCAAGTTGAACTGCAGCGTGATCACGGACGCGCCGTCCGCGCTCGTCGAGAGCATTTGGTTGAGCCCCGGCACCTCGCCGAGCTGCCGCTCGAGCGGCGCAGTCACGGCCGAGGAAATGACATCCGCGCTCGCGCCCGGATAGAAGGTCAAGACCTGCATCGTCGGATAATCGACCTCGGGCAAGGCCGCGATCGGCAATTGCCGGAACCCGATGATACCCACGAGCAGAATCGCCGCCATGAGCAGCGAGGTCGCGATCGGCCGCTGAATGAACGGTCGAGACGGGTTCATCCGGTCTTTTTCACATCGCTAGCGGACGCGGCAGTGGCCGGCGCTGGGCGGCCCGGCGCCGCGGCGCCGGGCGGCGTCTTGATCGAAATCTTAGTGCCGTTTTGCAGCTTATCGAAGCCGTCGGTCACGACCTGCTCATTGGGCTCTGCGCCGGTGATCGCGGACACGCCGGCATCGCTTGCGAGGATCTTTATATTGCGCGACTGCACGGTCGAATCCGGCTGGACGACGTAGAGAAATGCAACATCGTTGTTGCGCTGAATCGCGGCATCCGGCACGAGATCGACGCCCGCGAGCGTCTTGACGAGCAGTCGCACGTTCACGAACTGATTGGGGAACAACTCGTTGTGCGCGTTCGCGAAACTTGCGCGTGCGCGCACCGTGCCGGTCGCGACGTTGATTTGGTTGTCGAGCGTCAACAGCGTGCCGGTCGAGAGCGTGCTTTTTTGCGTACGGTCGAGTGCGGTCACCGTCAACTTGTGCCCGGCCTCGATCTGTTCGCTGACCTCGCCGAGATTGTCCTCGGCGATCGTGAAGATCACCGTGATCGGTTGCAGCTGAGTGATCGTCGCGATTCCCGTAGTGCCGTTCGCAGGCACGATGTTGCCCGGATCCACGAGGCGCAATCCCACGCGGCCGTCGATCGGCGAGGCGATCCGCGTGTAGTCCAGATTGACTTGGGCCGCATCGAGATTGCCCTTGTCGAGCGTCACGGTCCCCTCGTCCTGTTCGACCAGAGCCTCCTGGGTCGCGAGCTGCTGCTCCGGTATCGCATGCTCCTTATAAGAGTTCTGATAGCGCACGAGGTCGATACGCGCGTTCTTGAGCAGCGCCTCGTCGCGCACCAGCTGGCCCTGTGCCTGCACCACGAGCGCTGCGTAGGGGCGCGGATCGATGACCGCAAGCAGATCGTTCTTCTTGACGATCTGGCCTTCTTTGTAGCGCACCTCGGTGAGCTCGCCCGCGACACGGCTCGCCACGGTCACGGTGTATACCGGCGTCACGGTACCCAGTTCGTCGAGGTAGATGTTGATGTCACCCTGCTTCACGGTGCCGGCCGCGACGGGAATCGCCGGCACGACCGCCGGCTTCGCCTTGGGCGTATACAGCCATTTGAATAGCAACCAAGCCACGATCAGCACGCCCAATACGATCAGCGTGGGGCGGATCCAGCGATGTTTAGGGGCGGTGCCGGCCGCAGGGCCGGACAGGAGGTGATCGGAATCCGTCATTTGTAAACCACTTCAGATGGTTGAGGCCGCCGACGGCGGCGCATTGGGAGCAGCGCAAACTACCATACGCCGCGTTTCCGTCAAATGAGCACGAGGCATTTTGCCCGTGCCGCGAATATGCATCGCGAGACTCAAGGGTTCTCGCGACGATAATCCGACATTTCTTCACACGTTCCTGACGATCCTGAAGCTTAAGGAGCCGTGATCATGCGCGACGGCCCGATGTCATAGATCGCGCAGTACCCGCGGCAGCAACTCCGGCAAATCCTCGGCCAGCAAACCGGCGCCGAAAAGCGCCGCAGCCGCGCCGTGCAGCCAAACGGCAGCCGCTGAGGCCAGAAACGGCTCCATGCCTTGAGCAAGCAAGCCGAGCACGATACCGGCGAGCACGTCGCCCGATCCCGCTGTCGCCAAATTGGGCGGTGCATTGGTGTTGATGATCGCCCGGCCGTCGGGTGACGCGATCACGGTATCGCGGCCTTTGAGCACGATGACCGCCCCGCTGCGCTGCGCTGCCACGCGCGCGCGCGCGAGCTTGTCGCCGCCGGTCTCGAACAGGCGTGCGAATTCGCCCTCGTGCGGCGTCAGCACGCACGGACCCGAGATCGCGCGGTCGAGCTCCGATCGGTGCTCCTTGAACGAAGTAATCGCATCCGCGTCGATCACGGTCGCGCGGCGCGTCGCGAGCATGGCCAGCGTGCGCGCGCGCGTTTGTTCACCGACGCCCGCGCCCGGGCCGATCAGAAAGGCCGTGATGCGCGGATCGGCGAGCAATGCCGCGAAATCGGCGGTCGACGCGAGCGGCGCGATCATGATGCTGGTCAAAGCGGCCGCATATATCGGCAGTGCAATTTCTGGAACCGCGATCGTCGTCAGCCCGGACCCGGCGCGAGCCGCGGCCCGCGCGGCCAGCCGCGCCGCGCCGGTGACCGGATAACCGCCGCTGATCAGCGCGTGACCGCGGCTGTATTTGTTGCCATCCTGCTGCATTCTCGGAAGTGCACGCAGCCACAGGCGCGGATCGTTCTCGAAACTGTTCGGGGCAACTTGCGCGACCGCGGACGGCGGTGTGCCGATGTCGCTGACGACGAGCTCGCCGCAGAGTTCGCGACCCGGCATCAGCAGATGTCCCGGCTTCTTGCGCAGGAAAGTCACGGTGAGTGTCGCGGCGACCGCGCCGAGACTCGCGCCGGAGTCTCCCATCAAGCCGCTCGGTACATCGATCGAAACGATTGGTGCTTTACCCGACGCGGCCGCCGCCAGTGTCGCGCGAGCGGGCCCGTCGAGCGCGCGGCTCAAGCCCGCCCCGAAGATCGCATCGACGATCAATTCCGCGCCATCAAGCACCTGCGGATCGAGCGCCTCGATGGGGCCGGTCCAGCGGCTCGCATTCTCGCGGGCCGCGCCTTTCAAATGTTCGCGCGAACCGAGCAGCGCGACGCGCACCGGCCAGCCGGCGCCAGCCAAAACCCGCGCCGCGACGAAGCCGTCGCCGCCGTTATTGCCGGGGCCGCAGAGTACGACGACGGGTCGGACCGACCACCGGCGTTCGATCTCGCGCGCCACCGAAAGCCCCGCGTTCTCCATGAGCTGCGTGACCGCAATGCCTGCGGCAACGCTCAAGCGGTCGGCTTCGTCCATCCGGCCGACATCGAGCAGGGCGGTCGCGAGATTCATCGCGGCACCGCCATCACGGTGGGATCAACCGCTCGTTCCGGCTTCGCTCATGCGGCATATTGCGCGCTGTAGAATTCGTGGCCGGACCCCTGTCGTTTCGCGCGGTACATCGCGTTGTCGGCATGCTGCAACAATTCATCGGCACTTCGTCCGTCATCGGGCGCAATCGCAATCCCGATGCTCGGGCGCACCGACAACTCGCGCTCGCCGATATGCACCGGCGCCCGCACCGCATCGTACAACTTGTTTGCGAGCGCAGTGAGCTGATGGTACTGCGGTTTGCCCGGCATCAGGCAAGCGAACTCGTCACCGCCGAGACGGCTCACGAGATCTTCGGCGCGAACCGCATGCGCGAGCCGTGAGCCGACGATGCGCAACAGTTCGTCGCCGACATGGTGCCCATGAGCATCATTGAGCTGTTTGAAGCCATCCAGGTCGAAATACAGCAGCGCGAATGACGGCTGCGGATCGCGCGCAGCTGCCAACGCCTGATCGAGTCTAAGGCTAAAGAACCGTCGGTTTGGCAGTGCGGTGAGCCCGTCATGCATTGCCATGTAGCGTGCCCTCTTCTCGGCGGACTTCATTGCGACGATCTCGGACTTCGCCGCGGCAAGCGCCGAGCGGGCAGCGTCCAGTTCACGCTCGAGTCGCTCGAGCCGGGACCGCTGTGGCTCGCGGCCGAGAATCCGCGCGAACGAGACCAAACTCCCTCGGCTCCCGGTTTCGGAACCGCGGGCCTTGGATTTGAATGGAACGACACTGAATGTACGAAGCATAACCATACTCGCGATAGGACCTTAAGAAGCCCCGATGCTCCGCGCTTGCACCGGTGAACGTCTGTACGTTGGCTAACCGTCGTCATTGTAAGCCGCCGACATCGCGCTTGCGATTTTGCCGATGCGCCCGTCGGTGGATTCCTACATCGGGATCGGTAGCTTCCCGTATAGACGCTCGCCGCCGACAGCGGTAGCGTGAGATCAATGAAAAAATCCGATCAGAACAGCGAAATGCGGCGCGCTCGCGCCGGCGGCATCAAGTGGCGGAGTGGCGACGCGGGCCGCGAACTTTCGCGCGTGCTGGGCGGAATCGGCGCGGCTCCGGATTTCGCGGCATTCGGCGAGCGCATGGATCACATATTGCGCGAGCTATGCGAAGCGCAGGAGCTCTGCGGCTCCAACGGTTCGCGCAATTCGCCGCATGGGAGAGATTGATGAACCACCTACTGCGCCGACGATCGCCGGGCATCGCGCTGGGACTGCTCGCGATCGCGCTGTGCAGCGCTTGCACGCTGCCCGGACCGAAGCCCGATGACGGCAGTCAGCGGGAAGGATACGGCTTCGCCATCTACGAGCCGTTCGATAATTCCCGCGACTGGGGGCCCGGGTACCTGGTAGGTCCGCCGCTGAGGCCGAAGCTCTATCCGAACGACTACAGCAATCGGTCGGCAGGCAGCGTACTCCACCCGGCCACGGCGCCCTCGATTCCAACGGGCTCGCCCAATTCGGACCCGCCGGTGGCGCCGCCGAACTGATCTCGTGTCGGCGGCTCAGCCGGCGCGACCATCCGCGGCTGGCGCTGCGAATTGCGCAAGTGCGCTCGCAGCGCCTGCGATCGCAGGCGCCCAGTCTCCCGGCTGCGGCTGCCGGAACTGGCGCAGCGTCGCATACCATGGAGAATCCGACCGCTGCCGCAGCCAGCGCCAGCAGGTATCGTAACGATTGAGCAGCCAGACGTTCTTGCCCAAGGCACCCGCAAGGTGGGCGACCGCCGTATCGACGCTGATCACCAAGTCCAAATTCATGATCAGCGCCGCCGTGTCGGAGAAATCCGTCCATTCGGCTGAAAAATCATGGAGCTGCGGCATGCTCTCGAGCTCCGCGCCGCCGTCCTTCTGCAGGCTGAAAAAGCTGCACCCGGCGACCGAGAGCAGCGGCGACAATTGCGCGAGCGCCAGGCTGCGCCGCGCATCGATGGCCGCTAGTTCGGCGCTGAACCTGCGCGCGCGGCCCGCCCACACGAGCCCGACCCGCAAGCCCGGATAGCCGGCCAGGCGCCGGCGCCAGACCTCCAACTTCGCGGCAGCAGCAAACACATACGGCGTCGACGAGCGCAAGGCGTCGCCGTCTGCGGCGATCCTCAAGTGGAAAGGCAGACTCATCAGGGGACAGTGGAAATCATGGGGCGGCAGCGGCGCCTCGAGCGATGTGACCGTGCCTACACCGGGCACCGTGCGCAGCAGTTCGGCCAGTTCGGACGGCGCGACGAGATGTACCTCGGCACCTCGTGATGCGAGATCGGCGGCGAAGCGGATGAACTGCAAGGTATCGCCGAACCCCTGCTCGGCCCACAGCAGAAGCCGGCGCCCCTGCAAGGGCTCACCGCGCCAGGCCGAGTCGCGCGGCAAGCGATACCCGCCGCGCAAGTTGGCACAGCCCTCCCAGCGCGACTCGAAATTCTGCCAGCCGGCTTCGAAATCGCCGAGAGACAGCTGACTCAGCGATAGATTCCAGCGTACCGCCGCCGAATTCGGCGCCAATTCGAGTGCGCGGGTCAGGCTGGCTCTGGCGGCTTCCGCCTCGCCGGCGTCCTGCAATACCGCACCCAAATTGTTGAGCGCTTCGACGGACTCAGGCTCAGAGTCGAGGATCGATTGCAGCTCCCGACGTGCGGATGGCAAATCTCCGAGCACGCGCTGCGAATTTGCGAGGTTCAAGCGCGCGCTCGTGTAGAGCGGGTCCTGCGAGAGCGCCGCCCGAAAAGACTGCACGGCTTCCGGAAGCCGCCCTTGGGCATGTAGCGCGAGGCCGAGATTATTGCGCGCCTGGTTCAAGTCCGGGCGTAGCGCGAGCGCGCCACGCAGCGACGCTTCTGCAGCCGCAAATTTTTCCTGCTGTAACTGTGCAAGTCCGAGCCAATTGAGTGCATCGGCCTGCTCACCGTTCTGTTGCAAGGACGCCGTCAAGCTCGCCTCACCCGCCGCAGCATCGCCACGCGCGAGCGCGAGACGGCCCAAACCTTTGAGCGTGCCCGCTTCGTTCGGCGCGAGCTGCAACGATCGTTCGAAGATTTGCCGAGCCTCGTCGAACCGGCGCTCATCGCATCTCGAGTCCGCGACTCCGTTGAGTGCGACCACGAGTTGTCGGCGAGCCTCGGGGAACGCCGGCTGGATCGCCAGCGCTCGCTCGAGAAACTTGGCCGCCGCCTCGAAAATTCCAAGGTCGCAGCACAAGACGCCGAGCAGAAAAATGACCTCGGGGTCGTTCTCGTCTTCGTGATGCAGCTGCCGATAGAAGCGCTCCGCCTCGTCGAGCCGGCCCGCCTGATGCAGCCGGATGGCCTCGATGAGATCTCGATCGCGCCGGGTCGCGGTCATACCGATTGCGGCGCGCAGCGGCGTAGTTGCGGTCCGATCATCTTTTCGGCTTGGGCAGCTTGACCGCCGCCAAGGCGTCGTAAAGATTGCTGTCGGGATGTTGCGTGCACCGATCAGCCAGTGCCGCGGCGAATACGGCGAGCTTGCTCGAATCGAGCACGTGTCCGCCGACCTTTCCGACCGAATAGCCGAGCAGCCACATCATGATCGTGTTCGCACTCTGCGGATCCGATTGCGCCATATCCGCATGCCGTGCCTCGAAGGTTGCGCACGGCAGCGCATCCAGGTCCATCGGATTGATATTCGTGAGCTTCACGGTCGCAACCGCATCGAGCAGCGTGCTTTTCGCGTGAGTCTTGCACTCGAGGTCCAAGGCGTTGCCGAACTGCTGCAAGGCTTCACCGTACATCACGTGCGCACCCGACTTCGCGACCGCATAGCCGAACAGCCACATGACCACATCGACCGCATCTTCGCGCTGTGCTGCGGGGGGCGCATTCATGATGTCGCTCTCGTAGCTGTCGCAGGTCAAAATGCCGATATCGATCGGAACGGCACGGCTCAGACAAGGCAACAAACAAGCGACGACCGCGCATAGAGTAAGAATCTTCATTAAATCTCCATTGAATTCCGAAACCGATCCGATGTTCACCGCGGCCTTTGGCGCTAGCTTCGCGGCCTTTCGGTAAACCCACGGCATACGGCGGCGATCTTGTTGCCGTCGGGATCGCGGACGTAGGCCGCATAAAAATCCGCGCCATAGTGGAGCCGCAGACCCGCGGCACCTTCGGACGCACCGCCGTTCGCGAGCGCCGCCGCATGGAAGTCCTCGACCGCAGCCCACGACGGCGCAGCGAAAGCCACCATCGTGCCGTTCCCGACGGCTGCGGGTTGCCCGTCGAACGGCACGCAAAGCCACAGCGCGATCTCATCGGCCCCGCGGTTCCGGTAGGTGCCCCACCCCGCCCATCCATCCCAACCAGCCTCGCCCGAGGTGTCGCAGCGGGCCAAGCCCAAGGGCGCGAGCGCCGCGTCATAGAATTGCACCGCCCGTTCGAGGTCGTTCGTACCAAGACATATGTAAGTGAACATCGGTGTGAGTGGTGCCCTGAGAGAGATTCGAACTCCCGACCTATTGTTTACAAAACAATTGCACTACCGCTGTGCTATCAGGGCCTTGGGGTGAATTATAGCGTTTCGGCGCGCGCTACAGAACTAGCGATTATACGCTGGCCGCGACCTCTGTTATCCACCGTACAGACTCCGGGAGGCCGTGGCCCGCAACATGCCTGCGACTTACACCAATGAGGCCGATTCAATGAAAACCACGAATTTATTTGCAGTCACCAGCTGCGCAATGATCGCCGTACTCGCGAGCAGCGCCGCAGTTGCAGCGAGCAAAGCCAAGATCGATCTGCGCGTAGAAAGAGCGCTGCATCATTTTAACCGGATCAACCCGGCACACGAGTCGCTGGAAGCGAATGCGGCCGGCGAACTGGTGTTCCCGCGCATCACGAAGGGCGGCATCGGCGTCGCCGGCGAATATGGCGAAGGCGCGCTGCGCGTACATGGCCAGACCGTGGGCTATTACAGCGTCTCGGCCGCATCGGTTGGGCTGACGGTCGGCCTCGCCAAGCACAGCGAAGTGATCCTGTTCAATACACAGGAAGCGCTCGACAAATTCACGAACAGCAAGGGCTGGGCAGTGGGCGCAGATGTCGGCATTGCGGTCGCCTCGAAGGGCGCCGGCGCGGATTACGACACGGTGACCATGAAGAAGCCGGTCGTCGCGTTCGTATTCGGCGAGAAAGGCTTGATCGCCGATGCGTCCGTCGACGGCACGAAAGTCAACAAAATCGAGCGTTGATTCCTCGCCTCGAACAGTCGATCGAGGCTCTCGATGGCCGTGTGTCAACCGGCACAAGGCCATCGCGCTCGCTAGCCCAAGGCCGTGACAGCCGCAGCAAAAAAGTCCTCGTCGAGTATCGGCGCTGAGTCCGACGGCTTCGGCAATGCGGCGAGCACGACGATCACGACTTGCTGCTTCGGATTCATATAGAGATGTTGCCCGAATATGCCGATCGCCTGGCTTGCGGTTTCGTTCGGCGATCCTGCACCGGCGGCGACCGGCCACAGCATGTAGCCGTAATTCACGGCGATGCCGCCGACCGTTTGAGGCTTGCTCGCCTGCTCAAACCACCCCGAAGGCAGCACCCGCTCGCCAGCGGCAATTCCGCCACCGAGCAGGAATAGGCCGAAGCGGCCGTAATCCCGCAGTGTCGCACTGAGACCGCTGCCGCCGATCTCCAAACCATTCGGCGCCTCCAACCACCAAGTCGCGTCGCACTCCATGCCGAACTTCGCCCAAATGCGGTCGGAGAGGTAATCGCTGAGCGGACGACCAACCGCGGCCGCGACCAGGGCTCCGGCGACGTGAGTCTCTCCGGTGCTGTAGTTCCAAACGGCGCCCGGCAGGCTCGCGCGCGGCAGGCTCGAGATCAGATCGAGGATTGCGCCCGGCCGCTGCGAAATCTGGGCTTCGAGCATCCGCCGCCGATCCGATTGGGGATTCGTATAAGTTTCGTCCCAACGCACGCCCGAGGTCATGTGCAACAAGCGCTCGATGCTCACGCCCTCATACGCGCTGCCGGCGAGCCGCGGCAGATACTTCGTGACGTCCGCCTCGATGCTCTCGATGTACCCGTCGTGGATAGCGGCACCGACCAAGGACGCCGTGATCGATTTGACGAGCGACATCGACATCCAGCGCGTCGCGCCCGTATTGCCGAGTTCGTAGTCCTCGAAAACAATTTCGCCTTGCTTGAGAATCAGCAGTCCGGTGACCCGATTGAGCGCCAAGTAGTCGACGAGGTCGTAGCGCTTGCCGCGCGAGCTGAATTCCACGGCTGCGAGCTTGTCTCGGGCATGAGGCAACGGCTGGACCCGCGCCCCGTGCTTTACGACGCGAACGGGAAACAACTGGTCGCCATTGCGGAATGTATCGACTTGAATGTCGGAGGTGAGCGCGCCGTCGTAGATTTCTCGAACGGTGCCGAGGCTTGCCGGCGGGCTCAAAGTTCGGGCCCAAGAACGATCGGCGAGCCGTCGGCAAAGCGCGTGATGCGAAACGCGGAAGGATCGACCGAAGGATCCGCGCCCACGGCGAGTTGCGCCGCGAGCCTTCCGGCAGCAGGCCCGATGCCGAAGCCGTGGCCTGAGAATCCCGTCGCTACCGTCAAGCCGGGCAGTCCATCGACCGCGCCGATATACGGCACGATATCCGGCGTGACGTCGATGTAACCGCCCCATTGCTGCACGACCTTGACCTCGCCAAACGCGGGAAACAGCTTGCGCATCGCCGCCATCGCGGCCGCATTCATTTTTTCGTCAGGCGCCGGATCGAGTACGCGAACCGACTCGAACGGGCTCGGCTCATCGAGCGACCAGCTGCGCGGCATGCGCAGTTCGCGCAGCGACTGGGCCGTCAAGCGTGGACTCAGCGCGCCCTCCTCCTTGCGTATGGCCGGCAGGAATTCGCGCAGATAGCGCAAGGAATCAGGGACCAGCGGCACCACGTGGCCGTCGCCCTTGGCGATCGTGTAGCCGCCGTCGAGGCGCTTGCGCAGTCCCAGATCGGCCATGTACGCACAGATCATCGGTCCATCGGCGACCGGCGCGGTTCGCAGCACCGAGGACAACACCTTGACCTGCGGCAAACGGATTCCGAGGCTCGCGCAGAGCAAGCCGGACCACGCGCCGCCTGCGAGGATGACGCTGTCGCACACGATCCGGCCGCGCTCGGTGACGACCGCTCGAACGCGGCCGCCACCACGCTCGATGCCGCGCACGGCGCAAGGTGCGATGATCACGGCGCCCTTGCGCTGGGCAGCGCGCGCAATCGCTGGCGCCGCTTTTTGCGGTTCGGCGCAGCCGTCGGTCGGCACATATAGACCGCAACGCAACGCCCGACTTGCGCCTGGCATGAGCGCATCGAGTTCGCGACCGCGAACGACGCGCGTGCCGATCTCATAGGAGGCCGCCATGCTCGCCCAGGCCGCGAAGTGCTGTTCGTCGGCTTCGGTCTGCCCGACATAGAGCACGCCGCATTCGCGGAACCCGACCTCGGCTTCGGTCACGAGATTCATTTCGCGCCACATGCGCAGGCTTTGTACGATCAGCGGCATCTCGCGCTCGTCGCGTCCCGCCTGCCGGCACCAGCCCCAATTGCGGCTCGATTGTTCCGCCGCGATATACGCCTTCTCGCAAAGCACGGTCGGGATGCCGCGAGTCGCGAGCGTGAGCGCAGCCGAGACACCGATGATGCCGCCGCCGATGATCACGACGCCGGTCGCGGCCGGCAGCGCCTCGTCCGGCACGATGGAGTCGACGTAGGGTCCCATGCGGGGCATGATCGGCCGTGCGCTTGCGCGATGCAACAGCGGATGATTCTCGAAACGGAGAGCAGCCATCGAAACCGACGAGCAGGAGCAACAGGTGCATGCGGCTGGTCGCGCGCTTGCCGCGGCGATGCGCCGGCTGCTCGGCGCGCTCGCCGCCGGCGAGATCAATACCGTGATTGCGCGTTTTGTTGACGACTGGCCGACCCGACTGCCGCCACGAACGGGCACGACCGCAACACTACCCGTGCTGCGATGGCTGCCGTCGCTCGCCGCGGCAAGCAACGGCGGCGCCGCCGCCGCCGGTTCCGCCGCCGCGAACTGTGCGGACGTGGCCGAGAAACTGATCCGAACCGCGAGCGATCTCACGTGGCAGCAAACCTACACACGCCGCGATCTCGATGAGGCGTTTCTCGACAACTATGGGTGGACCGAACTGTTCGGTTTGCGCGGCCCGCTCGTCAGCGAGCGCCTCAGCGGCGGATTTCTCCTACTGGGCCCGCACACGTTGTATCCGCGTCACCGCCACGAGGCCGAGGAATTCTATGTGCCGCTCAGCGGGACCGCGGCGTGGCAGCAGGGGGACGGCATCTGGCGCGAGAAAATCGTCGGCAGTCCGATTCACCATGCGAGCTTCGAGCCCCACGCAATGCACACCGCGGATCAGCCGCTGCTGGCCCTCTATCTCTGGCGCGGCGCGCAGCTGACCGGGTCGGCGCGGCTCGACGATTAATGCGCGAGGCTGCGCACGCGCGGCGCCTCGAACTCGTCGCCCGGCTTCCAAGCGATCGTCCCCGGTGCCGTCGACGCCTGCCAAGCGAGCGCGAAACCGAACTGCGCGAGTGACGCGTTGCTTGAAAAATCCATATCGGCCCGGTATTCATCGCTCGGCTGATGATAGTGCTTCGCGGTGTATTCCTCGGCCTGCGCCCTGCCCCACTCCGGCGGATGTCCGACGAACTTCTGCGCCGTATTGATCGAAAACGAGGGCACGCCCGCGCGCGCGAGGCTGAAGTGATCGGAGCGATAATAATGTCCGGCACCCGGTTGAGGATCCGGTTGGATCTCATAGCCGAATGCCGCCGCCGTCTTCTGCACGGTCGGGAAAAACGTCGTGCGCTCGGCGCCCGTGACGTTGACCGAAGCCGGGACCCCGATCGGCGGCACCGCATCGTAATTGAGATCGAGCGCGATCGCGGACGCGGGGATCGGCGGGTGCTTACCCCAGTAATTGGAGCCGAGCATGCCTTTTTCCTCGGCCGTGACCGCAACGAAGAACACCGGGTGCGGTGGTTTGGCGCCGGAGGTCGCAAACGCGTGCGCCAATTCCAGCACGATGCCACAGCCGGTACCGTTGTCGACGGCACCGTTGTAGATGTTGTCGCCGCTGCGATTCGGATCGATGCCCAGGTGATCATAGTGCGCGGTAAACACGATCGCCTGCGTCGGCGGCCCGGCGTCGGTGCCGGCCAACACGGCGACGACGTTCGAGGACTCGAATTGGCGCACCACGCTCGCGATATGGGCCCTGAAACGCACGGGTAGCTCGCGTGCCTTGAATTTGCGTGTGCCGGCGAGCGCAATCATTTGCTCGACGTCGAGTCCCGATGCCGCGAAGAGCTTGCGCGCCGCATCCAGCTGGATCCACGCGGCCGCCCGCAGCTTCGGATCCTTGTCGTCGCGCAAGTAGACCTGCTCGCCACTCCATGAATTGCGCACGACGTCCCACCCGTAACTCGCAAGATCCGTGCGATGGATGATCAGAACGCCGATCGCCCCCTTGCGCGCGGCCTGTTCGAATTTGTAGGTCCAGCGTCCGTAATAAGTCAGCGCCTCACCGTTGAAGAATTTCGGATCTTGCGACGGCGGTTCGTTGACGATCACCAGCAGCACCTTGCCCTTGACGTCGACGCCCTTGTAATCGTCCCACCGATACTCCGGAGCGTCGATGCCGTAGCCGACGAAGACGATCGGCGCATCGACATCGGCGCTCTCGGTCTGAGTCTGGTTTCCGACCACGAAATCGTCGCCCAATTTGAGCGCAAGCGCGTCGCCCCGCTGCGGCTGCAGCGACGCCGCCGTCTCGGGAAGCGTGTGCACGCCGGTGAATCGGACCTTCTGCAGGTAGGTGCCGTCGTCGCCGGCCGGCTGGAGTCCGTCGAGCGCGAATTGCGTCGCGATGTATTGTGCGGCGATATCGCCGCCGCGGGCGCCCGTACCGCGCCCTTCTAACAAGTCATCGGAGAGGAAGCGCACGTGCGCGCGGATGCGCTCGGCATCAATACCGGAAATCGCACGCTTGATGTCGTCGGGCAGGCCCAACTCGACCTCGGCATGCGCGGCGACCGCCGCCACCGTTGCCGCGCTCGAGCTGTCTGCGCGGCTGAGCGCACTCCACGCCACCATCGTGACGTACATAACCACGAATGCCAGTTGCGATTTCATCGTTGACCTCGTGCCGGGAACCTGATCGGGAGGGGCGGCGCAGTGTCTCAGCCGCAATATGCGCAAATCAAGCCGCACAGCGCTTCAGATGACCGCGGCTCGCGAATCTGTGATCATAGAGCCCATGCGTACCTTATTGACCGCCAGTTGGTTGCTCGCCGTTACCGTGTTGGGCTTTATGGCTCGTGCCGAGGCGCAGACCGCGCCGGCCGGTGTCGATCCGGCCTTGACCGCCGCGATTGCGAGTCCTGCGCGCACGCCCGCGTTCAGCGCGCGCGACGTCGCGCGGCATCCGGCCGAGGAGCTGACGTTCTTCGGCCTGCGGCCGACGATGACGACCGTCGAGCTGTGGCCGGGCGGCGGCTACTGGACCGAAATCCTCGGAGCCTATCTCGCGGCGCAGGGACATTATTACGTCGCGCTGCCGACACCCGGAGACAAAGAAGAAGACGCGGGCGTCAAACGTTGGCGCGCGCGCGTCGCCGCCCAGGCCGATCGACTGGGTACGGTACACGAGACGGCCTTGGGCGAAGGCAGTTACTCGATCGCCCCGCCGGGGTCGGCCGACTTGGTACTGACCTTCCGCAATCTCCACAATTGGATGGACGCCGGGTACGCCGACGCCGCACTCGCAGCCTGTTTCACGGCACTCAAGCCGGGCGGGGTCCTCGGGATCGAGGAGCACCGTGGGCGCAACGATCGACCGCAGGACCCGAAGGCGAAAGACGGCTACGTGCGCGAGGACTATGCGATCGCGCTTGCCACGAAGGCGGGCTTCAAGTTGGTCGGCAAATCCGAAATCGATGCCAATCCCCGTGACACGAAAGATTGGGTCGACGGCGTCTGGACCCTGCCACCCACTTTGTCGCAGGGCGATAAAGACCGGGATCGATACCTTGCGATCGGCGAAGCGGACAACTTCGTGCTGAAGTTCCGCAAGCCCGCGCGATAGTTTCTGCCCATGACGGCGCGATCGACGCTCACGACCGCGATTGCGACGGCGCTCATGATCGCGGCCTCTGCTCTGCCCGCGTCGGCCGATCAAGCGCTGTTGCGCGAGATATCAAGCGCTCCCGATCCGGCGCAATTGCAAATCACGGTTCAAACGCTGGTCGATTTCGGTACGCGGCACACCCTCTCTGACACCGCCTCGCCGAAGCGCGGCATCGGCGCCGCGCGCCGCTGGGCGCAATTGCGCCTGGCCGAGATCGGCCGCGACTGCGGCGGCTGTCTGACGATCCTGACGCCGGCGCAGACCTTCACCGGAGAGCGGGTACCAACACCGACCGAGATCGTCGATGTCGTGGCCATCCAGAAAGGAACTTCCGATCCCGAACGGGTCATCGTCGTGACCGGGCACATCGATTCGAGAGTCAGCGACCCGATGAATGCAACCGCGGATGCACCAGGTGCCGACGATGATGCGTCCGGCGTCGCCGTTGTGCTCGAGTCCGCGAGAATCCTGAGCCGCTACCGATTTCCGGCGACGATCGTCTACGGCGTGCTATCGGGCGAGGAACAGGGCCTCTATGGCGGCAAGGTGCTCGCCGATTACGCGAAAGCGCACAACTGGCGCGTCGAGGCCAATCTGAACAACGACATCGTCGGATCTTCACACGGACAAAACGGCGTGCTCGACAACACGCGCGTGCGCCTCTTTTCGGAGGGCACGCGTGACACCGAGACGGCTCAAGAGGCCAAGCAGCGGCGATTCGAGGGTGGCGAGAACGATTCTGCATCCCGAAATATCGCGCGCTACATCAAGGAAGTCGCGGAAGCCTATTTGCCGAACTGGACCGTCGCGCTGATCTATCGGCTCGACCGGTTCGGCCGCGGCGGCGACCATTCTGCGTTCAATGCGCTCGGCTACCCGGCAGTGCGATTCACCGAAAATGCGGAGGACTACCGGCACCAGCATCAGGATCTGCGCACCGAAGGCGGTGTGCGCTACGGCGACCTCATCGAACACCTGGATTTCGCTTATCTCGCCAAGGTCACGGCAACCAATATTCTCGCCGCAGCCTCGCTGGCCTCTGCTCCGCCGCCGCCGGTGCACGTCAAGGTCACCGGCGCGGTCAGCCCCGATACGCAGCTGTCGTGGGAGGCCGCACCCGGCTCGGCCGCGGCGCTCTACCGCGTGCATTGGCGCGAAACGACCTCGCCCTCGTGGACGCAGGCGCGCGACGCGGGCCTCGCCGTGACTTTCAAACTCGCGAACGTCGCAATCGACGATTTTGCATTCGGCGTCTCGAGCGTCTCCGCGGACGGCTTCGAGAGCCCGATCACTTTCCCCGGCGCGGCCGGCGCCTTTTTCACCCCAGACCAACACCAGAGCCAATCGCCATGAGAAAAATCACGAGTTCCGCCGCAGTTTTGGGTTTGCTGATGCTGTGCGCCGCCTTGCAGGCAATCGGCGCCGCTCAGTGGACCGAGGGCGTCAACTATTTCTTGGTATTGCCGCCGCGCGCCGCTTCGGTTCCGCCGGGCAAGGTCGAGGTCACCGAGGTGTTCTCGTATGGATGCCCGGCCTGCAATGCGTTTCTACCCGTGATGCACAAATTGGCGCAAAAGCTGCCCGCCAATGCGGTACTCGACTACGTGCCGGCGTCGTTTAATGCGAGCGAAGACTGGCCCATGTTCCAGCGCGCGTTCTATGCCGCACAAGCGCTCGGGGTCGCCGAGAAAACCCATGATGCGATGTTCGATGCGGTTTGGAAGAACCGCACACTCGCGACCATCGATCCGAAGACGGAGCGGCTCGTGGATCACATGCCGACCATCGAGGACGCCGCAAACTTTTATCACACCGTCGCGGGCGTGCCGGTACAGAAATTCATTGATACCGCAAACAAAGATTTCACGGTCGACCGCAATATCCGCTCCGCCGAGGCCTTCATCGCGGGCTGCCGCGTGGACCGCACACCGACGATCATCGTCAACGGCAAATATCGGCTGAATGTCGAATCCGCCGGTGACACGGACAAACTGATCGAGCTCGTGCTGTGGCTCGTCGCGAAGGAAACCCGGTAACAGACCGGCTCGCGCGCCGACTCACGCGATGCGCACGCTCGGCCGCAAGACCTCGAGCACGCGGCCGACCGGCATGCCCTTGGCCGCGTCCGACTCGAGCTGGCGCCGAAACGCCCGGATCAGCGGCGTTTTTGGATTCTTTGGGGACAATCGTCCAATGTCCGGATAGACGTCGCGCAGAAACATCAGCGCCGGCGGCAAGCGCGTCGTTGCTTGGTAGGCACGCTCGTTGTCCCAGCCTTCGAATTCCATGCGGTAGACCGCCGAGTAGAACACCGCCCGGCCTTCACCGTCATGGCAATGCAGCAACACGGTCCGGTGCGCGGCCACCTCTTCGCGCATCGCACGCACGAACGCGTCGACCGATTCCGGCGTCGGACTCGTCGACGACGGGATGTGTACGTAGCGAATGCCATCGCGTTTGAGCGCAGCACTTTCCGCGTCGAACACCGCGGGATCACGGTCGTCGCGAAAATCGAACACGGTTTGCACCTTGAGACGATTTGCGACGCGCGCCATTTCCTCCGGGGCCATGGCCGCGGATTGGAATGCGCGCCCAGGCGTGATCACGGTCAAGCGATGCTCGCCGTAGACCCATTGGCCATATATGCCGACCATGATTGCGAGCGCTGCAGCAAGCGCGATCGCAAGCCATTTGAACGCCGCGGCCGCGATTTTTGCCCCGTGGGATTGGGAGGAAACACCGATCGCCATGACTTAAATCCTTGGAGACTGCGGCGCTTCACCGCCGCTCGGCACGGCGGCCGAAGATTCGATCAGCCATTCCTTGAGAAAGACGCTCTCAAAGACTCTGCCGTGCAAGATATCGTGGATGTTCTCAGAGCTCAGCCTGCCGCGCAAATCGAGGCGTTCCGAGAGCACGCGGCAGCCGTCGCAGGGCGCCGCGGAGAGCGGCACCCGGACCGTGAACAGCCGATAATCGCGTGCGAGTTCATCCGGACCGCGGATCGGCGGCTCTTGATAGGTACGGATAGTTGCGGACGGCAGGATGAAGCGATAGGCCTCTTCGCTCGTGCTGAAATCGGAAGGCACCCAGACCTCGCGCCCTGCGACGAACGCTTGCGCCTCGGGGCTGAAATTTCCGCGTTGCCCGTCAAATGGCTTCAGGAACGCCGCCATCACGAAAAACAGCAGTAGCCCCGCGACCGGCACCGCCGGGCGCGTGAGCGCAGGCCAACAGCTCGCCGCGACGCAAAAGCCGATCGTCGCGAGCAGCAGCAGCCAAAACGTCGCCGGAAACAGCGCGGGGTCGGACGCGCGCTGCAGCAGCAGCGATTCGTAGCCGATGAAGGCGATTGCCGCGGCGGCGAGCGCGAGCGTCGCAATGAACCAGCCGCGGCTCAAGCGATCCCAGCCCAATCCGCACAGGACCGCGAGCGCCGGCATAGCGGTCAGCAGGTAGCGGGCTGAGCGCTGGCTCGGCAGGCTGAACACGATGATCGTCGCGAGCAGCCAGATCCACAACAATCTCTCGTCATCGCTGAGCGCGCGACGCTTGTACAGCGCGGCCGCCATGAGCGCGGCGACCGGCAATGCGAGCAAGCCCGCGTTGACCGCGCCGCCAAGCAACATCGTCCAGACGCTCGAGCCTCCCCAGAGAAATTTGGAGACATAGGAATCACCGGCGTGATCAAACTTTCCGGCGTTTTCCCGCACCACGAAATCCTGCCACACCGTTTGCGGCCGCGGGTCGAGCAGGAACCAGAGCGAAAACAATCCTAAGGCGATCGCGGCCATCGCCACCAACTTCCAAGCATCGTTGCGTAGAAACACGCCGAGCCGATAATCGCGCCTCTGCAGGTACCACCAGGCAACGGCGACACCCACGGGCAGCAGCAGCGCGAAGGATTTGTAGAGCAGGCCGATGCCGACGATGACACCGAGCAGCAGCGGCAGCCAGCGCGAGCGAAGCGCGGCCTCGCGCCAATAGAGCAGCAAGAAATACGCGAGGAACAGCCAAAAAGTCTCGGGCGCGTTGGTCAAATAGGGCCGGCCGTACCGGTAGGTGCTGAAGAACGCGAGATACGCCAGCGCGGCGATCAAACCCTTGCTGTCGTCGCGCGAGAATTTTCGCGCGAGCAAGAAAACCAGCGCCGCGGTGAGCAGCGTGTAAATCACGCTGGGGTAGCGCAAATTCCACAGAGACCAGCTCGCGCCGTGCATCGTCGATGCGATGCCCTGCCAGAACAGCATTGGCGGTTTGGTGTTGCGCATCGCCTCGGATTGCGAGAGCAGCGGCAGCCAATGGCCCGACTGCCCGGTCAGGCGCGCGATGTTGACGTAGACGCTCTCGTCGCCGTTCTTCGGAATGTGCTGGCTGTCGAGTCCGTAGCAATAGACGAAGATCCCGAGCGCCGCGGCGAGACCGCACAAGATCAGCCGCAGCGGCGGATTGAGCTCTCGCATGCGTTACCTGCGATTCGGGTCGACGGCGGCGGCGCGCCGGTGCCGAAACGTCCACAGATCATTGACCGCAAAGTTGAACGCACTCGCGAGCACGATCGCGATGAGGTTGGCGATCAGATACGCGAGATAGGCCGCCAATATCTTCGTGAGCACGAATTGCAGTGCAATGCCGACCCAGCACGCGAATGCGTACTGCCCGAATTGCGAGACAACGGATTTCCCCGGCTTGCGCGACCGGTCATGCCAAGTCCAGATTCGGTTCCACGAGAAGTTGTTGATCGTGGCGATCAAGATCGCAAGGCCGAGTGAGTAGTTGAGGCGCGTTGCCGGCGGCAGAATTGCGCGAAACACGAACTCTTGCCCGACATAGAGAGCCGCCAAATTAACCAATGTTCCGGATGCGCCGACGACACCGAACTTGAAAAAACGCCAGTGCGTCAGGCGCCGCACGAGCGGCAGATTCATGACCCGGACCGTCAGTCGTTCGAGTCCGCTCATGCGACTCGGTGTGTGTTCGCGGCGTTTGCCGCGCGGGTTTCCGACAGCATGTGCCGCGCTTTGCCGATGACCTGGGCCGGCGTGATTTGTTTGAGGCACTGATTGTCGCCGTCGCAGGGCGACGAACGGTGATTGTACGCAGTCAGGCACGGCGAGCACGGCAGCGCCATATGGAAGAACTGCGCGTTTCGCGACAAGGACCGGTACAGCAGCGGCGTCTCGGGTCCGAAGAACACGATCGAGGGGATCGGCGTCAGTGCCGCGAATTGACCCGGGCCGCCGTCATTGGTGATCAGCAAGTCGGCCCGATGAAACAGCGCGAGCAGTTCGCGCACGGTTTTCGTGTATCCGGTCAGGTCTACGCAGGCATCGCTTGCACAACGCTCCCGCAGCGCGTGCGCGAGCAAGCGATCCGCCGCCAAGCCGACGACACCGACTGCATAACCATCCGCCAGCAGCGCAGCGCACAGCGTAAGGTACGACTCGAACGGCCAGGCGCGTATCGGCAGCAATCCGCCGCCCGGATAAATCAGTACGATGCGCTTCTGCGCGATCGCCGGGAAATCGGCGTGCAGTCTCGCAGCGATCGCCTCCTTCTCCCCGGCGTCGAATTCAAACGGTGCGGGCGGCTCGGGCATCGGCACCAGGAATTCCTTGCAAAGCGGTGTCGTCGTCGACTCCAGAGCCGACACCAGGCTCAGGAATTGCAGCGTCAGATGACGGTATGGGTTGTAGAGCACCGGGCGATTGATGAAGGAGCCGCGATAGAGCCCTTCCTGGGTATGGGGGTGAAATCCGACACGTAGGGGAGCGCCCGAGAGATACGAAAAAATACTGCTGATCCGCGAAAACAACTCGCAGTCCAACACCGCGTCAATTCTCAGCGAGCGCAACCGCGCAATCGCCCGCAGGCTGTCGGCAGCGAGCCCGAGCACCGACCGGTCGCTGAGTGTGAGCACGTTCTGCGGCTCTACGACGCGAAGCAGATCCAAGACCTCGCGGTTCTTCGCGAACAGCAGCACGTAGAGCTCGGCCTCGGGATATTGGCGCCGCAGACTCGCGAACATTGGTTCGGCGAGCACGAGGCTGCCCATCTCCGAGAGCAAGATCACGAGGATGCGCTGCGGCTTGCGGGCGACGGCGCGGCGCCCAAACAGGCGGTTCAGCAGCGAAAACAACGCGCACAGCGGAACGCCGATCAGGCGATCGGCCGCGCGCTGAAACCGAAGGTTCATGCCGGGCCGAAGCCGGTAAGGTGGTTCATCACGGGCGCGAGTATACCGCTGCGCCGCAAACGCGGCCGAAGAGCCTTGGCACTCGCGGCGATTGGGTTGTTCGGGCTTTTCGCGGGTGCTAGTTTGTCGGGATGAGCAAGCAGCCGACACCGGACCCGGCGCCGAATGCAGCGCAATTCGAATATTGGAATGCGGCGGCCGGCAAAACCTGGACCGAATTCCAAGAGCAGCTCGACCGCCAAATCGATCCCCTGGGCCTCGAAGCGATGCGGCTGCTCGCACCCATCGACGGCGAGCGCATTCTCGACGTAGGTTGCGGTTGCGGCCAATCTTCGATCGAACTCGCCGATCGGGTCGGCACTGCGGGCGCTGTGCTCGGCGTCGACGTTTCCGCGCCGATGCTCGAGGTCGCACATCGCCGATCTGCACCCTACTCGGCAGGCCGATTGGAGTTTCGGCTCGCCGACGCGCAAATCGCGGATCTCGGCGCCTTCGCATTCGATGCGGTGTTCTCGCGCTTCGGCGTGATGTTCTTCGCCGATCCCGTCGCTGCGTTCGCCAATTTGCGCGGCTGCCTCAAGCGCGGCGGGCGCATCGGCTTCGTCTGCTGGCGGCCGCTGCAGGACAACGCCTGGATGCAGATCCCGCTGCAAGCGGCGCTGCCGTTGCTGCCACCCATGACGCCGCCGGACCCGACCGCGCCCGGCCCATTCGCGTTCGCGGATCCGAATCGAGTGCGCGCGATCCTCGAGGCCGCCGGGTACCGCAGCGTCTCGGTGCTCGCGTTCGACGCCGCGATCGGCGGAAGTGACTTGGAGCAGACTTTGCAGCTCACACTGCGAGTCGGTCCTTTGGGCGCCGCGTTGCGCGAACACCCGGAACGTCGCGCCGAGATCGGCGGTGCCGTGCGCAACGCGCTAGCCCTGCATCTGAGCGCGCGCGGCGTCCAGATGCCGGCTGCGGTCTGGATCGTTCTCGCTCGCAACCCCTGATCCTGCCGCCTACCGATTGAGATTGGAGCGGGCTCATCGCCGGTCGGCAATGTCATTGGATTGTCACATTTTCAGGCGAAACTCCCCGTTCAGAGGCCCCCGCGTAAATTTTGGCGATTAGCGGATGATTGCCATCAATCGGCCTGCCGGGCGCGCCGAATGTATCTTTTATACAACACAAATATCGCGAAGCAAGGGAACTAAGCTATTATATGTGTTGCCTTAGGGACCACAACGCAAACGAACAAGCTTGTTGTCTTTCCTGAATCCTCAATCTCGGAGATATAAAGTGAATCGCAAAAATTCGAACGCTGGCAATTTGGTCAACGAAGGCGGCCACAAGGCCGGCGCGTCGGTCCTCAAGGGCGGACTCATCCTCGGCGGACTCATGGGCCTCAGCGCCGTCGCGCAGGCGCAGATGGCACCCGCGGCCGATGACAGCCTGACCTGGCACGGCATCACGCTTTACGGCATCGTCGATCTCGGCCTGCAATACGATACGCATGCCGCGCCGGTCAACGACTACTTCCCGGCGGGCACCGCCGACATCATTCAGAAGAACGGCTTGGGTTCGGTCACCGGCGTCACGCCGAACAACCTCAGCCAGTCGCGGATCGGGCTCAAGGGCGCGGAGCCGCTGTTCGGCGATTGGTCCGCGGTGTTCAAGCTCGAAACGTTCTTCAATCCGCAAAGCGGCGACCTTAGCGATGCATTGAAGTCGCTGACGCAAAACAACGGACGCAGCTTGGCGACCCAGACCACCAACATCGACTCGAGCGTCGCGGGCCAAATATTCCAGCAGTCATTCGTCGGAGTGAGTTCGCCGACGTTCGGCACGCTGACCTTCGGCCGGCAGAACACGCTGCTTGCCGACGGCATCGCGAAGTATGATCCGGAGGCCGCCTCGCAGGCGTTCTCACTGATCGGCCTGTCGGGAACGACGGCGGGCGGTGGCGACACCGAAGACCGGCGTCTCGACGAACCCTTCAAGTACGTTGCGAATTTCAGCGGCGCTCATCTTGGCGTTCTGTACAAACTCAACGGCGCGAGCGGTAGCGCGAACAGCGCCTTCCAAGTGCAACTCGGCGGCGAATATGCCGGGTTTTCGGCCGATGCGTACTACTCGAAGGTCAATGACGCGATCTCGGTCTCTGCATTGAGCGCGGCCCAGGTCACGGACATCGAACTCTTGGGCTACTCCTCGACGAATTCGCTGTCGGCGACGGTCACGGACAATACTGCCTATTCGTTGATGGCCTCATACAGCTTCGGTGCGCCGAAGATTTTTGCGGGCTATGAGCACATTCAATACGCGAACCCGAACACGGACTTGCCGGTGGGCTTCACGGATATCGGCGGCTATGTCCTCGCGGTCGTTAATAACAAGCCGTACGCGGGTCCCGACAAGGTGCTGCAGGTTTATTGGGCCGGCCTCAAGTATGGCGTCACCCCGCACTTCGACGTGACGATCGCCTACTACGGCTACAGCCAGAATAGCTATGCGACCGGCGCGGATGCCGGCTGCTCCAGCAAAACCGCCGGATCCTGCAGCGGCACGGAACAGGTGTACTCGTTGGCGGGCGATTACCGCTTCACGAAGCACTTCGACAGCTATTTGGGCGTGATGTACAGCGGCGTCAAGGACGGCCTCGCGAACGGCTACGCAAATACGTCCAACATCAATCCGACGATCGGCGTGCGCTATCAGTTCTAGGAAATAGCGGGCAATACGGTCTCATGGCCTTCTAAAGGCCATGAGACCGACCGCGAGGCGCGCGCGGCTGCGAGGGGGCTGGAAAATGCCGGCGGCTCAGGGGATACTGATGCGAGGGGGTCTCGCTATGAACGGTGTTCCTGTCAAGCGCAGCGGATGGAGTTGGTGGTACCTGCTGTTCGCCGTTCAATTCGCCGTCGCATTGTGGCCGCCTTTTTACAACAAGGCCGAGCCCTATCTCGCCGGGATTCCATTCTTCTATTGGTTCCAGCTCTTGTGGGTCTTGGTCAGCGCCGTTCTCACGGCCGTAGTCTACTTCGCCACGGACGATTAGCGCGGACGCTGCGCGGCGTCCGCCCCTAACGAGGCCTTGCAAATAACACGAATCGGCGAGGGATTTTTGTGCAGGATGTCAACTGGGTTGCACTGAGTATTTTCCTGGCGTTGTTTTTGTTCGTGACCTGGCTGGGTTTCGCCTCGGCCCGCTGGCGCAAGGGCGATCTCGACGAGATCGGCGAATGGGGGCTCGGCGGCCGCAGATTCGGCACGATCGTCACCTGGTTCCTGGTCGGCGGAGATTTGTATACCGCCTACACGTTCATCGCGGTTCCGGCGCTCGCGTTCGGCGCCGGCGCGATCGCATTCTTCGCGGTTCCCTATACGGTCGTTATTTACCCGCTGCTATTCCTCGTATTCCGGCGGCTTTGGCATGTCTGCCACAAGCACGGCTACATCACCGCGGGCGACTTCGTGCGCGGGCGCTTCGGTAATCGCTGGCTCGCGCTCGCGGTCACGATCACCGGTATCGTCGCGACGATGCCCTATATCGCGCTCCAGCTCGTCGGCATCCAGGTCGTGATCGGTGCGCTCGGCGTCGCCGGCAGCGGTATGTTCAGCGACCTGCCCCTGATCGTCGCCTTTGTCGTTTTGGCTGCATTCACCTACTCGAGCGGCCTGCGCGCGCCCGCGTCGATCGCAATCGTCAAGGATGTGCTGATCTATTTCACGGCGTTCGCCGCGGTCATCGTGATCCCGATCGAACTCGGCGGCTTCGGCAAGATTTTCGCCGCGATACCGGCGCAGAAACTGCTGCTCGCGGTCCCAGGACCGAATTCGACGGGCGCCTATGGCAGCTATGCGACCTTGGCGCTCGGCTCGGCGCTCGCGCTGTTTCTCTACCCACACTCGCTGACCGCGGTGCTCAGCGCCAACAGCGGCCACGCGATTCGCCGCAACGCCGCGATGCTGCCGGCTTATTCATTCATGCTCGGCTTGCTCGCGCTGGTCGGATTTTTCGTGATCGCCGCGGGGGTGCACGACATGCCCGCGTACGCGGAAGGCTTCAAGCGATTCGGAAATAATTTCGCGGTGCCGGCGCTGCTGCTGCACAGTTTCCCGTCCTGGTTCGTCGGCATCGCGTTTGCGGCGATCGCGATCGGCGCGCTCGTGCCGGCATCGATCATGTCGATCGCGGCCGCGAACCTATATACGCGCAATATCCACCGCGAATTCATCAACAAGAACCCGACCAACAAACAAGAATCGCAAATCGCCAAATGGGTTTCGCTGATCGTCAAGGCCGGCGCGCTCGTGTTCATTCTGTTCGTACCGACCCAATATGCGATTCAGCTGCAGCTGCTCGGCGGCATCTGGATCATCCAGACTCTGCCGCCCGTGATGCTCGGCGCCTATACGCGCTGGTTCAACGACTGGGCATTGCTGGTCGGCTGGGCCGCCGGGACCGTCGCGGGGACCCTGATGGCGATCGCCACCAAACTCACGCCGACTTTTCCCTTGGCGCTGGGCAGCTATTCGTTCCCGGGCTACACCGCGGTCTATACGGTGATCCTCAACCTCGCGCTCGCGCTCGTGTTGACGCCGGTTTTCAACTCGCTCGGTGCGCGCCGCGTGCCGACGGACGCGACCGCCGCGACCGATTACCACGCTTGAGATGAGCCGCCTATAGCTCGAGCGCCGAGAGCCCCGGATGCTCGTCGGGTCGCCGTCCCGGCGCCCAGTGAAATTTTCTCGCGCCGGGGCCGATCGGCAGATCGTTGATGCTCGCGATACGCCGCCGCATGAAGCCGTGCTCGTCGAACTCCCAGTTCTCGTTTCCATAGGAACGAAACCACTGGCCGCTGTCGTCGTGCCATTCATAGGCGAAACGCACGGCGATTCGATCGCCGTGGAACGCCCATAGCTCCTTGATCAGCCGGTAGTCGAGTTCACGGTTCCATTTTCGGACCAGGAATTCGACGATGGCCGCGCGGCCCACGAGAAACTCACTGCGATTGCGCCAAACGCTGTCCGGCGTATAGGCCAGCGATACACGCTGCGGATCGCGGCTGTTCCAGGCGTCTTCGGCAAGGCGAACCTTCGCGGCGGCACTCGCCGCGTCGAACGGCGGAAAAGGCGGTCGTGGATTTTCGCTCATCGGCGGATCCCCTTTAGGCGGCGAGTTTGTCCTGGGTTTGGCGTTGCTCACGGATGCGGTCGCTGCCATAGATGAATGCGAAATTGCCGAGCATGCTCAAGGCGAAAAGCCCGATCGAAGCCGGAATCACCTCGAGCAGCTTGTGCCATCCGAGCCAATCGGTCGGCGTATCGAGCCAGTGCACGAAACTCGCAAGATGGCCGGAATCGCCGTCGTTGACGCAACAAGTCACGAGCACCGCGCGCAGTCCGTCGGCGATGCCGATGCGCGTCCATTCGCCCTCGCGGAACCATCGGTAGGTTTGCAAGCTGATCAGAACGACAAACGCCGTCAGACAGCCGTAGGCGACGATGCCGCCGATCACCCGCAACAGGGTGGCACGCAGATTCACGGATTGAGCGCTCATGACTTGGGACTCTCCGGTAGCGGGCAGGCTTTGACTTCGAGTCGCACGATGCGCCCGGTCTCGCCCTGCAGATCGGCGGGATTCAACATGCCGTCGGTCGGCTTCAAATCGACATCGACCCAATAGACGTCGCCGGTTCGCTTGCGATCGGCGATGCCCGGGTTGAGGCCCAAGGCCTGCGCCTGCGCCACGCGCGCATCGGCTCGCCGCGGCTCGCTGAACAGGCCAAGCGAAATGACCGGCTTGTCGTTCGGTCCGGGCATTTCCAACGCGTCGTCGATGCCGCCCGCCTTGAGCTTCGCGCGCACTTGATCAACGGCCGCGGGTGTCGCCGGCAGCAGCAGGTAGACCCAGACGCCGGCCCAAATCTCGCCTTCCGCGACACGCTGGCGCGGCTGATAGCCGCCGGTACGCAGCGTCGCAGCCGCATGCGCAGCCTCCGAAACGTCCGAAAACGGTCCGACCGTGATGCAGCGCTTCAGGTCGGTCAGCAACGCGGGTGCGCCCTCCTGGTTCGCGGTTGCAGCCGCGGCGCCCGCCTGCGGGCCGAGGCCCGCCACGGGGCTCGCCGGCGATGGCGATACTGCTCCGGATGTGCCGATCGGAGCGGGCGATTCCGACACAAGTTTCAAGCTCGAGGGCGGGCCGGCGCCCGCGTCGCGCGGTGCGGTTGCAATGCCGCGCGCCCACATGAAGTAAATCGCGTTGGCGAAGATCAGCAGAAATACGCTGCCCTTGAGATACGTCAAGCTCATTGCCCTTCCAATCGCAGACTCACTTCGCCAGCGGAAAACTTTTGCAGCCGCCCGTCGACAGCGACGCAGAGACTTCCATCCGATTCGACACCGCGTGCGACCCCGACGGCGCTGCGCTCGCCGAGCAAAACCCGCACGGCGCGCCCATGCAGCGCATCCAGCGCGCTCCAGGCCTCGCGCAATGGCGCGAAACCCTCGCGCTCGAACTGCGTCAGCATACGCAATAGCTCATCAATCGTGGCGCCGGCGATCTGATTTCGCGACGGTGGCGATCCGACGCCCCGGCAAGAATCCACAACGGCTGCGATTTGCGCGAGCGCGCCGCCCGCCTCGATTTCGCGGCGCGCATCGGGCGGCAGCGCGACATTGATTCCGATCCCGATGACGACGTGCGCCGGGCCACCCGCCTCCGCGCGCAAATCGATGAGCACGCCGCCGATTTTCCGATCCTCGAACCAAAGGTCATTGGGCCATTTGAGCCGCACACCCTGCGCACCGACCCGCGCCAATGCGCGAACGACCGCTACGCCGACCGCGAGGCTCAAGGCCGGCAGGTCGCGCGTCGCGTCGCGAAATGCCCAGCCCAGCGACATGGCCACGCTCGTACCGAACGGCGCGATCCAGCGGCGCCCACGCCGGCCGCGTCCCGCCGACTGCAGTTCGCAAATACAGACGTGCGCGGCGCCGTACGGTGGCGGACTCGCCGCGAGCAGGCGCGAGTTCGTCGAGTCGACCTCGAACACGATCTCCAGCAACTGCAGCGCGTCGGCAGCGCCGGCCCGAAGTTCCGCGCGAATGCGCTCGGAATCCAGCAATTCGACCGGTTGCATCAGCCGATATCCGCGTCTCGGCTCGGCTTGCACGCCGATCCCGAGCGCGCGCAGGCGCTCGACCGCTTTCCAAATCGCCGCGCGACTGACGCCGAGTTCCGCGGCGAGGCTCTCGCCGGAGTGCAGCCGGCCGTCGGCGAGCAGTGCGAGCAGCGCCGGCCGTGCTGCACCCTGCGCTGCTACGCCGTGCGCGAGCGAAACAGCCATAGACGACGGACCCGGTTTTCATTGCCCGCCCACATTCTCTTGATATTGCTTCGATGGGTGAACACGATGAACGCAGCGAGCACCGTGCAAAAGCCAAGCAAGGGGGTGTTACCGGGCTCGAGAACATACACGGCGACGACGAGCGCAATGCCGGCGAGCATCGTCGCGAGCCCGACATAGCCGGTCAGCACGAGCACGAGCAGCCAGCAGACCACCAGCGGCAGCAGCAGGCGCGGCTCCAGCGCCGCGATCACTCCGACCACGGTCGCCGCACCCTTGCCGCCGCGAAATCCGAACCAGACGGGATATACATGCCCGACGATCACCGCCAATCCGCAAGCGAGCGTGAGCCATTCGCGCGACACCTCGGGGTCGGGTGCGGCCAACGGCAGCGCGGCGCCCGGCAGGAAGCGGACCACGAGTACGCCCTTGCCGATGTCGATGAGCAGCACCAAGAAGCCGAACAGCTTGCCCTGCGTGCGCAACGCATTCGTGGCGCCGGCATTGCCGCTGCCCATCGCGCGTATGTCGATGCCGCGCAGCCGGCCGAGAATCAGGCTGCCGAGCAGAGCGCCGGTCAGATAGGCGATCAGCGTTTTAATGCCGAGTTCGAGCATTCGCTGATTATGACATCAGATCAAGCAACGGAAGCGTCGCGGCGATCACCGGCCTCGCGGCGGCAGATGGATCTCCGCGAGCATGCAGCGCACGCTGCCCCCGCCCAAACGCTCGATCGTCGCCAGGTCGACCGCGACGATTTCTGCGTGGCTTTCCAGAGCGCGCCGCTGGCGTGCATCGAGCGAGCCCCAAGCCGCACTCGACAAGGCGATCAGTTTGCCGCGTTGCCCGCCGAGCTCGAGCAGATTGCCGGCGAACTCGCGCATCTGCGGCAACGATATGTCGACGATCGCATGACCGGTGGCCTCGAGCTTCGAGAACACGGCGTCGCGGTGCTGCGAATCGGCGATCGATGCGCCGCAGACGACCGCGAAATGGGTGCCGACCGCCATCAAGACATTCGTATGGTAGATCGGTGCGCCGCCGTCGAGCGCATCGAAGGTCATGAGCTCGTAGTCGAGTTGCTGCGCAAAGTCGCCGAGCACATCGAGATCGGTGCGCGGCGACAGGCAGGCATAAGCGATGTGTGCGGCGCGGTCCAAGACCAGGCTGCCGGTGCCCTCGAGGTATTTGCTTTCCGCCTCCCGATGGCTCAGGTCGACCGTTCGCGTGATCCGAAACGCGCCTTCGCGAGCCACTTGGGCAATCAACTCCTCGCGCCGCTCCAATCGCCGGTTGGCGGCGAGCATCGGGTATAGCACGACCGTACCATCCCGATGAAAACTGACCCAATTATTGGGGAACACCGCATCGGGTTTGACCGGATCGGCGGTATCGTCTGCGATGATGACCCGGACCCCGGCGCGTGCCAAAGCCTCCGCCAGTGCGTCAAATTCGCCCAAAACCCGCTGTTGACGCTCGGCGGCGCCCGCTGGCGCGTGATCCCGCTGAAACCGGTTCGTGGCCGCCGTTTGCGGGTTGAACCCAAACCCAGCTGGGCGCACCATCAGCACCGCCCGGGCGCTTTGCGGCTCCTGATACGACATGAATCAAACTATATCAGGCGCAGATCGCGGCAGGCTGACCGTTGACACGGGCGGCTGCTTTGATCATGGTAAGCGCGGGATGTCGAAATAAAGCAACGCCGGTTTGGCAAATCTTAGTATTTAGCCTACGGGCTGAATTAAGGAAGGGCCTTGCCGCTGTCAATTGCCAAATCCATCGTCGTGCTATGTGGTTTGCTGACATTCGCCGCCGGCGCCGCATCGGCGGATCCGCGCCGCCCGGCCGCGCCTGCGCCGCCGCCCGTGGCGGTTCCGGCTCCGGATACCTCGCTCGACATGGTGCTCGCCGAAGCGAAGCGCCGCGCCGCGAGTGCTTACGTTCCGCAGCACGGCAGCCTTCCCTCGTGGCTCGACCGGCTCGGCCCCGACCAGTACCGCAGCATTCGCTTCAACCCGGACCTCGCGATCTGGCGCGCCGACGGCTTGCCGTTTCGCATCGACCTGTTGCCGGTCGGTTTCAATTTTCAGACCATGGTGACGGTTTCCGTGATCGACAACGGCAAGGCACAAGACCTGTTGGCAACCCCGGATATGTTCGAGTTCGGGCCGAACGCGCCGCCACCGCCGCCAAAGGCGGTCTTGCCGCTCTCGGGTTTTAGAATCCGGTACGCGATCAATACCAACAAGGTCTGGGACGAATTTCTGGTGTTTCAGGGCGCGAGCTATTTTCGGGCGGTCGCGCAGCAACAAGTCTATGGCCTATCGGCGCGCGGGCTTGCGCTCAATACCGCCGAGCCGTCCGGCGAGGAATTCCCGGCATTTACCCACTTTTGGATCGTGCGCCCCGAGAAGAACGCGAAGGAGATCGTCATTTACGCGCTGCTCGAGAGCGAGTCGACGACCGGTGCCTATCGCTTCACGGTGCATCCGGGCGGCGAAACCGCGATGGACGTCGATATGACCTTGTTCCCGCGCGAAGAGCTGCGCGTCCCCGGCATTGCGCCGCTCACCTCGATGTTTCTTTTCGACGAGACCAATCGCGGACGGCTCGACGATTACCGCCCCGAAGTCCATGACTCGGATGGATTGCAGGTTCTGACGTCCTCCGGGGAGTCAGTCTGGCGGCCGCTCGCGAACCCCGCGAAACTGCAAGTCTCGACGTTCACGACGCAGGCCCCTGCCGGCTTTGGACTCGTTCAACGCTCGCGCACGATGAGCGATTTCCAGGATTTGGACGCCCAATACGAACGCCGTCCCAGCGCGTGGATCGAGCCGCGCAGCGACTGGGGCTCAGGATCCGTGGAACTCGTGGAAATCCCGTCGGGGCGCGAAACCAACGACAATATCGTCGCGTTCTGGCGACCGGCACAGAACATTCCCGCGGGGCATCCCGCGCATTTCGCCTATCATATGGTCTGGCTTGGCGAGCCGCGGCCTCCCAAAGGCATCGGTGAAACGGTCTCGACGCGCTCGGGCGCGAGCCTCGACGGCAAACGGCGCGTCTTTCAGCTCGACTTCGTCGGCGCGGGCGAGCAGACCGAGGGTCTTCGCATCGAAGGAGGCGCATCTGCCGGCAAGATCTCGAACACGATGTTGGTACCGAACCCTACGATCCATGGACTGCGTGCGAGCTTCGAGCTCGACCCGAACGGCGCGGATCTGATCGAGTTGCGCTTGCGAATCATGCGCGATAAAACGCCGGTCACCGAAACTTGGCTCTATCGATGGACCGCCAGCTGACAGCCGCGGTCGCACTCGAGGCCGCACACCCGGCCGGCGGCATGCCGCCGGAATCCGCGCTGCCGATGCCGCCGCAGGACCTGCGACGCCGGCCACCGCGGCGCAGCCGCGCCGCTATCACGGCGGGGGTTCTGTTCGCGCGCTGCATCTTGATCGCGGTGACGCTCGGGGTCAGCGCCTACGGAACTTACCAGATGCTGCAGGTCGTGCGCTTTGCCAGCATGACGCTGCTGCAGGGCATGATGATTTTCTTCTTCTCGATTTCGCTCGGCTGGATCGCGTTTTCGGCCGCGTCCGTACTCGCCGGCGCATCTAAGCGCCGCGAATCGATTCCGGCGGCCGATCCCGCCGTTTCGACGTCGCTGACCGCCTTGATCATGCCGATTTACAACGAGGACCCGCGCCGCACGATGACCGCGCTGCAGGCCATGGGCGAAGCGCTCGTGAAAATCGGAGCAAACCGCGGATTCGAGATCGTGGTGTTGTCCGACTCGACCGATGCTGACGCCTGGATCCGCGAAACCTTGAGCGTCGACCGACTGCGCAGCGCGCTCGTGGGCTGCGTGCCTGTCTGGTACCGCCGCCGTTGGCAAAATATTGCGCGCAAATCCGGCAATGTCGAAGACTTCGTGAAACGCTGGGGTGGCCGCTACGATTTTCTGATCGTGCTCGACGCGGACAGCTTGATCGATGCGCCGGCGCTGGTGCGGCTTGCCGAAACCATGCAGGCCGACGGCAACCTCGGTATTTTGCAGACCGCCCCGCAGCTGATCGGCGCGAAGACCTTGTTCGGCCGCTTGCAGCAATTCGCCGCTTGCGTCTACGGCCCCGTAATCACGCGCGGACTCGCGGCTTGGTCAGGCGATTCCGGCAACTACTGGGGCCACAACGCAATCATCCGCACGGCTGCGTTTGCGCAGAGCTGCGGGCTGCCGCAGCTCAAGGGCCGCAAACCCTTCGGCGGCTTCGTGCTGTCGCACGACTTCGTCGAGGCCGCGCTGATGCGCCGCGCCGGCTGGAAGGTCTGCATGACGACCGAACTCGGCTGCTCCTGGGAGGAATCGCCACCGTCCTTGATCGACATCGCGGTGCGCGACCGCCGCTGGGCCCAGGGCAATCTTCAGCACTCGAAAATCATCGGCACGGCGGGCCTCTCGATCCTGAGCCGACTGCACCTCGGCATCGGCATCATGAGCTATTTGTCCTCGCCGCTGTGGCTGCTGCTGCTGAGTCTCGGATTCGCGCTCGCATTGCAGGCACACTTTCTGCGGCCCGAATATTTCAGTCAGGATTTTCAGCTGTTCCCGACCTGGCCGCGGTTCGACACGGAACTCATGATGGCCCTGTTCTGGTTCAGCATGATCGTGCTGCTGGTTCCCAAATTACTCGGCCTGCTGCGCGCGCTGCTGACGAAGCGCATTCGCGACGGCGCCGGCGGCGTCATCGGAGTCTGTTCCAGCGTCTTGCTGGAAATCGTGCTCTCCGCGCTCTATGCGCCCGTGTTGATGCTGATTCAGAGCCGCTACGTATTCGAAATATTCATGGGCCGCGACTCGGGCTGGAAAGCACAGCGACGAGACGGCGGCGGAACTTCGTGGGCGGAAGCCTGGTCGTTTCACAAGCGGCATGTGCTCGCAAGCTGCGTGACCGCGGTGATCGTTTGGTACCTCTCGCCCGCGCTGCTCGCCTGGGTGTCGCCCGCGCTGCTTGGATTATTTCTCTCGGTCGTGCTGTCGCGCGCCAGTGGCAGCGAGATGATCGGTCGAGTGCTGAGCCGTGTCGCGCTGCTGCGTACACCCGAGGAGGCGCGCCCGCCGCCGCTGGTCGTGCGCCGCCAGGAATTGATCGCCGCGGCGCCCCCGCTGCCTCACGACGGGCTGCACTTCCTCGCGCGCGACGCGGTCGCACGTGCGGCGCATAGCCACGGCAATTTGGCGCGTCCGGCCGACGCGAGGGGCCAGCCGGATCCGCACGCGCTGACGGCCGCGCAGAAGTTGGTCGACGCGCGCACACTGGAGGAGGCTCTCGCCTGGCTGACGGCGGCGGAGCGCGTGCAAGTTGCAGGCGATCCACGCTTGCTAGACCGTCTCGCGGCGCTGCCCGATGCGCCGCGGCCGGCATACATTATTTAGGGGTCCACAATCGCATGATGTTGCGCCGACGTGAAATCTTGAAATCCGCGCTGGTAATGGCCGCCGCGCAAGTTACCAGTGGCAGCTTCGCCAGAGCCGCCCAGATGCCTGCGGTCGGAGCCCCGCCCCAGGCGTTCGACTTCGCCTGGATCAAGGGTCAAGCGCGCTGGCTCGCAAGCAATCTTTACGTACCGCAACCCAAGGACAGTCTGCCGCCGGCTTTGGCCAAGCTCAGCTACGATCAGTACCAGTCGCTGCGCTTTCGCCCCGATCATGCGTTGTGGGCCGAAGACGGCTACGCGTTTCGGCTGCAGTTTTTTCACGTCGGACGCAGTTTCACGCAATCAGTGCGGCTGTTCGAAGTCGTCGACGGCGTCGCGCACGAAATCGTCTACGACCCTGCGATGTTCGATTTCGACAAGAGCGGCCTCGACCCGGCCCTGATGAAGGATCAATCGGGATTCGCGGGCTTTCGCGTGCAATTCGTCACGAACTGGAGGGCGGACGTCGCGGCGTTTCTCGGTGCCGCTTATTTCCGCGCGGTCGGCGGCGACACGCGCCAATATGGATTGTCGACGCGCGGCCTTGCGGTCGATACGGCCTTGGGCCGCCCAGAGGAATTTCCGCGCTTCACGGCGTTCTGGTTCGAGCGACCGACCAAGGACGCGGGCACTCTGACGCTCTATGCACTCATGGATTCGCCGAGCGTCGCCGGCGCGCTGCGCATCGAAATGGCGCCCGGTGGCACGCAGGTCATGGACGTCGATGCCGCTATTTACCCGCGCAAGCCGATCGAGCGATTGGGCATTTCGCCGCTCACGAGCATGTTCTTCTACGGCAAGAACGACCGTCGCGGCGCCAATGATTGGCGGCCCGAGATTCATGATTCCGACGGCCTGTCGCTGTGGACCGGTGCGGGCGAGTGGATCTGGCGGCCGTTGATCAATCCGGCGCAATTGCATGTGAACTCGTATTTCGATTCGAATCCGCGCGGCTTCGGCTTGCTGCAGCGGGACCGAAATTTCGATCATTACCAGGATGACGGCGTCTATTACGACCGCCGCCCAAGTCTCTGGGTCGAGCCCAAACCGGGGCCCGGCGGCGGCTGGGGCAAAGGCGCCGTGCAGCTCGTGGAGATCCCGACCGTCGACGAAACATCCGACAACATCGTCGCGTTCTGGAACCCGCAGGAAAAGCCCAAGCCCGGGCAGGAGCTGCTGTTCAGTTATCGCTTGTACTGGGGTACCCAGATGCCGTTTGGATCTGCGCTCGCACAAACGATTGCGACGCGCACGGGCATCGGCGGCACGATCGGCTTGAAGCGCAGCTATTACTCATGGCATTTCGCGGTCGATTTCGCCGGTGGCGAGCTTGGTGCACTTGCCAAAGATGCGGAAGTCGAAGCGGTCGTCACCGCCTCCCGCGGACAAATCGAACATGCGACCGCGCACTTCGTCGCGGAATTCAACGGTTATCGCGCGCTATTCGATATCCGGCCTCCCGAGGACAGCGCCGAATCGATCGATCTGCGCTTGTTCTTGCGCATTCACGGCAAACCGTTGACCGAGACTTGGATTTATCAATACACGCCACCATCGGTGAAGGACCGCAAGCTCGCGCTGACTTGAGGCGTCGAGCGCGCCCCGGCGACGGCGCGCCGAGATTTGCGTGCTCAGGTCGCCTGTGCGAGCGCAACGATGTGCTCGCGTGCCGAGACGACGACCCCGCCCGGCTTTTCGATCGTGATCGCGAACATTTTTGCCGCACGCACCGAGACGGCCGCGTGAACCGGGATGATGGCCTCGCCATTCGTCGGCACATCGAAAACGCCGCCGTCGACCGGGTAGCGCTGGTCGCGCTCGGCGTCGAAAATCCAGATTTGATATTGATGAATCTTCGGATCGTTGACCGATACGCCGGCGAGACGGATGTATCCTTGTTGCGAGACGGGGTTCCATACCACATCGCCGCTGACGCCGGCCGAGGATGGATCCTTGGTCGCAGCGAGTGCAATCTTGACGGTCGCAGGATCGCTGAGCAGCAAGGCCCGCTGCTCGACGGGTGTGCGTTGCGCCGGCGCGACGACCGGGTGCGCCGGCTCGGTCGTCATCACGGCCGGTGGCGGCGCGCGAAACCACGCCGTCATCGCGAGCAGCAGGCAAGCGGCAGCGGCCCACCAGCCGGCCGCACCGCGCCTGGATGGCGACGCCGCGTCGCGACGCGGCTCGAGACGTGCCGCCGTGGTCGCTACGAAGGCCTCGGCC
>Ga0181531_10000200_pt1 | contig 44202 bp, 42 predicted proteins | sample PEATcosm2014_Bin_38_FD_119743 | JGI IMG/M metagenome (GOLD analysis project Ga0181531, IMG submission 119743) | Peatland microbial communities from MTU Mesocosm Facility, Houghton, MI, USA - PEATcosm2014_Bin11_10_metaG | ecosystem: Environmental > Terrestrial > Soil > Wetlands > Peat | place...
ATGCATGCGCTGATGACGGTCACTTTCTGCAGTTCCTTCTAACTCAACGTGTATGTCTCCTGTCTCATAGGGCGACATTTTCACGTTGCCGTTAAGGGGTGACAAAATTATGGAGCTAAGACATCTGAATTCAAAGGGCTACACCATCAGAACCAAAACATATACAGACCATTCGCAAGCCATTGCGCCTCAAACCACTTCGCAGCAGTGTCTGCGAGTTCGGGCAAGTCCGCGATCGAAGAAATAGCCGAGGAGCCGGTTTCAAACTAGGAGATCTTATGAAAAACAGAACTTTGTGGTGGGCGGTAAGCATTAGCACGGTCTTGGTCCTGGTGGTAGCCATCGGAACTCTGGCTCAAGATGGGACGCCGACGCGCTTCAGCGGCGTAATTAATGACTATAGCCCCATAAGCGGGGGCACAACTGCGTGGGAACTTCACGGGCCCTGGAGTTTGACATTGAGCAAAGAAACCGGGACAGCCCATTTCTCAGCGTCCCTGACGATGGGGCTCTCAGTCCTTGGACAAAGCTCTACGAACGTCCAAGCGGTCAACCTAGCACAGCATACTCACGACATCACGATGGATGGCACGGTCACTTACAATCCGACTGACTGCCCTCCCGCCGCCACGACCACGCCTCCGTACGTCGCCCGAATTGAGATTAACAGCACCGCCAGCGTTTTCGCGAATGGCAGCATCGCACCGTTCGGGCAGTTCTCACAGTTGCAGGTTTGTATTGCGGGAGGAACAGACGAGCCAAACGTGCCATTTTCGAATATCACGCTGGTATTCCAGAAGCCGGCTGCAGCGCATTTCGGGTCGCAGGCGATCCACGGCGTCATTCGCAAGGTGAAATACTCCGACCGGGGCAACTCACATTAATGAGGGGCGACGGACACGTACGGGGCGGACGTGTGCCTCAAACCACTTCGTAGCAATGTCTGCGAATTCGGGCAAGCCCGTCAACCCTTGATCTGAGGTGAAGCATGCAATATTTGCGCACACTTAGGCGACCTGGATCATTTACAGTCCACGGATTGCATCAGGGTGCCGTTGCACTGGTTATCGCCGTGGTGATCGGCGTGTGGGGATGCGGAGGCGGCACGAATCAGTCATCGATCAATCAGCCTCCACCCAGCGGAGCTAGCACGACTCCGACAATCTCCACAATTTCGCCGAACGGTGCCGTGGCAGGCGGTACGGCTTTCACGCTCACGATCAATGGAGATAATTTCGTCGCAGGCTCCACGGTCAACTTCGGAGTGTCGGCGCCCGCCACCACGTTCGTCGACTCCACGCAGTTGACTACGACCATCCCTGCTTCCAGCGTCGCCTCAACCGGTACGGTGGCCGTAACCGTGACCAACCCCGCGCCCGGCGGTGGAACTTCCAATGCGATGAACTTCTCCATCACCAGCGGCCTTAACCCCGTCCCGGCGATCAGTTCTCTCGATCCTGGCTGCGCCATCGCAGGAGAACAGTTCGTTGATTCGGTAAATAATCAGTTGACGGTAGTTGGGTCAAATTTTGTGGCGGGTTCAGTCGTGCGCTGGAACGGCAGCGACCTGCCGACCACTAGTAATGGCAGCATTAACGGACTTACCGCTCAGATTTCGGCGGGCGACATTGCCGCAGCCGGGACAGCGGCGGTCACAGTCTTCAATCCTGCACCCGGTGGGGGTAGCTCGAACTCGTTGACCTTCACCATAACGACAGGAGCAGTTGATCCGCAATCAATCGCTATGGACCCTGCCGGAAAGTTCGCCTATGTATTGAATGGCGGCTGCGATGGCGATGGTGGCTACGTGTCCATGTACACGATCAACCCTACTACCGGGGCCCTGGCCTCCATAGGACCGCCGGTTTCAACAAACGGTTTCGGTGTCTACCCCGGGTCCATCGCCGTAGAACCTTCTGGCAAGTTCGCCTACGTGACAAATGAGGGGGATCCATGGGGTTATGAGGATGGCGCTAATGGCAGCATCGCGATGTACAGCATCGACGCTACGACTGGGGCCTTAACCTCCACAGGAACGATAAACGGAAATTGTCCGGGACTGTGCGATCCCTCGTCCATGGTCGTGGATCCATCCGGCAAATTCGCTTATGTGGTGACTGGCGGCGCCGGTATTCCATTCAACGTCGCGATGTACACCATCGAGGCCACGACCGGGACCTTAACGTCCACGGGGACGATCGCCACAGGAGGAGTCCCTGTCTCCGTATCCGTGGATCCTGCGGGCAAGTTTGTTTACGTGGCGACGCAGAACATCACGCCTGGATTGGCCGGCAGCGTGTTCATGTACACGATCAACGCCACGACCGGAGCCTTAGTGTCGATAGGGACGATTGCTGCCGAGACTTACCCGGCCTCCGTAGCCGTGGATCCTGCGGGCAAGTTCGCCTATGTAACGAATTCCGGCTCGAACGATGTCTCGATGTACACCATGAACGCCACGACCGGGGCCTTAACATCTATAGGCACGATCGCCGCAGGAACAGAACCTGTCTCCGTAGCCGTGGATTCTTCGGGCAAGTTCGCCTATGTGACGAATTTCGAATCGAACGATGTCTCAATGTACACCATCGACGCCACGACCGGCGCATTAACACCCATAGGTACGATAGCTGCGGGGCAATCTCCTACCTCGATAGCCATCCATCCGTCCGGCAAGTTCGCCTATGTGACGAATTCCGCCTCAAACGACGTGTCGATATACAGCGTCGATGCTGCCACCGGCGCTCTGACGCTCATAGGCACGATGGGCACATGAAAAGGTCCCAGCTCTTGCGGCTGTGGATCACGAATAATTGCGAGACCAGCTCTCGCAATTCTACCAATCGCGACTGCTCAGCAGGCCGCAGTTGGTGTTGATTCCCGTTGAATTCCCGTATTGTGCGCGAGTTGTCGGCAACCTTTACCTAAGGACGTTACGGCAGAGTTACCCGTGACACGGACATCGTCCCGATTAAGACGAAGGTTTGCCTTAAGGTGTTATAGGCTTCAACGCCATGAAAGCGACGCTGGTCCCTGCGATCCTTACGTGCGCATACGCAGCATGGGTGCCTTCCGGTTCGATGGCTAGCTGAAGGGCGAACAGACCGGCACGCCGAGAGAAAGCTGCGTCCCGGTCGGAGGCGCTGAGTTGTGGGCCCGAGAAATCGGAAAGGGTACATCAGTCATCGTCCTCCACGGCGGGCCTGAGTTCGATCACAGCTATCTCGCGCCGGAGCTAGACCCCCTCTCCGACGCGTTCCATCCCATCGACTACGACCAGCGGGGACGTGGTTGTTCGGCTCATCGAGCTACATGGCTTCCAGTTTATCGGGAATCCAAAAGTTGGACCGCAGGTACTCTCATTCGGAGTCGATCGGATTCAATGGGCTAGAGCGGATGAGGAACCACGCCGAGAATTGTTTTGAGATTATAAGCTCAGGTGGCCGTGATCTCGGTGTCGTTCTAAGCTCAATTCCCTAGCTGCGGGGCTCGTCGCTTTTTTAGGAGTTTATCTTCGAGCGACTCGCATTGTGGTCTGTTTGTTGATCGGATCTACGCAAAAACACTGCACTTCCTGGCTGAACCAGTACATCTTGACGCTGCGTGGGCTGAACCCTCCGCGATAGACGGAACTCTGATTCAGGAGATCATGCACAGTAAGTGAACCGGAGAAGTTGCTGTCTTGTACCGAAGCGCAGATTCCGCACAATTGCGAAATACGCTAAACCACCGTACAATGAAATAGTTGTGAACGTTCCCCCTGCGATGTTGGGGCCTGTAGCTCAGGTGGCTAGAGCGCGCCCCTGATAAGGGCGAGGTCGGTGGTTCAAGTCCACCCAGGCCCACCATTCTTTTCAGTAGGTTACTGGGTGTTGCACCAAAAGCCTCAACCCACAATCCAACCCACAATTTACTGCACCATCGGACTCCCCGCGCCCAGCGCCGCAAGATATTCTCCCTGCGCCGCGAGCGTTTCATCACTGTCTTCCTGCGTGTACAGATCGAGCGTCGTCTGGACTTTCGCGTGACGCAGAATTCCCTGAACGGTTTTCGGTTCGATTTTCGCCTTATTCACCAGCCAATTGCTGAGTGAATGGCGAAGATTGTGAAGTCCGAACCGTTGTCCGTGCTCGATCCGCACCCCGGCTTTCTTTGCGGCCGGGCGCAGATAGTCAGCGACGAAGATTGAAGCGGAGAGTGGAACGCGGCCCTCTGCGCGAAGGGACGGAAACACAAAGTCTTCGTCTTTCGCGTAAGGGCTTTGCTCCCGCCATGAGAGCAGGCGGGAAGACAGGACCGGGTGCATCGGCACGTATCCGTCCGACGCCTCCGTCTTGGTCTCGCCGTCCTTGCCCTTCGCCCAGCGTTTTGAAATCCGGATTCTTCCCTCGTCCCACCTTACGTCCGACCAGCGCAGTGAGAGCATCTCCGAAGCGCGGAGAGCGGTGGCTGCACAGGTCAGAACCAATCCAAAGTGGAGAGGCGAGGGGAGGGCCTTCAGGATCGCAAGCGTCTGCGCGGGCGTGATGGTGATGGGTTTGTAATCGGTCTTCGAGCGCGTTTCGACGTGAAGCACAGGATTTTTCGAGACGTGCTCGTGCAGGATTCCGATCTTGTAGATGCGGCGCATGACGCCCCGCATTTTTGAGATCGTCGTCCAGGCAAGACCGGTGTCGTCGTGAAGCGATTTCAGCCAACGCTGAATATCGAGCGGCTTGATGTCTTCCGCGATTTCGTTTCCGAAACGCGGGACAAGATAGGTGCGCACGATGGTTTCGACGTGGCTGATGGTGTTCACCGATTTCGGGCGCACGGCGTCCGCCCCGAAATCGGCTTTAAGGTAATGCTCCGCAAGAAAATGGAATGACACGCGGCCGAGGGCAGGGGCGTCGTTGATCCGCATCCTGAGCCCGAGCCGGTCCACTTCGCGCCATGCGTCCCTGTCTTTTGGAAGCTGCCGGACAAGTCCGATGATTGCGTTGTGCTCGACTCTTTTTCCTTCCGCGTTCGTGACCCGGTATCTGAGCACCCAGGTCTCTCCTTCCCTGCGTTTTACTTTCTTGAGTGATCCTCGCTGATAGGACATAGCTCCTCTTTTCAGCGGGGACTGCCAGATGTGATCGTACACGGTTTTGGTGATGGTGGAATCGAAGACTCATTCCTTACGACAGAAGCGGCGAGTTCCGAGAGCCTAAACACCCAGATTTTGCGTTTGCGTCCCGTTCCCAGCGCATACGCTCCGGCAATGCCGCCCCGGGATAGCTCCAGTAAGTAGCGACGCTTGACGGAAAGGAATTGGGCCGCCTCGTCGGCCGAGACAAACGGTTCCGGTGTCTGGAACACTTGCTTCGAGCCTTCGGCACTCATGGCCGCAGTACGGCTGGGTAAGGTTTTGCCAGTCTGTTCTCGTCCTTCGCCTGTGGCCACTTCTGGAGACGTGATATTCGTTGGTTTATCTGGGTCGCTCTCATCGGATGTCAAAACTGGTCCTTGCTGTCGATATTGAAAGACTCTTGTCAGCGGCTTAGAGATCGAAACTGGCGAATCCACTGCAGGACGCGAGGCATGCCGTCGTGATGACGCTGTGTTCTCGCGCATATCGAGTTGTGTTGGTGCGTCCTTCATAGTGCTACGCGGTCTCTTTGAGTCCGCCTCCGTTGAGCTCGTGAATCTTTCTGTCTTTGGGCTGTTGGCCCAGCCAGGCTTTGAATTCGTCATCACGTTTGAACAAGACTTTCAGCGCTTCCGTGATGACGTATGACGGAGTAGAGCCGATGAACTTCGCATAGAGATCCAGCTGCCCTTTGACCGATTCTTCGACACGGGCCTGAATCGTCACTGACTTTGGTTGTTTGGGTGGTGCATTAATGATTGGCATGTTGCCTTTCGTCTCCTCCTCGTCGGGTTTGTCTTACGTTCTGCGTTACGCCTTGTGTTCTCCGATTCCTGCACGCGGACAAAACACGGCCCAGAGCTGCTCGGGGGGCGGGAGCGACCCCACTTTGGTTTGGGCGGCTGGAAGCCGTCAAAAGTGGGGTCGCTCCCGCCCATCCTAGTGTTTTTGCCGCGTGCATTTGTCACCCCTCACTCCTACGCATTTGCTTGTTTCAGAACGGCTTGTTGTTCGCGCTTCAGTGAACCGTGAGGTGAAGTCGTCCTTGAACTGCCTCGGATCTTCCAGCCGTCACCCCATCTTTTCGTTTCCGTACCGAAAACTGCGTCGTGACCGCAAACTGTCATTACTTTGAACGTGCAGTTCTGATGGCAAGAACCCTCGGTGCGCAGATCGTTCGGCAGTTGGTTTCTCTTCCAGAGGAAGTACAACGTGCCGAAGATTTCGCCGGTGTAGCGCTTGCGGCTTTCGCTCAGAAAGATCAGTTCTTTTTCTGAAACCTGTCCATACTGTTTGTTGTCCCATTTCGTCTTTAGGTCGAAATACCTTTTCAGGTTGGCCAAACCGCTACCTTGAATCAGCAAAGCGAAAAGCTCGGCGACCTCTTCCTGCTCTTTCGAAGCAGTCGAAACATAAACAAACTGGAAGTGGGAGAGGGCCGCAAACAGCCGCCTGTACGTCCGTAGATGCTTGATGAAAGGACCAAGTCCAACACGCTCTGAATCGACGAAGGTGAAAACGACTACGGGAGTTGATTCGGCCTCAGATCGTGAAAGGCTCACTGGAAACCGGTCCGGGAACGCGATCAGTTCGGACTCATCCGTTTCCGGTCCAAAGATTTCCTCAGGTGCTTTCACAGCCTTCACGAGGTACCGCCATTTGGCCTCTACCGTCTCGAAATGGTCGTCTTCTGGATGCGCCAGGATGTAGTCGAGAGCCAAAAGACGCGCCTTGATGTGGCGAATCTCGTGGTTGCGGCGATTACGAAGTTCGCCTTTGCCGATGGCGTCATACAGGGCGCGAGAATGCAAATGATAGACACAGCTCCTCCGACGGTATCTCTGCGCGGTCGCGTGGCCTTGCGAGAAAAGTTTCTCGATGAGGTGAGCGTTCCTCTTGCCGCTTTTGGCATGGGCGAAGTCTAGGAATTGCCGCACCGTGAAGTAGCCGGAATGCGTAGCCACAAGGTAGAGAAAGCTGGATTCAACTTCGGTGTAGCCGAAGGATCGAAGCGGAGCGAGTTGGTCTGCTGAAATAGGCATGGGTACTTACATCCTGAGAATCGTGGCCATCAACTCCTCGCGGTCCCGAACGCTTCGCAAGCGGTTGGTGTCTTCGGCCCGGGCATAGACCTGAAAGCCGGCACGAGCCTTCTCCGAGAGCCCACGGGGCCGGTAGTGGTCAGTGGCAAGCTCGAGGTCTCGGCGCTGGAGTTGGCAGTCGTTTTCGTTAACATACTCGATGCGGAGGTCTGGTATGGGAATCTTCCCGTCCACAACCTTGAGGTGAAACCCCTTGGCCATCTCCTCGCGAACCGCCCGTTGAGTTTGCTGCCTCGATTTCGACGCTCGGGCAATTCGCGAATAGAGTTCGTCTTTCAACTCATAGTCGAGGCGGACACCCACGACTCTCCCGCCTTGGGATTCAATCTCGTCGCTGACCTTGTGATAGAGGCGATACAGGTCGGCGTCGTGCGCGGCTTCGTTTGGTTTCTTGAGTCCGTGATAGGTGCGCTGGCCAGGCTCCAGAATCCCGCCTCGTCGCAGGAGCTTGTTCCCTTCCTTAGTCAAGGTAACGACCTTCATGGTGTTGTACTCAACATCTGGGATCGTTTTGACTTCGGCCAAGCCCTGCCTCTGTAGGTTCTCGATATCCCGCTCGGCGCGGTTCCGGTCGCCGTTGTACGCAAATTCCGCCAGGTCGTTTTGGGCCACAACGCGGAATTTGCCTACTTCCGAAAGCAGATGAATTTCGGAGTCTCTGAGTTCGTATGTCTTGTCACGATTCCTGAAAACGGTGCGAACCCGCTGCGCCAGAATCTCCCGAACTCGGCCCTCGCGACGAAGCGGCGGATGCTCTCTGCCGGAACGATCCATTGCCTCCCGGTCGTGGGCATCTGCACGCTCTTCCTTTCTGTGGAGTTCGCTGAGTCGTACGCGCACACTCCAAAACGACTCTGAGCCTCCACTTGCTCCGCGATCAAGATCATCGGGACTGCGGAAGTCGTCGCGGTCAAACACATCGAAGCTGCTAGTCATAGGGCCACTTCCAATTCCGAATCGCGCAGTGGTAGATTGACGCAAACAGAGAAAGATTCTCTCGGGCCGGGCAGCTCGATGGAACGCAACCGGAGGGGCAAACCAAGGAACATTGAGTGGGACTTGCTAGCTAGACGCCGGGGTTCGTCGTTGCTGGTAGTTCGTTCTCCTGATACAAGAAAACCTCTTCCACGTTCTTTCCAAAGGCACGCGCAATCTTGAAAGCCAATAAAACACTCGGGTCGTATTTGCCGGTTTCAATGGCGTTGATAGTGCCGCGTGCGACGCCGACATTGGCCGCCAGTTCGGCTTGCGACCATTCTTTTTCGGCTCTCAATACGCGAAGCCGTGTCTTCATTGGTCCCGCCAGGAATTGAGAATCAGGCCAGCGCTCCACAGGGTGATCATGAGCACCGGGATGCCAAGCCAGGACAAGGAATGAAATCCAAGTCGCTGTGCCAGACCGACAACTAACGAGAAGACGAACGTGCCTACAAACGCGAACGTCAGTGCGCGGTAGTTGATCTGGCGTTCGCGTTCATCTCTCGAACGCAAGAAAAGCACGAGGAAAAAGGCGGCGGCGAGAGCTGTCACAAGAGCGAGGACAAGCAAAGGTCTTTGGTAAGAAACTGAGGCATAGGACGCAGCGCCGAATATGAGGGCGGACAGAAATGCGGAGAAATAGAAAAGCCACAGCACCTTGCGCGGATGACTGGAATGAAGGAAGGACATAGCAGGCTCCGGCCAATTAATGTACGCTATACAGAACACTATGTCAACTACAACGGTCTATTTGTTTGATAAGGCGATCTTGACTATCTATAGCCTATGAGCTATATTCCTTCTATGGAATGGGAGGTCGAATTCACCAGCGAGTTCGAAGTTTGGTGGAATAGCCTCTCCGAAGCTGAACAAGTCGATGTGAACGCAAAAGTGATCCTGCTACAAAAGCTCGGACCAAGCCTTCCGCGACCGCACGCCGATCTGATTCATTCTTCGCGGCACGCAAACATGAAGGAACTCCGGGTTCAGCATTCCGGCAGGCCCTATCGCGTGCTCTTTGCGTTTGATCCGCGCCGCTGCGCCGTCCTGCTGATTGGTGGCGACAAGACGGGAAATGATCGCTGGTATGAAGAATTCGTTCCGGTTGCGGACGGACTCTACGACCAGCATCTTGAGGCACTGAAGAAGGAACAGGAGAAAAAGTGACCATGGCCAAAAACTTCAAAGAACTTCAGGAGAAGATGCCGCACGAAGCGCGTCTGCGCAGCGAAGCGTCTGCCGAGAAGATGATTTCGGAAATGGGCCTAGCGGAACTTCGCACCGCGATGGACATGACCCAGGAATCGCTCGCGAATGCGCTCCATGTCAAACAGGCGTCGATCTCCAAGATGGAACGGCGGTCGGATATGTACATCAGCACACTCAGCAAGATCATTGAAGCCATGGGCGGCGAGCTGCAAATCGTTGCCAAGATGCCGAATGGAAACGTGAAAATCCGTCAGTTCACCCAAATTCGAGAAGACGAAACTGAGACTGCCACTCTCCGATAAGAGTCGGAGCGGATAGGTGTCCTACCTCGGAATGGGCTTGATGTACTCGCGGATGATGTGAAAGTCTCCGCTCTGCCAATCGCTAATCTCGGCTCCAACGGCGAACATATCGCAGGCATAGCGGACACAAAAGCTGGTCTGGTCGGTGAAACGGACGGTGAAGTACATTGTGCCGTCATCAATGGTGTGGGTGATGAAGTCCACCACCTTGCCATGGACTTCAGGATATTTCCTGCGCAGCCTTGCCTCCCGCTGCTTGCTGCGTGTTTCTAGTTTTCGGCGTTCCATCGGAGTTATCGGCGCCATGGTTCCACCGTTACTTCCGATGCTTTCTGGGTCGCTTCTTCTCCCGCTCCTACTCTGTTTCCCAACGCTCTTCCGCTTGTGCCACTGCGGAGTGCGGGAGAATGCTGCCAATGACGCGTGACGGCAGCCCTAGCTTCTTGCGCTCTTCCTCGCGCCGTTCGACCTCGATGTACACATCGTCGGGGTCTCGCCACTTCTTCTCAAATGCTCGACGCAGCTTCCAGTAGTGGCCTTCGTCGAAGCGTTCGCTGTCGGCCAGTTTCTCCGTAAAATCCGCGTTCATGTCGCAGCGAACCTCTTCGATCTCGACCGATGAACGAATCGAACGCGGCGACGGCTTCTTTACTGTGTAACATCGTTCTTCAGGTATCACGTGCAAATAAATCTCACGCGTGATCTCCGGTGCGGAGTGTCCCAACAGCGTCTGCATGATTCCTATTGGCACTCCGGGACGGGGTCCGTGAGTGACTGCTACACACGCAATTAAAGCGCGCTGGTGTTCTTCGGTCGTCGGCCTAGAAGCTTCCAAAGTTGCCTCTAGCAAACGCTCACGAGAGATGAGGAATGTGAATGCTACAGTCAAAATTGAAATCGAAAAACAGCTCTTGATCGATGAGTGAGAATCATGAGCGGACGTCTTGGCCGAAGCCGACCACCGTTGCAACCGGATAAGAAAGGGCCCCGGCGTACTACGCCAGGGCCGGCTGTGTTCGATACACTCCGATTAATTATGGATTTGCCTGGGTTAGCGGTCCCGAACTTAGAACTCGCGCCGGGCCGCGTCCGCCTCTTCCGCCAGTTGGTTCACTAGCTTGAAGAACTCCTTTGACTGTCCCACAAATAGCCCATCGGCTGTGAACGATGCAATGGTCGCCACTGCGCCGCCAAATTTGTCATCGAGCGGTCGAATCACCGAGACGTGCGGCAAATCCGCGTTAATGAATTCGCAGGGGACTGGGAAAATCAGGCTGGGCTGAATGGCCACATTGTTGGGGTTGCTGGCGCTCGGTGGCTGGTTGGGATTGACGGGCAGAAAGAAATTGGGAAAGGTAAAACCGGTTGCGGGGTCAGTCACTGGTGCGACAGGCTGTTGAACGGCATTGCCGGCAAAATCAACCCACTCGAGGAAGTGCGCGATCTCGTCTCCGCCGATACCCTGCGTAATTTTGAGGACTTCCAGGCTGCTGGCTTTGCGGCCGAGCGCCGGATAGAGGCTGGAGCCACCTTGTTCGATGTATCCGAAGTGGAAGGCCGCGATGTTGGCGATAACCTGGATGTGATTGGGGTCGTTGAAGTCAGCATTGGTGATGGGGATGGCGGTGTGGTTGGTGATGGTCAGGGCTTGCGGAAAAGTCGCACCAAAGTCCGGGTTCTTGGAACTGCGATAGCGGGTGAACCAGCTGGTGTCGACGTTGAGGTGCATGAGGTTGGTGAGGCGGCCGATGCCCGTGGAGCCCGTGGCTGTACTGCCTGGGAGTGTACGGAAGGCATCGAAGTCGACGGTCTGCGCGCCCTTGGATAGCAAATAGGCGTTCAAGAAAGCCGCGTGGCTAACTTCATCGAGGGTGTTGCTGGTGATGTATTGCGGGCCATCGCCGTCGAGTTGCAGGAAAGCATTCTGATAGCTGTTGCTCGGATTGGTCTGAAGCGTTTCCAGCGGAAAGTCGCCGGGCGTGAAGCCACCCAGCTCGGCATATTGAGTCCACAGGTCCGCTTCGATGAGCTCGGCGGCGAGCGCAAACCTGAGAATGGCGGCGTCGCCTGGTGTGAGCCGGTCGTCACTGTCGTGGTCGTGGTCAAATGCGCGCGCGTCGCTGCTCATTAAGCCAGCGCCTACAGCAACCGCGCCTCCTGCCAGTGCTCCTCTCTGCAAGAAACTGCGGCGATCGGTTCCTTTCGTGAACACACTGCCCTCTTTTTTCATCGGTCTATCTCCATTTCTTGGTCGAGTCTTGAATTCCAGTGAAGCAACACCCCAAAAGAAATAAGCAGTTACCGCGACGTTGATCACGATCGTGTCTCTTGTGGAAGGTAATCCATCCACCTGGCCGAGCACCCGATTCACCAGGCCCGCTGCACAGCGGAAGAAAGAGAGGCCAGCGAGCCGATCCGGCCCCTCCTGTGGTTATTGGACGGTGAGTGTGACGGTGGCTGAGTGAGTAAGATTGCCCGACGTGCCGGTGATCATCACCGTGGTCGTGCCTCGCTGCGTGCCGTTGGAGGCGCTATTCGCGTTGTAGCCGCAGCCACCTGCAGTGAGCAGGAATCCCACGACGATAAGTAATGCGAGCATACCGGTGATGTAGTGAAACCATTTTCTCCCTCCGAGGAGTTGACGGTTTCTCCTCCCGGCGACAAGCAAGCCGAAAAGTCCCAGGGAGGGTATCGGAAGCAGCGTAGCGAAGATGCCTCCCGTGGACTTCTTCGCCATCCTCACTGCTGGATTGTAGGGTGACGAGGACGTCGTGATAGTCATGGTCGAAGTTGCGGTTCCGCCACTTGCCGGCGAAACGGATGCCGGCGAAAAGTTACAAGTCGAGCCGAGCGGCTGCCCAGAGCAAGTGAGCGTGACCGCGGAACTGAATCCGTTGAGCCCGCCGAGAGTTATCGTAAAAGCGGCTGGCTGCCCTGCTGCGATCGTCAGCGTCGACGGTGACGCAGCGATGCTGAAGTCTGCGCTGGCCGCTGGCGGCGTGGCGTTCGCAGTGATGGCCGCGAAAAGACCATGCATTTCGTTGGTAAGACCAGCCGTGATGTACATCGTGTTGGGATCGCCGGACTGTGCTCCGCCACCGCCGAACACCATGTCCCAAAGAGAGGCGTTGAGGATGGGTGCGCCGTTCGAACCCTTCATCTGGTCGATAAAGGCACCGGTCGAGAAGTTGTAGGCGTTGATTGCCCCATCGCCAAAATTTCCAATGAGCAAGTCGCCTGCCAGTGAACCGCCAAATCCCGCTGGTGGCACCACCACGCCCCAAGGGGCGTTCAGATGGGAGTCGCTAGTGACCCTGCTAACCATTGCGCCGCTCGTGCTGAAGAGGTCCACGAAGCCTGTGCCAGGCATCTTCAGGGGATCGTGCATGGGTGTGTCCTGCAGGGCGTAGGTCACTACGACCATGGAAGTGTTGTTGACGCTGATGACGTGGACGCCGAACGGAGCGTACCCGGGCGAACCGGAACCCGCGGGTACTGCAGGTAGAGCAGGGTCATTGAATGCGCCTGCGCCCAAGGCCTGGGTCTCCTTGAAGGTGGTGTCGTAGATTTCGACTTGGCCGGAGCGGAAATTGGTGGCTAGAAGAAAGCTGCCAGTTGAGTTGGTGACGAGGGCCAATCCTTTATAGACCGCTCCCAACGCAGCGGTTGGTTTGGCCGAATTGTCCACGGCAAGGATCGAAGATGCCCCGCCCGTCCAGCCGGAGATGGTTCCATCTTCTGTATCAAAAATGAAGAAACTGCTACTTCCATTGATATTAAATCCTCCGGCGGAATTGCCAACGCATCCCGTCGGTGTGGCGGGATTGGAACTTCCCGCTGGGGGCGCAATCGTGAAATCCCCCTGTGTCGCACCGGTTGCATTGTAGAGAGACGTCACACCCGTTGGGCTGGCGTTGTCCGCAATCCAAAAAGGCTCGCCGGGGATGATGCAAATCCCCCACGGGTTAACCAGATTCGGATCAATTACAGGCGCCAGGCCTTGCGAGTCCGAAACCAGATTGGTCTGCTTGTAACTGTTTCCTTGAGCTTGGGCCGCCGGCACCGCAAGAATGTGTGCACAGGCTAGCCCTAGCATTAATACTCGTACTGTTCGCATGATTCCGAATTGCTCCTCTCATTCATCGCTCATTACCAGGCAACCGTTTTCTGTATCCCTGTGGCTTCTTCGCGATTTGATGCAGGATCGATAGTCGGAATAAATCAAGTCTGGAATAAGTCTTTGTTAACTGAGAGGCCCATCAATGAAAAAGGTTTATCCGCAAATCTCTGGTGAAAGCAGCGCAGAGGTGGCTCCTCTTTTCGAAGGGTCTGCTTCCAAGGGAATTCAGGTCCTGACTACAAACCACGCAAACTTTGCCGACCGAATTGTGCGATTCGGCACATTCGAAGTGGATCTTGAGTTGCGTGAGCTGCGCAAGCGAGGCCTGAACATCCGCATCGAGGCCAAGCCCTTCAAAATCCTGGAGATGCTGCTGGAGCACCCTGGCCGGGTGATCACTCGCGAAGCATTACGCGAAAAACTTTGGCCCGATACGCATGTCGGTTACGACCAAAACCTCAATACTGCAATCAGCAAATTGCGCGAATTGCTGGGTGACACTGCACAAAGCTCGCGCTTCATCAAAACTCTTTCACGGCTCGGTTACCGGTTCATCGCTCCTGTGGTGATTTCCGGACGCTCTTCGCTTGCAGCAAAACAAATGCTCGCCGTTCTTCCTTTTGAAAACCTCGGAGCAGATCCTGAGCAAGAGTTTTTTGCTGACGGCTTGACTGAAGAAGTGATTTCCCATCTCGGCCAGCTTGATCCGGGCAGCCTCGGTGTCATTGCACGCACCACTGTCCTTCGGTATAAAAAAACGCGTAAATCGATCGCGGAGATCGCGGCGGAACTAAAGGTTGGCTGCTTGTTGGCGGGAAGCGTGCGCTGCGAAGGAAATAGCGTTCGCGTCTCAGTGCAATTGATTGAGGCAGTGGAGCAGACCCACCTCTGGTCCGAAAGCTACAATTGCGACCTGCGAACAATTTTGAGCGCGCAAGCCGACGTTGCTCGCCAAGTCGGCCAAGCACTTTCGCTCGAATTGCTGCCCGAAGTCGCGGCGAAATCGCCCGCGTTCGACCCTAGGGCCCAGACGCTTACGGTTTGATAGAGAGAATTGAACAAGCACGAAATATTCTAAACGATACAAAGGACAATAACACTGGCCCTCACGCGCCATCCCCGATGTGTGCTCGCATTCATCTGGCCTTGGAGGAATTCGAAACGCCTTTCGAATGGCTACAAAAAAAGAGGGGAAGAGCGGTCCTATTGGATGGTTTTCTTCAGAGAAGATCCTGTCTACAACCCAACCCGCGCCAATCCGTGGTTTGGCGAAGCCGCTGCCGCGAGTGGTTCGCAAATAGATTAAGAACGCGATCGCGCCATTCGCATTCGAGATGGCCGTTCGCCAGACGGCACATCAACACGCCTGTTTCCGATCAATCGACAATAAGTGCGCCCTTCATTCCCCTGTGGCCAGGTCCGCAAATGTGACAGCACCTGAATGTATACGTGCCTGGTGTCTGCGCCAGGAACTCAATCGTCGTTGTTTCACCCTTTTTGAGCTGCCAACAGTCTTGCGCTGAAGCAAACACTAGCCCAGGCGTACCGCTCTGGGCAGCCCCATCGGGAATGGCAGCGATCTTGAAACCATGATCATGGTCCGTGGCAGTGATCTTGAGTTGAACTTTCATGCCCCGCTTCACGTGAACAGGTACAGGGGAATACTCGTACTTTTTGGCAGTAAGTTCTATCACCTGCGTGTCTTGATTCTGCGCCGAAATCCGGCCACCAGGCTGACAGAATACAACCAGACACAGAAAGGCAAAGGTGCGCAGCATATGCAAAGTTGAACTTCTCATCATCCAGCCTCCCGCTCGCGTACTTCGCGTTGCTCTTTATTCGCTTCTCTCCACCGATGTGTCATTCCTAACCCTTCAGTCCTCATATCTTCATTGTTGAGCGGAATCAGGAAGGGCCCTTGAAGACCCTCCCGCCGAAACGAGCTACCGAGACCTTCGGTCTAGAATTTGAGAGTGAGCCCAAAACGAATGCTGCGGATGCCGCCATTCTGGAGCGTCGGGTCTCCAAAACCCGTGAACTCCTGCTGCAGTCCCGCATCATCGAGGAAGGGATCGATGGTGCCAAAGTTGGGGTGGTTGAAGGCATTGTTCATCGTCATGTGCCACATCACATCTAACCGCTCTTTTACCTTAATGGTTTTGTACAAAGAGAAGTTGCCGGTGTTCGTTCTGGCGTCGCGTAAGCTGTTGCGTGCGACATTGCCGAAGGGAGAATTGAACATGGTGGTCGCCACCGGAGTGTTGGCGATGAACCGTACGTCCTTGTTTGTCACCAGGGTACCGACTGTGTCGCCTTTGTTGATGGCGTTCAGACTGATTAGCTGTGTCGTGGCTAATTGGCAGCCCACACCGAAATCGTTGCAGGCATCGCCAGCGAAAATACCCACGGTATTCACAGGTGCCGCGGAGTTACCAAGGAAGGGCCGCAAGTTCTGGTCCACCGTGCCGGCGAATGCCGCTGTGAATGCGTTGTCGTAGAGTGGCCCGCCTCCATTCAAAGCAAACTGAATAGGAGTATAGGGCTGGCCTGAGGTGATGAAGTAGGTCCCTGAGACGGCCCAACCGCCCAAGACATGGCCGACCAGACCTTGCTGCGAGCGAAATGCTGGTATCTCCTCGTAGAAGGTTGTCGTCCAGCTATGTGGGAAATCCAAGCCAGAGAGCCCGTGTTCGGATCCGGTGAAGTTAACCTGGCTTTGAGAGAAAGCGCTCGTGCCGCCGGCCAGGCCAGTCCCGAAGATCTCGTCCACATTGTCCGTGGTTTTGCTGTAGCTGTAATTGGTACGTAGTGTCAACTGATGCCAAAGTTGACTCGACCGAAGCTCAAGCTGCAGGCCGTTGTAGTCGGAGACTCCGGTATTCGTGCGATCTCGGAGGATACCTTCGTTGCAGTTGACGCGTCCGACGGCCTGGGGCACCACCGCCTGGCCGACCGGACATGGCGTTTCACCCGCAGGGATGAGATTTGGAAATGCCGCGGCAAGACCGGCGATTTCCGGATTAGCATTGACGGATTGGTAGAGCCGCGAACCGTGATTGCCGACGTACCTCGCCTCGAACACGGCGCCGGCAACGATCTCTCGCTGGATTCCCAAAGTCCACTCGTGCGTCATCTGGGGTTCAAAGTTCGGCGGAACACTGGTCTCATTGAAGGCGCGTGGGTCAAAGACGCCGGTAGTCAAGTTTGGGGCGAGCAGTGAGCGTACGTTGGGTCCGGTCGGAACCGCCGGCAAGGGAATTCCCGCAGCGGTCGTCCCGGTAAGAGTGTTGAGCAACGCCACCGGAGCAGAGGAAGCGATATTTAAATAGATGTTATAGAACGCTGGATCATACGCAATGCGATATCCACCGCGAATAACCGTCTTTCCCTTGCCGGTAAGTCTGCCACCGAACTCTGGAGTCCAGGCAAAGCCCACGGCCGGAGCCCAACTATTCTTCGGCGCATTAAGCGACGGGAAGGTTCTCACAGAAAGAGGGAGATTGGGATTGAAGAGAGGATTTGGCCCGGTCTCATTGGCGGTCGTTATTCTATTAAAGAGGTTTGCAGGTTGACCGTAGTAGGACCAGTCGATACCGAGGTTCAAGGTGAGATTTTTCTTGATCTTGAAATCATCACCGAAGTAAAGGAACGTGTCTTTCTCGCGGAAATCGAGGTCGGAATCTCCAGAAGCAATTTGAATTCGATTAGGAGCGTTGTTTGACAAGCCCGCCAAGTCGCTAAAGCGGAACGCGCCGTTCAGGTCGGGCAGAAATTGGTTAGGGGAGCGCTGGTAGGTGAAGTTGACGCCCGCCTTCAATGCGTGTCGTCCCAAGACGTAGCTCCAGTTGTCCTGCAGTTGGTAGGTGTTGACAATTCGTCCTTGCGGTGAATTCGCCGCCGGTCCGAATGATAGGAGCCGTGGATCGCTAAACGTCACCTGTGCGAGGGCGTCTCCAATGTTCTGTTGGTTTGGAACCGTATCGCCGATGGTGTTTCCGCCAAACTCGACGTTCAGCCTACCGTAACTCGCTCGAAACTCGTTGGACATGCGCGTAGAAATCGTTCGCACCCAGCTAAAAGCGTAATCTTGTGAAAGTGCGGGAACGTCGACGGGATAGCCCGCAGCCGCTGTGCCGAACGAGTCGGCATTGAAAAAGGTAGACCGATTGAACAGATAGCGTCCCGAAAAACGATTCTTGTCAGTTTGGAAGTCCAGGCGGATTGGAAAGTTATAGGATTTCGAGCCCGTCGCAAGCAGCCGTTGAACGCCACCCACTTGAACGCCCGGACAGCCAGCGACGAACCCGGCGGCGCCAGCAGAAGTCGGAATCGTTGGATTTTGCGGAGTGGGATTGCCGCCCTGTACACCATAGGGACCGAATTTCTCCAACTCCTTGATAGCAGTGCTGTTCGGAAAGCAGGCCGCAAGAGTTGCGAGTCCGGCTGGTGTCGGCGTTACTAGCCCGCTTGCAAACACTTGCTGTTGAGAGACGATTTCATTGTCGAAACCGCCAAAGAAAAACAGGTGATCCGTTACGAGCGGCCCGCCAACCGTTCCGCCAGTAAACTCGTCGTTGAAGCGGGGAACTTTGGTCAGTCCCTCGAACGCTTTCTGGGTATTGCTGAGACTGTCGAGGACGGAGTTGCTTTCGGTTCCATAGACTTCACCGTGAACGTTGTTCGTGCCTGCCTTGGTGCTCACGTTGACAACGGAGCCGGAATTGCGCCCGTACTCCGGACCAAAGTTGTTCGTAATGATCTGATACTCGTCGACGAAATGCGGATCGGAGAGAGTCAGGCCTGGCCCGCCGACCGAGTTGTCGTTGTTGTTCTGACCATCGAGTTGCTGGTCGTTGTTGCGTCCGCGGATGCCGTTAACCGCAAAACCCACGCCGTTGGTGTTGGAAAACCCCGAGTCACGAGTACTCGCAACTCCCGGGAGGGTCAGCGCGAGAAAATCGAGACCTTGGTTCTCCGCGATGCCAGGGAAGCTCGAAAGGTCGGAAGTAGAAAAAGCATTGGTGACCTGGGCCTCGGTGGTCTCCATGAGAGGCTGACCGGAGCTGACTTCTACAGTTGTGCTGACCTCACCGACTTGCAAACTGATCGAACCCATGCCACGATCCGCGCCGAGGGTCACCTCTATGTTGTCGACAACTATTTTGTTAAATCCCGACTTTGAAATCTCCAGACGATACGTACCAATTGACAGCAAAGCAAAGCGAAACAAGCCTGCGCTGTCACTGGTTACGGTCACTGTCTCGTTTGTCGCCTTATTTACTATCTTTAACGACGCATCGGGAATGGATGCTCCCTGAGGATCAACAAGGCTGCCCGAGATTGAACCCTTGGATACTTGCGCGTATGTAAGACGCTGGTTAACAAAAGACACGACGAGCGCAACCATTACCGCAATCGATAGTGCACGAAACAAGTAATTCTTGCCGATCCTACTCCTGGTTCGGCCGCAACACATGGACGCAACAATTCGTCTCATTCCACACCCCTTTTAAGGTTTTGACACAAACCGACTTCAGTGCAGCGGACAGACAAACGATCTCGCCGGAACGTGACTGCCGTGGGCCAGCTCGCTTGGTCCCTTGATGGAGGCAGACGCCTTTGAAACAGATGTATGTCGTGGTGTTAGAGGACCCTTGTCCAAAATGGGTTACGGAATTGAAATGTAACAACCCTTACAAAAATCGGGGGGGGGGCGGGCGGAACACTATTCCCGAGCGGCACGTTCAAGCCGTTCTCGGTGAAGAATGCGTATCGTTTTCCGTTTTATCGAAATAATGCCCGCACTTCGCAATTCGCCCAATGTGGCGGTGATGGATTCCCGGTGAAGACCGAGATGGTCAGCCATATCTTTATGAGTCATACCAACTACTACGCCATTGTCAGCCTTCTCTAACAGCAGGGTTGCGAGACGGGGAATCAGGCCTTTGCGAGCTAAGGTCTCCATCCTCTGGAGAAAGTACACGCAGCGCTCGCTCATCAGGTCCACAAGCTTATGTGTTACAGCAGGAAAGCATTCCAAAAGAGTTTGGACACTGTCGCGCGATATCATTCGGACACGCGAAGCTTCGATGGCTTCTGCGGAAGAAATGTACTTTCCCTGGCCAAAGCAGCCTATGACGCCGAATATGGCGGGAGGTTGGAGCACCGCGATGGTTAACGTTCTCTCGCCATACGTTCTGAAGGTGCGAACAGAACCCTTCTCCAGGACGAAGAGCACTCTGCCGATCTGATCTGGCTGAAAAAACACGTGTCCAGCACTACAGTTCAATACATTGCTGTCTTTCTCAAGCGCCTCGAGGCAGGAATCAGGAAGCTGTCTGAAAAGGTCGATCCCCGAAAGGAAAGTTACATCGATCATACCGGTCGTCCTTCCCACCGATCGAACACTAAGCGAGAAAAGCCTCGCTGGCTCGGGAACGCATCCTCGCTACTGCCATACGTTCATCACGTGTCTTTTCACGCTGAACTTCGTGCAGCAGTTCGCGCAGCCGCGTGCGGGCCTTGTGTAGTTGCGATTTTGAAACACCTACCGAACGCCCCAATATCCCGGCAATTTCGTGGTGCTCATATCCTAGGACATCATGCAAAATAAATATCTTGCGGTAGCCCCCGGGCAAGCGTTCGATGCAGCGTCGGAGATTTATTCGGTCAATCGATCCCTCCAACAATAAGTCAGTGGCACCAATCATTGACGCTGTGTGGAGTAAAGGGGTTTCATTGTCCGGATCGAGAGCCACTTCGATCGAGTCGATGGGTGGGGACTTCTTGCGCAAACGCATCAGCACGATGTTAACCGCCAGCCTGTGCAGCCAAGTAGAGAAGGCCGATTCGCCGCGAAAAGTATGAATCTTGCGGAGCAAAAGCAGAAAGGCTTCTTGAGTCAGGTCTTCCGCTTCGGCCGAATTTCCTACCATGCGCAGGCATACCGCATGCACGCGTCGGCTATGCAAGCGATAGAGGCATTCAAATGCGGCATGATCGCCGTGGCGAGCTTGCTGGATGGCCTCCGCTTCACTCAATTCACCGCTGGCAGAAGGAGAGACTGGCGGCGCAGTCTTCTTCGAGATGCATTCCGTGTTGGACTGCGTACCCCGGTTCAGGCTACGCCGCTTCTCTACTCCGGGCCGTGCTAGGGGCACAACGACTAGCGTTCTGCCCCCGGCGTTTGCAGTGACTTGCATTACTTCTTTCCTTAGCGGCCCGCGGCCTGGACTGCGATAGATGTTCTGTTTTCGCTGGACTGTGTCGCTGGTGCGCTTTGTGGTGTCGCCTTTTGATGGGCTTCCTTACGTCCCATGTGCTTTTGCGTGGGCGTCGAGTAGACAAAAGTCTTTCCAAGCTCCGGCGCATCGAATGATTGGACAGTCTGCGTATCTGCGATGTCCACGAGGTTCAATTGCGCGGGTCCTGAAATAGCTTTTTCGTCAGCGACAGCGGCCATGATCATGGCGTTGACCTTTTCTCCCCGGATGTAAAGCCTGTAGTCAGAGCTTGCGGATGACATGACAAAAGTGTAATCGCCAGCCGGCAGTGTGGCGTTTCCCCAGTGAGTCTCAAATGGCAGCGTGAACTTCCCTTGGTATATATTCTGTGCGTTCCCGTTAGTCGCCAAAGCGCCTAGTGCAAGAGCAGCAACGCCGACCTTCGCAATTAGTTTCAAGTGTCGAGCCCAGATCATTTCAAATCTCCCTTTTTGATGCGATTTTGAATTGCGAGACATTTCATTGTCTTCAGCGTGTAAGACCACGCATGCTCTCGGATAATTCCGCGATGCAGGGCTGTTTTGGAGGCGGGAATAAAATTGTGCGTATTTCGGTCGCCAAGTTATGACCGATTTTCTCAGCGGACTCGCGTGAACAAAAAAACTGATGAAGCATCTCTTTCAGTCTTTCTTCCTTATCAGATTGGTCGCCCAACTCAATTCAGATCGATAAGTGGACAAGGTGGCGGGCAATGAACAAAGTCGTCTGATGAATTATTTTTCGGCTGGCAATCTATATCGATTTCTTGCGTGTTACCTGCGGGTGGGCGCGGGCCGACAGCAGCTATAACCAAAAAGCTTAAATCAACAATCGTATCTATAAGTGTGGGTTTATAACTTTGCTGCTTCTATGATTCTGCCTACCGGCTACCATAAAGTATGAAGTCGATTATCACTGACCATCGAGCGTACGCACTCATGTGTTCACAGCTACTATTCGCCGTGATGTTGGCACCGTGTCTCTCTTCATGTCACATGTCAGAATCTGACGAAGCTGGCCCCGCGCTCGCGATAAGCTCGACATTACGGTCCCCGCGGGCATGCCGGTGATATCCGCGATCTCTTTGTAAGACATCCCCTCAAGTTCGCGAAGAATGAGTACTTCCCGATAATTCGGTGGGAGCTTCTCTAGGGCCTTTCGCAGCTGGGTGTTGCTATCGTTTTGCAGCACGGCTTCTTCTGGATTGAGAGCGCTAGAATCCGGAGGGAGAAGGTTCTCGTCGAATTCCGTGGCCTCTCGGGGTGACCGGTTAGCATGCAACCAGCTATAGCATGTATTCCTGACAATTTTCAGGAGCCAAGCACGTGCGTCGCCGCCGCGGAAACCAGGAAAGAATCGGAAGGCGCGTAAGTATGCTTCCTGGGCGACGTCCTGCGCGTCCTGCTCATTGCGCATCAGCCAGCGCGCGAGGTTGTAGGCGGCATCAAGATGAGGCAAGACAGCCTGTTCAAAACTCGGAAGTTGATTAGGCTCGAAAATAGAAGCCTCCATGCAACGAAGCCGCGTTCCAGTGCTTCGCCGGACGGCCTCACTATGATTCGGTGCTGAAATCGGTTCAATGGACGTACAGTTCTTTCCCGCTGGACTTTGGGTCCCTTGGTAACCGTCACTCAATAAAAGACTTACAGGAAGATATTCCCCACTTCACGGTTCCCGTAAGGACCGCCAAGTGATAGACTCCGTTTCGCTGGGTGTTCACCTCTTTGTGCAAGAAGACCTTCACCTTCGCGTGCGGCTTCGCTTCGGGGTTTTCGAGCTGGATCTTCGCACCGGCGAATTGCGCAAGCACGGGCTTCGAATTCGCCTTCAGGAACAACCATTCCAAGTCCTGGCGATGCTTCTGGAGCATCCCGGCGAGGTCGTAACCCGCGAGGACCTTCAAAAAAAGCTCTGGCCCGCGGACACTTTCGTGGATTTTGATCACGGGCTCAACAAAGCGATAAGCAAAATCCGTGAGGCTCTCGGCGACTCCGCAGAAAGCCCGCGCTTTGTAGAAACCGTTGCTCGGCGCGGCTACCGCTTTCTCGCGGACGTCAAAGTTGCTGAGGAAGCCACTCTTCGCAGTCCTGAACTCGTCACTCTTCCACATCTCGTGGTCGAAGCCGGCGATCGCCCGGATCTCGCGGTTGAACCCGAAATTTCCAAACGTCGCCTGCCGTCACTTGTGCGGAAGATATCAGCTCTCGCACTGATTCTGTTGGTAGCCTCTCTTGCCGCCTGGAAGATTCATTCTTGGAACCGCCCGTCCCTTGCCATTCGCTCCTTGGCTGTCCTTCCGCTCGAAAGCCTCTCTAGCGATGCCTCTCAGGAGTACTTCGCTGATGGAATGACCGACGAACTGATTTCGGACCTCGGCCAGATCAGCGCTTTGCGTGTGATCTCGCGTACCTCAGTGATGACCTACAAGCACGCCCGCAAACCCCTGCCGCAGATTGCTCGTGAGCTGAATGTGGACGCCGTGGTCGAAGGAACCGTGCTTCGTTCAGGCGATCAGGTCCGCATCACGGCGCAGTTGATCGAAGCCTCTACTGACAAGCACCTGTGGTCCCAGAGCTATGAGGGTGAATTGCGAGATACTTTGGCGCTCCAAAACCAGGTGGCAAGAGCCGTTGCGGATCAAATTAGGATCAATTTAAATCCGCAGGAGCAAGCTGCGCTGAAAACGGTGAGGGTTGTTAATCCGGAAGCTTACGAGTCCTTTCTCAAAGGGCGCTACTTTTGGAACAAGCGCACGGCGGATAGTTTGAAAGTTGCCCTAGCCTACTTCCATCAGGCAATCGACGAGGATCCGAACTACGCCCAAGCTTATTCTGGCTTAGCCGATACTTATGCTTTGTTGGGAGATTGGCAGTATGCGGTAATGACGCCCAAGGAGGCGCTCCCCAGAGCGAGGGCCGTGGCGACCAAGGCTCTGGAATTGGACAGCACGCTCGGCGAAGCCCACAACTCCCTTGCATTCTGCTTGGATGGCTTCGATTGGGATTTTGATTCTGCCGGGAAGGAATTCCGTCAAGCTATTGCACTGAATCCAGGCTACGCCACCGCTCACCATTGGTATGCCTGGCATTTGAGTCTATTAGGCCGGTACAACGAAGCTATCCCGGAGATGAGGAGAGCAGAAAGCTTGGATCCGCTGTCCCTCATAATTAACGCCGATTTGGCGGAACTTCTTGTCCTCGCGCATTCTTATGACGAATCGATCGAACAGAGCCGCAAGACAATCGAAATGGATCCTAATTTTGCCTTCGCGCACGTTCAACTCGCACAGGCATACCTCGCAAAACACATAAACGAGGAAGCGGTTGCAGAACTGCAAAAAGCGGTCATGCTTTCCGCTGACAGCCCGACGAGCATGGCTAATCTTGCGCGCGCCTACGTCGCAGTCGGCAAGAGGGGCGAAGCGCAAAAACTGCTGAATGCTCTGAAGAAGCGCTCAAGCCCAAGTTCTTCGTATGCCGCGGAGATTTCCATGATCTACGCCGCCCTCGGGGATATGGATCAGGCGATGAATTGGCTCGAAAAAGGATACGAAGAGCGATTTAATCCGGGCGTCCTGCTGCGGCCGGGCTTCGATCCTCTGCGCTCGGATCCACGCTTTGAAGACCTTGTGCACCGTGTTGGACTGGCTCGTTGAACCAGAGAATTTCATGACTAGCACCAAACGGAACGAGGGAGACACGAGTCGCAATCAAACTGCTTTTCACTAGTTCTCCATCACGCCATTTGTTATAAGGCTGAATCTGAACGATTAATGCCGGTTCCTGGATCGTTTTGCGCCGGATCTTGCTGTAGCTTGTAGTCTCCGAATTCTTCAGTCCTCATATCGTCCTCGTTCACGCCCGAGGAATTGAGCAGATCGGCCATCGCAGTAACCATTCCCGACGGGCCCGCGATGTAGTAGATAGGTCCTTTGAGCCAGAGGAGATAACGCGTGAGCATCTCACGATCGATGTAACCCTTTTCATAGGGCCAACCAATCGTTCTCTGACCAGTGACCGTTGGAATGAAGGTGAAATTTGGGTTTTGCGCGGTCAAACTTTCAAATTCTTCGATGAACGCCGCGTCGTCCGCCTCCCGGTTCGAATAGAACAGATAAAGTTTGTGCGGCAGACGTTCCTGGGTGGCCTGTTGAATGATGCTGCGAATGGGCGCAATCCCAATCCCACCCGCCAGAAACACCGCAGGTCGAGTGATATCTCTATGCAGAGTGAATGATCCCCTGGGGCGCCTCACGCTGAACTTCGTGCCAAGAGAGGCAGATTTCAGCGCGGTCTTAAAACCAGTCTTTCGCATGCGCATCGCGATCATGACCAGCTTTTTGTCATGAGGAGGGCTTGCGAGTGAAAAGGTCCGCGAATTGTCGCCGTCACTTTCCATGCACGGATGCGTGAAAACAAAATCGGCATGCTGCCCAGCTCGGAATCCGAAGCTGGCGCCATTCGTGTCAAACCAAAAGGCCATCGTATCTCTGGCGATTCTTTGCCGATCCACTAACGTCATTTCGTATTCAGCCATGAACTTCTCCTTCGGACGATCCTTAATTGGTTCTTATTCGCCGTCGTACAATCCAGCCATGCAAACCAAAATTCCCAAACCTTTATTCCGAACATCTTCACGTCAACGGAAAGCTTCTGTTTTCAAGCCTCCTCGATTTCATTTCCGAAACAAATGCGGGACGTACCAGCGGCCGTAGGTTGCGAATCCCAACAAGAGCACGAGCCACCAGAGCACAAGTACAGTTCGCATCCAGGCCTTGTATCTGGTGATTCGGAATTTCTCCGGCAAGACGTTCGTGCCTGCAGCCAGCAGGATGTACAGTCCCGCAATTTCGGTCATCGTTCCGAGCGCGGCGTGTCCTGTTGCCAATGCGTAATAGGCTTTGCCAAGCTTGAGCGGTATCTTCGGACTTACATGACTGCGAAATGAAGGAATCATCGTGACCACGATCACGGCAAGGTTGAGGAGCACGATTACGGACTGGCACCAAGCGTGTCCCTGAAATCGGCGCAGCCGCGCGAGCAGCGCGCCGATGAGCAGCCCTACTCCCATGGCAATCTCGAGGAGCAAAGTCACGTCGGCGCTAACAGGAGCGGCCGTTCCCAAGAAACCGCCGTTCAAAGGAGCGTCTCCAAGCCCGCTGTTGCTCCCACATTTCTGATTCTCAGGTGGAACCTTTGCGCGGTATTGCAAATAGGATCGCTTGGCGATTCGGCGGAGACTATCTCCCCCGACCACTGATCCCCCCGAGGAACGCCCGCGGACAGGCTGTCATCGCGGCGACAGCAAGGGCTGGGGCTTCGATCCGCGGGGTCCACTTTGGAGGGATATCTCATCACCCGCCGTACGAATCTCCCGCCGAAGCCGGGTCGGTGCCGATCACCGGACAGCCGCTGAATTCCCTCCAGGACTCCCTGCCCTTCAGAAGCCCGTCTGCATTTTTGAGCTTCAGCAGGAACACTCGCTGGATCTGGCCGCTGCTCGCATTTTGCCCCGGTCCTCCAACGCAAACGTAGATTCCAGACGCTTTTTGCTCCAGGATCCTAATGTCAATTTGCGCCCCCCCAGGTGTGGCTTCGACAAGTGCTTCCTTTTCTTCCACGCGCCGTGTAGCATAGCCATAATCACTGAATGTCTTCTTTTTCTTCTCCGGTTTCGGTCGAATTGAAGCCGGAAGCGTTGTAACATCCAGCTTATCGACCACAAACTCCGCAAGCTTTTCGTTGGGAATGGCGGCATTGTTCTTTGCCAGAGCTACGGGCACGCACGCCAAGGCCAACACTCCACAAATCAGTTTCATAACTTTTCTCCTCTGTTTTTGATTTAGCTCTGCCCGCTTTGTGCGGGCAGTGAACAAACTTTTTTGCTTAGTTCGACTCCGATCACTGCACCAAAACCTTGCCGTTCATATTCGGATGAATTGAACAGAAGTACGTATAGGTTCCCGGCTTGCTCAAGTTAAAGGAGAGCTTTTCCTCGGTACGAGCACCTTTGACTCGAAGGCTCTGTCTGTGCTGACCGCGCTTATTTACAGTTATCTTTTCCCTTTCCCCACAATCTGTTAGTGCCATTGGGACTAGCGACGCGGGGTGGAGGCGGTTGCCCGCGTCGCTAATTGAACGTGCTTGCGTCTATCCAGACCGCGTCAGCACCCGTATTATTCCGAATTCATCCGCGTTCATTTTTCTCTTTGCTTGATCCTTACAGAAGACCGATCGTCGAGAATAAAATCGCCGTTCCTCCGGTTCCTACGTAGGAAGCATCATCGATAGAGGGAAGTCTTTGAACGACTTGGATGCCGAAAACCGCCGGCGCTTCGAACAGCTTGTGCTGCCCCATGTCGACGCCGCTTTCAACCTAGCGCGATGGTTGTTGCGCAGCCGCGAGGATGCGGAAGATGTTGCTCAAGAAGCCCTACTTCGCGCGTGCCGTTTCTTCCGGGGCTTTCACGGGGGAGATGCGCGCGCGTGGCTACTGCAGATCGTGCGCAATTCGTGTTACACCTGGCTGGAAAAAAATCGCCCGAGGGAACTGATGGTCGAATACGACGAAGAATTGCACCCACATCCCGTTGCCACTCCCGAATCCATCGCGATCGCCGAGGAAGGTCGTGAGCGTCTCACCCGCGCCCTAGAAACCGTGCCGCCGCGTTTTCGCGAAGTCCTAGTCCTTCGAGAGCTCGAAGGCTGTTCCTACAAGGAGATTGCAACGATTACCTCAATTCCTATCGGTACAGTGATGTCCTCGCTCTCCCGTGCCCGCCGCCAGTTGCAGTCCCTGCTGGTAAGCTCCTCTCACAAGGAGGCCCTCCGTGACGTGTGACTTTGCCGACTCCCATCTTCATGGCTATTTTGACGGTGAGCTAAGTGACCCTAGTGCTGCCGAGTTCGAACGCCATCTCCAACACTGCGACCACTGCGCTGTTGAACTCGTGGAACTGGACTTGCTGAGTGGGCAATTTCAGGTCGCGCAACTCTATGAGGCCGCGCCAGCCTCGTTCAGGAAAAAGATTCGCACCAGTCTTCGTCCTGTCGTGCCCACGCCGACCCCATCCTCACGCTTATCATGGCGGTGGCTAGCTGCTGCCGCTCTCCTCCTTGTCGCATTTGTCGTATGGCGGGTCATCCCTGCGTTCCACGGAGAGGAGGACTATCAAGCCCGATTCGCAACGGGGATTGTTGAGGCTCACCTGCGCTCTCTGCTGCCGGGCAAAATGACAAACGTTAATTCCAATGATCCGCAGACCGTTAGAGCTTGGTTCGAGGGCAAGGTCACATTTGTTTTTCCAGTCCGCGATTTCGCGGACTACGGCTTCTCGCTGCGGGGCGGTCGCGTGGATGTCGTTCAAGGTCGCACTGTGGCCGCGCTCGTTTACGCCAACAGAGAACATCTTTTCAATGTCTTCGTCTGGCCTGCGCGTGAACAAGACGCCTCCCCTCGTGCGGGCTCGCGGCAAGGCTATCAATGGATTGTTTGGGGAAAAGACAAGACAGAATTCTGCGCCGTCTCCGATGCGGCTCCCGCGGAACTGGGACAACTCCAGCGCCTTTTGGCTGACTAGACCCATTGGTGACCAGCCGATGCCAAGAGACACATTCTTTACATCCGACTCTGTCACTTCGAATCGAAAACCGCGTCTCCGCATCCGTACATGCGCTGAGTATCCGAGGGCTAACCGCCGCCGTTTCGGAATAAAAGCTTCAAAGCAACAGTTATCTACGATGACGCTCTAAGAAGGAGGCCCGGTCCATGAGGAACTCAAGCTCGGGTCATGCAGCTCAGGCAATAGAACGCGTACTCGAATTGTCAGCGGACGCCCAAATGACGAGACGCATTACACGTAAAGACTCTCCGGCGTTCCACAGTTTGACGGGAGCGATAGCAGCTTACGGCAAAGCACTTGCGATTCTTACAGCGCTTCAACAGCGCGAGGAATTCTACACAATAATCGCTCAATCTGAATTGTCCGGGCGCATCTCAGCGGCTAGCTGAAGTCCTGGGCAGACCCAAAGGCGATTATTGCTGGTAATCGAGGAAGACGCCATAGGACTGCCTTCGGCAGGAGGCGAACACACATGGATAACCAAGTACTGAAATACGTTACGCAGGAACGCGCCGCGCTCCTGCTCGGGATTCCGGAAGAGGAATTAAGCCGGATCTCCTGCGAATTGGAAATCGGCCACACGGAGCGCGCCGGCGATCAGAAAGAAACGTTCTTCACGTACGAAGAGCTAAGGCAGATTTGTCTTCTCACGACGCACCAATTGATAGGTCGCAAATTCTGAGTCGTTGGAACATACGGCGCACTTGTCGAGTAAGCCGTTCAAGTTTCTTGAGTTGGTCAAACACGCTTCTAAACGTTCCGAGGGCAATGACGAGAAAGCAGTGCTTGCTAACTTTGGTCGGCGTCGCCGGTTTTAGGTATAACCGCAAAGAGCTAAGAGACTGCTCTTGTGGATCTCGGAATTATTTGAGTAACGTCGCGCACTGAGTGCGCTGACGACCGGGTCAATCAAAGGCTATTGCTGCCAGCCCCCGCCCAGTGCTTGGTAAAGCTGAACCACAGCCAATAATTCATCAAGCCGTGCCTGCGCGAGGCCAAGCTCCGTGGAGAAGGCGTTCGTTTCGTTGGTCAAGACTTCCAGATATCCTGTGACACCACCGTTGTACCGCATGTGGGAAAGACGCGCCGCGTCTTCGGCGGATTGGAAGAGCAATTCTTGCTGTGTGCGGAATTCCCGCGTCTTGCGGTAGGCCACCAGGCCATCGCAAACGTTGCGAAAGGCTCCTTGAATCGACTGCTGGTAAGATAACACTGCTGTTTGCTGGCGCGCTTCCGCAAGACGCACCTGCGACCGGAGACGGCCACCCGTAAAGATAGGTTGCGCGAGTGAAGCGCCGAAGCTCCATGCGCCCGCTGGTCCGCTAAACAAGTTCGTCAACGCGGAACTTTGAAAGCCGCCGGCGCCATTCAGAGAGATTTGGGGAAAATAAGCGGCCCGCGCCACGCCGATTTCCGCGTTTGCCGCAACCAACTGCGCTTCCGCTTGCTGAATATCGGGGCGACGTTCGAGTAGGGAAGACGGAAGCCCCGGCGGCACTTCGGGAGGCTGGCGCTGCTCCGTGAGTGTTTGTCCCCTCGGTATATCCTCTGGATTCTGACCAAGCAGAATACTGAGAAAGTTTTCCTGTTGCTCTATCTGCTGTTCGAGAACTGGAATCTCCGCGCTTGCCGTAAAAACCAACTGCTCGGCTTGGCGCACGTCGAGCAATGACGTCGAACCTCCGTCCGCCAGGACTCGTGTAAGCCTTAGAGATTCTTGCCGCGAATTGAGCGTACGTTTTGATATCTCCAGTTCCAGATCGAGCGCCCGCAGCTGAAAGTAGGCGCTGGCAACATTGGCCACGAGCGTTGAAAGAACTTCCCGCCGTGCCCACTCACTCGCAACGAGATTCGCTCTTGCGACTTCGGTTGCGCGCCGATACTTTCCCCAAAAATCAAGCTCCCATGCAGCGGAAAGGTTCACCTGTCCAGTACTGGTTTCAAACGCTGGAAGAAACTTGGACTGGGCCGTGCGGGTGTCGGAAATTCCGCCTCCCGTGCCTAGTGAGGGAAACTGATCGGCGCGTGCGATCCCGAGTTGCGCTTGCGCTTCAAGAATGCGGGAAGCAGCGATCCGTGAATCGTAATTTTGAGCGAGCGCCGTGCGGATCAGCCTACGCAACTGCTCGTCTTGAAAGATGTCCCACCACTTTTGATCTCCAAACTCGGCGACTTTCGTTTGTGCGGCTTGCTCAGGGATAGTCCCTCGATACGAACCCGGAACAGCGACGGTGGGCCGCTTATAATTCGGACCCACCGTGCAACCCGAGGCCAGAAGAGTCGTGCTCAGCAGAAAAACAGAAAGCTTCATCTAGTCCGCCTCGGCGGGTGCGCCTTGAGGAGCACCGAGAACCTGGCGCTGTTTGCCGGCACCGGACCATTTCTCAACGAGAAAAAACATGGCCGGAATGAAGAAGATGCCAATGAGGCTCGCAGCTAGCATTCCCCCGATAACGGCTGTACCCATGATTTGGCGGGCTACGGCTCCCGCGCCGGTAGCTGTCCACAGTGGAACAGCGCCCAATATAAATGCGAACGATGTCATCAAGATCGGGCGAAGCCGCAGGCGCGCTCCTTCAAGGGCCGCGTCGGAGAGCGGTTTGCCCTTTTCGTATTGCTCCTTCGCAAATTCCACGATCAAAATCGCGTTCTTCGCCGCCAAACCAATCAGCATCACCAAGCCGATTTGCGAATACACGTCGCTTTCGATTTGCACCATGTAGCTTGGCAGCAGCGCGGTAAGAACTGTGCGCCGCAGCCATAGAATGAAAAACGCCCCGAAAATCGCGACCGGAGTGCTGAGAAGCACGCTGAAGGGAAGAGACCAGCTTTCGTACAATCCCGCGAGGATCAAGAACACAAATAGCAGAGAGAATCCGAAAATTGCCGCCGCAGGAATACCTTCCTGCGCTTTTTTTTCCTGAAAGGACATGCCGAGGTAGTCAAAACCCATTTGACGCGGCATCGTTTTCCGGAAAACGTCTTCAAGAGCTTTCATCGCCTGCTCGGCGCTGTAGCCTGGAGCGGCGGCACCATTGATTTGGGCCGCGCGATACTCGTTGAATCGCATTGTGAATTCGGGGCCGTCATGAGGCTCAAAACGCGTGATCGAAGCGAGGGGCACCATTCCGCCTTTGTCATTTCGCACGTAAAACTGCCCGACGTTTTCTGGACGCGTGCGATAGTCGCCTTCAGCCTCGACATAAACCTGCCACTGGCGACCGAAGCGATTGAAGTAGTTAATGAATAAGCCGCCCATGAACGTCTGAAGCGTTTGGTAGACGTCCTTAACGGCGACACCTTGCTTGATGACTTTTGCGCGGTCCACATCGGCATACAGCTGAGGCACGCTGGCGAGCGATGTCGTGCTTAGACCCGCAATTTCCGGGCGTTTGCGGGCCTCCGTAAGGAATGTTTGTAGATTCGAAGAAAGGAATTTCAGATCCATACCCGCGCGGTCTTCGAGAACGAAGGTAAATCCACCGGAAGTTCCAACTCCTGGAATGGCTGGGGGAGAGAAAGAAAAGGCTACGCCTTCCGGCAGCAATGATAATTGCTCATTTATGTGCTGTTTGATCGCCTGAAGCTGCTCGGAGCGTGATTTACGCTCATCCCACGGTTTCAATGTCACGAAAAAGAAGGCGTTGTAGCTGGTGCGCACAAAACTCAATAGGCTGAATCCGATAATCGTGTTTGTGTGCTCAATGCCAGGAGTCTTGGCCAGAACAGTTTCGATTTTCGCGGCCACTTCGTCTGTGCGCTGAAGAGAAGCCGCGATAGGAAGCTGCACGTTGACATAGAGATAGCCTTGGTCTTCGTCCGGAAGAAAGCTTGCAGGAACTTTGTTCCCGAACCAACCGGCTCCAACCGCCAAGCCTACGAGCAATATGATCGCGATCGCGCTTTTGCGGATAAGAAAGCCGCATACCCGGACATACCACTCGGTTGCATTCGTGAAGGCACGGTTGAACCAAGCGAAAAAAGCACTCAACGGCCCACGGGTCGAAGTCTTCGGACGCAGCAACAATGCGGCAAAAGCTGGACTCAAAGACAACGCGTTGAACGCTGACAGAATCACCGAAAACGCGATGGTCACGGCAAACTGCTGGTAAAGGCGTCCAGTAATTCCCGGTATGAACGCAGTGGGAACAAAGACAGCAGAGAGGACCAGAGCGATGCCGATCACCGGTCCGGAAATCTCTTCCATTGCTTTGATTGCCGCCGCTTTGGGCGAGAGACCGTCCTCGATGTGGCGCTCTACTGCTTCGACGACGACGATGGCATCGTCCACAACGAGACCAATCGCGAGCACCAATCCAAACAATGACAGCGTATTAATAGAAAATCCGAACAGCGGAAAGAAAATGAAGGTACCCACAAGGGACACGGGGACGGCAAGCAATGGAATCAGCGTTGCGCGCCAGCCCTGCAGGAACACGAAGACGACGATGAGTACGAGAACGATGGCCATGACCAGCGTCAGAACGATTTCCTTCATGCCTTCGTTGACGGCCTGTGTCGTGTCCAGGGAGATTGCGTAATCCACGTCCTCCGGCAGTCGGCCTTTCAGTTCCGCCATGAGTTTCCTGATTTCGCTTGCTGCTTGTACGGCATTTGAACCCGGTAGCTGGTACGCGGCGATGATGGCCGACTCTTTGCCATCAAGCCTGCTCACCATGTTGTAGGACTGTGCGCCAAGCTCTACGCGAGCCACATCTTTCAATCGGACTATGGCGCCGGTCGCGGATTCCCGGATGATGATCTCTCCGAACTCTTCGGGAGACGTCATTCGTCCTTGTGCCTGCACGGAATAGGTGAATTGCTGGCCTTTCGGAACCGGCTCGCTGCCCACTTGTCCGGCAGGGTTCACGCTGTTTTGAGACTGGAGGGCCGAAACAATCTCGGGAACCGTGATACCCAGTTTCGCGAGTCTGTCCGGCTTCACCCACAGACGCATCGCATATTGGCCTGCACCGAAAACCTGAACACTCCCGATGCCGTAGGAACGGTTGATTTGGTCGGACAGATTGATATACGCGTAGTTGGCCAGAAACCGGGCGTCGTACGTGCCTTTTGGCGAATAGAGGGTGACGAGCATCAACGGAGCTGTGACGGTCTTCTGCACCGTAACGCCATAATTGGACACATCGCTCGGCAGTTGAGAAGCGGCCTGCGTCTGGCGCATTTGCGTCAGCATGAGATCCGTGTTCGGATCGGTCTTAACGTCGTAGTCCACGATCAGGCGCATCAGTCCGTCTGCCGTCGAGTTCAGCGAATACATGTAATTCATATTGTCGACGCCACTCATTTGCTGCTCGATCGGCGTCGCAACAGACTGCTCGATAGTCTTTGCGTCCGCGCCCACATAAGTTGCGAGGACTTGAACTTCCGGAGGAACGATGTTTGGAAACTGGGCCACGGGGAGCGCAGTGATGGTTACCGCCCCCACAATCACCATGAGGATGGAGATAACCATGGCCACGATCGGCCGATTGATGAAGAACTTGGACACTGGTCAATCGCCTTTCGCGGGTTGGGACTGTTTGATTTTTACCGTCGAACCGTTTTGCACTTTTTGCAGCCCTTCTACGATCACCAGCTCACCCTGCTTGACGCCCCTTTCGACAATCCAATCTGGGCCAACACGATCCGCAACTTTTATTGCGCGGATGCTGACCTTGTTGTCGGCTCCCACCACCGCCAACTGATAGGTTCCCTGAAGTTCGGTCACGGCTTTCTGAGGTACCAGAAGCGCACCGCTCCTCACTTCCGGCGCTGCCCGCAATCTTCCAAACTGGCCGGGGCGGAGTGAGTTTTTGGGATTCGGAAAAGAGCAAATGACCTGAATACTGCCTGTGGCGACGTCCACTTGGCGATTCGTGAGCAGACCCACGCCTTTGTGCGAATAGACCGAGCCATCCGCCAAAATCAGATCAAATGGCGGGCCGTTCGTGGGAACACTCTTTTGCGTCTCGGCGTTAATCCTGTCGGCGAATCGGATGTACTCCTGCTCGCTGATTGAAAAATACGCCTTGATGGGATTCACTTGCGAGACCGTCGTCAAAACTGTTGTTGGATTGACGAGATTTCCGATCTGAACCTGCGCGATACCGGCAATTCCATCGACAAGCGACTTGACATCCGTGAATTCCAGGTTCAGACGTGCCTGTTCGACTTGCGCTTCGGCGGCTTTGACCGCCGCCTTTGCCGCCGCCCGCGCTTGCATATCGTTGTCCAACTGGCTCTGTGCGATCGCCCTTTCTTTGGCCAGTGGCGTATCCCGGTTCACATCCATTTCCGTTTTGCCGAGCTGTGCTTGGGCTTGTGCGAGTTGTGCCTGGGCTTGGTCAAGCAAAGCCTGGAGTGGGCGCGGATCGATTTGAAAAAGTACCTGTCCCTGGCGCACAAACGAACCTTCTTTGTACGTTTGCCGAATAACGTAGCCCGCGACCTGAGGCTGAATCTGCGCGTTGACGTAGCCGTCGAGAGTCGCCACCCACTCGCTCACGATTGGCACGTCTTTTTGAACAACGCTGACAACTTCAACCTCAAGACTAGGAACGGCAGGTGCAGCTTTCGGGCCGCCGCAGCCCGCCGCGAGGAACAGAGCTACTGGCAGAGCGGCCTGAATATATTGGGCTGCTGCACTGAAAAGAGAGCGGTCGATTTCGAAGAGCCAACGATGGGATAGCGTTCGCATTTCTTCGCTGGTTTTTGCAATTGCTATGCCATGTGCTTCATCGCTGCAAACAACCGTGAATATCTGCGTCAAACGCGCGAATATGCGTAGCCATTGGTGACGACGCCAGAACAGTGTCGTGATTCTGACACTTGAAGCCTATGGACTTGTTGTTCGTGGAAGTAAGGTGGCCTACGGAGGCGAGGATAAACTACGAGATTTCGAGGAGCACGAGGGAAATATTATCCTGTGCGTAACCGTGACGCCAAGCCAGGTCTCGATTCAGAATTTGGTTTTTCATTTCCGCCAAGGGCAAGTTGGATGCTTCTGCGAGAATCTCTTGCAAGCCATCTACACCGAGCATTTCGCGATGGCCATTGAAGCTCTCGGTTTTGCACGCTGCGGAGTGGGAGTACCTAACGGCGCTCAGCGGTCGGATAATTACTGTCAGCGGATTGTTCGAAGCTGCTCTCCTCCGCGGGCCGAAATATTCCGTGCTTCTTCATCCGTGCGATCAAGGTGGTGCGTTTCATTCCCAACCGCGCTGCGGCACCATACGGTCCGCCGACCAGCCATCCGGTGGCTTCTAGCGCTCCCAAGATCAGAATCCGTTCGGATTCTTTTAGCGTCGCCTTCGGAGCAAACGCGACAACGGAATGGGAGCGAGTTGGGCGCAAAAGATTGGGAAGCAAACCTTCATCCGATAGTATTACGGCTCGTTCGATCACGTTCTGAAGTTCTCGAATGTTTCCCGGCCACGAATAGGATTTGCAAGCATCGAGAAATTCCTCTGGGATGGTGTGTATCGACTTACCCATTCGATGGCAAAAGAGTTCAACGTAATGTTCCACGAGTGGAGCAATGTCTTCGCGGCGGTCCCGCAGGGGCGGCAACGCAATCGGAAAAACATTCAAACGATAGTACAGGTCGCTGCGAAGTTCCTTACAGTTCACCATTCGCTGGAGGTCCCGGTGCGTCGCGGCGATGAGGCGCACGTTAACGCGATGGGTACGACCACTTCCGAGACGTTCGAACTCCTGTTCCTGCAGAACTCGGAGCAGTTTGGGCTGCAATGCGAGTGGCATATCGCCGATTTCATCAAGGAAGAGAGTCCCCTTGTCAGCCAATTCGAAGCGGCCAACTCTCTGTGCCATTGCGCCGGTAAAAGCTCCGCGTTCATGGCCGAAGAGCTCACTTTCGAGCAAGTCGAAGGGAATCGCCGCGCAGTTCAGCTTGACCAAGGGTTGGCCGCTACGCGGACTCGCGTTGTGAATCGCGTGGGCGATGAGTTCCTTGCCAGTGCCGGTTTCTCCTTGGATCAGGACAGTCGTGTCCATCGCTGCAACGCGTTCGGCTTGCTTTAGAACGGCTGTCAGAGCCGGGCTGTTCCCGATGATTTGCTCGAATCTGCGAACCCGACATTCTTGATCTGCCACTATCATTGACTTGATTTCCCGGGCCCCATGGTCCTTGAGTAGTCCTCGACAGCGGCACGAACCGTTTCGAGCAAGACTGCATTGTCGAATGGCTTCGTCAAAAACTCTACGGCTCCCTCACGCATCGCCTGGATCCGCATGCTTGCGTCACCATGCGCCGTGATGAAAATGATCGGTATGCGACACCGATCCGCCTTGAGTCTTGCTTGGAGTTCAATGCCCGACATGCCCGGCATGCGAATGTCAGCGATTAAGCATCCGGCATTCTGTTGAACACCGGAATCCATGAATTCTTCCGCCGATCGGAAGCAGAGCGTGAATAGCCCTTCCGATTCGATGAGGTCTCGTAACGCACTCAGAACGGACGGATCATCGTCGACAATGGCTATCAGTTGTGAGCTTGGTTCGCTGCTCATGCGCGAAGCCTAACGGTATTCGCGATGAATGAGCAATCAGCTCTTAGTGCTGCAGCACTACAACTTTGGTCGTAGTCGATTGGCCAAAGCCGCGGAATAGGCGGGTGGGCTCTCGATAGGGAGGAGTTACTTCCGAGGAGAGAGTTTGAGCTTGTCAGTCATGCGAACCAAATCAACTACCGACGCAGCTTGCATCTTGCGCATGACGTGGCCTCGATGGACCTTTACCGTGGCCTCGCTCGCTCCGATTTCAGAGGCGATCTGCTTGTTGAGCATTCCAGTAACAACGAGGGTCATCACCTCTCGCTCTCGCACGGTCAATGCGCGATATCGCATCTGCAGATCGTGGATCTCGGTCTGTTCTTTTTGCGTGATGCCATCGCGCTCGAGTGCCTGATGAATTGCATCCAACAAGTCCTGGTCCCGGAAGGGTTTTGTCAGAAATTCGACGGCACCCGACTTTAGCGCCCGGACAGACATCGGAATGTCACCATGCCCCGTAACGAAAATGACGGGAATTTGCATGCCGGTTTCGGCCAGCCGCCGCTGAAAATCGAGTCCGCTCATCTGCGGCAGTCTTACGTCGAGAACCAAACAGCTCGGACCATCCGCGTGTTTCGTGCCGAGAAATTCCTCACCGGTCGCAAAGGATTTAGCGCGCAGCCCGACGGATTCGACAAGGTCGTGGATCGCCTGACGCATGCCGCCGTCATCATCTATGATAAAAACCGTGGGAACGGCGGCAGATTTCATGCCCCAGCCTCGGTTTTCACGGGAAGAGTGAAATGAAAAGTTGCACCTGCCTCCTGATTGACTGTCGCCCACACTCTGCCACCGTGAGCCTCGACGATGGATCGGGTGATGGCTAAGCCCATTCCAGTTCCCTGCGGTTTCGTGGTATGGAAGGCGTCAAAGATCCTCTCAGTATTTTCCAGCGGCAGTCCGACGCCAGTGTCTGCGATGGAGATTGTCACCTGACCTTGGGGAGTCGATCGAGAACTAATCGTCAATTTTCCTCCCCCGTCTTTCATCGCTTCAACGGCGTTCAACATTAGGTTCAGGAACACCTGTTGAAGCTGCACCCTATCAGCCAGAACGTTAGGCACGTCTTTGTCGATCTCGAATTGGACTTTAATGGAGTGCCCCATCGTTTCTTTCCTAAGCAGGGCCGTAATTTCTCGAGTGATTTCTCTGAGGTCGACGATCCCGCGCTCTGGGGGCGCACCTTTTTTGTAAAAGGATCGCAAACGACTGATCACCTCGGCCGCCCGGTTTCCATCTTGCTCAATTCTGGCTGCTGCCGCACGCGCCCTTTCGAGGTCCGGCGGATCGCGGGCGAGCCATCGCAAACACGCACTGGCACTGGTAATGGAGGCGGCTATAGGCTGCCTGATTTCGTGCGCCAAGGCGGCAGCGAGTTCACCCATCATGTTCACGCGATTGATGTGTGCAAGATCAGCCTCCAACTGCCGTAGCTTTTCGCGCTCCTGCTCTGCGTGCTTTCGTTCGGTTATGTCCATGGTGATACCGACATACTCACCGATTTCTTGAGAAGGATTGTGATGTCCTATGCCACGCAGGAATCGGATAGTGCCGTCCGTACGGCGAATCCGAAACTCCACATCATAGTCCGAGCCTTCGCGGATCGCATTCTCAAGTCTTGCTCGTAAGGCCACTTCGTCTTCTGCAAGGATCGCGTTGTAGAAACGGTCGAACGGAATCGCACCTTGGCTGGGATCGAAGCCATAGAGGCGCGCGTTTTCGGACGATGAATGAAATATCTCCCGAGTCAGCAGATTGCACGCCCAGCTGCCAGTGTGAGTGAGGCTTTGCGCTTCGGCAAGATATCCCTGCTCCCTGCGCAACTCCTGTGTCAGTAATTCCTGCTCCGTGACATCCATCGTCGTACCGATGAATCCTTTAAAGCCCCCTCGTTCGATAAGGGGAACAGCTACCGCGCGCACGTAGCGCAACTGCCCGTCGGGCCGAACGATTCGTTCTATTTGATCAAAACCACGGTGCTCCTCTTGCATGCGTTTGATCGTTTCAGCCATGGAGGCTCGGTCTTGCGGATGGATAAGTGCAAGATACTGTTCAACCGTCGGCGCGCCATTCTGCGGATCTAGGCCGTAGATTTTGAACAACTCATCAGACCAATAATGGCCCGAATCGTCGAACGCCCAGCTCCCTATATGAGCGATTCGCTGTCCTTCGCTTAGATAAAACTGGCTTCGCTTCAACTCTTCTTCGGAGCGTTTTCGTTCCGTGATGTCCTGGGCCGTGCCAAACATTTCATATGGCCGGCCGGCGGAATCACGTTTTACGGTGCCTACACTGTGAATCGTCCGAACTTCGCCGTTGGGACGAACGAGACGATGTTCAATGTCGGCAGGAGTTCCGCTCTGAAGCGTCTCCTCAGCTGCGCGGAAGACAAGTTCGCGATCTTCCGGGTGGATCATTTCACTAACCTTCGCAAGATCGATGGTGCCCCGCCGCGAATCCAACCCATAAATGCGGTAGACCTCGTCCGACCAACTCACTCGATTTTCGATGAGGTTCCAAGAATAGTGGCCAATGTTGGCAATGCGTTGGGCTTCTTCAAGCTTCGCGTTGCTTTCCTGCAGTTTGCGCGAAATCTCCTGAAAGGCTTCCTCTGTACGCTTGCGGTCAGTAATGTCCTGGATGGTGCCGAACAATTTATAAGGTCGTCCGGATGCGTCTCTTTTTGTGTCACCCGGCAAGGAACTCCAGCGCTCGGACGTCAGGCTTGAAACTGTCCGCACTTCGCCGTTTGGCCGAACGATCCGAAATTCGCCGCTGGGGCGTTCTCCAGCAACAAGGTCTTGGTCAACTCCCCGATAAAGAGGCTCGCGATCTTCAGGGTGGACCATCGAACGGACCGTCGCCAAGTCCATGGGACGCTCCTGCGGACTGAGTCCAAAAATGCGATAGGTTTCATCCGACCAGACGATGACGTCTGTCGCGAGATCCCATTCCCAGTGGCCGACGTGGGCGACCCGTTGCGCCTCCTCAAGTCTGGCTTTGCTCTCCTGCAGGTCCCGTGATAACTCCACCAGCGTCTTTTCGACATCCTCTTTCGACATGAGTGAACCTTGCACTACTTCCATCAGTGTGTTTCGAACAACTTATCCCGTAGCTCTCCCGCCTTCAAGCTCTAGCAGCTGTCGGCGTCTCTAGAAGCTGCATCGCGATTGCCATCCGTTTTGGATCGCCCATTCACTATCCTTGTGAAGACTGCTCTCGGTTTCCGGAAAGTATTAAATTTCGTGAGCTGTCAAAATATTGACACTGACCACCCCGCATCACGCTCCAGCATGTCGCTTTCGGCAGGATGCCTTCAATATGCAGCGATTTAAGGCATCTGTCACTGGAATTGCACTTGCATCGTCACGTTGACGATCGGATCGCACACGACGCCGCTTGCTTCGACTCGAAGTGCGGGAGAGTGCAATGCAAACAATCACGAAGCACTACATCAACGGAACATTCGTGGAATCCCACGGAAGTGAAGTCATGGATGTCATCAAGCCGACCAACCGTCAGGTAATTGCCCGGGTAACGATGGCCGATGAACAGGATACAAGGGATGCCATCACCGCGGCCAAAAGTGCTTTCGCCAGCTTCGGCCGGTCAACCAAAGAGGACCGCATAAAGATTCTGCGTCGACTGCATCAGGCTGCGTCGGCCCGCGTTGACGAACTGACGGCAGCAATGGTTGACGAATACGGGGGTGTGATTCGATTCGCGGGACTCATCGTACAGACCGGGGTGAACGCATTCCAGGCCGCCGAGAAAGCACTCCAGGAAATGCCTCTAACTCGAACCTGGGACAAAACAACAGTCACGTTGGAGCCCGTCGGCGTCGCCGGCCTTATTACAGCGTGGAACGCGAACGCTCTGTTCATTTGCCTCAAACTCGCGTCAGCCGTTGCCGCTGGTTGTACGGTCGTTATCAAGCCCAGCGAGCTGAGTTCGCTTCAAACGCAGGCTTTGATCGAAGCCCTCCATCAGGCCAATCTTCCGAAGGGTCTTCTGAATGTAGTCACAGGCCGCGGAAACGTCGTCGGCGCTGAACTGGTTCGCAATCCCGATGTCGCTAAGATTTCTTTCACGGGGTCGGTGGGAGTTGGTAAAAGCATTATGCGTGACGGTGCGGAAACCTTGAAGCGCGTCACTCTCGAACTGGGCGGAAAATCGCCGACTATTCTGCTGGACGACGCCAATCTTGATGAAGCAATCCCGTCCGCGCTCATCATGGCATTCTTGAACAGCGGTCAAGCGTGTGCCGCAGGGTCATGCCTTCTCGTCCCGAAAACCCGGCTCGATCAAATCAAGCGAGCAATCTTAGGCGCGATGTCGGCCTTCCCCGTCGGTGACCCTGCTGATCCGAAAACCGGTGTTGGGCCGATGGTGTCGCAGAAGCAATACGAACAGGTGCAGTCTTACATCCGCAAGGGTATCGCCGAAGGTGCGGAGGTGCTCGTCGGTGGCGAGGGTCATCCGGAAGGATTCGAAGGTGGCTACTTTGTGAAGCCCACGGTTTTTGTCAATGTAAAGAACGATATGACCATCGCCCAGCAGGAAATTTTCGGTCCCGTACTCTCTGTCATCGCTTACGACTCCGAAGAAGACGCGATTAAAATCGCCAACGATTCTGAATATGGTCTTCATGCGGCCGTGCTTGGGACCGACCTCCAGCGAGCCCGTCGCGTGGCATCGCAGATACGTTCAGGACGCGTCGTGATCAACAACATGACAGATGATCCGCAGGCGCCTTGGGGCGGATTCAAATTCTCCGGTATCGGTCGTGAATATGGCCGCTATGGAATTGATGCGTTTCTCGAACCGCGGGCAATCCTCGCGTAACTCAACGGCCCGGCCATGAACATTCGGACAAGGAGATCCTCCAATGAGCAAACACATGACAATCTCTCCCGGTGAAGCTGCGGATCGCCTGGCGATCCGAGAACTCATCGAGGCTTACGCCCACTGCGCCGACCGTCGGGATGCGAAAGCACAGCTGTCCCTCTTCACGCCTGACACGCACTTCGTTGTCTTCATGAATGCTAAAGATCCTACGCCCTACCAAGAATTGCATTCGCGCGACGAACTCGCTGCCGTCTTCGCCGATCTCAACAAGTATCACGCCACCACGCATTTCGTCGGACAGAGCACAATCTTCACGCTCACCTCGGACCGAGCCACCGGCGAAGCTTACTGCCTTGCGCATCACATCACGGTCGACCGCGGAAACCGACGTTTGATGCTTGCCTCGCTACGGTACCTGGACACGTTCGTCAAGTGGGACGGCGAATGGCTGTTTTCTGAGCGTCTGCTATACGTCGACTGGCTGGAAGAGCGAGCGCTCTCATGACCCCGACGAGTCAGAAGCGCCTTCTGCTCGTGGGAGCGACCGGAATGGTCGGCGGATATGCGCTTCGCTACGCACTCGGAAAAGCCGCCGTTGGGAGTGTGACTGCAATCGCGCGCCGGAAGCTCGGTATTTCACATCCAAAGCTGCGGGAAGTTCTGCATTCTGACTTCGCCGACTGCTCCGCACTCGCAAAAATGGTTTCATGCCAGGACGCAACTGTCTTTTGTCTGGGTGTCTATACCGGGGCGGTTTCGGAAACCGAACTTCGAAGGATAACTGTGGACTACACGGTCGAGTTCGCGCGCGTTCTGTACGGCAGCAGCCCCAACACCACCTTCTCATTCTTAAGCGGAAACGGGGCGGACCGAACGGGACGAAGTCGCATCTCCTTCGCGCGATTCAAGGGACAAGCCGAAAACGCACTTCTCGCGGCCGGCTTTCCAAGCGTCTACCTCTTCCGGCCCGCGTACATCTATTCTGTGGAGCCGCGGAAGGAACCGAATTTCGGCTATCGGCTGTTGCGCGCCATCTACCCGGCGTTTCAGTTGACGTTTCCAAACCTGGTTATCCGGGCCGACGACTTGGCTCGTGCCATGGTCGACGTCTCCATCCAAGGAACTGACCGCGAAGTTAGGGTTCTCGAGAACCGTGACATCCGAGCTATGGTCAACCATATTCATCCCTCGACGGGACGACAGAGCGCCTCCGTCGCTGGAACAAAGTGAATTGGAAAGTGGCGGATCTATGAAGCTAAATAGGCTTAGGACTAGAGCGAACTGCCCTCTTACCGTCAGCAGAGAGAATCTCGCGAGACTAAAACCTCGCAATTTAACGATGGCCGTTCTATGGCTGCTAGCACCTTTCTTTTTTCCGTCGGTAAACAGAGCGCAAGTTCCGGTCTATGAAGTCACCCCTGTAGAAAGTACCGTTAAGTTTGGTGTCGACTCTTCGGTTCCCATCAAAGGAACCTTCGACAAATGGAACGCAAGCATGAAGTTTTCGTCCATGGATGTGAGAAGCGGCGTTCTGGAGATCGAGATTGAGGCAGACAGTGTGAACACCGGCAGTGGGCTAAAGAACAGTAAATTGAAAAGCAAGGATTTCTTCGACGTCAAAGACTCTCCCGTCATCACCTTCAAATCTACGAAAGTCGTTCAGACGAGTCCAAACACATTCGACCTCGAAGGAGACTTTACAATTCGCGGTGTCACGAAAACCGAAAAACTCACTCTCACGGATAACGGAAAGGGATCAACCTCCGGAAGCATCGAAGGCACAATGGCCTTCGATCGCAAGGACTATGGGATGAACAAAGGCATTCCCTTCATTAAGATCGCTAACCGTGTTGAAGTGAACGTCAGCCTGAAATGGAAGAGGATCAGCGGGCCTGCTCCGGTTTTCCAACAATAATTCGGGATTCTAGCTCAATATCAAGTTCTAACGGAACGGCGCGTGTCAACGACGTTGAGACACATGCTCACGGAATTTAGTGAGTTTTTCATGTTAGTGGGACTGGTTTGTTGATCCACGCCTCGGTGGGTACGGCGGGAGGTCTCGGAGCGCTTCGCA
>Ga0181531_10000201_pt1 | contig 44191 bp, 42 predicted proteins | sample PEATcosm2014_Bin_38_FD_119743 | JGI IMG/M metagenome (GOLD analysis project Ga0181531, IMG submission 119743) | Peatland microbial communities from MTU Mesocosm Facility, Houghton, MI, USA - PEATcosm2014_Bin11_10_metaG | ecosystem: Environmental > Terrestrial > Soil > Wetlands > Peat | place...
CCACCCTAACTTTCCCTCACCGCCGTCATTACCAGCAATGGTATATTCCTTGTCTCCCCGGCCAAGGAAACCAGCATCCAGGAACGAAAACTCGTGAAATTCAACAAATCAAAGTATCTGCTCCGACTTCAGGATTGCCTCCTGCCCGCCACCATCACTTGCATCATCTTGTGCTCCGCGAGCTACGCACTGGACATCCTGTTCGATAGCATGGGCATGCCCGTTTCAAAAACCATCCTCAATGACCTGGTCATCGGCATTCTAGGCGCGCTGGCGGTCTCCTACTACGTCTCCGCCAGCCGCGAAAGCCACAATTTTGAAACCGCCAAAGCCCGCATCGAGCTGATCGGTGAACTAAACCGCCGCATCCGCCAATCCCTGGCAGACATCTCCGTCTCCGCCATGTCTGAAGATCGCCTAACCCGCCTCGAAAGCCTCGACCAAGCCATCAACGGCATCGACGACGTCCTCTGCGGCTTCCAAGCCGAAACCAACCACCCACGTTAGCCCTCGCCTCGCTCTCTGCCGTCGCGTCTGCCTTTGTAGGCGCGCAGCCTTACCCAAAGCGCGTAGCGCAGGCGTGCTGCGGCCCGGCTTGCCCGGGCGCGACCTCCACACAGTTCTTGTTCGACGAAACTTCACGTGCGATGTGACGGCTAGCGCAGCGGAATTTTCCGCCGCGCTAGCCCGATCAACAGGGTCTTTCTCGGTCCCGGCAGCGAGACTGCTTACATCAACCCGCTCTGCCGCGCCAATTTCAGCGCCTCGATCGCCGCGCCGCGCGCGCCTGCGGTGTCTCCGTTGGGCATAACATAAATTGGAATGCCCAGCTGCTCTTCGCGCTGGCGGGGCATTCCCACGAGAATCTCCGCCATGAACCACGCTTGGAACTCCGCGCTGGTTTCCAGCGCGCCGCCTCCCACGATCAACGCGTCAGGATCGAAGGTGTTGATCATCTCGTCGAAGAACAGTCCCAGCGCGTGAGCTTGCACGCGGAAAACTTCCTTGCATAGCGCGTCACCTTTATCCGCCAGACCGCGCACCATCTTGGCCGCCTTGGACGCTTCCAGCCTTGCCAACTCATGATTGGGATAACGCGGCAAAAAATACGGCAGAATATTTCTCTCGATACCGGTCAGTGAGCACAGCGATTCCAAATCGCCGACGCGGCCGCAATTGCACACCGGTTTCATTCCCGCGGTGTCCGCAATACTTTGGTACGGCAGCAGCACGTGACCCAGTTCTCCGCCAAATCCGTTTTTTCCCTTTACTACCGCGCCATCCAAAATAATTCCGCCGCCATTGCCCGTGCCAATAATTGTGGAGACCGAAGTCTCTTTGCTCTCCGAACCGAAGATCGTGTAATGCCCCCACAGCGCGGCGGCATTTCCATCGTTCAGGTAGGAGACCGGTTTGCCGAGCTTGTGTGCCAGTCCGCCGCGAATATCGAGTCCCGACCACAGCGCGTGCACAAAATTCGTGGAACCGCGTGCGCTCAATTGGCCGGCGGCGCTGGCCGGGCCCGGAGTGTCCAGTCCTACGGCCACCACATCGTCGAGCGTAACGCCCGCGCGATCGGTGGCCATTTTCAAGCCGTCCGCAATCTGCCCCAGGCAGACTTCCGGTCCCTGCTTGGACAGAGCCGGATGCTCGCACAAACTCTCAATGTGAAATCGCTCGTTTTGATCGATCAACGTGTAGTTGATCGCCGTTCCGCCCAGATCCACTCCCGCCACCACTGGCATAAATGTTCTCCCGCGCCTGAAGCACTCTTCGGCCCCAGCCTAGCAGAATTTTCTCTTTGGGGTTGTAGTGGCCGGTCAGTCTTCAGGTCTGTTCTTTTGACTTGACTCAAAACATTCCAGTTTGCAGGCCTACGGAAAAGGGCCACGTCACGGGAACTCCTCGATCCCTTGCAAAAATAGCGCGTACAAAGGATGCAGATTGGGACGCTTCCCCAAAACCTCCGCCCCCCAGTACTATTTTTATTGAGAGTACTGGAACACCGAGTAGCAACAAAGTAATCAAAAATCGCCGCTAACTCCAGCAGAATGAACACTTACCGATCTCTATCAAAACAAAGAACTTGATATCCATTAGAATGAACACTTGCGCAAAAACCATGGGGGTGGGGGTTGGGTAGATCCGAAGTCACCGCGTAAGAGCTTATCTGCGGGTTCTGTGTCTACAGACCGTAAGTCTCGCCAAATGTGTAGCATGGGAGAATTGTCGAGATCACCTGAAAAAATCCCTTGACACAGATACATGGTAAGCAATAACTTACCGTTCGTGGACACTTACCAACAACACCAGCTAGACGCTCTTGGCGACCCCACCCGTCGTGCCATTCTCGCTCAACTCGTCGACGGCCCCAAAGCCGTAGTTGACCTCGCCCGCGAATTTCCCGTCAGCCGTCCTGCCATCTCGCAACACCTGCGCGTCCTCAAGCAAGCCAACTTGGTTAAAGATCGACCCGAAGGAAATCGCCGGCTCTACCAACTCAATCCCGAAGGTTTTGCAACGGTGCGCGAGTACCTCGAGCAATTCTGGGGTCAGGCTCTCCACGCATTTCGCCGTAAGGTCGAAGAACAACAGGTACTCTCCGCAATCGAGATTGCGCATCAACAGCGCAACAAAAATCAGGAGGAACAATGAGCAGCGCAGAACCAACTCCACGCTCCACAGCTTCAGGGAATGCCGCAGTATCTCCGAACGCGGCAGTCACCCAGAATCCGATCGCCACGCAAGACACGCCCGTGCGCAAGAGCATCACCGTCAAAGCTGGCCTTGACGCTGCCTTCGAGGTGTTCACTGCAGGCTTCGACAGTTGGTGGCCGCGCAGCCATCACATCGGTCCCGTACCGATGAAACGCGCGGTGATGCAGGGCCACGTGGGCGGCCGCTGCTACAGCGAGCAGACCGACGGCACCGAGTGCGATTGGGGCGAGATCACCGCGTGGGAGCCGCCACGCCGTCTGGTGATGGCCTGGAAAATCGATCCGCAATGGAAGTATCAACCGGACATGGCGAAAACGAGTGAAGTGGAAGTGACGTTCACGCCCGTCGACAACGGCGCGACACGCGTCGACCTCGAACACCGCAACTTCGCGCGTGCAGGCGCCGGGTGGGAGACCATGCGCGGCATGATCGACAGCGAAGGCGGCTGGAATGGCCTGTTGCGGATGTTCGCCACAGAAGCGGAGAAACAGCAGTAATAGAAGCGAATCGTAGTTGCGCGTGCGAATGCGCAACGACGACTCCGCGTACACCAACGCGCTTGTACGCTCACAAAAAGGAGTGACGATGAGAGCGATCTGGCTTTACCGAACTGCGGCGATCTTATTTGTGCTGTTCGCTGCGGGCCACACCTTCGGATTTCTGACCTTTACGGCGACGACTCCGGAAGGCCGCGCCGTCTATGACGCCATGAATCGCGTGCATTTTACGCAACACAGCGGAACCTACAGCTACGGCAACTTCTACCGTGGCTTCGGATTGTCGTGCACCGTATCGATGTTGCTTTCCGCTTACCTGGCGTGGCACCTGGGGCAGTTGTCGCGCGCCTTGCCGCAAGCTATTGGCGCGCTCGGCTGGGTGTTTTGCGCGGCTCAAGTTGCCGGCCTGGTGTTCAGCCTGCGCTACTTTGGCGGACCGCCAGCCGTATTTTCCGCGGTGCTGGTCATTATCCTGGGCTGGGCGGCATGGCTCGTGCCCGCCCAAGCGAAATAGAACGTGTGTCGTTCTATTTTTGCAAGAATTTTCGCCGGCTTAGCGTTGAGCCGCTAGCGGCTCGAGAGCACGAATTTGTTTCCGTCGACGTCCTGGAAAATCGCGGATGTGCCCCAGCTTTCGCTCTTCGGGTCCTTGGCGAATTCCACGCCGCGCGCTTTCAGGGTCTTCGCCGTTTCCATCACGTCATCGCACCAGAACGACAACGGCTGAAAATCCCCGATGCGGTTTTCGTGTCCTGTCGGGGTAAATAGCACCAGCCCGGTTTCCGCGCCGGGAATCAGCAATTCAATCCAGCGCTGCTGGCCGTCAAACGGCTGGTCGGTCGCCACCTTGAAGCCCAACTTTTCCGTAAAAAATTTCAGTGCCGCATCCTGATTGCGCACCGGAATGCTGACAAATTTCAATCCACGAATCATCGGTAAATCCTCCTTGGCGCACGCAGCATAGCGCCGCTCGATTCCGGCTTGCAATGAGCCAGGTAATGCTATATCAATGGTCGGTATAGCAAGTTCTGGCCGCGGAAGTCGCGTTGACGTCGCAATGGCTGAAATCGTGGGAGTTGCCATGGGCAATCTCGATCCCTACGTAACGGACGTGTTGCTGCGCGATCTGGTCGGCCACGACCACCGTCCGGTGAGCTTCCTCGTGTATTTGTGGTTGACTGCGGAACAGCAGCGCAATGGCGGGGCGGTGCAAATCAGCTACGGCGATTTGGCGGAGAATCTTGGCGTCTCGAAAAGTTCGGCGCAGTCCGCGGTGAGCTGGCTGGTGCGGCGCAAGTTGTTGAGCGCCAGCAAAGAAACGGTGACGGCAACTCCTAAATATACAGTGCTGACACCGTGGAGGGATGTACGGCGCCGCGCGTGAGAAGGAAGGGTTGGCCTGCGCGGAAAGAGTCTAGCGACTCGGTCGCTCGGAAAAAACTTCAGCGACCTTGGTGCGTCAACGACCGTTGGCTAGCGTGATGGAAACGAGGTTGTGAACCCAGCGAGCGGGGCGCTTGTCATCCGAGACGATGAGTTGAAAAGGGCCGCGGTCGCCGAGGGGCTTGCCGTCGCGAGCGTCGGCGACGATGACCTGTCCGGCATGGAAGCTAGGATCGACTTCGGCGAGCGAGAGCACCACGGTATATCCATCGGAGCCGGCCGCAAGTAAATAGCGTGACATGGCGTCGCCATGCAGATCCTTGCCAAGCGGCGCGCCGGCTTTCTCAAGCAGGGCCGCGAGGGGCACTCCCGAATAGGCTTCGTCCGCGTCAGTGTGCGCGTTGTGGATGTTGAGCGTCACATGCGGCAGCGCAGCGAATTGCTCGAGCGAGTAAGTGATCTGCTTGTCGAGCGAATGGATCGCGATAGAGTCTGTCGCGGTGATTAGCATTCCGCCAACAGGAATGATGTTGAGAATAATCGGAATGACTTGCGAGGAGCCTCTCGCATTAGATTGTTTCACGACCCTGGCCAGCTGTCTGGTGGTCTGAAAGTTAGGCGCGCTTACCGAAATGTCATACACGCGGCGCTCCAGCGCTACATGCAGATTGCCAGTCTGGTCAGTTTCCATTTTCCCTAGTGTCGAGGGCAAGTCGGCATCTAGGTGCACAACTGCATGCGCAATGGCTGCCCCCGTGACATCCGTGACTGAGATCGTTACGGGGTAGGTTGGCGCGTCTTGTGCCAGAGTGTCAGTAGTTCCGAACGCCAGCGCAAAGCCAAGAAGGGCAAGGTACGGGTTCCATCCGCGCATGTGCGTATCATAATTCGGGCAGGGCAGCACTGTCAGCAGTGAGTGTGCGTCGTTAGACTTGGCCGAAGATGGAGAGGAGATGGCCGTCGAGGTCGCGGAAGTGCGCGACCCAGTCAGTAGGCGTGATTTGGTGCGGCTCGCTCTCGAACGCAAGGCCCTCGGCGAGTAGCGCTTGGTGGGCGGCGCGAACGGAGTCGACGCGGAGCACTACTTCCGTGGCGCCCACGGTGTGCGCGGACTTTTCTGCCAAGCCGCGGTTGAGCCCGAGCATGACTGGCCCGCATTGCAGCAGGGCGATCTGCGATTCCTGCATGAGCACGCGGAGGCCGAGTTTCTGCGAATAGAAGGCGGCGGCCGACGGTACGTCTTTGACGCCGAGCATCACCGCGGCCACCCCGGAAATTGCGATTGTCGCCATAAGACTCCTCGCGGCGCAGGCTACAGGCGCCTGCTGGGCCGATGTACGTGCGCTTGACGCGTATCGTGGCGGCACGTACAGTGCTTTGTTAGCACTGCTAAGTAATAAATCGCAGTGGCGCCGCTGTCAAGCGAAATCATTAGCCTGGCTAAGTAATGCCCAAGAATCTGAAAATCGAGGAAATTGCCGACCAGTTGCACAGTACAGCCATCCGGCTGCTGCGGTTGGTGCGCGTGCAGGACACCGCGAGCGGCATCGCGCCGGCGCGCCTTTCGGCGCTCTCGGTGATCGTTTTCGGCGGGCCGATTTCGCTGCGGGAGCTGGCGCGCGCGGAACAGGTCCGCGCGCCGACGATGAGCCGCATCGTGGACGCCCTGGAGGCGCAAGGTCTGGCGCGGCGCACGATCAATACGCAGGATCGAAGGGCAGTGCTCATAGCTGCCACGAAGAAGGGGCAGGCGATGCTGCAGGAGGGGCGGGCGCGACGCGTGAAATTTCTGGCGTCGTATTTGGCGAAGCTGGAGCCCGGGGAATTGCGAATCTTGGCCGAAGGGCTTGCGGCCATGCAAAGAGCGCTGCAGCCCGGATAGGCTAGCCAAGCCTAGAGTCGGCGGGGCTTATCTACACGGTACGTTCCGGCGAGCGCGAAGCGGGGAACTTCTGACCGTTTCCCGCCGTATCTTCTTCTGCGAGATGGTCTTCCAGAGTCTTCACGCACATCGAGCACAAGGAGCGGTGATGAAAGCATGGTACTGCGTGGCTAGGGTCGTGGTGTGCGCGGGGCTCTTCCTGAGCAGCGGCATCGGGTTAGAGGCGCAAACCATAAAACCTCTGGAGAGCATCCAGAACCAGGAAGAGTTGAACCAGACGATTCTGGCGCTGGATACGGCGTTGTTCGATGCCTACAACAAATGCGACTTGGACAAATTCGCGGCACTGATCGCGGACGATGTGGAGTTTTACCATGACAATGGCGGCGTGACGCTGGGCAAGGAGAAGTTCGTCGACAGCATCAAGAAAAATATCTGCGGGACGGACATGCACCGCGAACTGGTGGCGGGCACGTTTGAAGCGCACTACATGAAGGGTTACGGCGCCATCGAAATCGGGACGCACCGTTTTCTGCATCCTAAAAGCGATATTGGCACGGGCGAAGGCAGGTTTATCACGCTGTGGCAGTGCAAGGATGGGGTGTGGAAGATCACGCGCGCTTTCAGCTTCGATCATCACGCAGTCGCGAAAGAGGCGTCGAAGTAGCGGCTCCTGCCGTTCACGCAACAAAGAAGCCCGGCAGTCCGTCCTTATGAGAACGAACAGCCGGGCTTCGCCGCATCCAGGCAATACCGAACGATTAGCGCAGGTCAGTGATGGCGCTCATGTTCTTCGACGTGCGGGCGTCCTTCGCGTGCGTAGGCGCGCTCACGCTCCGAGCGGGCGTGCAACTCGTGTGATTCCGCGATGCGCTCGTTGGGTCCCCAGCGGCGCACACCGACATACGGGTGGACGTAGACGCCGCGGTTATACCAGGTGCGGCCCCACACGCCGCCGTTGATGAAGACGCGATGCGCACCCCAATCGAAGACGCCCACGCGGACGCCCCAGCCCCACGGCCGGAAGAATCCGCCGATACCCACGCCGAAGCCGAAGCGAATGCCGCCGCCGATGAAGAAGCCCGGGCGGGGAGCAAAGAACACGATGGCCGGATCGTAGTAGGGAACCACGATGAAGCCCGGATCGTAGGGTGCGATACCGATGTACGGACCACTGCTTACGACGACGCTGTTGTTACTGCGCAGATAGCCGTAGTCATAGGCTTTGTGGCGCTCGCGCTGCACGGCGTCCATCACGTCTTGCTGGGAGGCCAAAAAGGCATTGCCCAGATCGCGGGTCCAGTTCAGATCCGAAGCCATGGTGTCGAGCACCGAGGGGAAGGGCAGAAGGGCCTGCACGCTGGGATCCCACGGCAGATGGTCGGCTTGGATGGCGTCGGCTAGCGCCTGTCCGGTGAGATAGTGATGCTCATCGGCCCAACGCGCGGCGTCGGGAATGCTGTCCGAGTAAGTGGCTGCGGCGAGAACTTGCGCGAGCAGCGGATCGGGATACAGGGCGATGCGGGCGACCAGGTGATCGAGTTGCTGGGGAGAAAACGATGGGGGCGGGGCCTGATCCGGCGGCGCGCCCTGATCGTTGGCGTATACCGGTGGCTGGCCTTGCGGCGGATCCTGGGCCATCAAAGGGCCGGCTACCATGGTGAGGACGGCTAAAAGAGCAGCCACCCTGGATAGCAGTTTATTGGTATTCACGAGATGCTCCTAAGTAAGCTCGAAACCTTCGTTCCGAGCGATATTGTTCCATAGTTCCTGAGATATAAAACACCGCAGCGCGCGGCAAGTTTCGCGGACGAGCACGGGTGTACTATGCCCGTGGATTAGTGCGGATGCACTAGGGGGATTGCCTGATGAGTACGAACGAGGTTCGCTGGCCGGCGTTGCCGTTGGCCGAATGGAAAGATACGTATGCCACCCTGCACATGTGGACGCAGATTGTGGGGAAAGTGCGGCTGGCGCTGACGCCGCCGATTAACCACTTCTGGGGGACCGCGTTATATGTGACGGCGCGGGGTCTGACTACCTCGCCGATTCCTTACGAGCACGGAGCGTTCGAGGTGCTGTTCGACTTCACGGCGCACGCGCTGGAGATTACGACGAGCCAGGGTGAGATGCGAGCGTTTCGCCTGGTGCCGCATACCGTGGCGGAATTTTACGCGGAATTGATGGGTGCGCTCGCGTCGCTGGGCATTCAGGTGAAGGTGTGGACCATGCCTGTGGAGGTGCCGCGGCCGGTGCGCTTCACGCTGGATGAGGGACACAAAGCATACGCTGCGGAGTACGCGCACCGCTTTTGGCAAGTTCTGCTGAGCAGTCATACGGTGTTGCAGGAATTTCGCGCGCGCTTTATCGGCAAATGCAGCCCGGTACACTTTTTTTGGGGCAGTTTTGATCTTGCGGTGACGCGCTTTTCCGGGCGACGCGCGCCGGAGCGGCCGGGCGTCGATTCCATCACGAAGGAAGCTTATTCGCACGAGGTGAGCAGCGTAGGCTTCTGGCCGGGCGATGGCGAGGTGATCAAGGATGCGGCGTTTTATGCGTATGCGGCGCCGGAACCCGCGGGCTTTGGTGACGCGACGGTGCTGCCGAGGGAGGCTTTTTACAGTAAAGAGAAGAGCGAATATTTCCTGATGTACGACGATATGCGGCGTGCGGCGAATCCCGCCAAGGCTTTGCTGGATTTTTGCCAATCGACGTATGAGGCGGCGGCGAACGCGGGGAAGTGGGACCGGCAAAATCTCGAAAAGACCACGTAATGGAGCGGATTGCGCGAGTGGACTCGCGTAGCAGGCGGGGGTATTCTCTGCGTATGACACTCTCGGCCAGAAATCGTCTTGCAGGAACTGTGGTGGAAATTGAGTTTGGCGGCGTGATGGCGCACGTTGTGATGCGCGTCGGAGAAAACCTCATCGAAAGCGTAATCACCAAGCGTAGCGCGGATGAAATGAAACTGAAGGTCGGAGACCAGGTCTCCGCGGTGATCAAGTCCACAGAGGTGATGCTCGAGAAGCGAAGCTGAAGAAGAGCGGACCTCTAGTAATCAACGGACTACTCCGGCATTTGCGCTTCGGGAACTTCGACGCGGGCGATGGCTTTTAGTTCGCGGCGGATGAGGTCTGGGGCGAAGCCTGCGCGCATGAGGCTGCCGTAAAGGGAAGCGATTTTGCGGTCGTCGATGGCGCCGCGAGTTAGTTTCAGTTTGCGTTCGATGCGCTGGCGGACGATGGCGGCTTCGTCGGTGTTTTCGGCGGCTTCGGCCAAGGCGGCGTTAATGTGTTCGTCGGCGACACCGCGGGAGCGGAGGTCGCGGGTGATGCGGAATTTTCCCTGGCGGCGGATTTCCGTGCGTTGACGAACGAATTGTTTGGCGTAGCGGGCGTCATCGAGCTGGCCGGATTCGCGGAGGCGGGCGATGACGACTTGCACCAGGAGTTCGGTGTCGGCGCGGCGGGCGAGGAGCTTGGTCATTTCCGCGATGGAGTGAGCGCGGCGCATGAGGGCGCGCACGGCGACGTCGTAGAGCTCCGCCTCGGTGTCCAGTTTGCGGGGTTTGCCGAACATGGGGGAAGCATAGAAGCAAGGAGGGCGCGACGCAAGCGTCTTGACGGTGCGAAGGGTCGCCAAACATTCGACGTGCGGCGAGTGACAAGCGGTCGCTACTGCTTGGGATTGGTTTGCGCGCTTTGGATGGACTGGGTGCGCTTTTCGATTTTTGCAGCGTCATCGGAGCGACCAAGCTGACGAAGTGCTTGAGCTTCGGCGGTGAGGTCGCGAACCAGGTAGGGACTGTCCGCTCCAAACTGTTTTTCGGCGATGGCAACGATGCGTCCGTGGCAGCTTTCGGACTTGTCTGGTTTGCCCCACTGATCGTAGACGGAGCAGAGAACGGTGAGCGGGAGGGTCACACGATCATCCTCGGCGCCGTACATGGTCTCGTAGATTTGCACGGAGTGCAGCAGCAAGGCTTCACCCTTGGCGTAGTCCTTCTGCAGGGTGTAAACGTGAGCCATGCCGCGCAGGGTGTCGGCCACGGCAGTGCTATTCTCGCCGTAGGTTTTCTGGTTTAGCTCCAGCGCGCGATTGAAAAAGGTTTCCGCGGCGGCGTAGTCCTTTTGCGCGAGGGAGGTCATGGCCAGGTTTTGCAAAGGCATGGCGAGCAGCGGGGATTGCGGGCCGTACAACTGCTGAGACAGAGTGAGCTGGCGATTGAAGGCTTGCGCCGCCTGAGCATAGTTCGCACGCCAGGCGTAGAGGTTTCCGAGTTGGCCGACGGCTTCGGGAAGGCGACCGTCCGGGGGCTGGATTTTTTCAGCGAGCGATATGGCTTCTTTGCAGGCGGTCTCGGCTTCGTCGAAGCGGCGCTCCTGCATCGCCTGCGTGGCGGACTGGAAAGCGGCGTGATATTTCTCGTCGATATTGGGCGCGGCTTCAGCGGCCTTTAGGCGAGCTTCGAGAGTGGCGGCCTCGGCGGATTTGCCGGTGGAGCGAAGATCGGCTAGATGCTGCTCGTATCGTTTCTGTGCGCTGCGCAGTTTGCCTTGGGCGTCAAAATAAATTTGTGCGATGCCGATTTTGGGCGGCGCTTCATCTTGCACGGCGCGGCGATAATTGCCGAGAGCGGCGACCCAGTCGTCATTTTTCTCCTGGGCCTGCGCAAGATCGAGACGCGATTGGAGTTCTTTGGGGGCGATGGAGACCGCGGCTTGATATTCGGTGATGGCTGCGGCGCGATCGCCGGAGCCTTCCAGAGCCTGGCCGCGCTGATCGTGGTTGAGCCAGTCGGCGGGGTCGAGGTCCTCGGCTTGTTGCAGTTCGGCGATGGCGGCGGGGAAGTTCTTTTGCAAAATCAGGACGCGGCCGGCATCGGCGTAGGCTTCCGCGTAGGTGGGTTCGATATGCTGCGCCTGGTGATATTCACTTAGCGCCTGGGCATATTTTTTTTGCGTTTCGTATACCTTGCCGAGACCGGTGTGTGCATGTGGGTCGGCAGGATCCAGTTTGCTGGCGAGAAGATATTCCTTTTCGGCGTCGGGGAGTCTGCCGGTTTGCAAAAATGCGGCAGCGAGACAGACGCGGCAAAACTGAAAATCCGGAGCGAGTACGGCGAGTTCACGAAATTCGGTGATGGCCGCGGCGGGATCCTGTTGCAGCAAAGCGGAGCCGAGGTTCTGGCGTGCCTCGAGGTCGTTGGGATCGAGGCGCTTTACTTCCCGATATTCGCGGATGGCGTCGGTCCAGGCGCCTTTGTGGCCGTAAGCCACGCCGAGGTTGTAGTGCGCGGAGACATCGGAAGGCTGGAGGTTAATTGCTTTGCGGTCCTGTTCGATGGCGCCATCGTAGTCCCGCATATTGTCCAGTAGGATTCCCAGGTCGAAATAGGCGAGTTCGTAGTCCGGCTTGTCGCGCATGGCCTGCAGATACTCGGCCTTGGCGGCGTCGAAATTTCGCATCGCTTGCAGCGCTACGCCGCTGTTTAAGTGGGCCGGGGCATTATTAGGATTGCGGGCGAGAGCGGCGTGGGCCTGACGCAAGGCTTCTTCGGGATCGCCAGTGTAATTACAGGTGAGACTGAGCCTGGTGTGGACTTCGGGAAAGCCCGGGTCCTGTTCGAGGATGGCGAAGTAAATTCGCCCGGCCTCTTCCGAGCGGTCCTGTTGAATCAGGATATCGCCCATTACGAATCCGGCGGCGTTCTTCGCGGCGGCCACACTGCTAAGGGCCGAGGTTAGTTCCTCCGCCGCGGAATCCAAGTGTTTTGCGCGGATAAGTTTCCCGGCGTTGCTGAGATGCGTCAGGAGTTCGTTGCTCGGCGCAGAGCTGGCATCCGCACCGGCGGACTGACGGGCACCGTTGAGGGCCACCAGAATCGATGGATCTACACCTGTGTTCTTTAATAAGGATATGTAGGCGTCGTCGGGGGCGAAACTCAGCCCATTTAGACGAATTTCGCTGACGACGTTGTCGGGCAGCGTTTCGCCGGCGATGAGGGCGAGCAATTCGCTTTTGGTCAGCGGACGCGGAGAGCTATTGGCCTTGTGGCAGCCGAAGGACAAGACGCACAGAGAGATAACCGCGCACAACGTGACCTTGAGTCGCATAAACGCTCCTGGGGGTGGAAATCGTTACAACTAAGGCTCGCGTTATTTACGGGCGAAGCGCTCGAAGTCGGCCATTTGGCGTTCCATTTCTTCGCGGGCGGAGTCGGCGGCGGAACGGACGCCCTGAATGCGGAGCTTGAATTCGTCAGCGTTGGAAGCGCGAGACAAGGCTTCTTCGAGGGTGATGAGCTGGCGGGTGTACAGATCGAAGAGCGATTGATCGAAGGTCTGCATGCCGTATTGGCTGGTACCGGCGGCGATGGCATCGTGAATCAGGCGGGTCTTGTCGGGATTGATGATGCAATCGCGGATGTAGGCGGTGGCGATCATGATTTCGCAGGCGGGGACGCGGCCGACGTCGTCGGAACGGCGCACAAGGCGCTGGGAGACAACGGCTTTGAGCGTGGCGGCGAGTTGCAAGCGAATCTGTTTTTGTTCGGGCGGAGGAAAAACCGCGATGATGCGTTGAATGGTTTCCGTGGCGTCCAAGGTGTGCAAGGTGGAGAAGACGAGGTGGCCGGTTTCGGCGGCCAGGAGGGCGGTGGAAATGGTTTCGAGGTCGCGCATTTCGCCGACCAGAATCACGTCGGGGTCTTGACGGAGGGCGGCGCGCAGGGCGGTGGAGAAATTTGCGGTGTCGACTTCGACTTCGCGCTGATTGATGAAGCTGCGCTTGTCGCGGTGCAGAAATTCGATGGGGTCTTCGATGGTGATGAGGTGATCGGCGCGATTGGCGTTGATGCGGTCGATCATGGCTGCGAGCGTGGTGGATTTGCCGGAACCGGTGGTGCCGGTGACGAGTACGAGGCCGCGCTGCTCTTCGCAGATGCGCGAGATGACCGCGGGAAGATTTAGTTCCTCGGCGGTGCGAATTTTGGTGGGGATCACACGCAAGACCATGCCAACGTTGCCGCGCTGCTGAAAGACGTTGACGCGGAAGCGGCCGAGGCCGGCGACGCCGTAGGCCATATCAAGTTCGGCGGTTTCTTTGAACTTTTGCTTCTGCCGGTTGGTCATCATGCTGAAGGCCATGGAGAGCATTTCTTCCGGCGTGACGCGCGGCACTTCGGTGATGGGCGCGAGTTGACCGTCCACGCGCAAATAGGGGTGGTTACCGACTTTGAGGTGCAAGTCGGAAGACTTTTTTTCGACGGCCCGGCGAAGCAGATCGTCAATGCTGATAGCCATAATTTTCTCGGAACCCCGCAATCCCCCAGCTAAATTGCGACGTTAGCACCGGCAAAAGCGGCGGACAAGGAAGGCGCGGGGAGGCGTAGCGGCGTAATTACCTGTCCGTATGGCCAGTACGAATGTGAGTGGGGCGAACGCCGTGGGGCGCGGCGGTTTGCGCTCCAGCGTGGCCCAAACGGCGTCAATCCGCGATTTTTTTTGTGAGGTAGAGCGAATCGTAGAGCAGGCCGGCGAGAAAACCGCCCGCCAAAGGGCCCACCCAATAAACGCCCTGATTGGCGAGGTGCATGCCGGAGGCCAGCCATGGTCCGACGGCGCGCGCGGGATTCAGTGCGCCGGTGGTGAACGGGAGGGCTACCAGGATGCCTGCGGCGTAGGTGGCGCCGATGGCCAGACCGGCGGAAGCGGTGGGCGACTCGTGCTCGTCGCTAGTGGTGGCAAAGAACACAAAGACGACAAAGAAGGTGGCGGTGGCTTCCAGCGCCATGCCCGCCCACTTGGGAAAATCGCGCACCAGCACGGGAGCGCCTAAAGCCACGTTGCGCCAAGCTTCTTCCGGCAATACGGCACGCAGCAGATAGGCGGCGGCGATGGCGCCGGCGAATTGTGCGACCCAAAACATGGCGGCTTCGACGGTGTTCATGCGCTTGGTGGCCCAGGCGCCGATGGTGATGGCGGGGTTGAAATGTGCGCCGGAGACGCGGGCGAGTGCGGCAAAAAAAGCGGCGATGGCGAGGCCGTGCGCGAGAGCCACGATGAGGAGATTGGCGTCGAGCGCACCATGGATATACTGCACCGCGCAGGCCGCGCCTTCGCCGAAGAACACCAAGGCGAAGGTGCCGAGAAATTCGGCGGTGAGTTTTTGCGAGGTCGTGTACATCCAGGAGCCTCCCGGCGAAGCGAACGCCACTGATTCTAGCTGGAACGGCGCGCGGAGTGCCAGCGCACAACGACGAGACGCGACTCAAGCGCCAAACTTTTCCGGCGCACGCGAATCGTCCCCGCCGCGAATGCCATGCGGCTGGCTAAATCTGCGAGCTTTGCTTGGATTTCGATGTGCCCTTTTCGCGGTATAGCGAATGGTCGGCGGCGCTGAGCAACTCGTCGAGCGATGCGCCATCGTGGGGATAAACGGCAGTGCCGATGCTGGCGGAAAGCATGGGCAATTCGCCGTCGCTGCGCAGACGCTCGGAGATGCGCTGGGCGACCTGCTGGGCGGCATCGGATTCGGTCTCCGGTAACACCAGGACAAATTCGTCGCCACCGTAGCGCGCGGCGGTATCGATTTCGCGGCAGTGCACGCGCAGGGTGTTGGCCAAGCGGCAAATCGCGCGCGAACCGACCACGTGGCCGAAGGCATCATTGATGGTCTTCAAGCGGTCGAGGTCCAGCAGGAGAATCGAGAAGGGGCGGCCGCCGCGTTCGGAGCGCTTGATTTCGAAGTCGAGGGCGTCGAGGAGTTGGCGGTAGTTGGCCAAGCCGGTAAGCGGATCCGTGACCGCGAGTTGGCGCACGCGCTCGTCGGCGCGGCGGTGTTCCGTGCGCTCGGCGGCGAGTGCCAGCGTGGTGATGGCCATGATGGCGATGAAGGCTTGCAGCAGCAGCAAGGAGGCATTGAGCGATTCGCGGGAAAAGGGGCCAAAGCCGTGCGCCGTTCCCCAAGTGGCGATGGCTGCCAGGACGCCGGTGGCCGTGGCGGCGTACCGCCTGCCGAAGCGGAAGGCGGCCCACACGAGGAACGGAGTGTAAAGATATTCAAGCGGGTAGTGTTTCAGAACGGAATGGAATCCGCCTGCGAAGACGATCCAGCTGGTGAAAACCAGTCCGCCAAAGAGGCACGCGAGTTCGACCGTCCGATTGCGATCGCGACGCAGCTGGGGATTTTCCACCCACAAGAGGATGAGTGGGGTGAAGACGATAGCGCCGGCGGCATCTCCCAGCAACCAAGTGGACCAGACGGAAGCGTAGGTAGTGGGAGGGACTAGTCCGCCTAGATAGGTGGAGGTGACTCCGACGGTGGCGCTGACAGCCGGGCCTAGCAGGCCGGCGAAAAGCGAAAATTTGAAAATGTCCTGCGCACGCTCAAAGACTTGCTTGCCGCTGGCGAAGCGCGTGATCAAGTAATAGCCGAGAAGGGCTTCCAAGGTGCTGCCGACGGCTACACCGAAGGCTGTGCCGACGTTGTCCGGTGTGGTCAAGGCCGCCAGCCATGAGCCGATTAAGATACCGGGCCAGATACGACGATAGTCATAGAGCAGCAGTGCGGCGAGGGCGATGCCGGTGCATGGCCAGATGGCCGTGGCTGTGCCATTGGCGACCGCAAAGCGCAAGCCTAGCTCCGCTGCAAGGAAATAGGCTGCGACTACGACCACGATGGCCAGAACGTCGTTCAGATAGCGTGGACGGACCAATGCACTCCTTGGCGGTCAGGGCGCGCGGCTTACTTTGCGGGAGCACGCTGACTCGAAGGACGGTCGGAGCGCTGTCCAAGGTTCGCGGGCGCGGTACTGGGCCGCTCCAATGTTACAGAATTGTTGTCGAGAAATGGCAGGGGACCAAAGTACTAGTTGCTACGGTAGCACCCCCGACACGGAAGACCGTAAGCGGTCCAGATGGCTAGAGATGTGAGGGTTGCAGGCAAGCGGCGCGGGACACGGCCCATCTTTTTACCGGGACAAAGCACCGACAGGAGCGCCGACGGGTGTCAGCCAGTTGTGTCGATCCGGCGCCGTGCCGCTCGTGACGCCGAAGAAAGCGTCTTGCAATTTTTTGGTGACTGGTCCGGCGGTACCTTTGCCTACGACGATGTGGTCCACGGAGCGGATGGGGGTGACCTCGACGGCTGTGCCCACAAAGAACACTTCGTCGGCAATGTAGAGCATCTCGCGCGGGATGGTGGTTTCCTTGACCGGGATGTCCAGATCCATGGCGAGCTTGACGACCGTGTCCCGCGTGATGCCGGGCAGAATGCTGGCGCCGAGCGGTGGGGTGTACAACGTGCCCTCGTGGACCAGGAACACGTTCATGCCGGAGCCTTCGCTGAGATAGCCGGAGGAATCGAGGGCGATACCTTCGGCGAAGCCGTTGAAGGTGGCTTCCATACGGATAAGTTGCGAGTTCATATAGTTGGCGGCGGCCTTGGACATGGCGGGCAGGGTGTTGGGGGCGATACGCGTCCAGGAGCTGATGCCGACGTCGACGCCCTTGGTCAACGCTTCGGGACCGAGATAGGCGCCCCACGACCAGCAGGCCATGTAAATTTCGATGGGATTGTTGAGCGGGTTGACGCCGGCGTCGCCGTAGCCGCGCAGGACGATGGGCTTGATATAGCAGGATTTTAGTTTGTTGAGGGCGACGAGTTCGGTGGCCACGTTGACGAATTCGTCCAGGTGGAAGGGCAGCGCCATACGGTAAATCTTCGCTGAGTTAATGAGGCGCTGCATGTGTTCGCGCACGCGGAAGATGGCGGGACCCTGCTTGGTCTCGTAGCAGCGGATGCCTTCAAAAACCGCGGAACCGTAGCCGACCACATGGGAAAGGACGTGGAGCGTGGCGTCGTCCCAGTTGATGAACTTGCCGTTGTGCCAGATTTTTTCGGTTTTCGGGATGGGCATTTCGTTCGCTCCTGGTGCGTTGGGTGGCGGCTCGCGCGTTTGGAATTTTCGCAGCGAGCGGCGTTCACTCCCATTTCGAGAATACGGCAGGGGCTGCGGAGCGTCAATCCGGCCTGCACGCAGAGTTGCAAGGACAATCGACCAAATTGGGCGGTGACTTTGCGGCGTTGGTTATGGCTTCGCAGCGGGTTGGCTGGGTTTACCGCCGGGATCCGATGCAGACGGCTTTTCGGGTTGCGCGACGGATGGAGGCATCTGCGGCATCGCGGGATGTTCAACTTCGAAGAAGGAAACTTTGGCCTCACGGATAATGTCGTCTTTGCGAATTTCCCAAATGCCTAGAAAGAAAAAGGGGATGGCAGTGGCAAGAGCCCAGAGTTTGGCCTTGCGCGGGATTTTAGATTCCGGCTCCCAGCGGAACAATTGGGAGGACACGAAGAACGTGAGGACCGCCCAACTACCGAGCGAAACGGATTCCACGAGCAGTTGCCATGGGTGGCGATCGTGAAAAACGGCCTGCTGGAGGCCGTTCACCAGATACGTGGCGGGGAGGAATAGGCCTACGCGTTGGACGGTCTTCGGCAGAAAGGCCAACGGGAAGGTGGCGCCGGAGAGGAAGATCAACGGGAGCCAGAGGAGTTGGTTGATGACCTGGGTTTCTTGCATGGTGTTGGTGACGCTGGCGACTACCAGACCCAAGGAACCGAAGGAGATGGTGCCGACGGTCATCAGCAGGATGATCGAACTCCAATCGCCAAAGTTGTGCACGTGAAAAATGGTGCGAGCGAAAAAGAGTTCGACGGCGACCGTGGGCAACGTCAGCACGTAGTTGGCGACGATGCTGGAGGCGAGCATGTCGCCGGGGGTGACCGGGGTAACGTGAAAGCGCCTGAGGATGCCTTGTTCGCGGAACATCACGAGCGCGGCGCTGAGTCCCCAGAAGCTGCCCATCACGGTAAGAGAGAGAATGGGACCGAGGTAGTAGGCGACTTTATAGGGGACGCTTTGTGCGAACACGCCGGAATAGAGGAAGAAAAATCCCATGGGCATGATCACGCTGAAGAAGATGAACATGCGATTGCGCAGCGCGAGTTGAATGCGCATGCGCGTGAGGCTGACAAAGTTGGTCAATCGCGTAGCCTCCTTCCAGTGAGTTCGATGAAGACGTCTTCGAGCGACGGCGTCAGAATCTCGAGGCCGAGCAACTCGTTGCCCTGAATTTCAAGATGTTTGACGAGCGAGACGATAACCTGCGGTGGGCGTTGCGCTTGCAGGATGTAGGTACCGTTGAGTTCGCGGCACTCGGTGACACCTTCGAGATTTTTCAGCACGTCAGGCGAGTCGGGTCTGGTGAGACGGACCTGGACGCGGGTCTTGTCGCCGCTGCGGTCTTTCAATTCGCGTGGCGAGCCCAGGGCGATCACCTGGCCGTGGTCGATGATGGCCACGCGGTCGCAAAGGCGCTCGGCCTCTTCGATGTAATGCGTGGTCATGACGATGGTTTTCTTTTCGCGCTTCAGCTCTTCCACAATGTCGTAAATTTCGCGGCGCACTTGCGGATCGAGGCCCGAGGTGGGCTCGTCGAAGAACAGCACCTGCGGATCGTTGACGAGCGCCATGGCCAACGCCAGGCGCTGTTTCTGACCGCCAGAAAGTTGGTTGTAAAAGGTATTGCGCTTTTCCACCAGGCCGAAACGCTTCAGCAGTTCTTCCGGGTCGCGGTGACGCTTGTAGAAGCTGGAGAAGAGCCGCAGGGCCTCCATGACGCGGATCTTGTCGGGCAGGGAAGTGGACTGCAGGGCGGCGCCGATTTCGTGTTTGAGCCGTCCAGGGTTTTCTTGCGGGTCGAGGCCGCAGACCGAGATGCGTCCGCTGTCTCGCGTGCGGAGACCCTCGAGCATTTCGACGGTGCTGGTTTTGCCTGCGCCGTTGGGGCCGAGCAGGCCGAAGACTTCGCCTTCGTCTACGTGGAAGCTGACGCCGCGCACGGCTTGCACGTTGCCGTAGTGCTTAACGAGGTTCTCTACCTGCAGGATGGAATTAGCCATGTTTTAAGAATGTATAGCATACCGCAGGTGGTGACCTGGCGCGGTCTGGCTGCTGACATCAAGCTGGCGCACAAGAATCCGGCTCCCTAACGATGTATTACGCAGGATCAGGAGGGTTTCTTTCGCGTGGGCTTTTGTTTTGGAGGCTTAGTGTGCTTCTTGTTTTTCGTTGCGGGTGAGGGATTCCAGGCCGCCGTCTTCATGTCCACACGCGATTCGATGACCCGTGCGCCTTCGGTCAAGAGCAGCTTTTTCTGCAGCGAAGCGTAAGGCTCGCGAATCAACAGCCTGCCGCCGGCGCCTACCACCCGATGCCAGGGAATCCCTTGACCCTTGGGCGTTGCGCCCATGGCGCGGCCCGCAGCACGCGCACCACCGGGAATCCGCGTGGCTTTTGCCACGGCCCCATAGGTCAGCACCTTGCCCCGGGGAATTTTCTTTACCAGCGCGTAGACGCGGTCCCAAATCATTAGATGTTGCGCGCTCCTTGCGGGTTTCTCGTCCGAAAGGTGCCAGGCAACGTAAAGCATGGTAGAGAGACGCGAAACGAGGAGCAAGTAAATTTGCCGGCGGCCGTGTTTAACAGAGTGGCAGCAGAAGCGAAGAAATAAAGCGCGGCGCAAGCGAGCCGCGCCAGAAAAAGAAGAATGAGTGGAATCGATGGAACGCAGCGAAAATTCGCATGAAAGATTTGGCGTGGGATTCGGTATCTTCGAATCACAAAGTTCAGCACGTTACTGTTTCGACGCACTTTCGTGGAAAGCGGTGTTTCATTGTTGTGTGTGTAGTGGAAGTAGCTTACACTACACGTAGAATGGCAGTTTCAGGGTGAAGCCATGGCTTTCGTTCGTCGCAAAGGGAAAGCGTTCTTTCTGGTGCACAGCGTGCGCCGCGGCGGAAAAGTGCGGCAGATCCACCTGGCGCGGCTCGGTGTGCGCGCCCGTATCACCGATGAAGTGGTTCGGCAGGTCGCCAAAAAGCATCCCTTCGTGGAGCTGAATTGGAAGGCGCTGCGCGAACAGTTGAACAGTCAACTCAGCACGCAACTGGAGCTCGCGGACCCCAATGCCCCCGCGATCCAGGGGCTCGTATCCAACCTGCGAGCGCTTAATATGGACCTGGCGGACCTCTTCCCGCCGCTCCTGAGATTTTCCGAAACACCCCACGTGGCGCAGGAACTGCTCGTGCAGTTGCGGCTGCTGCAATCCACCATCCAGGTCAAGCTCGATCAATTTGACCGCGGACGCGGGCGTTTCGGAAGTGCGTCTCACACTGCGTCGCACGCTACGGCGGGCGCGCTGGCGGGGCGCTAGGAGGCGGTCATGAGCGAATTCGTTCTTCCTCTCGATCCAAACAAGAGAAGCACGCAGACGGTGGACTTTCAGTCCGCGCTGCGCGCGAAAATCGTCGGTCAGGCCGAGGGCGTGCAAGCGCTCGTGGACCTGTACCAGGTTTTCTGCGCGGGCTTGAATTCGCCGGGACGTCCCGTGGGCAATTTGCTATTTCTGGGACCAACTGGATCGGGCAAGACGCGCATGGTGGAAGCCGCCGCGCAGATCTTGTTTGGCGACGCTAAATCCATCATTAAGGTGGACTGCGCGGAGTTTCAGCACTCCCACGAAATTGCCAAGTTGATCGGCTCACCCCCAGGCTATCTCGGGCACCGCGAAACGCATCCGCTGATCACACAGGATGCGCTGTCTGCGTCACACACGGACAAGCTGAAACTTAGCTTCCTGCTGTTCGACGAGATTGAGAAAGCTTCGGACGCCTTGTGGCAATTGTTGCTCGGCATGCTGGATAAGGCGACGCTGACGCTCGGCGACAACCGCAAAGTGGATTTGTCGCAGACAGTGATCTTCCTGACCTCCAACCTTGGCGGCGGCGAAATCAGCGAGCTGATGCAGGGCGGCATGGGCTTCATTCAGCCCAAGGACAAGCCCGCCGACTTGCTGGATGAAAAGGTGGAGCGCACAGCCGTGGAAGCGGCGCGCCGCAAATTCTCTCCCGAGTTCATGAACCGCCTGGACAAGGTGGTGGTGTTTCACCCGCTGCAGCGCCAGCAACTCGAGGAAGTACTGGCCATCGAACTCGGCCACGTGCAACAGCGCGTGCTCGAAACCGCCAAAGGCCAATTCCTCTTTCGCGTTACGGACCCCGGGCGGGAATTCCTGCTGCGCGAAGGTACCGACCAGCGCTACGGAGCCCGGCACCTGAAACGCGCCATCGAGCGTCACGTGGTCTACCCGCTGGCGAATTTGCTGGCCACCGAACAAGTGCAGCTTGGCGATTTGGTACGCATCGATTGGGACGGCCAGCACAACGGTTTGACCTTTGTCCGCGAGGGCGAAGGCGCGCTGGTCAGTACGCTAACGGCAGAGCCTCAGCCAGAACCGACGGTAGTGGAAGCCAAGGACGGCCGCTCTACCAACGCTCCCGCAGAGGTGGTGGTGGAACCGCGCAAATCCCGCGCCGCTTTGCCTGCGGCAACGCCAGCCGCAGCGCCACAAGCGCGCAAGAAACAGGACCGCGTCAACTCCTGACGGTCGCGACGCAGCTTCAAGCTTTAATGGAGAAAACGAATCCGCGACCCGGGGCGCGCCTAAAAACGCGCCCCTTTTTGTCGTTTCTGCCATGACACAAACTGTTTCAGCGCTCTCACTTTGGACGCGATTGAAACAGCGTCTCAGCCCGTGAGACAAAATGGTAGAAATCGCCATCCGTAAGTTGTTGATTGCAGACAACATTAAGAGAATCCTAGTTTTTCTACGGAATGGCACTTGCCATGCACATTCTCACAGGCAGCGCGCCATTGAGACGCGTGGCTCTTCTGGAGGACCCGGATGAGCAAAGGACTGACCAGATGAAATCCGCGGCGCGACAGCAATTGGATCCCACGATTCGCAGCATAGACACGCGCGATTTTGAGTCCGTTCTCCGTTCCAAGGTTGTCGGGCAGGCGGAAGGCGTGCAGTCGCTGGTGGACATGTACCAGGTGTTCTGCGCCGGGCTGAACTCTCCCGGACGCCCAGTGGGGAACCTCCTGTTTCTCGGGCCGACCGGTTCCGGCAAAACGCGCATCGTGGAAGCTGCGGCGGAGATCCTGTTCGGCGACGCCCGCTCTATTATCAAGGTAGACTGCGCGGAGTTTCAGCACTCCCACGAAATCGCCAAGTTGATCGGTTCGCCCCCAGGCTATCTGGGCCACCGCGAAACGCATCCGCTCATCACCCAGGAGTCGTTGGCCGCTTCGCACACCGACAAGCTGAAGCTGAGCTTCCTGCTCTTCGACGAAATCGAGAAAGCCTCGGACGCACTCTGGCAGTTGCTGCTCGGCATGCTGGACAAAGCCACGCTGACGCTGGGCGACAACCGCCGCGTGGACCTCTCGCAGACGGTCATCTTCCTGACTTCCAACCTGGGTAGCGGCGAAATCAGCGAAATGATGCAGGGCGGCATGGGGTTCATACAGCCCAAAGACAAGCCCGCCGCAGGAATGAACGAAAAAGTTGAGCGCACAGCCGTTGAGGCGGCACGCCGCAAGTTTTCCCCCGAGTTTATGAACCGCCTGGATAAGGTGGTGGTGTTCCATCCCCTGCGTCGCGAGCAGCTCGAACAGGTGCTGGAAATCGAACTGGGACACGTGCAGCAGCGCGTCCTAGAAACCGCCAAGGGACAGTTTTTGTTCCGCGTAACCGGCCAGGGCCGCGATTTTCTGCTCGAGGAGGGCACCGACCAGCGCTACGGCGCGCGCCACCTCAAGCGCGCCATCGAGCGCCACATCGTCTACCCGCTGGCCAATTTGCTGGCCACCGAGCAGGTGCATCTCGGGGATCTGGTGTGCATCGATTGGAACTGCGAACAGGACCGTCTGACCTTCGTGCGCGAAGGCGAAAATCTCGCGGTGCCTTTGCGCAAAGTGGAACCACTTCTGACAGCCCGGAGTTCACAGGCGCGCAGCGGCAAATCCGTGGAAGCTCCGACCACCAGCTTCGGTCCGGAACCCGCGCCGCGCATGGCCCGCTAAGAAATCACGAAGCAAGCTCCTCCAGTGAGAAAAAAGGCGTCCCCATTGAAACGGGGACGCCTTTTTTCATGGAGCAAATGCATAGCATCTTGAGGATGCTCGGGGGATCTGCTACACCGTAGGCGTCGGTTCGGGATGCGGCGTCTTGTGCGCGTGGTGCAGTTTACCTTCGGGTTTGTCCGTCGGCTTCCAGCGCAAGATGGGTTTGCGTGCCGCGCCCACCTCGTCCAGCCGCCGCACGCGCGTGGTGTGTGGAGCGCTCTTCACCAGTGCGGGATTCTCCGCGGCTTCCTGCGCGATGGCCCGCATGGCCTCGATGAACAGGTCGCATTCTTCCTTGGACTCCGACTCCGTCGGCTCGATCATCAGCGCGCCGGCGACGATCAGCGGGAACGCCGTTGTGTATGGATGAAAGCCATAGTCGATTAACCGCTTTGCAATATCCATGGTGTTCACGCCGTTCTTTTTCTGGATGGCGTCGCTGAACACCACTTCGTGCATCGAAGGCAGTTCGTACGGCAGATCGAACACGCCTTCGAGGTTTTTGCGGATGTAATTCGCATTGATCACCGCATCTTCGGTGGCTTGGCGCACGCCCGGTCCATAGGCCAAAATGTAGGCGAGCGCCCGCACGAGCAGGCCGAAATTGCCGACGAAGGCCTTCACGCGTCCGATGGAATCTGCCCGGTTGCTGTCCAGCGCCAACCGCCCGCCTTCCTTTTCCACCAGCACGGGAACCGGCCGGAATGGTTCCAGGATTTTCTTCATCGCCACGGGGCCGGTTCCCGGACCGCCCCCTCCGTGTGGAGTCGAAAATGTCTTGTGCAGGTTTAAATGCATGACGTCGACGCCAAAATCGCCTGGGCGTGTGATCCCCGTCAGCGCGTTCATGTTCGCGCCGTCCATATACAACAACGCGCCTTTGGCATGTAGAATCTCGGCAATCTCCGGGATGCGTTGCTCGAAGATGCCCAGCGTCGAGGGGTTGGTGATCATCAGCGCCGCCACGTCTTCGGTTACCAGATCCCGCAGTTTCTCCACGTCGATCTGCCCGTGCGACTCGGACTTGATGTTCTCAACCTCGTATCCCGCGATCACCGCTGTCGCGGGATTCGTTCCGTGCGCGGAATCCGGGATTAGAACTTTCCTGCGCGCGTTGCCCTGTTTTTCGAGGTACGCGCGGATCAGCAGCAGCCCTGTCAATTCGCCTTGCGCTCCGGCGGCCGGCTGCAGGGTGATGGCGTCCATGCCGGTTATTTCCAGCAGGCAGCGTTCGAGCAGTCGCAAGATCTTCAGGCATCCTTGCGACAACTCTTGCGGTTGATAAGGATGTTCGGTGGCCAGCCCTTCGAGCCGCGCCACGAACTCGTTCACCCGCGGATTGTATTTCATCGTGCAGGAACCCAGAGGATACATGCCCAGGTCGATCGCGTAATTCCAGGTGGATAGCCGCGTAAAATGCCGCAACACTTCAATCTCGCTGACTTCCGGGAAATGTTCGACGCCATGGTGACGATGCTGTGTGCCCAATAGCGCATTGGGATCGACCGTCGGAACATCCAGCGGCGGCAATTCAAAGGCGCGCTTGCCCGGCGAAGACTTCTCAAAGATCAGCCCTTCATTCTGACTGGTATGCCGCGTAGCTTTGTTGAGCTTGGGGGTCACAGTGGCCGCTCCAGAATTCTCCGCAGCGCCGCGACAAATTTCTCGATCTGTGCGCGCGTCGTCGTCTCGGTAACACACACGAGCGCATGCTTGGTCAGCTCCGGATACGCCGTCCCCAGAACAAACGGGCCAATAATTTTTTCTTCCAGCAATTGTGCGTTCACCAGCTTTACCGACCGCGGCAACTCGACGGTAAACTCATTGAAAAACGGACCCGCGAACGCCCGCCGCACACCCGGAATCTTTTCCAGTTCGCCAAGCGCAAATGCCGCCTTGGACAAATTCTGCTGCGCCATCTCGCGCAGCCCCTCTTTACCGAGCAGCGTGAGATGAACCGTAGCAGCCAGCGCGCACAATGCCTGGTTCGTGCAAATGTTCGACGTGGCCTTCTCGCGCCGAATGTGCTGCTCGCGCGTGGCTAGCGTCAGCACAAACCCGCGCCGGCCTTCCGTGTCGGTGGTCTCTCCGGCCAACCGCCCGGGCAACTGCCGCACAAACTTGTCGCGGGAAGCAATCACGCCCACAAACGGCCCGCCATAACTCGGGGCCAATCCAAAACTCTGCCCTTCCATCGCAACGATGTCTGCTTCCGCCGGCGGTTTCACCAACCCGAGCGAAACGCCCTCGGTAATCGCAACCACCAGCAGGGCACCAGAACTTTTTACCAGCCGCGCCAATTCCGCGGTCTCTTCGACCACGCCAAAAAAGTTCGGCGACTGCACCACCACCGCCGCCACATCGTCACGCAGCGAACGGGCTAGCGCCGCGGCATCCAGCGTTCCGTCCTTCGCGTACGGCAACTCTTCGAGCTGCAACCCACAGTTCCGACCGTACGTCCGCAGCACATCGCGATATTCCGGATGCAGCGACCGCGCCACCAGCACGCGCTGCCGCCCCGTCAGCCGCTCGGCCATCAACACCGCTTCCGTTGTGGCCGTCGACCCGTCATACATCGACGCGTTCGCCACCTCCTGCCCGGTCAACTGGCACATCAGCGTCTGAAACTCAAAAATCGCCTGCAGCGTGCCTTGCGTAATCTCCGCCTGATACGGCGTGTACGAGGTCAAAAATTCCCCGCGTTGAATCACCACATCCGTAATCACCGAACGCAAGTGGTTGTAAACGCCGGCGCCCAGGAAACTCGCGTATCCGCTCGAATTTTCCGCCGCCCGCTCCTTGAAATATTGAATAATTTCCGCTTCAGAAAGCGGACCAGGAAGTTTCAATGGCTCGGTAAGCCGATAACGCTCCGGAATACTGGAAAAAAGCTCCTCGGCGGACGACACGCCAATGCTTTCCAGCATCTCCTGCCGTTCCGCGGGGCTCTTTGGGAGATAGCGCATCAGGCCGAAGCTTCCTTTTGCTTCTCCGCCACGTACGCTTCGTATCCCGCCGCATCCATCAATCCAGCCAGTTCCGAGGGATTGCTCAACTTGATTTTCACCAGCCACGCCGCGCCATGCGGATCGGTATTAATTTTCTCCGGGTTGCTCTGCAGCTCGGGATTGGCTTCGAGCACTTCTCCAGAAGCCGGCGCATAAATCTCGCTCACCGCCTTCACCGATTCCACAGTACCGAACGTTTTGCCCGCGGTCACGCTGCTTCCCACTTTAGGCGATTCCACGAAAACCACGTCGCCCAATTCATGCTGCGCATAATCCGTGATTCCCACAGTTGCCACATCCCCGGCCACATTCACCCATTCATGTTCCTTCGTGTAGCGGTATTCCGTCGGATAAGCCATCGCTATAGACTCCCTTTGTTCTCGTGCTGCGACATTTCGCGAATCGTGCAGCCACAGTCCAGGAACCAACTAAACACTGGTCAAATCTCGCTCAACCTTCAGTTAGTCCGCCGGCACAGAAGTCGTTTTGCGCGCCCGTTTATAAAAAGGGGTGGGCACGACTTTTGCCTTGCAGAGCTGCCCGCGCACCGAAACAGAAATGTCCGTCCCAAGGCTGGACATCGCTGGCGGCACATACGCCAGCGCGATATTCTTCCCCAGCGTCGGCGAGGGCGACCCGCTGGTAATTACCCCGATTGCTGCGCCGCTCTCCGCACAGCAGCCGTACCCGTCGCGCGCAATTCCGCGTTCCACCATTTCCAGTCCCACCAGCGTCCGCGTAATTCCCGCCGCCTTCGCGGCCAGCAGGGCATCGCGCCCGATGAACTCTGGCTTCTCAAACTTTGCATATCGCTCCAGGCCCGCTTCCAGGACGTTGATGGTGTCGCTAATCTCGTGTTCGTACAGCGCCATCTTCGCTTCCAGCCGCAACGTGTTGCGCGCGCCTAGTCCGCAAGCCAAGATCCCAAACTCCCGGCCCGCGTCCATCACCGCATTCCACACCATCTCGCTGGTCGCCACATCGCTCGGCACATAAATCTCATATCCGTCTTCGCCGGTATAACCGGTGCGCGCAATCAACACATTCGCGAGCCCGCACACCGTGCCGTGCGTAAACCAATAATTCCTGATCGGCGCGAGCGGCACGTCCGTCAACTTCTGCAAAACATCGATCGCCCGTGGCCCCTGAAGTGCCAGCTGCGTATATGTGTCGCTCAGCTCTTCCACCACGCAATCAAACCCGCGCGTATTCTCGCGCACCCACGCAATATCCTTCTCCCGCGTTCCGGCGTTGATCACCAGCAGGTAATCGTCCTCGCCTAGCCGGTGGACGATCACATCGTCCACAAACGTCCCGCTCGGATACAGCATCGCCGAATACTGCGCCTGCCCAATGGCCAGCTTCGACGCATCATTCATGCTGATATGTTGCACCGCGGCCAGCGCCCCTCCCGGCGCGTGCCCTGTGCGAATCCGGATATCGCCCATGTGGCTCACATCAAAAACGCCCACGCCGCCCCGCACGGCTTTATGTTCCGCTACCAGCCCACCCGTCTTCGGATACTCGACAGGCATATCCCAGCCGCCGAAATTCACCATCTTCGCGCCCAGGCGGCGGTGCACGCCATTCAGCGCGGTCTTGCGCAGTTCCGTTGCGATGGAAGTTGTCGCGGATTCCATTCTGTTTGCTCGGGCAGAAATCGATACTAGCACGCGCCTCGCGGAAGGGTCAAAGAAGCGTCCAGCATACTCGAGGCATGTGCGATGCTCCGTTACGCTCTCGGAACACCGCGCACCACCCTCATCTTGCTGCCCGTGTTCCGCTCGTATACAGTTTTCCCGGAGGGCTTCCCATGGCCGGACCCGTGCTCTGCGACCAATGCAACAAATCAGAACAGCAGTGCACCTGCGAAAAATATTGCACCATCTGCAAAGGCCAGCATAACGTCCGCCTGTGCGCCGATGGACTCTACTATTGTCCGGAATGCCGCGAAGCTTGCGACGTCTCCGTGGCGGACTCGCATGCCTACTGAAGCCGTTGCCGGCGCCACCCTGCAGTTCAGCGCCGACCCGCGGCTCGCCGCCGCGGCAGGTGGTGTCGCGCGTTATTTCGCCGATGCCGCGGGCATGGAGTCCGACGCCGTTGCCAAACTGCAGGCTGCTACGCTGGCCGCCTGCGAGCTGGCCTACGCGCACGATCCACACACGGAAACTCTCGTTTCGGTTGAGGTAACCCGCTTCACCGATCGCATCGAAGTCACCGTTGCGCACCCCGGCAACGCGCCGGACCACCTACCCGCTCTCTCCGGCGTCGATCGCATCGACAATGTAACTAGGGGCGGCAACGCCGTCACCCGCCTGACGAAATTTATTCCGCAATCGTAGTGGTTGGTTGTGGTTGCCGCAAACGGCGGCGTTTCCGCGCGTTACATCTTCAACGCAAACGTGTTGTGCTGAATCAGCGAGGTCATCTGCGCGTCCGTTAACGTCATCCGCAACACCACGCGGTCCCCGCCCGGCGTAACCGTCGCCTGATCCAAAAGCTGCGCCAAGTCCGGGTTCTCCGTCTTCGCCTGATACCGCTTGTAAAGCAATCCCGCCTGGATCAATTGTCCCAGCGCATTGGCGTCGTCCACCGACCCGCACACCGCCTGAAATTTTCCATCAATCCCGCTGCTCGCATTCACCACGATGACCATATTCTTCATCCGCGTAATCAGTTTCGCGGCGTCCGGAAATTGTTGCACCTCCGGCGCCAGCTGTTGCATCGCCAGTCGCGTGTACGCCGCGTTCAGCACCGTCCACACGATCCCGCTGCCATTCGCCTCCGCGATCAGCGGATAAATCTTGTCGTTGCTCAGCAGGCTGTCTTCCTGCCCAAAGTGCACTTCCACCATCTCTTCCAGCAATTTGCGGTGACCAAACGCCGCCGTGCTGGAATCGAAGTACATAAAAAACAAGTCGTTGGCCCCGGAGCCCGTTCCGAACGCGTACATCGTATATCCGCGCACATCAAACGTCGGCAGCTTCTGTTGTTTGAAATAATTCTTCGTCGCGTCCGGCGTAAAATTCCCCAGCGCCACGCCGACCACTTGCTCACCCGTTGGCACCGCGGACGATCCCGCATTCTCCGTCTTGTCGGTCAGCCCTTCCGGCGCCAATCCCCAAGCCAACTCTTCCACCTGCACGTTCGGGTCGACGCCCGCCGATGCCAAAAATTTCTCAAATTGCTTGAAGTTTGCCGGCAGCATCTGTTCCTGCAACTGCGGAAACCACTTCATCGTCCGCGCCTGTTTCAGGTCCGCGTATCCAAATTCACCCGTCTCTTTCGGGAACAGTGCCAGTTTGTCCGCTCCTAGCGTGGCGGCTCCGGCCGTGCGCGGCAGTGCAAACGCGGCAAATAGCGTTAGCCCCATCGCCGCCATCACCGCGGCCTTTGCAAGTTTCAACGTGTGTACCCTCATGTCGTATTCCCTCCAGCAAAACTTTTGCGAGAAAAATAAAATCTAAATTAAGAAGCCGGCGCTTCGTGCGGCGTCTCCGCCTTCGGCGCGCGTTCCAGACGGCCCCGCAGCTCCGCCAACTTACTACGCACGATCTGTGCGTAGCCCGCGTCGCTCAAGCCATCCAGATTAATCTCCACATTGGCCATGGCCCCGCGCGCACCAGCCGCCGCCATCAGCTGCGCCACGTCCAAGTCTGAACGCATGGATGCCGCGGACATAGCCCGCAGTTGTCCTAATTGTTCGTAAAGCATAACTGTCCGTCCTGCCACTTCGAGCGGTACTTCCGTGGCCCCCCTTGTGGCCTGCTGGACAGCCTCTTTCCGCGCTTTAATCTCCTCCGGAGTCGTCTGCGCCATCTTGAACGCCCGCATCACCGCGTCATAAGCCTGCGCGTCGCGGTCAATCGCCGCCGTTAATGATTCGCCAGTCTTGCGTAGCGCGTCCAATTCGTTGGACAACTGGTCCACAAACGCCGCCTGCGATTTTTTCTTCCGCGACAACCCCGCCACCATCTGCCCCAACGCCGCCGCCGCCGCTCCCGCAAACGCCGAAACGCTCCCGCCACCGGGCGTTGGCGTCGCCTCGGCCACGGCATCCAAAAACGGCCGCGCCAACTTCGCCAGCTCCGCATTCTCCGTCTTTTCCAGTGGCACCCCGCTCAGCGCCGCCGCCAACTTATTCTCAAACACCTGCGCCGGCGAAAACTCTTCCAGCTGCAGAAAAAAATCCGCCGTCATCTCGATGGCCTTCTTTGGAACCAGCCCCACAATCTCGCTGCCCACGGGCATCACGCCGTAACGCGCCGCCTCGCGCTTCACCATCTCATACACGCGATGCATCGGCGTCTGCTCAAAATCCGTCAAATTAATCGACACTTGTGCCAGGTTCCGCGCCTTCAACTCCACGCCCATGGATTTCACGTAGCGCAATCCGCCCGAAGAAAACCGAATCGCCTTGGCAATCTTGTTCGCAATGGCCACGTCGGACGTGTTCAGGTTCACGTTGTAAGCCACCAGAAACTTCCGCGCTCCCACCACGGTCACGCCCGCCGTCGGATGCAGCTTCGGCTCCCCGATATCCGGCTGCCGATCGTGATTATTCTTCAGCTGTTCCCGCAGCCCCTCAAATTGCCCCTTTCGTACATTCTCGAGATTCACGCGCTCCGGCCGCGTCGCCGCGGCTTCATAAAAAAATACCGGTATCCGATACCGCTTCCAAAGCTCGTCCCCAGTCCGCCGGGCCAGCGCCACGCAATCTTCCAGTGTCACGCCCTCGATCGGAATAAACGGAATCACGTCGGTTGCGCCAACGCGGGGATGCGCTCCCGCATGCTCATTCAAATCGATCAACTTCATAGCCGCGCCCGCGCCGAGAATCGCGGCCTCGGCCACCGCGTCCGGTTCCCCCGCCATCGTCACCACGCTCCGGTGGTGATCCGCATCCATCTCCCGCCCCAAAATGTACACACCCGGCACGGCGGCCATCGCCGCCACGATCGCATCCACCTTCGCCGGATCCCGTCCCTCGGAAAAGTTCGGCACGCATTCAATCAATCGCTTCATAACCCTCGTCTACGCGGCATGTCTTTGTTTTTTTACTCGAACGCGCTTGCAGCCATCACTCCGCCGCATAAATCACGCGGCCACGCTTCAACGTCATCGCACACATGTTCATTCCAAAATAGTAGGGAATTTCCCGGTAATCCGCCACCTCGAACACCGCCAAATCCGCCAACTTACCCACTTCCAGCGACCCAATTTCCCGCTCTCGCCGCAACGCATACGCACCGTTGATCGTCGCCGCGCAAATCGCCTCCGCCGGCGTCATCCGTAAGTGCGAGCAAGCCAGCGAGAGAATCATCGCCATGCTCACCGTCGGACTTGTACCCGGATTGTAATCGGTTGCCAGCGCCACAATTGCTCCTGTCTCGATCAACTCCCGCGCCGGCGCGTATTTCTTCCATCCCAAGTGAAAATCGCATCCGGGCAGCAACGTAGCCACGGTCTTCGATTTCCCCAGCGCTGAGATATCCGCGCGATTCACTTGCTCCAGGTGATCGCACGAAGCCGCGCCCAACTTCACCGCCAGTTGCGTAGCCCCGGTTCGCGAAAGCTGTTCCGCATGCAACCGCGGCGCCAATCCAAACTCCAAGCCCCTCGACAAAATCCGCCGCGCTTGTTCCCGCGTAAACGCTCCGCGATCGCAAAACACATCACAAAATTCCGCTAACCTGTCGCGCGCTACTTCCGGAATCAGTGTCTCCGTCAACAATCGGATATACCGCTCCGTCCCATCGGCTTTCCCGCGATACTCCGCAGGCACCACATGCGCGCCCAGAAATGTCGAGCAAATTTCGATCGGTTGCCGCGCCGCCAGCCTCCGGTGCAGCGACAGGATCTTCAACTCACTGGCAACATCCAGGCCGTACCCAGACTTCGCTTCAATGGTCGTCGTGCCATATGCCGCAAACTGTTCCAAGGCCGCGAGTGCCCGCGCCTCCAGCGTCTCCGCCGTCGCCGCACGCAACTTCTTTACGGAGTTCAGAATCCCTCCGCCTTTGCGCGCGATCTCCTCGTAACTCGCGCCGCGAATTTTCAGTTCGTATTCTTCCGCGCGACTCGCCGCGTGTATGAGGTGGGTATGCGAATCCACAAACCCCGGCAGCACCACGCGCCCCGCCAGGTCCAGCTTTTCCGCCCCCCGTGATTCGCGCAGCGCCTCGACCTGCTTCGTTGTGCCCGCCGCGACGATCAAGCCATCGCGAATCAGCAGCGCGCCATCCCTAATGATTCCCAATTGGGATAGCGCCTTGCCACGCCGCGCCCCGCGGCCGCGCAGCGTCAGCAACTGCCCCGCGCCGGTGATGAGGAGTGCGTCGCTCAAGGATTTAGGTTTCGGCGAGCGCTCACGCGTGCTCTAGGATTTCTCAACCATCGGAATCTTTACGCCATGCTCTTTCGCAAACGCCTGCGCCTCGGGATACCCCGCATCCACATGCCGAATCACGCCCATCCCCGGGTCGTTCGTCAGCACCCGTTCGATACGCGCGGCCATTTCCGCAGTGCCATCAGCCACGGTCACTTGCCCCGCATGCTGCGAATACCCAATCCCCACGCCGCCGCCGTTATGAATCGAAACCCACGATGCTCCACTCGCCGTATTCAGCAGTGCATTCAGCAGCGGCCAATCCGCAATCGCGTCCGATCCATCGCGCATCGCCTCCGTCTCACGATATGGCGATGCCACCGACCCGCAATCCAAATGGTCGCGCCCAATCACGATCGGCGCCTTCAATTCGCCCTTCTTCACCAAATCGTTAAGCCCCAGTCCAAACTTGTCTCGCTCTCCATAACCCAGCCAGCAAATCCGCGACGGCAAGCCCTGAAACTTCACGCGCTTCTGCGCCAGCTTGATCCACCGCGCCAAGTGCGCATTCTCCGGAAACATTTCCAACACCAGTTGATCGGTCCGCGCAATGTCCGAAGCCTCTCCCGAAAGCGCCGCCCAGCGAAACGGGCCCTTCCCCTCGCAAAAGAGCGGCCGGATATATGCCGGCACAAATCCTGGAAAGTCGTAAGCGTTCTTCACACCCTGCTCAAACGCAAACGTCCGGATATTGTTCCCGTAATCAAACGTCACTGCGCCCAGTTTCTGCAGCGCCAGCATCCCTTCCACGTGCCGCGCCATCGCCGACATGGAATGCTTCCGGTATTCCGCGGGATTCGTCTTGCGCAGCTCCGTCGCCGCTTCGAGTGTCATGCCGTTCGGCACATACCCGCCGATCGGATCGTGCGCGCTGGTCTGGTCCGTCAACAAATCCGGCACCACCCCGCGCTTCGCCAACTCCGGAATTAAATCCGCACAATTCCCCACCAGCCCCACCGAGGTGGCTTCCTTCTTCCGCACCGCGTTCTTCAGAATGCGCAACGCCTCATCCAGGTTATTCACCATCACGTCGCAATAACCCGTCTTCACCCGCCGCTTGATGCGCTCCGCATCCACATCAATCCCCAGAAACGCGGCGCCATTCATCGTCGCCGCCAGCGGTTGCGCTCCGCCCATCCCGCCCATGCCGCCCGTCACTACGAGTTTTCCCGCGAGGTCCCCGCCAAAATGTTTCTGCGCCGCCGCCGCAAACGTTTCGTACGTTCCCTGCAAAATTCCTTGCGTCCCGATGTAAATCCAACTCCCCGCGGTCATCTGCCCATACATCATCAATCCCATGCGGTCCAACTCGTGAAACTTGTCCCAGTTATTCGCGTAACCCACCAGGTTGGAATTGCAGAGCAACACGCGCGGTGCGTAATCGTGCGTGCGAAAAATCCCCACCGGCTTGCCGGACTGAATCAGCAGCGTTTCATCGTTCTCCAGCCCGCGCAGCGATCGCACGATCGCATGAAAACTCTCCCAGTTCCTCGCCGCTTTCCCCGTCCCGCCATACACCACCAACTCTTCCGGCTTCTCCGCAACTTCCGGGTCCAGATTGTTCATCAACATCCGCAACGCCGCTTCCTGTGCCCACCCCTTGCAGGATCGTTCCGTGCCACGCGCCGCGCGAAATGGCCCTTTCGAGAGCGAACTTTCTTGCCCCATTCCGGGAATAGTCTCTGAGGTCGTGATGCTCATAAGCTCCGCACTCCGTAAATCCCCATCGAGGCCATACTAGCGTAGCTCGCCGCTCTTTGCACAATTCGCCCAGCCCTCGGTCCAACCGCCGGTCGATCCATGCGGCGTCCGCATCCGGTCGCCACGCACAACGAAAAACGCGAAACGCTACCTGTACGTCTGGGCAGGTGCCATCCACGCGCCTGGGTACTTCGCCGTGTTCGCCGTCGATTTACAATTCTTTACCAGGCGCTTGCAACTCCAACCACCTCTAACGCACTCCAATGGTGCAGTGGTTCGCTGGACACAACTACGGTCGAGGCCCCAGCACTCGCTCCTCAAGGGACGGTCATGAGCTCATTGCTTCGCAGCAAAAATCCTATCAAGGGGCGCGCATCCGCTTTGCCCGCGCAAGGAATTTTCCTGGCGACTTTGCTCGCCGTTGCATTTTTGTGCACCCCCACAACTGCGGTAGCGCAGTCTCCCATCATAAAAACGCCCGCCGCACGCATCGCCGGTGACATCGACGCTTCCCAGCGCATCGCCATCCAAGACACCCATCCTCCGTTAGCTCGCGCCGAATTTGACGCCAGCCGCGTCCCGGCAGGGAATCGCCTCCAAGGCATGACCCTCGTCTTCAACCGTTCCGCCGCACAGCAAGCCGATTTGCAAGCGCTTCTCTCCGCCCAGCAAGACCCATCCTCCGCGCTCTACCACCATTGGCTAACGCCCGAAGATTTTGCCGCCCGCTTCGGCGTCGCTGACACGGACATCGCTAAAGCCCAATTCTGGCTCCAACAACAAGGTTTCTCCGTTGACAGCGTCTCAAGAAGCAAAACGCGCATCACCTTCTCCGGCTCCGTGGCTCAAGCCGAGCAAGCCTTCGCCACCGAAATGCACTACTACCAAGTCCGCGGCGTAACGCACTACGCTCCATCCACCGATCTCTCGCTTCCCGTCGCGCTCGCTCCCATAGTCACCACCGTCGAAAACCTCGCCACCTTCCGCCCCCACCCTCACATCGTGCGCCCGGCCACGCTGCAGCGCGCCCCCAGTCCCAACTTCACTTCCAGCCAATCCGGCAACCACTTTCTCGATCCTGACGATATCGCTACCATCTATGACATCAAACCCGCCTACAACGCCGGCTACACCGGCTCCGGCCAATCCATCGCCGTCGTCGGCCAATCCTCCGTGGTGCTAACTGACATCGAAAATTTCCAGAAAGCCTTGAGCCTCACCGTAAAGGATCCCACCGAAATTCTGGTCCCGAATTCCGGCACTGCCGCCATCTCCACCGGCGACGAATCCGAATCCGATCTCGACCTCGAATACTCCGGTGCCATCGCCCGCGGCGCCACCATCATTTTCGTCTACACCGGCAACAGCCCCAACTACAACGTCACCAACGCGATCGCCTACGCCGTCGACCATAATCTCGCCCCCATCATCAGCACCAGCTACGGCGACTGCGAAAGCGACACCGGCCAGGGATTCTACAACTCCGAGAACGACGTCCTCATGCAAGCCGCCACCCAGGGCCAATCCGTAATCGCCGCCGCCGGCGACGCCGGTTCCACCGACTGTTCCGGCAACACCGGCCAATCCACCGCCGAACAAGAGGCTCTCGCCGTCGACTTTCCCGCCAGCAGCCAATACGTCACCGCCATGGGCGGCTCCGAGTTTCCCGCGGCTGACGTCGCGTCCACAAATTCCACCTACTGGACGCCCGCTCCCAATTCCACTACCGACGTTCTAAGCTCCGCACTCTCCTACATCCCCGAACAAGTCTGGAACGATGACTCCGCGGCTGGCGGTCTCTCTTCCGGCGGCGGTGGCACCAGCATCTTCACTGCGCGCCCCAGTTGGCAAGCCAACGTTCCGGGCATTCCCAGCGGCTCTTTCCGCCTCGTCCCAGACATCTCCATGAGCGCCTCCCCCAACAACGCAGCCTTCCTCTACTGCTCCAGCGACTCGACCGTCGGCGTTACCGGCAGCTGCTCCAACGGCTTCCGCGACGCTAACAACGTCTACCTGACCACCGCTGGTGGCACCAGCTTCGACGTTCCCATCTTCGCCGGCATGGTCGCCATCATTAATCAGAAGACCGGGTCCACCGGCCAAGGCGTCGTCGCCAGTACCCTCTACAAACTCGCCTCCAATTCCACCACGTACGCCTCGGCCTTCCACGACATCTCCACCGGCAGCAACGAATGCCTGGCCGGCGCCACGCTCTGTTCCACCGCCGGTGAATCCTCCTTCCTCGCCACCACTGGCTACGATGAAGCCTCCGGCCTCGGCTCCGTCGATTTCTACAATCTCCTCAATGCCTGGCCCGGTTCCACCACCGCGCCGGCAGGTTCCTTCACTCTGACCGCCGCCACCGCCACCGTCTCCGCTGGCTCCAGCGTCACCTCCCTCGTCACCATCACTCCCGCCAACGGTTTCACCGGCACGGTAAACTTCACCGCCTCCGTCAGCCCCGCGAGCGCCGACATCTGCTTCACGCTCCCGTCCGCCAGCGTCACCGGCGCCACCGCCGTCGCGGCCACGCTCACCGTTTTCACCAGCTCCTCTTCTTGCGGTGGCAACGCGGTTCCCGGCTCTCCCGGCGCTCACAAAATCGCCGCCAGCTTCGCCGCACCAGCGAGCCCCAATTTTCCGCCTGCCAACACTCCGCTGCCCGCCACAACCCTAGCTCTAGCGAGCATGCTCGGCATCAGTTTGCTAAGCCTCCGTTCGAGCAAGCTTGCCACCTTCAGCGCCGTCCTCCTGTTCGTTGTGGCCACTGGCGCCGCGCTCTCCGGCTGCTCCAGCGCAGGTTCCTCCAATAACAACACCACCTCCACCGTCGCCGCTAAAGGCACCTACACAATTACCATCGTCGGCACCGACAGCGCCGACAGCTCCATCACCGCCACCACCAGCGCCACGCTAACTATCGACTGATTCACAAACTCGCAACTCGCACCCCCGGCGAGCACCAGCGAACAAATGCCGCACAAATTTTCTCCGCCACGCCCGCTCTCCATTTGCGCTAACCCGCGCCTCTGGCGTACAGTCTGAATTTCCGATGAACTACGGCACCTTGCCCTCTCGCCTGCTCCAGTCCGTGGACGCTCAGCCGAATCCGCGCGCCCAAATGTTCCGTGGTCCGGAAAGCTGGCAAGCCATCTCCTCCCGCGAATTCCTCCGCCGCGTCGCTGGCCTTGCCTCCGCCTTCGCCGAACTTGGCGTCAAGCCCGGCGACCGCGTTGCCCTCTTTGCCGCCAACTGTCCCGAGTGGCACACCGCCGACTTCGCCATCTCCGGCAACGGCGCCGTTACCGTCCCCATCTATTTCCACGAATCGCCAGACCGCCTCGCCTACATCTTCAACCATTGCGGCGCTCGCGTAGCCTTCGTAGCCGGCGCCGAGCAGCTCGCCAAACTCCTCGCCGTCCGCGAAAAGCTCCCGCAGCTCGAACACATCGTCGCCGCCAACTCCGGCGACTCGCTCCCCTCCGACGCCCTCCGCTACGAAACCCTCATCGCCGGTTCCGGCGACGCCGACATCGCCTCCTACCGCCTGCGCGCCTCCCAAGTCCTCCCCGGTCAGCTCGCCTCCATAATTTACACCAGCGGCACCACGGGAGAGCCCAAGGGCGTCATGCTCACGCACACGAACTTTTGCAGCAACGTCTCCGACTCCACCGTCGATCTCTCACTGCAAACCGGCACTGATCTCGCCGTCTCCTTCCTCCCCCTGGCCCACGTTTACGGCCGCATGCTCGACTATCTCTACCTCTTTAGCGGCATCACCGTCGCCTACGTCCCCATCGTCGAGCAGGTTTCCCAAGCCCTTCTCGAACTCCATCCCACCGTCATGGCCGCCGTCCCGCGCGTCTTCGAAAAAATCTACGTCCGCGTCATCGAACAAGGCCATGCCAACACCGGTCTCAAACGCAAAATTTTCGATTGGTCCATGCAAATCGCCGGCAAAACCGCGCGTTGGCGTTGCGGCGAAAAACAAGTCAGTCCCGCGCTGAAGCTACAGTGGGCCATCGCCGATAAACTCGTCTTCTCCAAAATTCGCGCCGGCACCGGCGGACGCCTCCGCGTCGTCCTCTCCGGCGGCGCCCCGCTAGCCGCCGAACTCGCCGAATTTTTCTGGGCTATCGGTGTCCCCATCTATCAAGGCTACGGCCTTACGGAAACCAGCCCCGTGCTCACCTCAAACTATCCAAAAAATCGCATCGGCAGCTCCGGCCGCCCCATTCCCAACGTCGAACTCCGCATCGCCGCTGACGGCGAAATCCTCGCCAAAGGCCCCTGCGTCATGCAGGGCTACTATCAAAATCCCGCCTCCACCCGCGAAGTCCTCGACGACGACGGCTGGTTCCACACCGGCGACATCGGCCACCTCGACAAAGACAAATACCTTTTCATCACCGACCGAAAAAAAGACCTGCTCAAAACCGCCGGCGGAAAATTCGTCGCCCCGCAGCCCATCGAAAACGCCCTGAAAACCAGCCCCTACATCCTCAACGCCATGGTCGTCGGCGACAAACGCAAATTCGTGGTCGCCCTGATCGTCCCCAACCGTAAAACCATCGCCTCCTCCGCCCCTCCCGAAAAAATCCGCTTCACCACCAACGCCGAAATGGCCCAGGACCCTTTCGTCCGCTCCCTCATCGACTCCGAAATCCAGCGCCTCACCGCCAACCTTGCGCAGTACGAAACCATTAAAAAATTCGCCCTCCTCCCCGACGATTTCACCTTCGACGACGGCAGCCTAACCTTCACCCTAAAACTAAAACGCCGCGTAGTAGAAAAAAAGTTCGAACAAATCATCGAATCCCTCTACTCCGACACCGCCGAACCCCGCCCCCAACTCCAAACGTAGCGGCCGCCTTCTGCCTGCCCCGGTGAAGCTGGGGAGGCGGGCGCCGCTGCGTAGCGTCGGCGGTCCCGCCCGCCATCGGCAAACGCGCATCGCTTCGCTCTCCTCCGAGTAGCGCCGGCGTCCCGCCGGCGGGTATCCGCAACAACTTCAGTCAGCCTCAACCGCTCAGCGCATTCCTCCGCGCAACTCTGCGCTCTCCGTGTCTAAGGCGTCCTTTTTCTCTGTTTCTATCTTTTGTCTTCATACATGCCGGTGCGTCCCCTCACGCACGCTGTGTCTTTCGAACCATAACCATCCCACCCGCGCAACCAGCTAAACCCCATCGTTTCAATGCCAACCGCCCTGGCACCAGCCTTGCCATATCCACCCCCGTATCTAAGAGGAGGACAAAAACATGGCACCGCAAAGCAAACCAACCGCTTCACCAACCGACGCAAAACCCAAACAACATACTCCCATCTTCCACACCGTTGACCCCGACTCCGGCGACATCTCCCGCCGCGCCCGCATCATCACCGTCTGGCTCGGCCTCTTCACCTGCGCCATCCTGGTCACGCAATTCGGCCGCCCCTCCCGCGCCCGCGAAGCCGAATTCCTCCGCACCTCCGCCAAAATAGACGCTCTCGGCAAAGTTCCCGCGAGCCAGCCGCCTGCGGACAAATCCATCTCCGCCCGTTCCGAGGAAGCCAAAGAAATCACCCCCGCCATCTACATCAGCAAAAAATACGGCGTAACCTGGCAATACCCTCGCACTTACGTCCTCCGCAAAGGCGCCAACGGCAACCTGAATCTAGCCGGTCACCCGGCCGCAGCCTCGGCCTTCATCGACACTGGCGCCACCGCCTTAGCCACCGTAAATATCCCCGGCCGCCTTTACGCCGGCACCAATTTCAAATCCGCTTCCCTCACCATCCGCGTCAACCCCTACATCTCCGAGCACTCCTGCTCCCAGCTCCGCATTTCGGACGCCGACGGTGGCGACAATCAAGACCTCCCCGTCTCCCAAGACACCATCGGCACCATCGAATTCACACACGCCGGCGTCGACGTCGACGACAGCTCCGCCGCCCAACGCATCACCAAGGAACAATTTTTTCACGTGTATGAAAACGATGCCTGCTACGAATTCGCTGAAAGCGTAAGCGTCGCCGCCGCAAACTCCGCCGCCCAACCCACCACCATCGTCAGCCCCAACGACCTCTTCGACCGCCTCAACGAAATCCTCACCAGCGTTACCATCGTCCCTGTCCGCATCCCGGCGTCTCCTGCAGTCCCAGCCCCGTCCGTGCAAACGCCGACCGCGCCGCCCTCATTCACGCAGCCCATCACGCAATCCGATCTAGGCGAACTGCCAACACCTCCGCAGCCAAATTGACTTGCACCAACAAGCGCACGAACAACAACAAACATGGAAACGCCCGCATCATCGCCAGCGAAAAAAAGGCGCCACGTGTCCAGCGTGGCGCCTCGCATTCCGATAGTTCTATTCGGTGAAAGGACAAGCCATGCTCTTCCTTCTGCTGCTCGTCACGCTCCTGTCAACCGCACACGCCGCCCCCTCCCACGCTCCTTGGCAGCGCCACATCCTTTCCGCCAAAGGATCCGCCGAGGACCAATCGGAGCCTCAGCCGCTCGCCTACTTCACCTCTGACCCTTTCTTGCGTGATGATGCCGACGATTTCTGTTCAGACTGTTCTCCGCACGGCAAGGCCACCGTGCATACCAGGCATAAGTTCAAGAGCACGCTTGTAAAAGTCGGAGAGATACAGGGCTACACGATCTACGATCTGTTCTTCTCTTTTGACGAGCACATCAACAGCAACGAAATCGATTGGAAGTTCATCCTCGTCGAGGTTTCGCCCGGCAAGTTTCGCGAGATCTTCCATCTTCAGCCAACGCAAGCCATCGTCCAGCCGGCTTTCTTCATCAGCGCGGGAAACGAAGTTCTTCTGGCAACGCACGATCTCATTCCAGGAACGGGCAATAACTGCTATGAGGACTACTGGTGGTTTGGCCCGGAGGGGCCCGTGCGGCTGAATATCGATTCCATCCAGGACGTCTTGAAGAGCATCCTTCCCGACGGACTCGCGGTTTGGAAAGGTGGTGGCTTGGACATCAAGACGCTCACCTTTTCCAGCTACGTTTGGCAACCGCAGGACGCGAACTGCTGTCCCACCGGCGGAAGTGTCGAAATTAAGTTCCGGCTGCAGGGCTCCCGCCTGATCCCGATCGCCAAAACCTACAACCCTTCCCAATTGCCACCCGACTAGCCGATTCCGCAGCTTCTCCGGCGCGGCCAAACCAGCATCCACTGAGCGCGAGAGGCGCGCCACAATTTAGCCCAGCCCGCAAGGGCTGGGTACCGATCTCGGCGCGACGCGGAGCCCCGTAGGGGCGGCACAATACTCGTACCACAACCACCTCGCACCACCGCCCATCCACCCGCCAACCGCTCTCGCCCTCTACTGCACCACTTTCCCATCCGGGCTCAGCACATGAAACTCGCCCAGATTTAGCTCCTTCACTCCCGCCTCGATCTTCGCCCGGTCTCCCACCACGATCCAGATAAAATTATCCGGATGCACGATGGTCTTCGCCGCCCCCGCGATATCCGCCGTCGTCAACGCCCGCACCTTCGCCGCATACGTCTGGTAATAATCGTCCGGCAGGTTGTACTGCACTTGGTCGTTGATCGACGTCCCCAGCGCATCCAGCGTCTCCCGCGACCCCGGCAGCTTCAGCGTCTCGTTCGCCTGCGTCTTCGCCAGCTCCTCGCCGGACACCGGCTTGTCCTTGAAGATAATGTGCAGTTCGTTGTTGATCTCCACCAGCGATTCTTTCGTCTTGTCCGTCTGCACCGGCGCGATCACCACAAATGGCCGTTGCGCCCGCGCCTTCACCAGTTGCGTGCGTACGCCGTAGCTCCAGTGCTTGTCCTCGCGCAGGTTCATGTTCAATCGCGAACCAAACGTTCCGCCCAGTTCGTCGTTCAACGCTACCAGCGCCACTTCCTGCGGGTTCGACGTCGGTGGCGCGATGCTCGCCGCAAAAATCACCGATTGTCCCGCCCCCGGCTTGTCCATCAAATACACCGCCGACTTGCTCGGCAGCTCCACCGTTCCGATCTTCTTTGTCGGCACCGTGCCGGGCTTCCATTCCGCAAACAGTTTCTCCAGCTTCGGCTTGATCTCCCCCATGGTTGTGTCGCCCACGATCACCAGCGTCGAATCGTTTGGCCGGAACCACGCGCTATGAAATTTCACCAGGTCTTCGCGCGTCAGCTTCGCCACGCTCTCCGTCGTCCCGGACCCCGTCAGCGACCCGCTGTACGCATTGTTCGGCCCGTACAGCAGCGCCGGCGCCACCCGCAGCGCCATCTGCAACGGCGTGTTTTGCTCCCGCGCAATCGTCGCCAGCTGCAGCTTCTGCTGCCGTTTGAAATCCTCCTCCGGAAACGCTGGGTGCAAAATCACCTCTGCAAAAAGGTCCAGCGTCGGATCGAGCTTGGACTTCAGCGCCGAAATATCCACAATGGACGAATCCAGGTTCGACCGCGCCGTCAATTCCGCCCCCAGTAACTCCAGCTTGTCGCTGATTTGCAGCGCATTCAGCGTCTTCGTCCCGCCCGTGAGCAGCGACGTCGTCAGCGTTGCCATCCCCGGCGACGCCGTCTGATCCGCCGCGAATCCCGCATCCGCAATCAGCGAGAAATTCACGATCGGCGCGTCATGCCGCTCCGCCAGCACGATCTTCAGCCCGTTAGACAGCGTCGAGTGCTGCAGCTTCGGCAGCTTCAACTCCGGCGGCGTACCCGTATCCGGCAGCTTCGAGCGATCCGCGCCCGTTGACGCCGTCTTGTATTCCGGGAACGGCAGCACCTCCAGGATGTACACCCCGTCACTCAGCCAGCGCCGCGCCGCTTCTCGCAAATCTTCCGCCGTCGCATCGTGAATCCGCTTCTCGCTGATCTTGTACGCCCCCGCATCCCCAACAAACGTTTCATAGCTCGCCAGCACGTCGGACTTCCCGCCAAATCCGCCAATTCGCTCCGACCCGCGCACGAACGCCGCTTCGTCCTGCACCTTTACGCGTTCCAGCTCTTCCGGTGTCGGCCCGTCCTTCAGAAACTTCGCCAGCTCCTCGTCGATCTCTTTCTCCACGCGGTCCAGTTCCTTCTGCGCTTTGTCCGCATCCGTCGGCTTCGCCGTCACCTGGATCTGAAATTGCCCCGCGATAGCATTCGTATCCGCGAACGCCACCGTGGACGTGGCGATCTGATCGTCATAAATCAGCCGCTTGTACAGCCGCGACGTCTTTCCTTTGCTCAGGATGTCAGCCACCATATCCAGGTAGTCGCCGTCCGCGCTCCCGAATTCCGGAATGTTCCACACCTTGTAAATCCGCGCCTGCGGTACGCGGTCCTGCACCACCTGCCGGTGCGTTCCGGTGCGCTTGGCGATCCACACTTGCTGGTGCGCCACCGGAGGTCCTGCCGGAATATCCCCGAAATATTTTTCCACCTTGGCCTTCGCCGTTTGCGGATCGATATCCCCAGCAATAACCATCACCACGTTCGACGGGCCGTAGTACGTCTTGAACCATTCCTGCACGTCCGCCATTGACGCCGCATCGAGGTCCGCCATATCCCCGATCGTCGTCCAGGAATACGGATGCCCCGCGGGATACGTGTTTTTGGTCAGCAGTTGCCG
>Ga0181531_10000202_pt1 | contig 44130 bp, 47 predicted proteins | sample PEATcosm2014_Bin_38_FD_119743 | JGI IMG/M metagenome (GOLD analysis project Ga0181531, IMG submission 119743) | Peatland microbial communities from MTU Mesocosm Facility, Houghton, MI, USA - PEATcosm2014_Bin11_10_metaG | ecosystem: Environmental > Terrestrial > Soil > Wetlands > Peat | place...
CCGAAGCGCGCTCGCGAAGGTGCCACAGCTGCTCGCCAGCTGTGGCACTTTTTGCCGAAGACGCCCGGCTCGCCGTGAGATTCATTCTCCCGCCACACGCTGCATGCGCTGGCCCATGTCGCCGACGGGTCAGTCGCGACCGGGTCGAGCCGACAACGACCGCGAACGGCGGGCAATCGGGCCGATGGCCGGCCGGCGCTTGCGGATCGGCGTCGTCGGCGCCGGCGGGACCGGCTCATGCCGCCAAAGCATTTAGGTAGCTCATGGAGGTTGTAATTCATAGCCTCGAACGTCAGCAGCCCATTTTCCTGACCGCAGACATGCCCCGAATGAAGCACGCCGCGCATCGGGCTAATGAATTCTCTATTCTCGATGTAAGGCGTTTGGGAAAATTCGGCGACAAGCCCAAGCATCGCGTCAACGTGCTTTCCCTCGGAGGGCGCTAAAGCTTCCATCTTCGCTCGGTTCTTGCTCGAGCTCGCGTTCGAAGACACCCCGGCGCTCTACGCCAGCGCACCGCGGGCGGTGGCTGCGCTGCAGGCCGGAGGTTGAGGCCGCCGAGGCGGCGCGTGAGACACTCCCCGACGCTGAAGGTGACGCCGTCACTATCCGATGTAATGACGCAACACGTGCCCGTGACGGCGCAACACGACCCGATGTGACAGCGCAACGTGCCGAGGTTGCGGCGCAACGGTCCGGGGTGACGGCGCAACAGGCCACGGTTGCGGCGCAACGGGCTGAGGTGACGACGTCACCTTCCGCTCAGGGCACGACGGTTTCCGAGAGGTAAGCTTCGATCGCCTTGGCCGCGACCTTGGCGTCAGGATCCAGCACGTCGGGGTAGCCGTGCTTGGCGATCACCTCGAGGTCCGGGACGGCCACCTCGATCTTGAACATCTGCAATTGACGTTTTTGGCGCCGGCGTAAGCTGCGCATGCGCACCGTGCTGGGGCGTGGCGTCTCGACCAATTGACGCATTCCGGCACCGTAAAGGGATTCGATAAACGAAACCCTTACTGGGCTCAAAGCCACGGAATTCGAGGTAGGCCGATCTGCGTTTAAACTGCAGTCCCCTCGCTCGGTTATATTGCGTGGTCTCTTTTGCGCAGACTGCGCGCAACCCTGCTCTCGGCTGGAAAAAAATCGACGCAGCGCATAATATCTTCTCCGGCACGGGTAATCGGGAGAACACTGGTGAACGGCGGACCGACACAAAAGGCACAAGGGAACGTCGCCCGAGTGAATTTCGACGGGCAAGGTCCAAACTCCGGCACATTAGAAATTCACCTGGAGCCGGTGCACATGAGTTTCGAAGTCTTTATGGACACGCCGCGAAAGAAATACTTGGAGATATTTGAGATCGCATGCTCGGCGATGTGGGACAGTAAAATGGTTGAAATCACCTACTGCGTGAGGCAGGGCGATAACATAGCGTCAGAGATACGGGCGCTTTGACGCCGCGGTCGCGCCGCCAATGCTAACGTTGGTTGCCACTCCGCGAAAGACTGGAGACCAAGGCATTTAGTTCGGCTCCCGATCGGTTCAAGAATTTCTGTAGGAACCGATGCGTGGCTATTCTGGACCCTCCTCATGACGGAAGACGAGCGTGTTTGGGCCCAGAAAGGCTTGCGTGCTCTGATTGGTGAGTTGCCCTACACCGCCCCCCGTGGCCGCGGCCAGACGCACCTTTTCGACCACACTGGTCAGCACCAGATCGACCGATTGAAAAGTACGCTCGACGATCGCCGACAGGACCAAGCTTTGACGCAGAAGATTACGATGTTCGTCGCGCGAGACGCTCTGATGAAGGTGCGTCAAGATGATCACATTCGCGGCGACGATGGCGCCGATAGCGATCGCAGTGCCCATAACAAGGCCACGAAGCCGATATGTCGACGATTTGTCGTCGGCGAACCGCAATCCCGGTACCTTTTGATCGATTACCAGACGGCGATAAAGCTGGGCGCACTCGCGACATTTGTACAGCGAGCGGATCAGATGGCTGCTGTCCTCATAGGATTCGACTTCGTCCAGTAATTTAGCGAAGTTGCCTGCGATGTAATCAGGTTGTTCCCACAACACGCACTGTGTCGGTTCGTGGAAGTGCACTATCTTGGGCGGTTTTTCTTCCGTCACTGAAAGTCCTTCCAAGCTATTGCGCGGAGGCGATGCTGGACACCGAGATGCTTGCAAAGCAAACTGCGCGCTACGCGGACGAAATTCAGATATTCCCTAGTTTCGAGTATCGTTTGAACGCCTCGGTCAAGCGCTGATACTTGTCGGCAAATTTCATTTCAAGTTCAGCCATTCCGTCGATCAATGCGTCGCGCCTAGTCCGCCTAAAACTGTTTGAAGGTAATGACTAATCCGTCCCTGCCTTCAATTCAGCTTGCAGTGCAGCGCCCGTCATCTCGTGCGCTAAAGTCTTAGCCACGCGCCACGTCATCATCGCCCGAATTGGAACAGGCTCTGGCCCGTGATCGGGAACGATTGCGGAGAGGGTCATTTCTACAGCGTCGTTTACGGCGCGGGCTGTGGCGCGTTGCGCAACTGGCAAATGGAATGGCGGTTCGCCTTCAACTCTGATGAGCGAAGCTGCGCCGGGTCGACGACCAATCCGCTTGGTCAGCAAGTCCAGAACGTCGGGCGCTATCAAAAGCGTGATTGGCCCTTTGTTGGTCTCAAGTTCCAGCACAAGCGTGCGGTCATCCCCGGCCACCGAAACGGTAGGTGCGTGAATGTCGTCGAAAACCTGCTCTGGCATCGCCCGCTCCCCTCCAAGTTGAAGGGAAGCCTAACTGAAGGCTTACTTGTCACAAGGGATAATGGGAAGCGTGCGTACACATCCCGCGTACACAATCTCGACAGACGCGAGAAAATTAGCTAATAAAAGCAATGGCAAGAGAACGGCAATGCTTAGCTCGCCCCTCCGACCAACCCCACCGGCCATTCCGCCAAAACCGTCCGCTATGATGGCTCGAGTTGATTCGGCAACCGCTTGATGATCCCCGCCGCCAGTCGCCGCCAAGACCAGCGTTCAAGGTTAACGTTCGCGAGGACTTTATGATGCGTGGAGCTCTTCTGATCGCCGCCATTTTCGCGTTTGTTCTCACCTGCGGGACGGCCGTTGGTCCCGCGGCTGCGGCGCCGATTGCGCCGAGCGGCACAGCCGCGAGTGGCGAGCTGCATCTCATCGCCAATGTGTGCGGCCGAAACGGTTGCGTCGCGGTGCAGACCAAGCGCGTGGTGCACACGAAGCCCGGCAGCATCGCCGCCAAGCGCATCTGAAAAACGGTTAATCGTCGACGCGATCCGCGGTACCGGACGCATCCGTCAGAGCCGCATCGATGAGCTGCCGGCAGGCGACGAGTTCGTCGAGCGCGTTCTGTAACTTCGCCCGGTCGCCATCGCTTAAGCGATGATGCTGCGGAGCGCTTGCCACGGGCGGTATTAAGGTCGGCTCCCGCCGGCCTACGGCATCGTCGGGCGGCACCGCGCGCAACGGCGCCAGACCAAAGAACGACGGTTCTTCTTTTTCGGTCGCTTCCGCGTAGTCCTGCGCATCCACCGCGCGCCCGGCGTCTTGCTCATCTTGCGCCGGCAGCGGCAGCGCGCCGCCCTTCCAAACCTCCTGCACGAAGGCCAGGCCTTCTTCGCGCAGAATCCGCTGCACGCCGCGGATGGTGTAGCCTTCGCCGTACAACAGGTGACGCACCCCGCGCAGCAAATTCACGTCGTCGGGGCGATAATAGCGCCGCCCGCCGCCGCGCTTGAGCGGACGGATCTGCGTGAAGCGGCTTTCCCAGAAGCGCAACACGTGCTGAGGGACGTTAATCTCCTCGGCTACTTCGCTGATCGTGCGGAAGGCGTCGGGCGCTTTTTCCACGAGCGTTTATTCGAGGCTCGGCTCGCCGCCGTCCGGACCGGCATTGATGCGCTGTTTGAGGATCGCCGACGGTTTGAACACCATGACGCGGCGCGGCGAAATCGGAACTTCCTTGCCGGTCTTGGGGTTGCGGCCGATGCGCTGGCCTTTTTTGCGCACCACAAAAGAACCAAACGAAGACAACTTCACGGTTTCACCGCGCTCAAGACAATCGGTGATTTCTTTGAGGACCAGCTCGACAAGCGACGCGGACTCGGTGCGCGACAGCCCGACTTTCTGATAGACCGCCTCGCACAAATCCGCGCGCGTAATTGTTTTTTTGGTCATCGCCAGCCCCGCTCTCGGCGATCAGTGCCCGTACATCTTCGTATCGTACTGAATTATCAACGATATTAACTTCTCCCGGGCCGGTCAACGGCCTAAAGCGGGTGTCACCCAACTGTCATTCTCACCAGCGCACCAGCGCCGCCCCCCAGGTAAAGCCCCCACCCATCGCCTCCAGCAGCAGGAGATCGCCGCGCTTGATCCGGCGGTCGGCGACCGCGTCCGACAGGGCCAGAGGGATCGAGGCCGCCGACGTATTGCCGTGCCGGTCCACGGTGGTGACGACCTTCGAGGCGGGAATGCCCAGTTTGTGGGCCGACCCGTCGATAATCCGCTTGTTGGCTTGATGGGGAACGAACCAGTCGATGTCGGCGACCGTGTAACCGGTAGCCTTAAACGCGTCCTCGACCACGTCGGTAATCATCGCGACGGCGTGGCGAAACACCTCACGGCCTTCCATCCGCAGATGGCCGACTGTCCCGGTCGAGGACGGTCCGCCGTCGACATAGAGCTTCGACTTATGGCGTCCGTCGGAACGCAGTTTTACGGTCAAGACCCCGCGATCCTCGCGGCCGCCATCCAGCTCCTGCGCTTCGAGCACGACCGCGCCGGCGCCATCGCCGAACAGGACGCAGGTGGTGCGGTCGGTCCAATCGAGGAGGCGCGAGAAGGTCTCAGCGCCGATCACCAGCGCGCGCGAGAATGCGCCGGAGCGCAGCAGCGCATCGGCGGTCGAGAGCCCGAAGACGAACCCCGAACACACCGCCTGTAGGTCGAATGCGGCGCCGCGGGTGATGCCCAACTCGGCCTGCACGGCGGTCGCGGTTGCCGGAAAGGTGTTATCGGGGGTCGAGGTGGCGAGCACGATAAGGTCGATCGCCTGCGCATCGAGGTGTGCGTGCGCCAGCGCCGCCCGCGCGGCGTGCACAGCCATATGCGAGGTCAGTTCGCCGGGGGCGGCAATGCGGCGTTCATGAATGCCGGTGCGCTGCACGATCCAGTCGTCGGACGTGTCGACTTTACGCGCCAGGTCGGCGTTGGTCAGGACCTGGTTCGGCAGATAGCTGCCGCAACCGAGAACGATGGACCGGCGCGCGCTCACGAGGCGACCCCGCGCAATGCGGGTTGGGGATCCGGCACCGGCCGGCTGAGCGACGCCGTAATCTTCGCCAACAGCTCGTCACGGACGACGCCATAGCCGAGCGCGACGGCGGCGGCGAAGCCTTCGGCGTCGGTGCCGCCGTGGCTTTTGATCACGATGCCGTTGAGGCCGAGGAAAACGCCGCCATTGACGCGGCGCGGATCCATGCGTTCGCGCAACTGCTGAAAGCCCGAACGAGCGAACAGGTAGCCGATGCGGGTGGCCAGCGACAGGTTCATGGCTTCGCGCAAATACTGGCCCATCTGTTTTGCGGTGCCCTCGGCGCTTTTCAGCGCGATGTTGCCGGCAAAGCCCTCGGTGACGACTACATCAACCTTGCCCATGCCGATGTCGTCGCCTTCGACAAAGCCGAGATAATCGAGATCGGCCAACTGCTTCTCGCGCAAAATCCGCCCCGCTTCGCGCACCGGCTCGAGCCCTTTCACCTCCTCAACGCCGATATTGAGGAGACCGACGGTCGGACGCTCCAAACCGAACAGGATGCGCGCGGTCGCCGCTCCCATGACCGCGAGATCGACCAGATGATCGGCGTCCGCGCCGATCGAAGCGCCGACATCGAGCACGATCGACTCGCCGCGCAACGTCGGCCACAGAGCCGCAATCGCCGGCCGGTCGATACCGGGCAGCATTTTGAGCTCGAATCTCGCCATCGCCATCAGCGCGCCGGTGTTGCCCGCCGAAACCACCATGTCGGCCTCTTTTTTCTTCACCGCGTCGATAGCGAGCCACATCGAGGATTTGCGGCGGCCGTAACGCAGCGCCTGGCTCGGCTTGTCCTCCATGCGCACGGCAACGTCGGCGTGCACCACCCGCGAAACCGCTTGCAGCGCCGGACGCTTGGCCAGGAGCGGGGTCACCAGCGCTGAATCACCAAAGAACAGAAACTGGCTCTCCGGGTGGCGCGCCAAGGCGAGCTCGGCGCCGCCAACGACCACGGCAGGGCCATGGTCTCCCCCCATCGCGTCGAGAGCAATGCGGACCATTTGCGACATGAATGACTGCGGTCCTAGACCTTGATCCAATAAAACGCGATCGGATGACGGTCCCTAATTTTGGGCTTGCGCATGATCCCTTCCGAAAGCCTGCGGCCGCTTTTCGGTGCCACGCTGCAAGCGATCATGCCCAAGTGCGAACCAAGCCGCGCCCTGCGCGGCCCGGGAGAATAGCGGTTCGGCAATGGGAAACAACTGCGTTCACCGCTCATCCAAGCCCTTTTTGAGCGCCGCCAGGGCGGCAAATGGGCTCTCCTCCGGCGCGGAATCCAACGGCGGTTGGAATACGGCACCCGCTCTGCGCGGATACGGATCGATCCCGAGAATGAGGAATTCGGTCGCAAGCGCGCCGAGGTCGACCGAGCCTCCGGTCAGCGGTTCGGCTTCGTCCAAATAGCGATCGTCCGACCTTGCATCTTCGCCGGCCGGCTGCCCGGTCGTCTGCGGCACGAACAACAGATCGATGTCCTCGATGATCTCATTGGCCAAGGGTTCGAGCGTCACCACACAGGTCTGACCGACAGTCGCGGAAACGCGACCCGCCACGCGCAAGCCGCCGGCGACCGCTCGGGTCAAATCGAAATTCGCTTGCAGCCGCGGCAGATCGCGCGCGCCCGCCATCCTCGCTATCGCCGCGCGCGTGTCGGCGTCGGCGACGAGGTCGAAATGCCGGCCTTCCTCAGGCACGTCATCGACCGCGACCGGGACATGCCAGGGCATCGCTGCTGCAGTTTTTTGTTCAGGCATCGGCAAACGCCTCCGGGCTCGGAAACACACTCTTGTCTGCGGCGCTCACCCCGGCGACGAGCGTGTCCCCCGCTTGCGCGCTTAGCCGGTTCGCCGCCGCGCGCGCATAGCGCGCAAGCGCCACCGCCCGGCCGTCGGCGGCGGCCAAGCCAAAGATATTGCGCGCCAGCGCCTTCTCAAGCGCCTTTTCGCTGGGATCGGCGAGTGCCGCGCAATAGGCCGCTTGCCGGCCGTAGAAAGCTTCGCCGAAATGGCGCATCCGCCGCGGCACGGCCATATCGCCGACGCCCATCTCCCGCAGATTGTCGTCAAGGTCGCCGCAGAAAAGGTCGAATAATTGCTGGCCGGCAACGTGACCCAAGCCCCGTCCTGGTCCGTTAAGATCCGTCGCTGACTGTTGCTTCGGCACGACGTCTTGGCCGAGACGGCGCAAAACGAGCACCAGATGCAGCACGATCACCTCAAAACGTCCCTCGACGGTGTCGGGCACCCCGTAAGAGCTATAGAATGTAGTGCTGCGTGCCTGCGCCACGATGGCGCCATAGAGTGTCGCGATATTACGCTCGTGGCGGCGACGAAATACACTTAAGATCATAGCGATAACTCAGTTCCTTAAAGCCAGATACGTAAGCCTTCATGCAAGGCTTGGAGAACGCCAAATTGCCAAAAGGCGATTTCGGGGGTACGGCAGACGGCGGTCGGACACAAGGTAGAACGCTAGTATGCGGGGCGGTCGGGGGCACGGAGCCGGAAAGCGGCGCGTAAGAGGGTCGGCGCTCGGCTTTGCGTTCTCCTTAGCGCTGGCGCTGCCGCTCGGCGGCTGCGTGGTCGGGGAGACCTTCCAACGCGGCTACGTGCTGCCCGATGGTGCGCTCGAGCAGATCCGGCTCGGCGCCTCGCAAGAGCAAGTGCTGATCGTACTCGGTACGCCCTCAACCGTCGCCACCGTCTCCGGCGAGGCCTTCTATTACATCTCGCAGACTGCGCAGCGCCCGGTCTCGTTCATGCCGACCACCATCACCGACCAGCGGGTTGTCGCCATCTATTTCGACCGCGACCGCCGTGTCGAGCGGGTCGCGGCTTACGGCATCAAAGACGGCAAAGTGTTCGACTTCATCAGCCGCACCACGCCGACCGCAGGCTCCGATATGAGCTTCGTCAAGCAGATATTGTACACGATCCAGAGCGGCCACCTCGGACTGCCGTTCTGATCTCGCTCACACGATCGGCAGGCGGGCGCGGCCGCGTCGGCCGCACCGCCCTCCGTTGGCCGATTTAGCCGCCGGCTTGATGCGCTAGCACCGCCAGCAGCAATAGCGCGACGATGTTGGTGATCTTAATCATCGGATTGACGGCGGGCCCCGCCGTATCCTTGTACGGGTCGCCGACGGTGTCGCCGGTGACGGCAGCCTTGTGGGCTTCCGATCCCTTGCCGCCGTAATGGCCGTCCTCGATGTACTTCTTGGCGTTGTCCCAGGCGCCGCCGCCCGACGTCATGGAGATGGCGACGAAGAGCCCGGTGACGATGACGCCGAGCAACATCGCGCCCAGCGCCGAAAAGGCTGCCGACTTACCCTGCGGGCCGCCGCCGGCGACGAAGTAGATGACGAAATAGACGAAGATCGGCGAGAGCACGGGAAGGAGCGACGGCACGATCATTTCCTTGATCGCGGCGCGAGTGAGCATGTCCACGGCTCTGCCGTAATCGGGCTTTTCCGTGCCCAGCATGATGCCCGGCTTCTCGCGGAACTGGCGGCGCACTTCCTCGACGATCGAAGAAGCAGCGCGGCCGACCGCGGTCATGCCCATGGCGCTGAACAGATACGGCAATAGACCGCCGAACAAGAGGCCGGCGACGACGTACGGATTGCTCAGCGAGAAATCCGGCGAAACGCCCCTGAAATACGGATGCTCGTCGGCGCCGCCGACAAAATATTTCAGGTCCTGGCTGTAGGCGGCGAACAGCACCAGCGCGCCCAACCCCGCCGAGCCGATGGCGTAGCCCTTGGTCACCGCCTTGGTGGTGTTGCCGACCGCGTCCAGCGCATCGGTCGATTTGCGCACCTCTTTCGGCAGGCCGGCCATTTCGGCAATGCCGCCGGCATTGTCGGTGACCGGGCCGAACGCATCGAGCGCGACCACGATGCCGGCGAGCGCCAGCATCGCCGTCACCGCGATGGCGATGCCGAACAGGCCGGCGAGATTGTAGGTCACGAGGATGCCGGCAATGATCACGACCGCCGGCAGCGCGGTTGCTTCCATCGATATCGCCAGGCCCTGAATGACGTTGGTGCCGTGGCCGGTCACCGACGCCAGCGCGATCGAATGCACCGGCCGATAATCGGTGCCGGTGTAGTATTCGGTGATGACGATGATCAGCGCGGTGACGACGAGACCGGCGATGGCGCAGTAAAACAACGATGCGCCGGTAAACGGCACGCCGGGCAGCGGACCGAAGCCGATCAGGTAATGCGTGACGCCGGCGATGCCGATGAGCGAAAGGATGCCGGCCGCGATCATCCCCTTGTAGAGCGCGCCCATGATCGACTGGCTCGCCCCAAGCCGCACGAAGAAGGTGCCGATGATCGAAGCGATAATGCAAATCCCGCCGATCGCCAGCGGATAGGTCATCATTTTCCACAGCGCATCGGTCGAACCAAAGAAGATCGCCGCCAGCACCATGGTGGCGACCGTGGTCACCGCGTAAGTTTCGAACAAATCGGCGGCCATGCCGGCGCAGTCGCCGACATTGTCGCCGACGTTGTCGGCAATGGTCGCCGGATTGCGCGGATCGTCCTCGGGAATGCCGGCTTCGACCTTGCCGACCAGATCGCCGCCGACGTCGGCGCCTTTGGTGAAAATGCCACCGCCCAAGCGGGCAAAGATCGAGATCAGCGAGGCGCCGAAGCCGAGCGCCACGAGCGAGTCGACCACCGTGCGGTCGCTTGGCGCCAAATGCAGCGTGCCGACAAGAAAGCCGAAATAAAGCGTCACGCCGAGCAGCGCCAAACCGGCGACCAACATCCCGGTGATGGCGCCGGCGCGGAACGCGATTTCAAGCCCGCCGGCGAGCGACTTGGTGGCGGCCTGCGCGGTACGCACATTGGCGCGCACCGAAACGTTCATCCCGACAAAGCCGGCGACACCCGACAGGATCGCGCCGACGGCAAAGCCGACGCCGACCAGCCAGCCGAGGAAAAAACCGACGATCAGGAAGATCACAACACCGACGATGGCGATGGTGGTGTATTGCCGCCGCAGATAGGCCTGCGCGCCCTCGCGGATCGCGGCAGCGATCTCCTGCATCTTGGCGTTGCCGGGATCGGCGCCCATCACCGACGTGGTGGCCCAAATGGCGTAGATGATCGCAAGAACGCCGCACAGAACGATGAGCCACAACGTCGTCATGAAAAACCCCGGTTGATGGAGGCCGGCGCAAGCGCGGCCCGGAAGGCAAGCGCCGCATGCGTACAACGCACATTCGGCGCAAGTTGGCGCGGACATTGCACAAAATGGCGGTCCGCGCAACGACGGCCTGCCCTAGCGCGTGACAACCGCCTGGGTCAATAGAACTTACGACACGGTCGGGCTAACCGCTTGAGCGCTTTTGACTTCTTGGCGGCGGCTAAACCGGCTCCGGCCGGCGCACGAACGATCCCCAGGCCAACAGCAGCGCGGCCACGAAGATCATCGGGAAGACGACTTCGGTCACCGCGGTCCAGCCATAGCGGGAGAGCAGCGCGCCGGACGAAAACGAGGCCAGCGCCATCGAGCCGAAAATCAAAAAGTCGTTGACCGCCTGCACCTTGTTGCGCTCGCGCGGGCCGTGGCATTCGGTGATCAGCGTGGTGGCGCCGATGAAGCTGAAATTCCAGCCGACCCCGAGCAGCACCAGCGCCAGCCAGAAATTCCACAACGCGATGCCGGCGTAGCCGACGGCCGCCGCGGCGGCGATCAGCGCTAGTCCGGTCGCCATGACGGTGCGCAATCCCAAACGCAGCATCAGCGCGCCGGTGAAAAAGCTCGGCGCATACATGGCGATGACATGCCATTGGATGCCGAGCGCCGCCTCGCCGACCGAATGCTCGCACATCACCATGGCAAGCGGCGCCGAGGTCATCATCAGGTTCATCGTCGCGAAGCTCGCAAGGCCGCAGGCAACGGCGATGATGAAGCGCGGACGAACGACGATTTTTCCGAGCGCCTCGCCGTCGGCAAGCGTCTGCGCGACCGCGGGGCGTGGAATTTTCAGAAACATCAGCACCACGGCAGCCAACGCCGCGCAGGCCGATTGCGCCAGATAGGTGGCGGCGAACAAATACGCCGGCCAGGCGTCCTTGGTCAGGATGACGAGCTGCGGCCCGATCACGGCGGCGAAGATGCCGCCGGTCAGCACCCAGGACACGGCCTTGGCGCGGAAATGAGCGCTTGCGGTGTCGGCCGCGGCGAAACGGTAGGATTGATGCGCGGCCGCATAGAGCCCGCCGCACAAGGTGCCGAACAGCAGCAACGTGAACGATCCCATCAGCATGGCGGCGCAGGAAATCAGACCCGACCCGATGCCGAAGAGCGAGCCGGTCTGCAGCGCGAACCGGCGCCCGTATGCCTTGGCCAGCATGCCGACCGGCAGCGTGCCGAACCACATGCCGAGCACCATGAAGCTGATCGGCAACGTGGCGAGTACCGGGTCGGGCGCGAGTAGCGAGCCGGCGATACCGCCGGTCGCGACGATCACCGTGTTGTTGCCGCCGGCGAGCGCCTGCGCAAGCGCGAGCACCACCGCGTTGCGCGCGGCTAGCCGATCGTCGACAATCTCAGCTGCCGGTTCGGCAAGCACTGCCATAGCCAGATTCCGTTCCCCACCGGGCGGGCGGGCCGGAAACTAGGCTATGCGACGAAAGGGTAATATGGGAAAAAACGTCTCGCAGGCATCAATCCACACGCCGCACGAGCGGTGGCTCCCATTTTCCGGTCAGCGCATCGGATTTTCGCGCGTAAAGCCGCATGGTCAGGTTGAACGGCCCCTTTGGCGCCGGCAGCCAGTTGGCTTCCTTGTCGGTACCGGGACTCTGATTTTCGAAATAGAGGTCGAGCGAGCCGTCGGCGTTGTATTTGAACGGCATCCAGCTGCTCAGCGCAAATCGATCGAGCGGATTGGCCACCTGGAATCCTTCCGCATCATAGAGCGTCACCGACCAAAAGGCATTCACCGGCGGCGCCGACGCTTTGTCGACGTGCAAGACATATTTGTTTGCTCCGTCGAGCGCCTTGCCGGCGTCGTCGGCAAGGTTGATAGGATAGATGGCGTCCTCGGGCAGATTGGCGCCGAGCCCCAGTTCCGCGACCATGGCGCGTTTCAGATAATAATTGCCGTACACACCCATCGTGTCGGTGTTCATCGACCAGCCATTCACGACGCGCGCCAAGCTCGGCAGCTTCCACGCCATGAGTTTTTGCGCCTGCGCCGGAGCATCCGCCAAGGCGTCGCGAATGGCCGGGTCGAGCTTGGCCGTGTCAAAGCTTTTGCCGGTTTCGAGACCGATCCGCTTCATGCGGGCGATGATCGGCTCGTCGGTGATATGCGGCGGGTTCACTTTCAGGAGCTCAGCGACATAGGCAAAATATTTGTCCGCGGGCATGGTGGCGATCTGAACTTTTGGTGCCGTTTTCATGTCGACGCTCGGATCGATCGATATGGCCGGCGTAACCGCGGTTTTGCCCCACTGCGATAATGGCGTGATTTTGTAGCCGGCCTGAATTTTGTGAACCGCGTCATAATCCGCCGGACCGTCGGTCTTGGTGCGGCCGATAATCCAGACAAAGGGCGTCGGCGCATCAATGCGTTCGACGCCGGCCGGCGGCGTTCCCTGCCAGGTCTGCGGGGCCACAAGGAAATTCACCGCCTTCGTGCCGGTCGTGCGCCAACCGGGCGATGCGAAAACATCGGTCCACATGTCGAGCATGGGCAGCAGATAATAGCGACCGCCGGTGTCGGGCGCCGACACGATCAACGGCTCTTTCGTCAAGTCGAGCCATGCAATCGAATAGAGGGTGTCGAAGTTTGGCCGCACCACATCTCTGAAATCGGCAGGCGGATAGGCCGGCACATTAACGAACATGTTCATCGGCCCGCGTCCGATCACCTTGCCGGGCTCGATATTGGTCGCTTGCTTGCGGGTGATGTCCATGAGGACCAGCTGATAGAAGTAGGTATACGCTTCTTGCGCGATGGCCCGTGCCTCTTCCGCCGGAAGGCTTTCCGCGCTTGCCGGTACGAGCCAAAGCTGCGGCGCTGCAATCGCAAGCGCGGCGCACGCCGATCGGAATTTATTCATGATCAGGGACTGCTGCAGGCTAGGCCTTGACGCGCCTAGTACGTCACTTTCTGGATGGCGTTCATCAGATTATCTCTTTTGTTCTTCTTGCAGTATTTCTCGACCAGCGCCTTGTTGGTCCGGAACCGCTTTAGATCGACCATCGGCTGGTTCTTGGCGGCGTTGTAATAGCCGCTCATCCAGGCGGCGATCAGCTCCTGCCGTTCCGGATCCGAACTCAGGTAGTCGCTGCAGCCCAGAAGCGACATATCGAGAATGACCTGCGCACGCGCCGGCCGCTCGGCGCTTGCGGCGCACAGCGCCGCGCCGAGCAACGCACAGGAAAAAAGCTTCGTTGCCGAGGTCATGGCGTTTCCTTTTTCATATCGGCCGCGGAGCGCGCCAGGCCGGTCATCACCAACTCCTGCGGATTGGCGGCGCACCAGGATTTAACGTTCTGCACGTTGCGCGCAGTTGAGGTTGACCCAGACATAGCCGGTCTTTTGATTGAACCAGCCGCTCATCCATGCGGAAAAAATCCGCGACTGGTCGGGTGGCATGGCGATGTATTGGCCGCAGGTCACCTTCGACATGTCGACCATAAGCTGCGCCTAGCCGACCGACGGCAGAAAGACAAAAACGCTCGCGACGAAAACGGTCGCGAGTGCGGCGAGTTTGCTGCGTTGCATGATACGCGCCTCCCGGAGAATGTATTGCGCATTCGACGGTTGGACGTAACCACGTAGACCGCGCTAAAGTAATATCGGCGACTATCCGCAATCCGAACCGAACATTTAAACAAAATGAGCCCTTTGGCGTTGTCGATCATCATCTTCCTCTTGACGCTCGCCGGCATTGGCCTCGGCACGGTGTTGCGCGCACAATTGCCGAAACATCATCTCGACAAGGATTCCCAGGATGTTGTTAAGCTCGGCCTCGGCCTCGTCGCCACCATCGGCGCGCTGGTGCTCGGCCTGTTGATCGCGTCGGCCAAAACCTCGTTCGACACCCAAAGCAATCAGGTCAGGCAGATCACCGCCGACGCTATTCAGCTCGACAACCTGTTGGCGGAGTTCGGTCCCGAAACCTTGCCTCTCCGTCAGGGCATGCGCGCCACGATGGGCGCGTTTGCCGACAAACTTTGGCGCGAGCACGAGCAAAAGTCGAACGCGCCGTTTGCCACCAACGCCGCCGCGGAACAAGTCTATGTCGGCGTGCGCGCGCTCGCGGCGCACACCGATACGCAACGCTCACTGCAAGCAAGAGCCGTGCAGGTCGCCGACGACATGGCGCAAACGCGCATGTTGCTGTTCGTGGAATCCGGGAGCGTCATACCTGCGCCGTTCCTCGCGGTGCTGGTGTCATGGCTGGTCATCATCTTTGCAAGTTTCACCTTGTTTGCGCGAATGAATCCGACGGTCTTTGTCGCGCTGTGTCTGTTTGCGCTGTCGGCTTCCGCCGCCATCTTTCTGATTTTGGAGCTGAGCCAGCCTTTCGGCGGACTGATGCAGATCTCCGGCGTTCCGTTGCGGAGCGCGCTGGCACCGCTGAGTCCCTAGAACCGCCCTGCCCTGCGCCGTCGATTCAGAAGACTTCCGCGACAAAATGGCGGCCCTTCAACGGCGCCCGGTCGTTGTATTTGGCCTTGGTTGCGCGCTTTGGGAGTTTTACTTTCGGTGGCGCGATCTTTTTGTACGGGATGCGTTTCAAAATTTCGGCAATGCAATTGAGCCTGCCGCGCCTTTTGTCGTCGGTGCGCACGATGCGCCGGGGCGCGTAGCTGACGTCGGTCGCCTTGAGCATGGCGTCGCGCGCCCGCGAATAATCGTACCAGCCGCGATAGGACTCCAGATCCATCGGACTGAGCTTCCATTGCCGCAACGGATCGCTGATCCGGGCCAAAAAACGCTTCTCCTGCTCCTCCTGTCCGACTTCCAGCCAGACTTTGATGAGAATGATGCCGGCGTCGACGACGTATTTTTCGACTTCCGGGCACACCTTGAGGAAGCGCCGCCGCGCAGCGCCGTTTCCTCGCACGGATGCATTACAATCGTCTTTGCCGCCGGCAATTTCTTTGCTTCGGCGATAAGCCGCTCATATTTCGATTCAGCGGTCGCCGAACTAAAGAAGTGCGCCGACGCGACGTCTGCGTGCCTATCGCGGTCATGACGCTGTGGCCTGCTGTTGGTTTTGTGGTTTTGGGTTGCGTGGGCGACAAGCAAATCACAAGCTCGTCGGAGTTTGCGCTGCAACGATATAGACCCCGAGATTGCTGCAGCGCGATACCTTTTCTGTAAGCAACCGCAGCATATTAACGGACGAATTGCACGAAATTCGCCAGCAGAAGTTTGTTCTGCCGCTCAATCAGTCCCTTGACGTGTATCAAATGCATTTTCTGCAACGCTTGCTATTCATCTTTGCATGTAACGCTTGTGACTGATGTTGGAATGTCTAAAACTGACTCATTCGCAATTAACAAAACGAGAGAACCATGAAAGGCCTGGAGGAAAACAACGCGGCAGCGCCTTGCGCGACGCAGGAACTGCCGCACGATTGGGCCGACCGGATCAGGAAACTGCGTTGGCTTGGGCTCGACGACGAAGCAAAACGGTTGGAAGCGGCAGCAGCTACCCAAGTACCGAAGGAAGGACGACGCGGCGTTTCTGGAGGTCCCTTCAACACGGATTAGGATGCAATGACCGATGTGATGCTGCCCAAACTGCTTGCAGGAAAAAAGGGCTCATCGTTGGTATCGCAAACGATCAATCGATCGCCTGGGGCTGCGCCAAGGTTTTTCACGCCTCGGGCGCGCACGTCCTGGTTACCTATCGCGACGAAACGCTGTATATCGACGGCGGTTATCACATCGTCGATTGACCGGCTGGGCGCGGGACGTGAACGAAAATCCGCAGAAGACTTCTACCCGTGCGATCGTGGATTTGATCGTCCAGCTCGCCTGTGTGGCGCTTCTGGCCGTATGGGCGGCATTTCTCCTGCAGCCGTTTTTCACCATCATCGCCTGGAGCGTCATTCTCGCCGTCATCCTCTATCCGTTCTTCGACTGGATGGTGCGGGTGTGGCACGTCCCCGCTTTGCTGGCGGCACTGCTGCTCACCGCCATATGCCTTGGCATTCTTCTTGGCCCGACGGCGTGGCTGGGCTTAAGCTTGGTCGAAACGCTGCAATCGATCGCCGAGCGGCTGCGCTCCGGCGACGTCTTGGTGCCGCCGCCTCCCGAATCCATCAAGACCTGGCCGCTCATCGGCGACGACGCATATAATTACTGGTCGCTTGCCTCGTCGAATCTCAGAGACGCGCTGGGTGAGGTTGCGCCGTATCTGAAATCGCTCAGCGGCAGCGTGCTCGGTTTTGCCGCCAGCACCACGGTCGGTCTGTTCGAGTTTCTCGCCGCGGTGGTCATCGCCGGTTTCCTGCTCTCTCCGGGGCCGCGGCTGGTCGATTGGGCGCGGTCGATTTTTCGACGGATCTCAACGCGCCATGGCGACGAATTTGTTGATCTGATCGGCGCTACCGTTCGCAACCTGGCGCGCGGGGTGATCGGCATCGCCATCCTGCAAGCGCTGCTCGCCGGCATCGCCTTTATCATGGTGCGCGTTCCGGCCGCCGGCTTCCTCAGTCTACTTGTTCTGATTTTCGCCGTTGCCCAGATTGGGCCCGGGATCGTCATCGTGCCGGTCATCATTTGGAGCTGGTTGACGCTCAGCACCACGACGGCGCTGATTTTTACCGCCTGCATGATCCCGGTGATCCTGCTCGACAATGTGCTGCGCCCGATTATCATGGCGCACGGACTGAAAACGCCGATGATCGTCATTCTGATCGGCGTCATCGGCGGCATTCTGACTCATGGCGTCATCGGAGTGTTTCTCGGTCCGGTCGTGCTCGCGATTGCCTTCGAATTGATGATGGCGTGGGGTAGCGAGGCCGAGGCTCATAATGCCGACGCTGTCGAGCCGAGACGATGAGCAAGATTTCAAAACAGGTTGTCGTCAAGAAGCTAACCGACGAATTCAAGGAATTCGTCATTATTGCGATTTATCTCTATGTCTTCTTCGCCGCGCTGATCTATCTGAAAGCGGCGATCCTGCAGGCACAAGGCATCGCTTATGCACATTTCGGACTGGCGGCGGCGAAAGCGCTGATTTGCGCCAAATTCGTGCTGGTCGGACAGGCACTGCGTCTTGGCGAGCGGCACAAGAACCGGCCACTGATCTGGCCGGTTCTCTACAAATCGGCGGTGTTTCTCGTGTTCTTGCTGGCGCTCAACGCGCTGGAAGAGGTCATCGTCGGGCTTATTCATCATCGCCCGATTGCGCAATCCGTCGCCGAGGTCGGCGGCGGCACGCTGCCGCAGCTCTTCGCCACCAGCTTCATCTGTCTGTTGATGCTGATGCCGTTTTTTGCCTTCAAGGCACTCGGCGAAGTCGTCGGCGAGAACAATCTCGTTCGCTTGTTTTTCGGCGGCAGAGACAACGCGTAAAAATCAGCGTATTTGCCGAAAACTCGCGGGTATTACTTTGCTGCGCCTAAGCGTAGGCAACTTGCCTTACGGACAACATCTAAATTTCACATTGCGCGGATAATGTTATCGGCCATGCGCAAGCCTGCACTCACTTTGGTTTGCGAAAACGACGGGAGGAGGCATGGTGAAATCTGCTTTGATCGCATTGCTCTTGACGGCATCTGCGGCAACTAGCGTCGCCGCGCAGGACGTGAACCTCTCGGGTCGCTATCGGTGCGTCCAAAATTGCAGAGGACCCGGCCCGGCCTACGTCACCCAGAACGGTTGGGACTTAAATCTCGTCAACGAGGTCGGCCAACCTTCGCGCGCATGGATCGATTGGGCCGGTCACATCTGGGCGGAGAATTGGCGCGAAGGCGCGGTGTTTTTACCCGACGGCGGCACCATTCAGTTCGACAACGGCGCGGTGTGGCAACGCGATCCGACCGTGCCGCAGGTGCATTGACGTTGGCCCGAATGTATTCAGCGGAGAAAAATTTGATCAATACTGAGCATCAGTCCTCGCACAGCGGCAATTCTCACCCAGCATCCTGCACTTAAACTAAGGGCTTCCAACCCTAGTGAGGCCGTGACTATTTCTATCGACCATGAGTTGATTGTATTATAATTACAACCTTACTAGCAAGCAAAACTCGCGTTTGGTTGTCATGCCCCGCTATCACTTTGTGGTTCATGCGGTCGACCACACGCATGACGATCCGAACGGATTGATCCTGCCGGGTCTTGACGCCGCTAGTGAACACGGCCATCAAATCATCGGCGAGTTAAAGCAAAGCGGCTACCATCCGTCCGGAGCGACGTTGCACGTCCTCGACGAAACCGGCCGGATGCTCCACGCGATTCCGTTCTGACGCCGCCCCTCGGCTGGCGTCGTCTTCCCAAACTAATTCCGGCTTACGATCCTTCGCGTCATTTCGCGGCGACCTGGCAATGCGGTCGGTCTCAACGAAAAAGCGGGTATCGCAACAGGCGGAACCGGATTTGCTAATCAAAACGCCAGCGCACCGAGGTGGCGCACCGTTAAGGAGCGTGTCTCCTTAACGGCGTGTGCGCCTAATTGGCCGAGCGAGGCGGAAATCTCTTCGATCAACAGATCGGCGACATGCCCGGGGCCGTCTTCGCCGAGCGCGCCCAGTCCCCACAGGAACGCCTTGCCCGCGAACGCGGCCTCGGCGCCGAGCGCGCAAGCCCGCACCACGTCGCTGCCGCTGCGCACGCCGGAATCCATTATCACCGTCGCGCGGTTGCCGACGGCTGCAACGATCGCCGGTAGCACGTCGATCGGCGCCGGCAGCAATTCGACCTGGCGCCCGCCGTGATTGGAGACGATGACGCCGTCGACGCCGAGCGCGACCGCTTGTTCGGCGTCTTGCGGATGCAGAATGCCTTTGAGGATCAGCGTACCCTTCCAGCGCTCGCGATACATGCGCACTTCGTCCCACGTGAAGGCGCCGCGCAATTCACGTTGCGCAAATGCGATCACCTCGTTGAGCGAAGCGTTGTCGCCCGCATAGGGCCGCAAATTGGCGAAGCGCGGAATGCCGTATCGACGCAGCGCATTGACCCAGCCGGGCGCGCGCGCGATCTGCGCGAGGATCGAGAGATTGACGTTGAAGGCACCGGCAATGCCCGTTGCCACTTCGCGCGGACGCGTGGTGCGCACCGGCACATCGAGCGTGAGCACCAGCACCCGGCAGCCGGCGGCTTCGGCGCGCCGGACAAGATCGAGGCCAAGCGCGTGGTTGTCCCTGGCGAGCCGATAGAGCTGGAACCAGAACACGTCGGGCGCGATGGCGGCGACCTCCTCGATCGTCGCGCCGCCGGCGGTACTCAACGTATAAGGAATTCGCGCGCGTTGCGCGGCGCGGGCAAGATGCAAATCGCCGCCGGGCCAGATGATGGCCGGGCCGCCCATTGGAGCGACCCCGATGGGTGCCGAGTATGAACGGCCGAACAGCGTCACGTCGCACGGCGGCAATGACGGCATGACGCCATAGCGCGCGACCACTTCGACGGCGTCGAGCGCCGCCCAATTGCGCTTGATCCCGGCATCGTCCTTGCCAGAGCCACCGTCGGCGTATTCGAAGGCGAAATGCGGGATGTGGCCGCGAGCGCGGCGGCGCAGATAGTCGATGCTCGGATAATGCCGGTGCAGCGACGCATAACGCGGGCTGCGCTGATTGCTTGGCGGCGTTTGTTGCCGCGCCGGCATAGCCGTCGCGTCATGCATCGGCGTTCCTCCGAAACGGCCACTATAGTCCTTTGGCCGGCGTTTTTATCCCTTGCGGGGCGACGAGACAGGCGGCGGCGTGACGATCGCCAGGGGCGTGCGCAGCATCTGCGCCAGCCGCGCTGCATAGCCACGGCCGCCGCCTTTCGCGCTTCTCCCCCGCCCGGCACGGTCCTCGTCGCGCTGTGCGCCGCCGTCATAGGCCCAGGTCATGTAAATGCCGCCCCAGGTGAAGCCGCCGCCAAACGCCGCAAGGATGAGCCGGTCGCCGGTCTTAAGCTGGTCCTCGTAGTCCCACAGGCACAGCGGAATGGTGCCTGCGGTGGTGTTGCCGTATTTCTCGATGGTCACCATGACTCGATCGAGCGGCAGCTTCATGCGCTCGGCGGTCGCTTCGATGATGCGCTTGTTGGCCTGGTGCGGTACGAGCCAATCTACCATGTCGGCCGACAGCTGATTGCGCTTCATCAGGTCGGCGGCGACTTCAGCCATGCGCGCCACGGCGTATTTATAGACCGCGGCGCCCTCCTGATGCACGTAGTGCAGCCTTTTGGCCACCGTTTCGGCGGTCGGCGGCATACGGCTGCCGCCGGCTTTTTGATGCAAATGCTTCATGCCGGCGCCGTCGGCGGAAATGATCGCGTCGATAATGCCGTATTTGCGGTCCGGCTCCACAAGCACTGCGCCAGCGCCGTCGCCAAACAGGACGCAGGTCGCGCGGTCAGTATAGTCGATGATCGCCGACATCTTGTCGGCGCCGACCACGATGATCTTCTGATAGGTGCCGACTTCGATGAACTGCGTCGCAATGGTCAGCGCATAGATAAAACCGGAACACGCCGCCTGCACGTCGAAGCTTCCGACGCAGCGGATATCCACCATGTCGCAGATCAGGTTCGCGGTGGAGGGAAAGACGAAGTCCGGCGTGGTGGTGGCGCAAATCAAGAGGTCGACGTCGGCGGGCGCTGTCCCGGTCTTCTTGAGCAATCCGCGTACCGCCTCGGCGCCCATATGCGAGGTGCCGAGGCCCTTGCCCTTGAGGATATGCCGTTCCTTGATACCGGTGCGCTCGACGATCCACTCGTCGCTGGTCTCGACCATCCGGGCTAGCTCGACGTTGGTCAGCACGTCGGGCGGGACATAGCCGTACACGCCGGTAATGGCGGCGCGGATGGCCGATTGGTGCTTTTTGGCTTTCTTGGTCATACGCCCCGGTACGCGCCGTTACGCAATACGCTGTCCCCGACTACCAGTTTGGCTATCGTATGGACAAGCGGTTAACTGTGGGTAGCACCGCGCCCGGAACGGGCGGCATCAAGGACAAGGCCCGCGGCTTTGGCGCTCGGCGCCGCCTCAAGCGCCATAATGCGATCGAGCCGGGCGAAAGCCTCGGTCTGCTGCGCCCGCTCGGGCGTCTCGGAAAACAGCGGGATAAGCGCATCGGCGACGTTGCGCGGCGTGCAGTCACGCTGCAGGAATTCCGGCACCACATTCTCGCCAATCACGAGATTGGCCAGGATGACGCTTGGCAGTCGCGAGCGCAGCCGAATGATCCGCTCGGCGACGATTTCCTCAAGCAGCGAGACACGGTAGGCCGCGACGGTCGGAATGCCGGACAGCGCGAGTTCGAGCGTCACCGTGCCCGACGCTGCAAGCGCGACGCTGGCATTGCGGAAAGCCACCCATTTCTCGGTCGCTTCGGTGACGATGCGCGGCTTTAGCGCCCAGCCGGCGACGCCGGTGCGAACGAGCGGCAGGAGATGCGGCATCGTTGGCAACACCGGTTCCATCGGGCCGACGCGAGCGCTCACCTGCGCAAGCGCTTCGCCAAAGATCGACAGCAGACGACCGATTTCGCTCGAGCGGCTGCCCGGCAGGACCAGCACCAGCGGCGGATCGACGCGCCGCCGTTGCGCCTCCGCGGCGTTAGGGCGCAAATCCGACAGCCGTTCGATCAGCGGATGCCCCACATAAGAGCATGGTGGACCGCCGAGCCGCTCATGGACGGCGGGTTCGAACGGCAGGATGGCGAGTACGCGGTCGACATAAGCGCGCATCGCACGCGCCCGGCCAGGCCGCCAAGCCCAGACCGACGGCGAGACATAATCGAGTATCGGAACCGACGGCAGGCGGCGGCGCACGCGGCGCGCCACGCGGTGAGTGAAATCAGGGCTGTCGATGATGACCAGTGCGTCGGGGTTCGAAGCAATCACCATCTCGGCGGCTTCGCCGATCCGCCGCAAAATCATCGGCAGACGCCGCGGAATGGAGTTAAAGCCGATGATGGCCAGGTCGTCGATCGGAAACGGACTCTCGATCCCGGCCGCCGCCATCGCGCGCCCGCCGACGCCGGCAAGTTTGACCGCACCACCGGTCTGCTCGATGAGCGCGCACGCCAACGCGCCGCCGAGTGCGTCGCCGGATTCTTCAGCGGCAATCAGAACGATCGATAAGCTCCGCGGTGGCCGAGCGTCGCTCATGCCGGCATGCCTTCGGGCATCCCGAGAAGGAAGATGTTTTCGCGGTCGGCGACGGCAATGACCGAAGCCGCCTCGGCGACGATCGAACTGCCCGCGGTCACCGCAAGCCCGGCAAGGCCAGCGCGTGCCACATTCTCCACGGTCCGCGGCCCGATTGCCGGCAAGTCGAAGCGGCGATCCTGGCCGGGCTTCGGCGCCTTGACCAATACGCCGACGCCCAACGGCGTCGTCACACGGCCCTTGCCGCGTAGCTCGGCAATGCGGGCAAGCATGTTGTCGGTGCCTTCAGCGGCCTCGACCGCCAGCACATGGTTGTTGGCGACGACCACGGCTTGGCCGACGTCGAGTGGCCCGAGCGCCGTGATCACTTCGAGCGCGCGCGCGATGTCGGCGCGGTCGCGCGGCGACGGCGCGTTGCGGCCGAGGATTCCTTCGGGCACCACGATTCCCGGCGCCACCTGGTCGACGCCGATGATTTTGACGCCGCCGTCTTCGAACAGGCTCGCCACGCCGGACAGAAGGCGATTGTCGCCGCCGCGGAAAAAACGGATCACGTGCGGCAACAGGCGAAGCAACTGCCAATCCAATCGGATTTGCGTCAGCGGTGGACGCAGCACGGTGCCGATGAACAGCGCCTCGCGGCAGTTCTCGGCGCGGGCGAGGCGAAAGAACCGGCCGGCCTGCCCGATCGCGATCCAATGATGGTCGTAGCGTTCGATCACCTCCGGATCGGCCCAGCCGCGCACCGCAAACATCACCGGCCGCCGGCCGCGGCGCTTGATAGCCTCGGCAACGGCGCCGGGAAAACTGCCGCCGCCGCAGATCACGGCCACGGGCCCACCGGCGGCAGCCATCACACTGTCGCTCGGCGCATCAGGCCGCATCGCCGTCGCCAAGATCTTTGCCGCCATCTTCGCCGCCACCGTCGACACGCGGGCGCATGAGCGGCCGCTTGCGGCCAGCGCGAATAAAAGCAACGACTTTTTCCACCAGCGGCTCACCGGCGAATTCGCGGGCCACCGCCTCAACGCGGTCCCCAAGCCGCCCTTCGGTATAGAACAGACTGCGATAAGCTCGCCGCAACTGGTGCAGCTGGGCGCGCGTTACGCCGCGGCGGCGCAGCCCAACAACGTTGAGACCGACCAGCGCTCCGGTCTGGCCAAGCGCAAAACCGAACGGAATGATGTCGTCGCGCGCCGCCGACATGCCGGCCATCATGACGCCCTCGCCGATCCGCACGAATTGATGGATCGCCACATGGCCGCCGAGGAAGGTGTGATCGCCGACCGAAACGTGACCGCCGAGCACGGCGTTGTTGGCGAAGGTTATGTCGTTGCCGAGCTGGCAATCGTGACCGACATGCGAACCGACCATGAAGAAGCAACGCTCGCCGACGCGGGTGGCGCCGCCGCCATCTTCGGTGCCGGTGTTCATGGTCACACCTTCGCGCAGCTCGCAGCGGGCGCCGATAAATAACTGCGTCGCCCCGCCGCGATAATGCACCGATTGCGGCGGCGTGCCGAGCGAGCAAAACGGATAGACGATGGTATCGTCGCCGATCGTGGTGACGCCGGCGACATTGACATGGCCCAGAAGGCGCACGCCGCTTTTCAGTTCGACTTGCGGACCGACCAGACAATACGGACCGATCTGCACGCCCTCGCCAAGGCGCGCGCCGTCGGCAACGCGCGCGGTCCGGTCGATCGTCATTATTTAGTCCTCGGTCACAAGCGCGCCGACTTCAGCCTCGGCGATCAATGCGCTGCCGACTTTGGCCTCGGCCTTATACCACCACATGTTGCGGCGGTGCGCGATCTTGTCGACGTGATATTCAAGCGTGTCGCCGGGAATCGCGGGCTTGCGAAACTTGGCCTTGTCAATGGTGAGAAAGAAAACTTTGCGCGGCCGTTCGCGCGGCGGCATGCTGCGCAGGCACAATACCCCCGCGGTTTGCGCCATACCCTCGATCACCAGCACGCCCGGCATGACCGGATTGTCGGGAAAATGGCCCATGAATTGCGGCTCGTTGACGGTGATGTTCTTGATGCCGACGGCGTGGTCGTCGCCGCGCATGTCGATGACGCGGTCGACCATGAGAAACGGATAACGATGTGGCAGAAGCCGCAGGATGTCGTGTATGTCGGCAACGCCGAGGGTGTCTCCGGTCATTCTTCTTTTTCCCCGCCATTGCCGCCGCGCGCCAGCCGCCGCAGCGCCGCTACGCCCCGGAAAAAATCGCGCGCCGGAAGCGCCGGCGAGCCGAGCCAGCGGCTGCCGGCCGGCACGTCGTGCATATAGCCGCTTTGGGCGCCGAGCATCGCACCGGCACCGACGGTGACGTGATCGGCAAGGCCGACCTGGCCGCCCATCATCACGAAGTCTCCAACCTGCGAGCTGCCTGAAATGCCGACCTGCCCGGCAATCAAACAATGCCGGCCGATGCTGACGTTGTGTGCGATTTGCACGAGATTGTCGATCTTGGTGCCTTCGCCGACGACGGTATCGCGGGTCGAGCCGCGGTCGATGGTGGAATTGGCGCCGATCTCCACATCATCTTGAATGATGACGCGGCGGGCCTGTGGAATTTTCTGATGCCCCCGCGGCGATGGCAGATAGCCGAACCCGTCCTGGCCGATGCGCGCTCCGGGGTGGATGATCACCCGATCGCCTATTAGCGCGCACAACACCGATGCGCCGGCGCCGATGACGCAATTGCGGCCGATGGTCACGCCCGGTCCGATCACGGCGCCCGCGGCGATCAGCGTGCCGGCGCCGATTTCGGCTTGCGGGCCGACGACCGCCAGCGGATCGATGACGACGCCGGCCTCAACCCGCGCCGTCGGATGCACATGCGCGCCTTCCGCCCGGCCAGTCACGCCGAACAGCGACGATGGCCGCAGCGCCGCGGGAAACAATGCGCGCGCTACGGCGACAAAGGCGCGATAGGGCTCCGCTGAAATCAAAACGGTCAGGCCGGCCGGCGCGCGCGTCTCGAAACGGGGCGCCAGCAGGCACACCCCGGCATGCGTCGTCATCAGCGCGTCGAGATACTTGGCGTTATCGAGGAACGTGATGTCGGAGAGCCGCGCGGTGTCGAGCGGCGCGACATTGCGGATGCGCCGATCGAGCATCCCCTCGCCGCGCGGCTCGGCTTTCGTCAGCGCGACGATCTCGGCGATCGTCAGTTCGCGGGCGACGGCGAAGAAATCCGGCATGCGCGCTGCCTTACCAAAGCCGGCAGGGCGCGATCAGAATCGCGTTCCCCCGCCGAACTGGAACCATTGCGTGCGGTCATACGATTGTTTCAAGATCGGGTAGGCGAAATCGAAACGCAACGGACCGAACGGCGAGTCCCAGATGATGCTGGCGCCGGCCGACATGCGCGGCGCCGCCGTGTCGGCATACTGCATGGCGCAGTTGCCGCAAACATAGGAAACACCGGTATTGGTGGTGATGAGGCCGTTGACTTCGCCGTTTGCCGGCCAGGTCGTTTCGCCCTTGTAACCCCATTCGGCGCCGGAATCGACAAACAAGGCGCCGCGCATGCCGATATCCTTCGGCAGGAAGAACAGTGGATACTGTACTTCGAGGCTCGCGCCCCAATACATCGTGCCGCCGAGGGCGTCGTTCGCAGTACCCGATGTGATATCTCTAGGCCCAAAGCCGGCGGGCTGGAACCCGCGCACGACGTTCGGGCCCATCTTGAAGTCATCGAGCATCCGCACATAGTTGGACTCGCCGTTCGGTCCTGTTTTCAGACCGTACATGTCGCCGCCCTGCAGATGTACGATGCTGATCAGATCGGAGACGATTTCGTAATAGGCGCGCATATCGGCGATCGACCGGATGTAGTAGCTGTCGCCGCCCAGCCCAGCGAAATCCTGACCAAAGCTGAACAAAATGCCGTTGGTCGGCTTTTTGTTGTTGTCGAGGACGTTATAGGTGAAGCCATAACCGGCGAGAGAGGTCAGATAACCGCCGGCGGCAAGCTCCTCGCGAACCGGCAGCGAGGCGATGTACAGCGGGGTCGTTGTGCCGTTTTCGTACAAACAGTTGGATTGGTTCACGCCGGAGTTGTTGAGGCCATTGATGTTGAAGCCGGGATAAGCGGCGGCGAGCACGCCGGCGTTGGTAGCGGCGTTGATAGCGTTGAGGGTCGGGAATGTGTTTCCGAAGTTCGGGTTGACGTTGGCGCAGTCGTTCAGTGTCGAGATCAGGTTGATCTCGTTATAATAGATCGAATAGCGCAGCTGAAACGAAAGGTCTTCGCGCAGCGGAATCCCGAGCTTTAAGTTGGTGCCGATATTGGTCGTTCCGTATGACAGATAGGGGCTCGCAATCGTCTCCCGCGCGAACAGATCGATGCCGGCGGACAGCCGCTGGTCGAAGAAATAAGGCTCGAGGAAATTTAATTCGACCGACCGGATGTATTGTCCGACGGTCAGCGACGCCCGCCCGTAGCGGCCGGTTCCCAGCAGGTTGCGCTCCGAGATCGACACCTGCCCCATAAAACCTTCCGCGGTCGAGTAACCGCCCATGACCGAGAAGTCGCCCGTCGATTGCTCCTCAACGTCGACGTTGATCACAACGCGATCCGGCGCCGATCCGGGCTCGTTGGTGATCTTCACGGTCTTGAAGAAGTTGAGGTTCTTGATGCGCCGCTCAGCGCGATCGATCAGCGCCCGGTTGTAAGGGTCGCCTTCGGAAATATCGAATTCGCGGCGGATGACGTAGTCGCGGGTCCGTGTGTTGCCGCGAATATTGATGCGTTCAATGTAGGCGCGCACACCCTCGTCGATGACGTACGCGATACCGATGGTGTGATCATGCGCGTTGCGGTCGCCGCGCGGCCGCACAGTGGCGAACGGATAGCCGTGCTTGGTGATTTCGACGGTCAGGTCCTCGACGGTCTTTTCCACCAGATCGCCGTTATAGACATCGCCCTTGTGCGTGCGCAGCACCGAGCGCAGCGATTGCGGATCAACCGCGCGGACATTCGATTGGATGTCGATCGCGCCGAACCGGTAGAGCGCCCCTTCCTCGATGGTGAAGGTGATAACGAAGCCCTTCAGCGCCGGATCGTATTCGCCGGTGGCGGAAACGACCTGCACGTCGGCATAACCGTGACTGAGATAAAAACGGCGGATCAGATCGCGGTCGGCCTCGATGCGATCGGGATCGTAGACGTCAGTGGTCTGCAGGAAGCTCAACAAGTTCGACGTCGAAGTCTTGATCACGTCCTTGAGCCGGTAATCCGTATAGACGTGATTGCCGACAAAAACGAGGCTCTTGACGCCGGTCTTTTCGCCTTCGTTGATTTCGAAAATCAGATCGACACGATTGTTCGGCCGCTCGATGATTTTCGGCACGACCTGGACGTCGAAGCGGCCGTTGCGGTGATAGACTTCAAGGATGCGCTGCACGTCCGCCTGCACCATGGCGCGGGACAGCGACCCACGCGCCTTGGACTGGATTTCCTGTTGCAGCTGCTCGTCTTTGATCTTGTTGTTGCCCTCAAAGGCAAGGCGGTCGATCACCGGCGCCTCAACAACCGTAACAACGAGCTTTCCGCCGGTTTGCGAGATGCGGATGTCCTGGAACAGGCCGGACGCATACAGCGCTTTCAGGGCGGAATCGATCTTCACCGAATCGAGCTGCTCGCCCGGCCCGACCTTGAAATAAGAGCGAATCGTGTCGGCTTCGACACGACGGTTGCCCTGAACGACGATATTGCTCGAAGTCGCGCCAGCTTGCGCAGACGCGGTGGAAACCGCTCCGGACGCAATACCAAGCAATACTACGCCGAGGAGTACGCCGGCCACCACGACCAGCCCTCGCCCAACCCGCACCCACATGTCCATGCGCAACGCGCCCTTACATCCCCTAGTCGTGGCCGCCCCCACCGGCGGGCTATTCGCAGTCTCCCTCAGCTTACCTCTCAATTCGGTGACAAAACTTGCTCCACTCCAATATTATAGCGCGCTTTCGGTCCCGCCGGGTCGGCGGCGTCAACCACTCTATCCTAAGCCCAAAGCCCTGGCCGTTTAAGATGTCGTCAGATGAACAATGTCATTGAAAGTTGCAAATATCATCAACATCAAGACGATAGCGAGACCGATGCGAAAACCCAGTTCTTGGGCCCTTTCCGACAGCGGACGACCGCGAATCCCCTCAATCAAATAGAACAAAAGGTGACCACCGTCGAGTAAAGGAATCGGAAACAGGTTCAGAAGGCCGATCGAGACCGAAATGACGGCAGCAATGTGAATCACGAACCCGAAGCTAATGTTCGCCGCCTTGCCGATAACGCGAGCTATGCCGATTGGACCGCTGAGCTGGTCGGCCGCCCTGTGGCCGGTGATAACGCCACCAATGTATTTGAACGTTTGGTCGACGACGAACCACGTCTCCTGCATCCCCATCCAGACCGCTTGCGGCGGCGAAACGGGCTGGTACGCAAATTTTGCCGGAAGCGGACCGTGAATGCCAAGCCGGCCGATCCGATTGCCAAGAATGTCCTTGTCGCTCTTGGGAACAGCCGAAAGAACACCTTCGGCACCACGGCGCTGGACCGTAATGTCGAGTTTACGTTGCGGGTTCTCGCTGACAATGCGTTGCATTTCGGCGAAATTGGCAATCGGTTCGCCGTCAATCGCGACGACGAGGTCACCGGGCTCGAATCCGGCGGCAGCGGCGGCACTGCCCGGATCCACGCCCTCGACCCGCGCACTCATCGCCTCCGGCGAATCCACCGGGCTGCCGTAAATCATGATGGTGGCGGCGAATATCGCGATCGCGAGCAGGAAATTCGCAATCGGCCCCGCCGCGACGATGGCCGCGCGCTTATAGATCGGCTGAAACACGAAGCTTTGCGCGCGCTCCTCGGCGTTCATGCCGGCAAACTGCGTGCCGTCGGGAACGCTTGCCGCATTCTCGTCGCCGAAAAACTTCACAAAGCCGCCGAGCGGTATGAGCGAGATTTTCCAACGCGTGCCGTAGCGATCGTTGAAGCCGATGATCTCCGGCCCGAAGCCGATCGAGAACACCAGCACCCGGACCCCGCACCAGCGTGCGACCAGGAAGTGGCCGAGTTCGTGGAAAAACACCACGAGGCTGAGCACGAACAAAAAGGGAATGGTATAGATCAAGATACCGCCGCCCAGCGCATATAGATGCGCGAGAAAATAGCTCCCCATGACGCCTATTTGCCCCAACCCTGTTGAAACCCCGCCCAGACCGAAGGCTTAAGATGCCATTGCGGCAATTTCGGGCAAGAGCCCACTAGCCAATCTTCTGGCGTTATGGTCAATGGCCATGGCGTCCGCGACCGATTGTGGCTCCGCCAGTGCACCGTCGCGCCCGGCGGCATCAAGAGTGGCTTCCACCAGCGCCGGAATCCCGCCAAAACCGAGCCGCCCGCTGATGAATTCATGCACCGCGACTTCGTTGGCGGCGTTCAGCACGGTCGGAGCCGCGCCGCCGGCGGCAAGCGCGCGGCGCGCGAGCCCCAGCGCCGGAAAGCGGGTGAGATCGGGCTCTTCGAAGGTCAGCGTCGAGGTGCGTGCTAGGTCGAGCCGCGCCGCCGGCGTGCCCATGCGCACCGGCCACGCCAGGCAATGGGCGATCGGGATGCGCATATCCGGCGAACCGAGCTGCGCCACCACCGAACCGTCCCGATATTCGACGAGACCGTGCACCACCGATTGCGGATGCACGACGACATCGAGGGCCTCGGACGGTAGCGCGAACAGGTGATGCGCCTCGATCAATTCCAGGCCTTTGTTCATCAGCGTCGCCGAATCGATGGTGACTTTCGGCCCCATCGACCAGGTCGGATGTTTGAGCGCCTGCTCTACTGTCACCTTGCGAATGGCATCGAGCGCAAAGGTCCGAAACGGCCCGCCCGATGCGGTGAGCACGATGCGGCGTACGTCTTCGCGGCGGCCGGCGCCGAGCGCTTGAAAGATCGCGTTGTGCTCGGAATCGACCGGCAATACGGTGGCGCCGGCGGCGGCGGCCCGCCGCATGAACAGCGCGCCGGCGCAGACAAGGCATTCCTTATTGGCGAGCGCTACCGTAGCGCCGCGTTCAGCCGCGGCCAATGTCGGCCGAAGCGACGTCGCCCCCGTAATAGCCGCCATCACCCAATCAGCCGGGCGGAGCGCCGCATCCACGATTGCGTCGGCGCCAGCGGCCGCCTCGATGCCTGAGCCCGAAAGCTCGGCTTTGAGCTCGCTGTACGCATAAGGATCAGCCACCGCCGCAAAGCGGGCGCCAAGCTCGCGCGCCAGCCGCGCGAGCGCCTTGGCGCTGCGATGCGCCGTCACCGCCTCGACGCGGTAGCGCCCCGCTTCCTGGCGCAACAGATCGATGGTGCTCGCACCGATCGAACCTGTCGCGCCCAAAAGGGTCACCGTCCGCGGCACGGGGGACAGCTCTGTTCTTGCCAGCGGCTGTTGCTTGCTCATCGCTTCACCATAGCAATAAGCCACGGGCCGGCGCAGCCATTCCTTGATGCAATATCCCGATCAGCAGGGCGGCGAAGGCGGCGACGAGGAAGCCGTCGATGCGATCCATCAGGCCGCCATGGCCGGGGATCAGGTCGCCTGTGTCTTTCGCGCCAACCCGCCGTTTGATCGCCGACTCGAACAAATCACCGGCTTGCGCCAGGACCGACAGCAAAAACGCCATGACCCCCACGATCCAAAGGTCGCCGATCCCGCCCGCATAAGCGACGGCCACGCCGGCGGCACCCCCCCCAAACAGCCCCCCGATAGCGCCCGACCAGGTCTTGTGCGGGCTAACAGCTGGTACCAGCAGCGGTCCGCGTAAAGTCCGCCCGCAGCAATAGGCAAAAATGTCGGTAATCCAGACGATTGCGCAGAGGAATAAAAGTGCCGTGAGACCCCATTGCGGGTCCGCCCGCAGCAGCGCCGGCCCGAATAAAACGGCGCCCGCATAAAACACGCCGCCCGCGGCCCAACCGATCTGGCTCACGCTATTATCGTCGCGCGGAAGGGCGGCGACCGCGAGCCCGGCCAAGACCGCCTCGATGACGAGCACGACGGCTGCGGCATCGGCAAGGCCTGTGCCGATCAATCCACCGGCGATCACCAGGCCGGACCATCCGGGCACGATGATGCGCAGGTCGGCGCGGCGCGCCACCAAAGTCGTCCATTCCCAAAGAATGCGGCCCGCCGCGATCACGCACAGGACGAGAAACGCCCAGCCGCCGGCATAGGTGATGGCCAAAACCATAGGCGCCAGCACCGCAGCGGACACCGCGCGTAGCATAAGGTCGTTGGCGCCGGATGCCTGCGCTCCGGTGCGCCCGGAATGGTCGGGTGAGGTCACGATCGGGCTTTGGCGACCAATCCGCCGAAACGGCGCTCGCGCCGGCGGTATTCTTCGATCACGCCCTCAAGCGCGGCGCGATCGAAATCGGGCCAATTGACCGGCACGAAGACGAGTTCGCTATAGGCCGCCTGCCAGAGCAGGAAATTGGACAGCCGCTGCTCACCGCTGGTGCGAATGATCACGTCGGGATCGGGGATATCGGGCGCGTGCAAATAGCTGCCGAAGCGCTCCGGCGTCACGTCGTCGGTCGACAGCCTCCCCTGCGCCACCTCGATGGCGAGAGCGCGCGCGGCGCTGGCGATCTCCTGGCGGCCGCCATAATTGAAGGCGACGACCAGCGTCAGGCCGTCGTTGTTGCGCGTCAAATCCTCGGCTTCCTGCAGCAAGAGGCAGATGTCGCGATCGAGCCCAGATCGGTCGCCGATAATGCGCACCCGCACATTGCTATCGTGCAATTCGGCAAGATCCTTGCGGATGAAACGCCGCAACAAACCCATCAAGTCGGTGATCTCGGACGGCGGACGCGACCAGTTCTCGGAACTGAAGGAGAAAATCGTCAAGAAGGAAATCCCGAGCTCGCCGGCGGCACGCACGGTATTGCGCAAAGCCTCCACGCCGCGCCGGTGACCTTCCACGCGCGGCAGGCCGCGCGCGGACGCCCAGCGCCCGTTGCCATCCATGATGATGGCGACGTGCCGCGGCACGCTAAAGCCGTCGTCTTGTTGCCGGGCCGGCTCGGCTGCCGTACTTCTCGATCTCACCGCGTCGCTCAAACCGTCATGATCTCCTTTTCCTTACCGGCGAGGAGCTTGTCGACCTCGGCCACGGTGGCGTCGGTCACTTTCTGCACCTCGCCCGATTGCCGCTCGTGGTCGTCCTCGCTGATTTTGTGATCCTTCTCGAGCTTTTTGAGGAGATCGAGACCGTCGCGGCGCACGTGGCGCACCGCCACGCGCGCCGACTCGGCATATTTGTGCGCTATTTTGACAAGCTCGCGCCGACGTTCTTCGTTGAGCTCCGGAACGCGCAGCCGGATTACCTGCCCCTCGGTCGAGGGCGTAAGCCCGAGATTGGCGTCGGAGATCGCCTTCTCGACCGGATGGATCATCGTGCCGTCCCACACCTGAACGTTGAGCAACCGCGGCTCAGGCACGCTGATGGTGGCGAGCTGGTTGAGCGGCATGTGGCTGCCATAGGCATCGACCTGGACATGCTCCAACAACGCCGACGAGGCGCGGCCGGTACGCAAACCGCCGAGCTCCTGCTTCAACGAATGGATCGCGCCCTGCATGCGGCGCTTAAGATCATTCATGTCGAATGTCGCTGTTGCCATGATGCCCTCCGCGATCCGAACCGTCTTTGCCGCGCCCGCGTCAACGTCACGCGACCGTGGCGACGGTGGTGAAGTGTCCCTTCCCGCGCAAAACGGTCTCGATCGCGCCGCGCTCCCGGATCGAAAAAACAATGATAGGCATACAGTTCTCCCGGGCAAGCGCGAACGCAGTCGCGTCCATGATCTTCAAATTGCGGTCCAGCGCTTCCTTGTGGTCGAGCCGGTCGTAACGTTTGGCGGTCGGATCGCGCTTGGGGTCGGCGGTATACACCCCGTCCACGTCGGTCGCCTTGAGCACGGCGTCGCAGCTCATCTCGGCGGCGCGCAGCACCGCGGTGGTGTCGGTCGTGAAATAAGGATTGCCGGTGCCGCCGGCGAACACGATAATGCGGCCGTCTTCGAGATGCCGCAGCGCCCGCTGCCGCTCGTAGGTCTCGCAGACCTGCGGCATGGCGAGCGCCGACATGGTGCGGGCGCTCACCCCAAGCCGCTCGATGGCGGCTTCAAGGACCAGCGCATTCATCACCGTCGCCAGCATGCCCATGGAATCGGCGGTCGGCCTCGACAGCCCGTTTTCCGAAATGGTCGCGCCGCGCAAAACGTTGCCGCCGCCTACCACCACACCGAGCCCGACCCCCAGCTTGCGCGCCGCGATGAGGTCGGCGGCAAAGCCGTCGATGGTCGGCTGGTGAATGCCGAATTTTTCCGGCCCGCTCAGAGCTTCGCCCGAGAGCTTGACGATCACCCGTCGGTAGTTCGGCCCCGCCATTGTCAACGTTTCCTAGTCGGCGCGGCGGCGCGCAAAACAACAGCCGCCCTACCCTGATACCTTTGATACCCTGGATACCCCTAGTGCGCACCCGCCAGCGCCGCGACTTCGCCGCCCAAATCGCCCTCTGGCCGGTCGATGCCTTCCCCGAGCGCATAGCGCACGAAACCTGTAATCTTGATGGGTGCGCCGACCTTGCCTTCGCTCTCTTTGACCGCCTGTGCCACGCTCTTCTTGTCGTCGAAGATAAATCCCTGATCGAGCAGGCAGACTTCCTTGTAGAAGGTCTTCAGGCCAGACTCGACGATCTTGTCGATCACGTTGGCGGGCTTGCCCTGCGCCTTGAATTTCTCAGACAGCACGCTCTTCTCGCGCGCGACGACCGCGGGATCGATGGCCGCCGCGTCGATGGCCAGCGGATTGGCCGAGGCCACATGCATCGCGACCTGGCGGCCGAAGGCTTTGAGCTCGTCGACACTGCCGGTCGATTCCAGCGCCACGATCACACCGATACGGCCGAGCCCCTCGGACACCGAATTATGCACATAGCTCGCCACCACGCCCTTGCTGACGGCGAGTTCTGCGGCGCGGCGCAGCGTCATATTCTCGCCGATCTTGGCGACGGTGTCGCCGATGGCGTCGGCAACCGTGATGGCGCCGACTTTGACGCCGAGAATCTTGTCGACGTCGCCGCCCGCATCGAGCGCCACGTCGGCGATCATCTTCACCAGGCCCTGGAATAGATCGTTGCGGGCGACAAAATCGGTCTCGGAATTGACTTCGACGACCACGCCCTTGGTGCCTCTCACGGCAACGCCGATCAGGCCTTCGGCCGCGACGCGGCCGGCTTTCTTGGCGGCCTTGGCGAGACCCTTCTTGCGCAGCCAATCGACCGCGGCTTCGAGGTCGCCGCCGGTTTCGCCCAGAGCGGCCTTGCAATCCATCATGCCCGCGCCGGTCTTGTCGCGGAGCTCTTTCACCATGCCTGCGGTGATGTTGGCCATTTCAGTGTGTCCCTGCTTCGTCATTCCGTGGCGCGTCGTCGACGCGGACCCGGAATCCATAACCACCGCACTGGGAGTTAGTCACTCGAACACAAATTGCACGTCGGCGGGACGTAAAGCCGTCACTCCGCCTCGATCGCCATCTGCTCCTTGGCGCGCGCGATCCAGCCTTCGACGCGACCGGGCAATCCCACTTCTTCGCCGATCTTATAGGCCGCAATCGGCCCGAGTTCGGCGATCTGCCACGCATGGAAGATGCCCAGATCGTTGAGCTGCTTCTCGATGGCCGGCGACACCCCGGGGAATTTCTTCAGATCGTCGGCGACGCCGCGCGGTCCCGACAGGGGCGCAAAGCCGAACCGGTCGGGTTCCGGCAGCACTTCCTCTACCAACGGCTCGGGCAGCGCGCCGACATCGACGCGCTCGCCTTGGCCGCGGGAGATGCCGTCGATCACCGCTTTGGCGACGAGATCGCAGTAAAGCGTAATCGCGCGGCTGGCGTCATCGTTGCCGGGGATGACGTAAGTGATGCCGTCGGGATCGCAATTGGTGTCGACCACGGCGGCGACCGGAACGTTAAGCCGCCGCGCTTCCTTGATCGCGATATCTTCTTTGTTGGTGTCGATGACGAACACCAGGTCGGGCAGCCCGCCCATATCCTTGATGCCGCCGAGCGAGCGGTCGAGCTTGTCGCGCTCGCGCTGCAGCGTCAGCCGCTCTTTCTTGGTGTAGCCCTGGCCTTCGTTGGAGGCGAGCATGGTCTCGAGCGTCCGCAGCCGCTTGATCGAGTTCGACACCGTCTTCCAGTTGGTCAGCGTGCCGCCGAGCCAGCGCGAATTGACGTAATACTGCGCCGACTTCTTCGCCGCTTCGGCGATGGCATCCTGCGCCTGCCGCTTGGTGCCGACGAACAGGATGCGGCCGCCGTTGGCCACCGTGTCGCTGATCGCCTGCAACGCGCGATGCAGCATCGGCACGGTCTGGGTCAGATCGATGATATGAATGTTGTTGCGGGTGCCGAAGATGTACTCAGCCATCTTCGGATTCCAGCGGTGGGATTGATGGCCGAAATGGACGCCAGCTTCCAAAAGCTGGCGCATGCTGTAGTCGGGCAGCGCCATAGAACTTCTCCGGTTGATCCGCCGCGGACCGCTGAGCCGGACTTCTCTTTTGGGAGAGGACCAGCACCGGACGGCCCATTTGGGCCAAGGTCCGCGTGTGAGGTTGCCGGGCTTATATAGGGAGCCCCCGGCCGACGCAAGGATCGACGCCTGCTCAAAGCCCCCGGCGGCGGCGCTTTTTGGCCGCTTTTTTGGCCGCCAGGCGGGCCGCGGCGGCGGCGTCGAATTCATCGGCCCCCGCAGCCGGTCGATCGTCGGCGATTTGCTGGGCCGGCGTTGATCCCACCTTCGCCCGATCGAGGACAAAACGCGCATAATCCTCCATGTCGCCGGCGAACGGCTTGATGTGGCCATCAGCCGTCAGCCAAAGCCGGTCGGCGACGAGTTCGATCAGGGAACGGTCGTGGGTGATGAGGATGACGGCGCCCTCATAATCGTTAAGCGCATCGAGGAGCGCGCGGCGGCTGTCGATATCGAGATGATTGGTCGGCTCGTCGAGGATCAGAAGGTGCGGCGCCGTCATCGCCACCAGATTGAGGAGAAGCCGCGCCCGCTCGCCGCCGGACAGATTGTCGACGGTAGTTTCCTGCTTATCGAATGACAGCCCGAACTGCGCCAACCGCGAGCGCCGCGACGACTCGCTGTCGTCAGGCCGCTCGCGGCGGAGAATGTCGAGCGGCGTATCGTCCGGATCGAGCGCCTCGATCTGATGCTGGTGGAACCAGCCCACCCGCAAGCGCTGCTCGCGCTTGAACTGCCCCGCTTGCAGCGGCAACGCGCCAGCGACCATTTTGGCGAACGTCGATTTGCCGGCGCCGTTGACGCCGAGGAGCCCGATACGGTCGTCGACGTCGAGCCGCAGATTGAGATTGCGCAGCACCGGTGCACCGCCGTAACCGACCGTGGCATTTTCAAGTTGCAGAAGCGGCGGCGCCAGCGGCCGCGGCGGCGACGGCAGCGTGAACGGCGCCACGCGCTCCTCGAGCACTTCCGCGATCGGTTCGAGCTTGGCGAGCCGCTTGATGCGCGATTGCGCCTGCGTTGCCTTGCTCGCTTTGGCGCGGAAGCGGTCGATAAATTTCTGTAAGTGCGCGCGCTCGGCGTCCTGCTTGGCCTTGGTCGCCACCTGCAGCCGGTTCTTCTCGGCCCGGCGGGTTTCGAAGTCGTTGTAGCCGCCGGTGTAGAGTTCAAGCTTGCCCTGGCTCAAGTGCAGGATGGCGTCGACCGAGTTGTTCAGAAGCTCGCGGTCGTGACTGATGATCAGTGCGCTGTGCGGATACTTCTTCAAGCGCGCTTCGAGCCACAGCGCGCCTTCGAGGTCGAGATAATTGGTCGGTTCGTCGAGCAGCAGCAGATCCGGCTGCGCAAACAGCGCCGCGGCAAGAGCCACCCGCATCCGCCAACCGCCGGAGAATTCCGCCATCGGGCGATCAAGATCGGCATTGGAAAAGCCGAGGCCGCTTAGGATTTCGGCGGCGAGCGACGGCGCGCGGTCGGCGTCGATGGCGTTGAGCTCCTGGTAGATTTCCGCAAGCTGTTCGGGTTCGGCGACCTCGAGCTGCGCGTTGAGCGCTTCGCGCCGCGTGTCGGCGGCGAGAATTGTGTCCAACAGACTCGTCGGTGTCGCCGGGTGCTCCTGATCGACCGAGCCGATGCGGGCGGCTTTCGGCAGCAAAATCTCGCCGCCGAGCGGAACGAGATCGCCGACGATCAGCTTGAACAGCGTCGATTTGCCGATGCCGTTCCTTCCCACCACGCCGACCTTCGTGCCGGTCGGTATCGCCACGCTCGCCGAATCGAAGAAGCGGCGGCCCCAAGCGTCAAAGACGAGATTATCAATGCGAAGCATAGCGCCTGACCGGACGATTCCGCCGACGAACGATTCTTGGGAAGAAAGGCGCGGTCTCTTACCGCGCTGTGCTCAGATAGCGAGTGCAGCCGACAAATTCAAATCCAAAGCTTCAAGGGTGCCGATTAAAGCGCCTCGACCGTGACCACGCCGGTCACCGCCTTGATGGCGCCGGCGATTTGCGGGGAGACCTTGAAGCGGCCGGGAAGCTTTACCTCGACCTCATTGCCGTCGCCGAGCATCAGCACCATCGCGACTTCGCCCTCGCCGCCTTCGCCATTGCCGCGACCTTTGGGCATCCTGATCGGCTCGAGCCGTTTGGCGACGCTTTCGATCGGCGCATCGTCGCGCAGGAAGACGCGCAAGCCCTTTTGCATCTTGGCCGCCGCCTGATCCAGCGGCTCGACCGACTGAATGCGGGCGCGCACTTCGTCGCCCTGCACCTCGGCGGTGATGAACAACAGCACTGCGGTTCCCGGCTCCAGGAGATCGCGGTATTGCGCGAGGCCTTCGGCGAACAGCACCGCCTCGTAATGGCCGCTCGCGTCGGACAGGCCGATGATCCCCATCTTGGTGCCGTTCTTGGTGCGCCGCTCGGTGCGCGCCACCACCGTGCCGGCGACGCGCCCTGCCCCCGCGCCCGCTTTCACCGCGCGCGAAAACTCCGCCCACGACTGGACCCGCAGGCGTTTGAGCGCCGAAGCATAATCGTCGAGCGGATGCCCGGAGAGGAAAAAGCCGACGGCCTCGTATTCGCGCTTCAATCGTTCCGCCGGCAGCCACGGCTCGATCGACGGCAGCGCGATCGGGGTGGGCGCCGCCGCTCCGCCGAACAATTCGGACTGCCCCATCGCCGCATCATCGTGCGTGCGCTGCGCGGTGGCGAGCATGGTGTCGACGACGGCGAGGACGCGCGCGCGGCTGGGCTCGATCGCGTCAAACGCGCCGGCGGCAACCAGACTTTCGAGCACGCGCCTATTGACGGCGCGCGGATTGCTGCGGCGGGCGAAATCGCCGATGTCGGCAAATGGCCGCTCGGCGCGGGCGTCGACGATTCCTTCGACCGCCTGACGACCTACGCCGCGCAACGCGGCGAGCGCGTAGTAGATGGTGTTGCCATCGACGTCGAATTCGACGCCGGAGCGGTTGATCGACGGCGGCTCGACCTTGATCGTGAGCCGCTCGGCTTCGGCGCGGAATTCGGCGAGCTTGTCGGTGTTGCCCATGGCGAGCGTCATCGACGCCGCCAGAAACTCGACCGGATAATTCGCCTTCATATATGCGGTCTGATAGGCGACGAGCGCGTAAGCGGCGGCGTGGCTTTTGTTGAAGCCGTAATCGGCAAACCGCTCGAGGAGATCGAAGATCGCTCCCGCCTGCCCTGACTCCACCCCGCGCGCCACCGCGCCGGAGACGAAGCGGTCGCGCTGCGCCTTCATTTCGCTGCGGATCTTTTTGCCCATGGCGCGGCGAAGAAGATCGGCCTCGCCGAGCGAGTAGCCGGACAAGACCTGCGCCGCCTGCATCACCTGTTCCTGATAGACGATGACGCCGTAGGTCTCGCGCAGGATCTCCTCGAGCTTCGGGTGGATGTAGTCGGGCAATTCGACGCCGTGCTTGCGCGCGCAATAGGTCGGGATGTTGGCCATCGGGCCCGGCCGGTAGAGCGCGACCAGCGCGATGATGTCCTCGAAGCGGTCCGGCCGCATGTCGATGAGCGCTCGGCGCATCCCTGCGCTTTCCACCTGGAACACGCCGACCGTCTCGCCGCGCGCCATCATCTCGTAGGATTTGGCGTCGTCGAGCGGTAGGTTCGTCAGGTCGATATCGACGCCGCGGCGCTTGACGAGCTTGGCCGCGAGATCGAGCACGGTGAGCGTGGTCAAACCGAGAAAGTCGAACTTCACCAGCCCCGCCGGCTCGACCCATTTCATGTTGAACTGCGTCACCGGCATCAGCGATTTCGGATCGCGATAGAGCGGCACGAGCTCGGCGAGCGGCCGGTCGCCGATGACGATACCGGCGGCGTGCGTCGAGGCGTGGCGCGTCAAACCTTCGAGCTTCTGCGCGATGTCGAAGGCGCGCCGCACCACCGGATCGCGGTCGCGCTCGGCTTGCAGCCGCGGCTCGTCGTCGATGGCGCGCGCGAGCGTGACCGGATTGGTCGGGTTCTGCGGCACAAGCTTGCAGAGCTTGTCGACCTGCCCGTACGGCATCTGCAGGACGCGGCCGACGTCGCGCAACACGCCGCGCGCTTGCAGCGTGCCGAAGGTGATGATCTGCGCCACCTGCTCGCGCCCGTATTTCTCCTGCACGTAATGGATCACTTCGTCGCGCCGGTTCTGGCAGAAATCGATGTCGAAGTCCGGCATCGAGATGCGTTCCGGATTGAGGAAGCGCTCGAACAGCAGCCCGAAGCGGATCGGATCGAGATCGGTGATGGTGAGCGCGTAAGCGACCAGCGAGCCGGCGCCGGAGCCGCGGCCCGGCCCGACCGGAATGCCTTGCGCTTTCGCCCACTGGATGAAATCGGCGACGATGAGGAAGTAGCCGGCGTATTTCATCTTCTCGATGACGCCGAGCTCGAAATCGAGCCGTTGGTGATAGTCCTCGGCGGTGCGGCCGGGCGCGATCGGATGGCGCTTGAACCGCAGTTCAAGACCCGCCCGCGCGGCGCGGCGCAATTCTTCCGCTTCGTGCGCAAGCCGCGCCTCGTTGCTTTCGTTCGGCGCGGAGGTGAAGCGCGGCAGGATCGGTGCGAGCGTGCGCGGGCGGAACGCGCAGCGTTCGGCAATCTCAATGGTTGCCGCCAGCGCCTCGGGCAGATCGGCGAACAATTGCGCCATTTCGGCGCGGGTCTTGAAGCGATGCTCGGGATTGAGCTGGCGGCGGTCACCCTCGGCGATGAGCCGGCCCTCGGCGATGCACAACAGCGCGTCATGCGCTTCGTGGTCTTCGCGGGTGGCGAAGAACGGCTCGTTGGTGGCGACGAGCGATAGGGCGCGCGCGTAAGCCAGATCGATCAGCGCGGTCTCGGCGGTGCGTTCGGCGGGCAAACCATGGCGCTGCAATTCGATATAGAGCCGGTCGCCAAACAGCCGCTGCAATTCCTCGCAGCGCGAGAGAGCGAGCGGGCCTTGGCCGGCAACGATCGCGGCATCGAGCGGGCCGCCCGGCCCGCCGGAAAGCGCGATCAGTCCGCTAGCGTCCTCGGCGAGCCAGGCAAGCTTGATGTGCGGCTGCTCGGTCTGTTCGGTGTCGAGATAAGCGCGCGAGCAAAGCCGCATCAGGCTCTTGTAGCCGTGCTCGCGCGCCGCCAGCAGCACAAGCCGCGAAAAGGCCGGCGCGACCTGGCCGCTGCGGTTATCGCGATCGCCGAAATCGACGCCGAGCGCACAGCCGATGATCGGCTGGATGCCGGCGCTCGCCATTTTCTCGGAGAATTCGAGCGCGCCGAACATGTTGTCGGTGTCGGTGAGCGCCAGCGCCGGCTGCCGGTCTTTTTTCGCCAGCTCGGCGAGCCGCGCAATCGTCAGCGCGCCCTCGAGGAGCGAGTAGGACGAATGGACGTGAAGATGGACGAAGCCGGGTGTTGCCGGCTTTCCAGTGTTTCCACGCGTAGTGGTCGCGGCGGCCATGACGTTACTTACTCGCGCGAAGCGATTCTGCCAGCGGCGAGCATGGGCGGCTCGCGGCCGCGCTGTCCATGGTGCGAGCGGGCGCCATCACCGCTGCGCACAGGATGTTCGCTTCACCTTGCGCGGCACTTGCCGCGCCGGCGGTTTAAACGACGCCCAGCACCTGCGCCCAGACCGCGACCATGGCTAGAAACAGACTCACTGCGGTCAGCGCCAACGCTTCCTCGGCAAAAGTACGCGCCATCATGTCCTCTCCCCGCGTTATAGAACGAAGAGTGAACATAGTTCACCAAATGTTCTGGAGTCAAGGGGGGGCAGTGGGTCACTTTCAATTGTGGCGGGGAACCCGCTGTGATTGAAGGAACCCCATGGAGAAATCCGACTGGTTTGCGGTCATCACCGGCATCATATTCTTGGGCGCGGGGTCGCTAATGACCGCCTTCGGAGAGCGCGTCATGAAATATGGCGGAGCCACATTAATTGCCATTGGCATCGGCGGAATGATCTTCTGGTTCGGCTACTACCGGAATGCCGATGCTCAACAACCGAATGTAAGTGGCAATTGCAATAACTTCGGCCTGAACAACGGCATGATGAACTGCGGGACACTCAATTTGGGTGTACCGCAGCGCAAATTGGATGACTCGATGTTTATGCCCCTCAAACAGCAAATACTCGGATTATCACGCGATAAATCTTACGAAGTTGTAGCCGTCATGGGTGACACCGAGGCGTTCCAATTTGCTGGTGACATCTTCGCGTTTATGAAAACTCACGACTTCAAGGTTACGGGAGTCGATCAGTCGGTATTTAACAAGCCCGTAACCGGGCTTCTTCTTTCCGAAAAACCGAACGGGACAGTTGATCTTATTGTTGGTTCAATCCAACATTAGCGTTGTCGCCGCCCGTAATGCCAAGCCGCCGCTTCATTTTTGATCCAACGCCACGCCTCACCTTCCGTCGCAAACGTATTGGTGACCCGTTCCGGCTCTGCATTCGGGAACGTCACAGTTACGTAGTAGCCCTCGCCGATCCGCCAGCGTTCAACATCGAAGATCGCCCTCGGCGCTTGCCGCTTCCGCTTGGCCTCGAACGCATCAAGCACGTCCACAACATCGACCATTTCCCAAAGCCGATCCGTCACGCCAGCGGCCATTGCCGGACTGACTTTGAGCGTTTGGTGAAGCCGAACAAAATTGTAATACATCGAATGCAGTGCGACCGCGCACGCATGGTTTTCAATTTTTTTGCTGAATGCGTTTGTGAGCCGCGTAAAACGGCGCATGTGCATCCGCATCGTCAAATTTTGTCTTTCAACAAATGACGTACTGACGTGCTTAGGATCGGGATTGCCAGTTATTTCACGCTTTTGCGCGCCGATGCACTTAGCTGGGCTATAACGCTTCTCGCCCTGCGGATCAGCACCATAGATTTTCTGCAACATTGCGTAGTCAACGTCGTTACCAAATACAGTATCGACTGCGACCAAATATGGACGGTGACCGTCGCTAGTTAGTTGCACGCGGTTCGCAAGGCGCTCTTTAAGATCATCCATGAACGTCATCGCGGACTCAATCTTGCGATCCGCGACAAGCCAGCTAACGAGCAACTTTGTGTCCGCGTCGATTGCGGTCCACGTCCACACGTCGCCAGCGTCGGCCGGCGCAGCCTTCGCCTCTTTTACGTTGTCGTTTTTCGCGTAAACAAAATTCCAAATTTCATCGACCTGTACCCGCTTACTCGTCAGGTTCCGCAGCACGCGATCCTGATATTCGGTGCATGCATGTCCGGCATCGACCACAAGCTTGGTGACCGTGTTCTTGCTCGCGCCGGTTAGCCGGGTCACGGCGCGGATCGACTGCCCTTCGCAAAGGAGATGGAGGATACGGGCACGATCTTCGCGGCTGAGCCTGTTCATAGCTCAGCACAATATGACCCCTATGCTTGACTGTCAAGCATAAGGGTCAGTTAGGCGCTACGGCCCTTTTTCCGCAATACCTTCGGGGTTCCCCTCATAAGGTTGCCACAACCTGGCGTACGAACGGGGCTCGCCCGAAAGAAAAAATTAGCGACGCGATCCGAAGTTGTCGTCGCATTCGGAGCCTCTCTAGCGGGACCCAGTGAGGTGTGGACATTGGTCCCGGCGCTCGGCCAACTCACGCTGAAGGACTTCAGCACGTCCTTCAAAAGGGTATCGGCATCGCTCATGGTGGCCTCCAACTACTCCGACGATTGATGTTGTATCTGACGTTGGTTCATTAGAGCCCATCCGGGAAGTTTGGATTCATGATGAGGCGTTTGCAGCAAGGCGCCTGAGCATGATGCGGATCATGGCGAGGCGGACGAAGGCGGCGACGGTCATAGCGTAACGCTCGAAGTCG
>Ga0181531_10000203_pt1 | contig 43922 bp, 23 predicted proteins | sample PEATcosm2014_Bin_38_FD_119743 | JGI IMG/M metagenome (GOLD analysis project Ga0181531, IMG submission 119743) | Peatland microbial communities from MTU Mesocosm Facility, Houghton, MI, USA - PEATcosm2014_Bin11_10_metaG | ecosystem: Environmental > Terrestrial > Soil > Wetlands > Peat | place...
AAATTGATGCGGTTCTCGGTGCGGTCGACTTCCAGCGCTGTGAGATTCAACACGTTCTGGTTTTGGCGAATCTCCGCATCCAGCTCGTAAATCCGCTGATTCAGCCGGTCCTGCTCGCCTTCCTGCTGCTGAATGGTCAGTGCATGCTGCGTTTCCGCAGCGGTAAACTCGGACAGTTGCTTCGCGACGCGCTCCGCTTCCGCGTCCAACTCGCGAGCTTTCCCGGCAAGCATTTGCCGGACGATTCCGCGCATCTGATCGCGAATTTCCGAATAGCGTCGCGCCTTGGAAGCTTGCCGTTTCAGCGACCCAAGCTGCTTTTCAACTTCTACGACGATATCGTTCACGCGCGCCAGGTTGAGCTTTGAAGACTCCAGTTTCGCTTCGGCGAGCCGCTTCTTGGTTTTGAATTTCGTGACGCCGGCGGCCTCTTCGATAATTGCGCGCCGCTCCATCGGCTTCGTAGACAGAATCAGCCCGATGCGGCCCTGCTCGATAATGGCGTAAGAATCGGGCCCTAGCCCGACGCCCATAAACATCTCTTGAATGTCGCGGAGCCGTCCGACGCGCCCGTTGATCAAGTACTCGCTTTGGCCGGAGCGGTACAGCCGGCGCGTGACGACAACTTCTCCAGGCTTCATCGCCAGGACGGGTTTGTCACCAGCCTTCTTGCGGCGCTTGCCCTTCAGGAATTCGGTTGAAGCGGGAGTCACTTCTTCGGTTTGTGGCCCAGAATCCTGCGCAACTCCTGCGTCTTGTTGCGATTCGGGGGTTGGCGTTGGGTCAAGCGAAAGAATTTGCACGTTCGAGTCATCGGCGCCAGGAAGATCGCCTGCGGCTGCCGGAGCCTCCATCGCGGTTGCGACATCGTCAGGCGGAACCACGTCCACAGCAGCGCTTTCCAGAACGAACCGCGCGGCTTCCGCCAGCTCCGGATCTTCCATCGTGATCGTTACTTCGGCCATGCCCAGCGGAGGCCGCTTGGTCGTGCCATTGAAGATGCAATCGGCCATACGCTCCGCGCGCAGCGATTTATGGCTCTGCTCACCCAGCACCCAGGAAATAGCATCCACAACATTGGACTTGCCGCAACCATTCGGCCCGACAATGCAAGTCGTCCCAGAGCCGCTGAAGGTCACGATAGTCCGGTCGCAAAACGACTTGAAGCCAACGATTTCTACTTTTCGCAGCTTAAGCAAGATGTCCCCTTTTTGTCGCCAACCGCCGCGCGCTTGCACTGGACTTCAACCGGGCTGCAAACGCAATGGACGTAATACCCACGGCGGCTGCCTTGATTAAATTTGACACTACTCTGGCCACAAATGCTCTCCAATAGCCCGTAAATACACACCGCCCAACCGGAGTCGGGGCAAAGCACGCGTCGAGAGACGACGCCTTGTTCCTCTTGGGGAGGGTCTTTCGAGCGACAAGTCAGCCGTTTTAAGGCCGCTTAGACAAACGTTTGGCAGGTTCTCAGTCAGAGGCCCAGCCGCCTGGCGCATGGATGGCGGTACGGGGAAAAAGCGTATCACGGGCGTTTCCGGCTGTAAAGAGCTACCCAACAGATTGTATGGAATTCCTGGGGGCCACAATAGCCTTCGTGCGGAGACAGCTGATTCGTGCTAGCCGATTCCTATGGCTTGGCTTGCCAGATATCCGGGTATCCAGGATGTAACCCTCTGCCATGTTTCCTGGTGCCGCCCGGTTCCGAGTCGCCGTATCATTTCTGCAGGTATAACTACTCCAGACGTATTTCACCGCAGAAAGTGATCGGCGCGGCGCATCTTGGGATGCCAAACTGTGAAAAAACTGCGATTTATCCTCTCGCTGATTACCAAAGACAATGACTTTCAGATGGAGCAAGCGGCTTCTGCGGAGGCTGCAGCTCTCCGACTGGGAGCAGATCTCGAAATTGTCTACGCGGGTGGCGACACCATCACGCAAAGCACGCAAGTTCTGAAGTCTATCCAGGCAGATCCTACTTTGCGGCCAGACGGCATCGTTGTCGAACCGGCCGGTGGAACTGGGCTCCCACAAGTTGCCAAAGCAGCCACTGCCGCTGGTATCGCTTGGGGACTCCTTAACCGCGAGGCCGATTATATCTCCGAAGTTCGCCGAACCTCGAAGAGTCCCATCTTCCTTGTCACCAGCGACCACACGGAGGTGGGAAGGATTCAGGCGAGGCAATTGGGGGCCCTGCTTCCCGAAGGCGGACAGGTGCTCTACATCCTGGGCCCAACCGACAGCTCTGTTGTAAAGGACCGCAAAGCAGGATTCGATGGAGTCTGCCCAAAGAATCTTCACGTTACACTACTGCGCGGAAAATGGACCGAAGAGAGTGGCTTTCGCAGCATGTCTACCTGGCTGAAATTGGGCGTTTCCAACAAAACCACCGTCAGCGCCATTGCTGCGCAGAACGACGCCATGGCCATGGGCGCGCGCAAAGCTCTAGAAGGAATCAGCAATCCTCAGGAAAAGCAAAAATGGCTAAGCCTGCCGTTTATCGGTTGCGATGGCCTTCCGAAAACAGGGCAGGCTTACGTTCGCAATGAATTGCTTACCGCGACCGTGATTGTGCCTCCAATGGCCGGACAGGCCCTTGAAGTGATGGCCAAGGCTCTGCGCAACGGGACGATTGCGGCCGAGCGCACCTTAACGCAGCTGGAGTCTTTCCCCCCGATTGGCAAACTCTCGAAATTCCAGCTTGTCGGCGCAGAGAAGTAAACGTTTAGAGTTTTGCTGATTAGCTGGCCACCGAACGCGCTGTTCTGGGCGGCTGCTATTTCACATACTTATCGAACCAAGCCAGAATCCGATTGAGCCGATCCAGCAGGTGTTTTTCCTCGCGCAAACTGTGCGGCTCGCGCGGATACACCACCAATTCCGTTTCCACGCCGTAGTGCTTCAAGCCGCGGTAAAGTTCCTGACTTTGATCCAGCGGATCGGTCGTGTCCGCATCGCCTTGCAGAATAAGCGTTGGCTTCTTTGCGTTCTGCAGTTGCGAGAAGGGGGAGCTGTTCAGGAATTTCACGAGATTGCCGGCCTCGTAAGGCACGCCGTAGAACCATTCGTCATAGGAAGGATGCTCTTCGCTTCCGTATTCCGAGATTAGGTTGGAAAGCCCCGCGCCGGAAACTGCGGCCTTAAAGTCGTTGGTCTGCGTGACAGCCCACTCCGCCATATAGCCGCCGTAGGACCAGCCGCCAATGCCGAGCTTGTTCGGATCGGCGATGCCGCGATCAATGAGATCCTTTACCCCCGCCATCACATCCTTAAAGTCGGCGCCGCCCCAGTCGCCGCGATTCATCTCCAAGAATTGCTGTCCGTAACCTGATGAGCCGCGAATGTTGGGATAGAACACAGCGTAGCCGCGCGCGGCCAGAAGCTGGCCCCACGTCTCGATGGAGTCCTGCCAGTTGCCCGTCGGGCCTCCGTGAATCAATGCGATTAGCGGCAGCCGCGCCTTTCCGTCTGCGCCAGAGGGCTTCAACAACGCCGCTTCAATCACCAACCCATCGAAAGATTTGTATTTGTAAATTTCCGGCGTGCCAAGTTCGAACTGCTTCCAAGAATCATTCAGGTGAGAAACCTGCAGCGGTGCGTTCTTCGGATTCCAGACCCAAAGTTCCTGAGGTGTTGTGGCAGACTGCCCGACGAACGCCACTTCTCCCGAATCGGAAACCGTAAAGCCACCAACGTTGCCAGACGGCGGATTCTCCGGGTTCTTGCTCATCCCATCCGCAGAATATCCAACAAACTTGTTTCGAAAGCCGTCGCCATAAACGGCGAGCAACGAACCATCTCTAAGCCACCTGTGCTCGTGGACGCCGCGATCCAGGCTCGCTCCAGTGAGATTGCGAGTCGCTTTCCTGCCGATGTCCAGAAGCATCAGGTCATGCGGCACAGGGCCGTCCACGCGGCAGCCAATGAAGCTGACCGTCATTCCATCCGGTGAGAGATGCAAATCGCTAAAAGGCCCGTGCGGTGCAAGAAGCAGCCTGCGCGAGCCATCCGCGACTGCCACCGAAAAGATGCGATGTGTTTCTTCGTCCGCTTCCGGATGATCCGTTGCGCTGACGACGATGCGGTCGCCTGCAGGCACCCACGCCAACTCGCTGACTTCCCATCTCGGCTCGGTAAGCGCCTTCGCTTCGCTCGTCGCTAAAGTGAGCAGCCACAGCCGCGGATGCTTGTCCTCTTTGTCAACGAGATGTGCGTCATCTTTATCCTTATCCTTCTTTTCCTCGGCGTCCGTCTTGGCATCCGGGGCAAGAAACGCAACCTGTTTGCCGTCCGGTGACCATTCGAAGCTTTGTATGCTTCGCTTTCCTTTAGTGATTGCCGCTGCTTCGCCACCGTCCGTTCGCATCATGTAAATCTGCTGCTGGTCGTCACGATTTGAAAGAAATGCGAGCCGCTTCCCGTCAGGAGACCATCGTGGCGATGATTCATCCTTCGGTGAAAATGTGAACTGTCGCACGCTGTTCAATTTTTTGTCATACAGCCAGATGTGCCGCGCCCGCCGGTCGCCCTTGGGGGGCTCCATCACCACGAACGCTACGCGCGTTCCGTCCGGCGAAAACTGTAAATCAGAAATGGACCGAAGAGTGAGCGACGCGGCCGGCGTCAGCAACTTGCCTGTGGCTACATCCGCCGTTTTTTCCTGAGCACGAACCGTGCCACCAATTGCCAATACGAAAAGAAGTCCGATCCGCAACACAGTGCGCTTCATTACGGCACCTCGCTTGGGAGAAACAGGGACTCTATCCATCGAATGGCACAGCGTCAATTTTGATCAAGTTTGGATTAAGTTTTGACCAGCGTCATGATTGCACGGTCCGCGTTTGTTCGGACGCGCGCGATAATTCTTTTGTATTATTGACCCTGCCTCCACATCTGCTCTTATAATGCGCCACCTAAAAACGGGGTGATGACCGCCGCAAACAATTGGCGCGCAATCTGAGTTTGCGTTCGCCGCACGGGTGTGCCCCGACATTAGCAAGAGCCGGACAAACGGAAACTGGAGAATTGAATGAGGAATTTCAGAAGCTTGATCTGCGTCCTGACGTTTGCAAGCATCGCATTTTTCATTTGCACGAACGCCTCGGGGCAGGAAATCGCAGGGAGCATCCGCGGCACCGTCCTCGACACCAGCGGGGCTACCATTTCTGGCGCCCGCATAACAGCCATCCAAACCGAAACAGGCCTCGCTCGCTCTGCTACGACAGATTCCCAGGGCGCCTATATTTTCGTCGAGCTCCCCGTCGGCCACTACCGGGTCGAGGCCGAAGCAAAGGGTTTCAAGAAATACATTCAGGAAGGAATCGAGCTGGATGTAAATCAGACCGCGACGCTCATCGTTCGCCTGCAGGTCGGAATTCCCACGCAGGAAGTTCGCGTGCAAGCAGATGCTTCCCTGATCGAAACCACTGTCACCAGTTTGGGAAAGACAGTTGGCGAAGCTGAAGTCCTGGATTTGCCCTTAAACGGCCGCAATTTTTCGCAGCTTGGTCTGCTTCAACCTGGTGTTGTTCCCATCACACCCGGACTCGCGGAAGCCGGCGGCTCCCTGCGTAATGGGCAGGCGTACGCCGTGAACGGCCAGCGTCCCGAATCCAACGATTTCCTGATCGACGGAGCGAACAATTACAACGCGGTTGACGCCGGCCTCGTCATTCAGCTGCCCATCGATTCCATCGCGGAATTTCACATCCTCACGCACACCGCCAGCGCCGAGTTTGGCCACAGTACTGGTTCCACGACGAACATCATTACTCGCTCCGGCTCAAACGCATTCCACGGCGCGCTGTGGGAATTTCTGCGCAACGACGACCTGGACGCCAAAAGCTTTTTCGCCACCAGCGTCGAACCGCTCAAGCGCAACCAGTTCGGCGGCACTTTCGGCGGTCCCGTCAAGCACGACAAAACATTTTTCTTTGGCTATTACGAAGGCCTTCGCCTTCGACAGGGCGAAACCGTCAGCGCGACTGTTCCTACTCAAGCGGAACGGGGTGGCGACTTTGGCCTGCTCTGCACCCAGGCAGGGGGCACGTTCAATTCCTCAGGCCTTTGCAGCAATCCGAATGGCCAGCTCTTGAATGTCTTCACAAGCCCCGCGCCGACGCCCTTGCCTTTTAACAAACTTCCCGGCGTGGATCCCTTTGCGCAGAGCTTGCTGCCTTTGTTCCCCCTGCCAAACGATCCCGCCATTGGGCCTAACGGCTATAGCACCACGCAAACTTTGGATCAGACGAATGATCAGTTCGGAATGCGGGTCGACCACTACCTAACCGCGCGGGACGTTCTGAATTTTCGATACATGTTTTCTCAAGGAAATACCATCGATCCGCTGTCCACGGCCGGAGCCAATGTACCCGGTTTCCCGGTCGGCGAAGACCAACGCGCCCAAAATTTCGTAACTCAGGAAACCCACACCTTTTCTCCGAGCCTCATTGGTGTATTACGGTTCTCCTTCTTGCGTAACAAATTTCTCTTCAACCAGGCCATTAATCACGAAACGCCCGCCAGCCTCGGTTTCCAATACGCGCCGTCTCTCGAGGCCGCTATCGGGCCTCCTTTTCTTGAGGTCAGCGGGTACGCCTCGACGGGCGATCCCATCACCGGCCCGCGCGACACTTACGAAGACGCCATGGATCTCTCCGGTTCCGTTACCTGGATTCGAGGACGCCATGAAATGAAATTCGGCGGCGGTTACGGCCACGATTCCGTGAACGTGCTGTTCGGCATCGCCACCAATGGCTTCTTCGTCTTCGCTCCAGCGCCGCTATCCGATGCCTTCGCCAGCTTTCTCATCGGCCAGCCTGCATTTTTCCTGCAAGGGGGAGGCGACCCAAGCCGCGGGCTGCGCGGCAACAATGTCAACTTCTACGCGCAAGACACCTGGAAAATCTCGAAACGCCTTACCGTGAATTACGGCTTGCGCTACGAACTACCGTTCCCATACACCGAAATCAAGAATCGGACCAACCTCTTCGAGCCCGGGGTCCAATCCGTCGTCATGCCCGACGCTCCCGCTGGCCTTGTTTATCCCGGTGATCCTGGAGTTCCTGCCGGTCTGATTCCCGCGGAGAAAGACGCGTTCGCTCCGCGCGTCGGCATCGCTTGGGACCCCACGGGCAGCGGCCACTGGCTTGTCACTTCGGCGTATGGAATTTTTTATGATCCTTATTACAACGGTCAGGGAGGCCCACTACAGGCGCCCGTCAGTGCGCCGCCGTTCCTGCAAACTCCCCAGCTCAACTTTCCCGATTTCCAGAGCCCCTTCGGCGGCGCTAATCCTTTCAGCGGCAGTGGCTTTGCGGAGCCCATGACTCTACTCACGCTCTCACCAAATCTGCGCCTACCCTATGCGCAGGATTGGAACTTGAATATTCAGCGCTCTTTCGCCGACGATTGGCTCCTCGAAGTAGGCTACATTGGCACCAAAGGCACGAAGCTACCCCGCTTCATCGAAGGCAATCCCGCTGTTTTTGTTCCCGGCGAAACGAACGGCCAGCCTAACTCCACGGAAGACAACGTCAACAACCGCCGGCTCTATTCCGGCTGCACTCTTTCTCCTACCAGCCCACCTTGCAACTTCGCCTCCGTCGGCATCATCGCGGGCATCGCCAATTCCACGTATAACGCGCTACAAACCAGCCTGAAGAAGCGGTTTAGCCACGGCCTCTCCTTCCTGGCGTCCTACACTTTTTCCAAAACTCTGGATGACGTTTCCTCCTTCAACATTACCGGCTCCGCCTCGCAAAGCGTTGCCGGCGAAAATGATCTCGCCCAGAATCCCTTTGACCTTTCCGCCGAACACGGCCGCTCCATGTTTGACTCTCGCCACCGCTTCGTCCTCAGCTACGAGTGGCATGTGCCTTTCTGGAATCATCCGCAAAACTGGTACCAGCATGCCTTTGGCGATTGGCAACTGAACGGGATCACTACCTTCATGAGCGGCACGCCGTTCACCGTTTACGACGACACGGACGTCTCGCTCCAAGGCAGCGCTCCCGAGATCTCCGGCTTCTCCAGCAATCGCCCGGACGTCGTCGGCAATCCGAACAACGGTCCGCGCACGCCGCAGGAATGGTTCAACACCGCGGCATTCCAGCAGCTCAACCCCACGACGCAAGCCGGCCAGTTCGGCAATGAGGGCCGCAACATCGTGCAAGGTCCCGGGTTGCAGCAATGGGACTTCTCTGCTTTCAAGAACATTCCTATTCGCGAATCGAAGAGCCTGCAATTCCGCGCGGAGTTCTTCAACATTTTCAATCACGCTAACTTCCGTTTGCCCAACAACGATATCAGTTCACCCAATTTTGGAGAGATTACGGAAGCGCTGCCGGGCCGCCTTGTACAGTTGGCTCTGAAATTCTATTTCTGAGGGGATCGAAGCTGGCTATTGGTTGAGGCGCGTTCTTCCTGGAATTCGCTTGGGCTCGCTCGGCGTGACCCATGCCTCGATCCACCATGAACCTAAAGTGGTGAGGGTGGCAGTTCCTCAGTCCGCATCCTCTTGATACAGGCCCATCAAATTGCCAGCTGGGTCGCGGAATGTCGCGATAAGGGAAGTGCTACCCGGATTGTCGGGATGTATGCTCTCCACGACCTCGCCACCCTTCGCTGTAATCATTGCGAGTGTCGCTTCAATGTTCTCCACCCAGATATACGGTAGCAAGCCGGGCGTGCGAGCTGCTTCTCGGCCTATGACCCACGCACCGCTCATGTTTCCAGACGCGTCGTCGAAGCTCGGATACTCCGTTTCTCTTTTGCGGATATTCCAGCCAAACACGCCTTCGTAAAAAGAGACCGATTGCTTCACATCCAGGGCAGGAATCTGCAGGTAGCAAAAACTTGGAAGGCGCTTTTGCGCCGTGCCGGTCTTGATCTCGGAGACTTTTGTTGCTCCCCAGTTCTCGGGGCTCACATCGCGCGCGTGCCGCGAAAAAAGCCAGTGGTGCCCATCTAAATCCACAACGCCGTATTGCCGTTCGCCATACATTGTCTCGTTCATGTCCTCCACAATTCTTGCTCCCGCGGCCCTTGTTCGTTCGTAATGTGCGTCGACATCTTCCACGAAGACCGTCAGGCTCTGCGTGGCATTGCCAATTTGGACCGGGCTCGCTTCACCTTGCCGCGACCTCCTCACCATGATCCAGGCATCGCCAAGATGCATCTGCGCCCCATGGATCGTTCCGGGCTCGCCGTAGTGGTAGTGCTCGACAAACCCAAACGTCCTGCTCAGCCACGGTATCGCCTGCTCAAGATTCTGATAGACCACATGCGGGAGCAGAATATTGGCTGGCACGGAACGATTCGTAATCATGGCTATCCCCTCGCAATTCGTTGCTGATTCGCCGGTTCCTGGTGGAGCCGCCTCGCATTTGCAGCGGCATCCCAATGTAGACGGTCACGCTTGGAAACTCTTTCAGAGCCTCGCGCCCTTCTTCATTGCGGCTTCGCGGAGCCCTCAGCTACAATTTGACGTTTGTCCCGTGGTTCGGAAAGCCGTATAGAGACCGATGAACGAAATACGCTTCCACAATACGCTCGGCGGAAAGGTCGAAGCCTTCGTTCCGCAAAAGCCCGCTGAGGTCCGCATGTACACCTGCGGCCCGACGGTCTACGACTACGCCCACATCGGCAATTTCCGCACGTTCGTCTTTCAGGACATTCTCCGCCGCTTCCTCAAGCTTCGCGGCTTCAAAATGAAACACGTCATGAACCTCACTGACGTGGACGACCGCATCATCGCCAACGCCGCCGCAGCAGGCGTCAGCATCCGTGATTACACCGAAAAATTCGCGCAGGCTTTCTTCGACGATTGCAAGACTCTCAGCATTGAAGCTCCCGAACACTGGATTCGAGCCACCGACCATATCGATGACATGGTCAAGCTCATCGAGCGCCTGCAAAAAAAATCCTTCACGTATCCCGGCGAAGGTTCGATTTACTACCGCATCGCCAAATTCCCGCAATACGGCAAGCTCTCCAACATCGACGTCACCGGAATTCAGGCTGGGGCCCGCGTTGACAACGATCGCTACGAAAAAGAAAGCGCTCGCGACTTCGCCCTCTGGAAGGCTCCCAAATCCGGCGAGCATTTCTGGGATACACCCATCGGCAAAGGCCGCCCCGGCTGGCACATCGAATGCTCCGCCATGGCCATGAAATATCTCGGCGAAACGCTCGACATTCACACCGGTGGAATCGATCTGGCTTTTCCCCATCACGAAAACGAAATCGCCCAAAGCGAGGCCGCCACGGGCAAGCCCTTCGCGCGCTACTGGATGCACTCGGAACATCTCCTCGTCGAAGGGGAGAAAATGTCCAAGTCTCTCGGCAATTTCTATACGCTGCGCGATCTCTTTGCCAAGGGCTATAAACCATCCGCCCTGCGTTTCGCCTTGGCGAGCGTTCCGTACCGTAAGCAGCTCAATTTCACCTTCGACGGCCTGCAACAAGCTGCCAGCTCCGTCGAACGCCTCCGCAATTTCGCCGCTCGCCTCGCACAAGGAAAATTTCCCGCCGGCAACCAGAAAGGCATGGCCGCCCGCATCGGCGAAGCAGCTGAAGAGTTCGACGCTGGCCTCTCCGACGACCTGAACACCGCCCGCGCCCTCGCCGCCGCCTTCGATCTCCTCCGCGAAACCAACATCGCGATGGACAAAGACGACTTCCGCCAGGGCGATGTTCCCGCTGTCCAGGAATTTCTAGCGAATTTCAACCGCATCTTCGCCGTCATGGACGACAACGACGACGAGAGGCTCCGCGCCCTGGGCTTCGGTCCCAAAGAGTCCGGCCCCGCCGACGCCGAAATCGAAAAACTAATCGCCGACCGCCAATCCGCCCGCCAGCGACGCGATTTTGCCGCCTCCGATCGCATCCGCAAAGAACTCGCCGATCGTGGTATACTGATTGAAGACTCGAAGGACGGCAGTGTCCGTTGGAAACGCAAATGAAACTTTTTCACCTCAATTCGTTCCCGTGTAACTCTCCAGCTGAGCTGCGTCCCAACCTCTTTGGCGTAGACTAATAAACCTCCTCTCTGGCAGGGCGTACCCTTCTCCTCTCGATGGATTGGTGTACGTAGACAACCTGCCCTCGCGGTAGCCGACCCACATTAACCGCTGAACCCCAATTCCCGAGGAGGAAGATATGATTACCGCAATGGATACAAAACTACCCCGGCTGATAACTGCGCTGCCCGGTCCAAACGCCCGCCGTGTTGTGGAAAGTGACACAAAGTTCATGTCGCCGTCCTACACGCGCGACTATCCGCTCGTCGCCAAGCGCGGTTACGGCGCCATCGTCGAAGACGTTGACGGCAACGCCTTTCTCGACTTCGCCGCCGGCATTGCCGTCTGCTCCACAGGTCACTGCCATCCCAAAGTAGTCGCGGCCATTCAAAAGCAGGCCGCCGAACTGATTCACATGTCCGGCACGGATTTCTATTACGAAAGCATGCCGCAACTCGCCGAAAAGCTCGTCAACACGCTTCCCGGGGCACCGAAGAAAGCATTCTTCACCAATTCCGGCGCGGAAGCAGTGGAAGGCGCGATCAAGCTGGCGCGTTACGCCACCAAGCGCGACAAAATGATCGCCTTCTACGGCTGCTTCCATGGCCGCACCATGGGCGCTCTCTCGCTGACCGCCTCGAAAACCACGCAGCGTAAGGGTTTCGGCGCTCTTCTCTCCGGCGTCGAACACATTCCTTTTCCCTATTCCTACCGCTGCGCTCACGGCCACACCGCAGAAACCTGCGGAGCCGAAATCCTCGAGGTGCTCGAGCAGCAAATCTTCAAGCGCCTCTTCGATCCCGAAGAAGTCGCCGGGATCATCATCGAGCCCATCCAGGGTGAAGGCGGTTACGTTGTCGCGCCCAATTTCTTCCTGCAGGAACTCCAGCGCATTTGCCGCAAGCACGGCATCATGCTCATCGCCGACGAAGTTCAGTCCGGCATGGGTCGCACCGGAAAGTGGTGGGCTCATCAATTCTCTGGCATCGAGCCGGACATCGTCTGCAGCGCCAAAGGTATCGCCAGCGGCATGCCGCTAGGCGCGTTTTTCGCGCCAGCCAGCATCATGAACTGGAAACCCGGCTCTCACGGCACAACCTTTGGAGGAAATCCCGTCTGCATCGCCTCAGCTCTCGCCACGACCGAACTGATCGAAACCGAGTACATGGAGAACGCCCGTCGAGTGGGCGATTACCTCTTAAACCGCCTTTCCGACTGGACTCAGAAGTTCAAGATCGTCGGCGAAGTCCGCGGCCGTGGACTGATGATCGGCATAGAAATCGTCCGCGATCAGCGCACCAAAGAAAGAGCTCCCGACCTTCGAAACATTATCGTAGACGCGGCCTTCCACAAAGGCCTTTGCATCCTGGGCGCAGGCGAGAACACAGTTCGCCTCTCGCCGCCCCTCCTGATTGACGAAGAACAAGCCGACTTCGCAGCCAACACACTGGAAGCCTGCATCCGCGAAGCTGAATCCAAACTCTAACCAACATGCCGTGGGGGGGGCGCAATACATTGCGCCCCACGCTGGCACGAGCCTAAATGGTTTCGTGTGTTGCTCTTGCTCGCAAGGACTACGCTTTCTTCTCTGGGTCCTCTGCCGATCCTGTGTAAACTCCCATTCCGTATCACCCAAGGAAAGCAGGAACTCCTCACTCGTACAGCCCAGCACTTCCTCTCCGCGTGCCGCGTCCGCGAGTGCCCCTGGCGCTTCGAGGTGCTGACCATCGACAATAACCCCGGCCACACAGCGGCTGTTCGGCTGCACAAAGACGCTTTCAGCCCTCCAATGTAGAATTCCACAAGAAAATCCCTTCAACTCCTTTTCAGCGCCGCAAGACGCGGTACAATCAATTCGCTGGGGCGTGCACCCCATCCCATTTCTTGGACCTCGTCGAGGAGGCTTGCTTTGCCGGAGTTGCGAAAAGACCCCATTACTGGCCGCTGGGTGATTATTTCCACGGAACGCGGAAAGCGCCCCAACGATTTTCTGCGCGAGAGCGTTCCCGTTTCCTCGAACGGTAAAAACTGTCCGTTCTGTCCCGGGAGCGAGGCCAAGACTCCGCCCGAGATTCTCGTCTACGGCCGCAGCAACGGCGGGGCCAATAACCCCGGCTGGACTATCCGTGTCGTCCCCAATAAATTTCCCGCGCTCGGCATCGAAGGCGATCTCGACCGCGAAGGCGAAGGCCTTTTTGACAAAATGAACGGCATCGGCGCTCACGAGGTCATCATCGAGACCCCCGAACATGGCGCTTCCCTCGCGTCCCTCCCCGAGCGCGCCGTCGAAGATGTTCTGTGGGCTTACCGCGACCGCATGCTCGACCTGAAAAACGACAAGCGCTTCCGCTATGTCCTAATCTTCAAAAATCACGGCGAAGCTGCCGGCGCCTCCGTAGAACACCCTCACTCTCAGCTAATCGCCCTCCCCATCGTCCCCCGGCGGGTCCGCGAAGAAGTGGACAGCGCCTGGCACTACTACGACGAAAAAGAGCGCTGCATCTTCTGCGACATCATCCGCCAGGAGCGCGACACCGGCGAGCGCGTCATCGGCGAAAACGACCATTTCATCACGCTAGCCCCGTACGCCCCTCGCTTTCCCTTCGAGATGTGGCTGCTCCCCAAAGTCCACGGCTCTTCCTACGAAAACAACCAGAGCACCATGTACTCCAGCCTCGCCCGCATGTTGAAAGACACGCTGATGCGCCTCGATGCGGTCCTCGACCGTCCGGCGTACAACTTCATGATTCACACCTCACCAATCGGGGAAGAGATCAACGACCACTACCACTGGCACATCGAGATCATCCCCAAGCTGACCAAAGTCGCCGGCTTCGAATGGGGCACAGGCTTCTACATCAACCCAACGCCCCCCGAAGAATCTGCCCGCTTCCTCCGCGAAGCCAAGATCGCTTCGCCCCTCGCGCCGGCAAAAAAGTAGCGAGCCCCCGCAAGCGCCAACCTGATTCACCAGGCTCAAGCCGATTCACGATCCGGCGGTCGCCGCGTTCCAGCCCGCGTAAGAAATTTTGCTATACTCACAAGTTCGGCGCGGTACCCAAGTGGCCCAAGGGAATGGTCTGCAAAACCATCATTCGTCGGTTCGAATCCGACCCGCGCCTCCAGTTTTCAACCTCTTGCTTAACCGAAAATTTCTCGGCACTATACAGTCACCGTGTTGCCGAATCGCCCTACCCTAAAAGCGCAAGCACCACGTTGTAGGTTCATCCTTCAGAGGATGACCGCTCTACCGGTTTCTCCGAAAACCGCTTTCATTGGTTTCCAGTCAATCCGCATGAAATAAAATGACCGAAGACTCCATCTTCTTCGCAGCCGCAGCCATCACCGACCCAGTACAACGCACCGCCTTCCTTCGAGAGCAATGCGCCAGCGATCCTGCTCTCCTCCAACGCCTCGAAGCCAGACTCCTCTCCCAAATTCAACCGGACGACCAAGCCACGATGTCGCCCGATCCCACACCTCCGGGCCTCTCCCCTGCCGATCTCGAAGACGCAAACCTTTCCTCTCAGGAAGCCCCCGGTTCTTTAATCGGCCCATACAAAATCATCCAGCGTATCGGCGCAGGGGGCATGGGCATGGTCTACCGCGCCGACCAGCAGCATCCCGTCCGCCGGGAAGTCGCCCTGAAAATCATCAAGCAGGGCATGGACACGGAAACGGTCATCGCCCGCTTTGCTGCCGAGCGCCAGGCCCTCGCCCTGATGGATCACCCCAACATTGCCCGCGTCCTCGACGCCGGCACCACCGTCTCCGGCCGCCCCTATTTCGTGATGGAGTTGGTCAAAGGCATCCCCATCACGCGCTACTGCGACAATCATCGCCTTACCATCCGCGAGCGCCTCGAACTCTTCGTACCCGTTTGCCAGGCCATCCAGCACGCGCACCAAAAAGGCATCATTCACCGCGATATCAAACCCTCCAACGTTCTCGTCGCTCTGTACGACGGCAAGCCCGTCCCTAAAGTCATTGACTTCGGCATTGCCAAAGCCACCGGCCAGCGCCTCGCAGAACAAACCATGTTCACGCAAATCGGCGCCGTCATGGGCACTCTCGAGTACATGTCCCCCGAGCAGGCCGAGTCCACCGGCCTCGACATTGACACTCGCAGCGACATCTATTCCCTCGGCGCCCTTCTCTACGAGCTCCTTACCGGCACGACCCCCATCGGCTCCCTCGAACTCCGCAAGTCCGCCTACACAGAAATGCTCCGCAAGATCCGCGAGGACGAACCGCCCCCGCCCAGCACCCGCTTGAGCCAATCCACGGAAACCATTCAAATCACGTCGCAGCAGCGCAAAACCGATCCCGGCCGCCTCCCGAAACTCCTTCACGGCGAACTCGACTGGATCGTCATGAAGTCCATCGAGAAGGACCGCACACGCCGCTACGAAACCGCAAATAGCTTTGGCCGCGATATCGAGCGTTACCTGAATGGCGATGCAGTAGAAGCCGCGCGGCCTTCCGCCGCTTACCGCTTCAAAAAATTCGCCGCCAAGAATCGCACTCTTCTCACAACCGCCGCGGCTCTTGCCGCCGTGCTCGTCGCCGGAGCAGCCATCAGTACATGGCAAGCGATCCGTGCCAGCCGCGCCGAGCGCGCCGCCAAACTCGAACGCGATCGCGCCGACACCGAAGCCGCCACCGCCAAAGCCGTCAACGATTTCCTCCAAAATGGCCTGCTCTCGCAAGCCAGTTCCAGGCTGCAAACCTCGAGCGACGCCCCGCCCGATCCCGATGTAAAAGTCCGCACTCTCCTCGACCGCGCTGCCGCCACCATCGGCGAAAAATTCAAAGACCGTCCACTCGTCGAAGCCGGCATTCGCAGCACCATCGGCATCACCTATCGCGATCTCGAGCTGATCCCCCAAGCCGAAGAACAACTTCAAAAAGCCTACGATTTAAACTCCCGCTACGCAGGCCCCGAGGATCCCGAAACACTACTCGCCCTGGGGAACATCGCGACCATCAAGACCGATGAAGGAAAATATGCCGAAGCCGCGCAATTGCGCGAAAAACTCGTGGACACAATGACCCGCGTCCTCGGCCCCAAGGACAGCCGCACCCTCGCTGCCCAGCAGGAACTTGGCGTCTCCTATATGGAAATAGGGAAGTATGACAAGGCCGAACCTCTCCTGAAGCAAGCCCTCGAAGAACAACAGCGTGCTCTCGGCGCGGACGACATTCACACCATCAACACCAGCGACAGCCTCGCCACCCTTTATATCTTCGAGCGCAAATACAAGGACGCCGAGCCTCTCCTCAACAATACCCTCGCCATCTCCGAAAGAGTTTTCGGTCCTGAGCATCCCAATACTTTGCGCGATATGTTTGGCCTCGCGCGCGTCTACATCGGCGAAGAAAAATACGCCCAGGCCGAACCGTTATTGCGCAAGGTTCTCGAAGGAAATACCCACCTATTGGGAGCGGAACACCCGGATACCATTTCCACCAGGCAGTCTTTGGCCACGCTTTACGGCAAACAAGGAAAATTCAAAGAAGCCCTCGCCGAACAACAAACTGTCTACGCCGCCGATCTAAAAGTGAAAGGTATCGACCATCCCTACACGATCGTCGCTGAAAGCAACCTCGCCCGCGCCTATGGTGTCGCCGGCCAGCTCCCCAAGGCCGAAAGTCTTCTAAAAGACACCCTTGCCCGCGACGCCCGCGTCCTCGGCCAAACCCATCCCAGCACGCTCAGCGACATGTCCAATCTCGCCTACTTTTATGAAAGCCATAATCGTTTTGCCCAAGCCGTTCCCATTCAGATTCAGCTCGCCGAAATCGCCACCAAAGCCCGCGGTGCGGACAGCCGCGAAGCCACGGTTGCAGGCACCACTCTCGGCCGCGACTACATCATGCTCCATCAATACGCCAAAGCCGAACCGGTCCTTCGCGGCGTTCTCGCCGTACAAATCAAATCCAGTCCCGATGACTGGCGTCGCTACAACCTCGAAAGCCTTCTCGGCGCCGCCCTCCTCGGCCAAAAAAAATTCCCCGAAGCCGAAACTCTCATCCTCTCTGGCTATCAGGGGCTCAAACAAAAAGAGTCCACTATGTCCACTCCCGCTAAAATCTTCATAAAGGATGCTGCCGACCGCATCCCTCAGCTTTATGCTGCTTGGAACAAACCTGATAAAGCCGCCGAATGGCGAGAAAAACTAAGCCACGGCCCGGGGCAGCCTCTCTCCGCTCCGCCAGCGCAAAGACCCTGATAGCCTCACAAGTCACTCCACAGTGCTTTTCCTCCCCTCTGTCCCTCTTCCTCCCCCTTCTAACCCGCCGGGGAAAGTGCCTTTCCAGTACAGTTCGTCACCACTTATGCAACAGATGTTACGTGCGGCTTCTGCGTCAAAAATTAGATTTATGCTATTAAAATCCCGCCTCTTGACAGCTGCCCTCAATGCGAATAGCCTCTCTCCCAACGAATCAGCAACAAATGTTGCAAAAGCCGCTTTTGGTGCGATGGCCGGCTTCGTAGAAACAGGCGAGTGGAGGAAACACGCAATGGCCGCGACACAAAGCAGTTTTCAAGTTTCACGAAATTCCGGCATCCGTTTCGCACAATCTAGTTGGGCTTTTCTCTGCGCAACACTTGTAGCACTATTTTTAATCCTTCTGCCCGGCCATGCCTCAGCGCAGTCCGCTGGCACCGGCGCTCTCGCAGGCATCGTTACTGACGCGTCCGGCTCCACCGTCGCAGGCGCGCAGGTAAAGGTCATCAGCGCCAGCTCCGGCGACACCCGCACTGTCACCACCGGCACCGCCGGCAACTACGCAGTCGGTCTTTTGCTCCCAGGCGAGTATCGCGTCGAAATCTCCAAGGGTGGTTTCCGCTCCGTCGCCATCCCACACATTCAAATCATCGTCACCGAAACCAACTCGCTGAATGTTAGCCTCGAGGTCGGCCAGGTTGCGGAAACAATTGTTGTCGAGGCGCAAGTCGCGCAACTGCAAACTGAATCGAGCACCCTGGGCCGTGTGACGAGCGGCGAGCAGGTTCAAGACTTGCCTCTCGCCATGCGCAATTTCACCCAGATCATCGCTCTCAATCCCGGCGTTTCTTCCGAAATCGCCAACGCCGGCGAACTCGGCCGCGGCGGCGGCGGCAACAATCAGGACCCCACCGTTTCCGCAGGGAACTGGGCCGCGGATAACAATTTCCAGATGAACGGCGTCGGCGTCAACGACATCCAGCAAAGCGGCTACTTCAGCGCCGGTGTCGCCATCCCCAATCCCGACACCATCGAGGAATTCAAAGTCCAGACCGGCCAGTACGATGCCTCTTACGGCCGCAATGCCGGCGCCAACGTGGATGTCATCACTAAAGGTGGCACCAACGAATACCACGGCGCCGCTTGGGAATACCTCCGCAACGACGACTTGAACGCCAACACCTTCTTTCTCAACTCAGTGGGTGCTCCTCGCGCTGTCCTCAAGCAGAATCAATTCGGCGGCGATTTTGGCGGCCCCATTAAACGCGACGTCCTCCAATTCTTCACCTCCTATCAGGGCACTCGTCAGCGCAACGGTCTCGACGTGAACTGTTCTTCCAGTTTTACCGAAGCTCCCCTCACTAATGACCGCTCCGCCGCCGCTCTTGGCGCTCTTTTCGCCGGTCGAACCGGTTTGCTCGGTGGCACGGCCGTCGCCGCCGACGGCTCCAACATCAACCCTGTTGCTCTTGCCCTACTCAACACCAAACTCCCCAACGGAAACTATCTGATTCCTACCCCCCAATCCATTAATCCCAATGCTCAGGGAGGCTTTGATACCGAAGGTTCCCTGGTTTTCAGCCAGCCCTGCCCCTTCACCGAAGATCAGTTCATGACCAATGCCGATTGGGAAATGTCTTCCAAAAGCAAACTCATGGCCCGCTTCTTCTTTGCTAACAGCGCCATCCAGTACACCTTGCCCGAAACGAACTTGACCGGCGGCGGCTCGCCTCCAGGCGCTCCCGTCAACCTCACTCAGGATTTCCGCAATTTCTCGCTTACCCACACGTACATCATCACGCCTAACCTCCTGAATGAGGCCGAAGTTGCCTATCACCGCATCTTCGCCACCTTTGCTCAGGCCATTCCGGGCTTCACCTGGTCTGGAGTCGGCGCTACGGTTATCCCTGCGGACAACACTATCCCTGCCATCGCCATTGATGCGGCTGGCGCTTCAGGCTTGTCTCTTGGTGGCAATGGTCAAAACGTCTTAATCGCCGAAAATACCTATACCTTCCAGGATTCTCTTTCCTGGACCAAAGGCAAGCACACCTTCCGCTTTGGCGGTAGCCTCTCCCGCGAACAAAACAATCAGATTGGTTTCCACTATCTTTCCGGCGAGCTCTTCCTCAGTTGGCCCGATTTCCTCCTCGGTCTACCCGGCGGAACTGGCCCGGGCACCAGTGGAACTGCCGTCGGTAACCTCTATGGCTCTCTCGACCTTCTCGGCCTCTTCGATCGTGCTTATCGCGATTGGGAAGTCGGCACCTATGCTCAGGATGATTTCAAAGTCACCAAACATCTCACCGTCAACATCGGCCTGCGCTATGATCGCATCGGCGACTTCGGCGACGCTTTGGGCCGCAACGCCGGCTTTGATCCTTCCAAAGCCGACACGAATCCTCCGGCCTCAGGCACTCTCGCTGGAACTACCGTCCCCAGCAATTACAGCGGCACTGTTCCCGCCGGCGTCACAAAGCTTGGCAATGATTTCGGATTAAACGGCGTTGGCCAGAACACCTGGAATCCCCGTCTCGGCTTCGCCTATCAGCTACCCTGGACTCACGACAAAGTTGTCCTTCGCGGCGGCTATGGCGTTTACCATTCGCGCTCCACCGGCCAGCCTTTCCTCCAACTGATTTCGGCGCCACCGTACGGTGAGTTCCGCGAGTTTATTCCTAACGCCACGTTCTCCGAGCAGCAGCCTTTGCCTCTCTCGTCTCCGACGTTCCCAACTTTCATCCCTTACTCGCCGAGCACGGCAAATTCCATCACTTTCTTCGAGCCAAACTATCGCCCGCCGTTGGTTCAGGAATACAGCCTTGGCACCCAAACGCAGTTAACCCCCAGCCTCGTCCTGGAGATCGGCTATTCCGGCGCTCGTGGCCTTCATATTTTGGATGAGCGCTCCACCAATCAGGCGAACCTGGCCAGTCCATCGGACCCCATCAATGGCCAGACCACCAACACGTTTGCCAACATTCAACAGCGTGTTCCTTTTATCGGTTTCTCCAGTTCCCTGATGGAACAGATTGGTTCTGACGCCGCGTCCTGGTACAACGCTCTTCTCGTCAGCCTCAACAAGCGTTTCGGCCACGGCTTGCAGGCTCAAGTCTCCTACACCTGGTCTAAGGACCTTTCCACCGCCTATGCTGCCACCACCGGCCCGAACGGTGCCACGGCCGAGGGCAACCAGAATAATCTTGCCCAGGGCTACGGTCCTGACAACTTCGTCCGTCCACAACGCCTGGTCATCAACTACACCTATCAATTGCCCAAGGTTCGCACCGATCGCTCTTTCGTCGAACAGACTTTGAACGGTTGGTCCATCCAGGGTGTCACCGTCTTCCAAACCGGCCACTACCTCACCATACTCGACACCAACGCCTACAACGTCTATGGCATTCCAACGGATCGCGCATCGCTTTCCGGTGCCTGTACGCCGGGGCAATATGTCACCAAAGGCTCTATTACTTCCAAGCTAGGCGACTACATCAACGCGTCCTGCTTCCAGTCTCCTGCCGTAATCGGCGGCGAAGAACCTGCTGGAACCTGCGCAACCCCGCTTGCCGATGGCAATTGTCCCGCCATCGCCACCGGCTTCGGCAATTCCGGCGTCGGTATTGTTCGCGGACCCAGTGAACTCAACTTTGATTTCTCTCTCTTCAAACGCTTCCCCATCCGCAAAATCAAGGAGGGAGCGAATCTGGAATTCCGTACCGAGTTCTTTAACATCTTCAACCATCCGTTATTCCAGGATCCCGACGTCAATTTCACCGATCCCAATTTTGGCCGGATCACCAGCACTTATGGCAACCCACGCATCATCCAATTCGCGCTGAAATTGTCTTTCTAAATTTCAGCGCATAACCGGACGGCGAAGCCGCACAACACGGTTCGCCTGAATAGTTTGCCCTTTAAAAAAGCTTTCGGATCTTCAGAGCGTCCTGATTTGCTTGCCCATGTAGCGCCGGGTTTATCCCGGCGCTACCCAAGTCAGAATCTATTGCGTAGTGTCCCAGTTCGCTTGCTCCAGCTCGCCAAACCTCCCACAGCTTTTCCACAGATGCGTCTCACCATTCCTCGTTTTGCACGCCCGTTGCCAAACGTTTTCCCCCGTACCCCTTTCTTTTCTTCCCCTTACTTTCCCCATCCCTCTCCTTTCCCTCCGTCTCATTCGAATCGGTACTCTTCAGATAATGATTGACAATTTATCAAATTCATACTGTCGTTTCTCGTGACACTCGAGAACCCAACACTCGCCCCCGCCTCCGCGCTCTCCCTCCTTTTTTCTTCCCGCCCAAAATCTCTCGCGGCATCACGCCTTCTGCTCCTCCCACCGCGCAAAATCACTGTGCACCTATCCCCTTTCTTTTCAACTTCTTACAACCAACATTCCCGCAACCCTTTTCCTTTCATGTCTTTACAAATGTCCCCGGGGGGTACGCACACCAAACTTCTTCCGAGGTCTAAAATGAACGTTCAAAACGGAGTCATCAATGAGCCAGGCACATTGCCAGAAACCTGCAACTCTGCAATCTCTGCCGAGTCTTCCCGCTGCCGGCATCGTTTCGCCAATCGCTCCCGCTGCCGTCTACATACCACCCACGCCAAACCCAGTTTCTGCCCTCGCCACGCCAAGGAAAATCTCCAACCCGACGACCTCACCCCCGAGCTCACCGGCAACCCTAGAGATCTTGACACCTTCGACGGCCTCCACACCTTTCTCGAACATCTCATCAGCCTCCTCTCACAAAACCGCATCTCCACGCGCCGTGCCGCTGTCCTTGGCTACCTCACCAGCCAGCTCATCCGCACCCTCTCCGCGGCTCACAAACAAAACGCCAGCATCCCTCCGCAAATCATCTTCGACGCCCCCCGCCCCATTCGCGACTGACCCCGTGACGGCCAATCCCATGTTTCTTCGCTCTCTCTTACCCTCCCATTTCCGCGCAGCCGGAAAACTGATACCTTGCCTCCTGCACTTCGTGCAAGCGCGACCAACAACGCGAACAATAGGAGCGAGGCGATGAACCATGTAGCCGCAGTGATCGGTGTCGGATTCGTTGGCAGAGCCCATGTGGACGCTCTGCGCAGGCTAGGCATCCCCATCAAGGGCATTCTTGGAAGCTCCAAAGAGCGTGGCGAAGAATCGCGTGCCGCCCTCGGCCTCGAGCATTCTTACGCCACGCTCGACGAACTTGCTGCCGACCCCACCGTAACTGCCGTCCACATTTGCACGCCCAACAACGTCCACTTCGAGCAGTCCAGCAAACTGCTCCGCGCCGGCAAGCACGTCCTCTGCGAGAAACCGTTGGCCATGGATTCCCGCGAATCGCAGATGCTTGTGCAAATCGCAGCCGAATCAAAGCGTGTTGGCGGCGTCGCTTACAATCTGCGCTACTATCCGCTCTGCCAGGAGGCTCGTTCCCTCATCTCCAAGGGCGCCATCGGGGTCCCCCACACCGCCCACGGAAGTTTCCTCCAGGACTGGCTCCTTCATCCCACGGACTGGAACTGGCGCCTCGAACAGAAGCTCGGCGGCGATCTCCGCGCCGTCTCCGACATCGGCACGCACTCGATGGATCTCCTGATGTGGCTTACGCAGAAAAAAATCACGGAAGTTTGCGCCGATCTCGCCACGATGATTCCAGTCCGTCGCAAACCCCGGGGTCGGGTCGAAACGTTCAAAAAAGCGGACGCCTCCGGCTACGATGAAATGCCGATGACCACCGATGATTACGCGAGCATCCTCCTGCACTTCCAGGACGGCATGCGCGGCGTCGTCACCGTCTCGCAGGTCAGCGCCGGTCATAAAGCAAAACTCGGCTTCGGCATCGACGGTTCCGAAGGCTCTCTTTGGTGGAACGCGGAAAATCCCAACGAACTCTGGATCGGCCGCCGCGATTCAGCCAACGGTTCCATGATCAAGGATCCAGCCCTAATGACGGCTGAAGCCAGACCCTACGCCGTCTATCCCGGCGGCCACACCGAAGGCTATCCCGACACATTCATGCAGCTCTTCCGCGATTTCTACGAATACGTCGATAAGGGCGACCTCAGCGCGCCGCGAAAATTCCCGACCTTTGAAACCGGCCACGACGAAATGCTCCTCTGCGACGCAGTTCTGAAAAGCTCGCAAGAAAAATCCTGGCAGCCGGTGGAATGGGACTAATTAAGGAATGCGGCAGCCGTTCTGCCGCTTTTCTTCGCACGCAACTAATATTCGGCGGCTCATGTAAGAAGCCGCCCCAAAAAATCGCAGTGATTTCGCAGGGACCGGACTTGCCCGGCCCTCGCGCAACAGCAGCGACCCTCGCTTGTCACGCGCTACTTCGGCGGCGAGTAGTGGTAAGTCAAGCTAGCCGGCAGACGGTCCGACCGCGACCGCGTGTTGTACTCAAGCTCGTAGCCAAGATGTTGCGCATCGTCCGGATACTCTTTCCCAGGCGGATACGGATAGGAAATCATCGAATGCCGTGGCAGCGGCTCCACGGTAAAGGCATGCGCCGCGTAGAAATCGAGATCCTTTTCAAATCCATTCGCATAGAAGAAGTAGTCGCGTACCCATCCGCCAGGTAGAGCCGGCAAATTATGCGGATCGAAATCCAGCTTCATGCCTTCGCCGGACCCAAAGATGACGAAGCGATCGTCGACAGCCGTAAGCAAATCGAGCACATCGCCATACCGCGTGAAGTTTCCAGCGGCATAAGCGTAAGGCCCGGTCATGCTGCGATGAGTGAACGAATACGTCGTGTCGCTGGCAGGCGTCAAACGAATTTCGCGCGGATAACCGAGAAATTCGAGTGAAGCTTTCGCCAGCGGGATTTCGGACGCGCGAATTTCTTTAGCATCGGGAGTCTGGTCCATGCGAATCGCGTCCCAATAAATTTTCAGATTGGTGACGATGCGAATCCGCCGCGTGCCCGCAGGCAATTTGCCGGTAAGGTCTGTGACCATGGTCCGTTCGAGTCCTGCAGGAAAACCCATGTCTTCGACGACGCGAGTCCATTTGCCGTCGGTGCCAAGCGCTTCAAGATACGGCGCAATGACTTTCACGCCCGCCTGATCCGCGGCGTACATCGAAGTGGCCATGAAATAGTCGGTGTAGCCATCCATGATCAAGCGCAGCGGTTTTTGCGCATCCCACGCGCCGAGGTCGAGTTCGAGCCAATGGAGTTTCGCAAAACCGGCGAACGGCAGGCTCTCAAAATCGGTGACGTATTTTCTGTCGCGCTTCGAAACGAGAGAAAGGACATCGTTGCCGCGATCATCCCAAGCGCCGAGAGGCGGATGGGCATTCTGGCTGGCGATGACTTTGAATTCGGGGAACGGCGGATTCGAGACGAACCGCTCATTCGGAAAAACTTCGTACGACGCCGGATGGTCAATCGCAAGCAAACGGAGCTGATCAATATAAACCGTTTCCTCCATCGGCTCCATGAAACGGAAACTGAGCATGCCGTGAAGGGGGCGAACGCTATTGGCCGCAACCTTTAGATATTCGTCGGGATCGGGAACGTCGCGTTCGGCCACCCCATGCTCACCGGGCCCGACCCAGTGGCCGACGACGCCGGGTCCAATCATGTCGGCGATGAATTCATACTCCTTGCCGTTCCAGGAAAACAGAACAGGGCACGAACTGCCGCGGCGATCGAGTTCCCCGATGGATTGCATTTTCCTGGCGGCGAGATTGATTTCGTCCTGCGGAACGCCGGTGGGCCACAGGAGGCGCACGACGTCGGCATTTTTTTCATCGGCAAGCCCGACCAGAATTGCCGGCGCATTTTGTCCGAGATAGCCAGAAGCGCCTTGCACTTCCCATTTCTGATAAAGCGCGCCGGCATACACTTCCACTTTTGTGCCGATGCCGCTTTTATTGTCGGCGAGCGCTTTCAGGTCAAGGTTCATCCAGTTGTGCTGATTGCCGCCTTCGTTTTTGAGCAGGATGGGCGGTCCGCCAAGCTGAGTGACGACGAGATCGGCGCTGCCGTTTCCGGCGATGTCGGCGACTGCGATGGCGCGCGGATCCGAAAGTTTGACGGAATCGAGATGAACTTCTTTTGTGACGTCGGCCCAGCCTTTCGTGCCCAGATTGCGAAGGAGACGAATCTGGCCGCCGCCACTGCTCGTTTCGCCCACGGCAACTAAATCGAGCCAGCCGTCGTTGTCGTAATCGACGGCGGAGATGCCCCAGCCGCGCAGCCAGCCGAGATCGGGAAGAGGAACGCGTTCGAGATGTTTGCCGTCGATATTTTTCCAGAGGCTGATGCCGGGAGTGCCCGCGTGAGTAAACGCGAGATCCATACAGCCGTCTTTGTTGAAGTCGAAAGCAATGACGCCAACGGCGGGAGGAAGGTTTTCTTTTTTGAAGTCAATCGCGCCAAGCGGACTGAATTTTCCTTCGCGAGGATTCAGATAGATGGATGCGCCGTCGCTGCCACCGGCAAAAACAAAGTCAATGGCGCGGTCATTGTTGAAATCGGTCGTCACTACACCGCCGCCCGTGGCATCGATGCCAAGCGCGGTTTCGGCGCTGACGTCGGTGAAAGTGCTGTTGCCGTTGTTGCGCCAGAGGACGTTGTGAGCTTTCTCAGAAGGCGTATCAGCGGCGGTGAGTTGCGTGGTGATGTAGAGATCGAGGTCGCCGTCGTGGTCGTAGTCCACGAAGGTGACCCCGACGCAGCCTTTGTCCCGGCGGATGCCGACTTTTTCGGTGACTTCCTCGAATTTTCCTGCGCCATTGTTGCGGAAAAGGCGCACGCCATCCGCGAGACACACGGCGAGATCGGTGTGGCCGTCGTTGTCAAAGTCGCCCGCGGCGCAGCCGAAACCGCCGCCGGAAATGGCGAGGCCGGATTCTTGGCTGACGTCGGCGAATTTTCCGTTGCCGAGGTTGCGCAACAAATGACTCGTGCCGGAGGGCCCTGCGTTGACGAAGAACACATCGGGCTTGCCATCCCCGTCGTAGTCGAGGAAGCAAACGCCCATGCTCGGACCGGGCATGGCCGCGGGGGACAAGCTGAAGCCCGTTCCTGCACTGGCTTCCACGTAGCGGACGGGAATCGCGGGGGGAGCATTTTGCGCGGAGCTGCGAGGAAGTTCGGCGAGAGAGAAGCGTCCCTGATCGCCGTAGCTTGCGCCGAACGGCGTGCCGAGATGGCCGGTGGTGATTTTTTGGAATTTGGCTAGATGCTCGCGTGCGGCGTCGGCTTTTCCGCTTCGTTGGAGAGCGCGGGCCAGGCCAAATTCCGCGGAAGCATGATATGGAAAAAGGGCCAGCGCTTTTTCGAAAGCGGCGATGGCCTCATCGTAGCGCTGAAGCTGGGAATCGAGATAGCCGACGAAATACCAGGGGTCGGCTTCGTTCGCGATCTTTGTAACGTGCGTGAAAGCCTCGACGCCCTTCTCCGAATCTCCCAAATCCTTGTAGGCGAGGCCGAGGTTGTACCAGGCGTAAGGGTCCTGCGGAAGTTTCTCGGCTGCCGCGGAGAGTGCCGTGCGTGCGGGTTCGAGCTTTTGCTGGGCGAGAAGGGAAATGCCGAGATTGAGGCGCGCGACCTCGAAGGTTGGATCAAGAGAAAGCGATTTTTCAAAATATTTTTCCGCGTCGGCGGGCCGCTGCTGATTCATGTAAGCGACGCCGAGTGTATTTTGCCGGTAGGCTTCGGCAGTGTCGTGAGAAGGCGGCGCTTTTGCCGCCACAGAAGAAGGAGCTTGCGCCGCGCGCGAATGAAGGAGTGCGGCAGCGGAAAAGAGCGAGAGGCAAACCACGAGCACGACTGCAATGGGCCGATGGGGAGCTTGCATGGAGGTCTATGTCCTGTCCGCGCGACCGCGGCGAAGGACTTCATGCGCGCCGCAGGCCACTAAGATTCTGTGTGTAGCGCGGGGCAGCGTCAACCGTTTTTCTGCTGGTAAGGGGAAAGATTAAGTCTGATTGTGTCTGAATAAGGTTGGGTGTAATTTTGAAGGCAATTTGAGGATGTGCATGAGAGTGCCACGAATTCTGCTATTCCTGGCGTACCTGATTGTCCCTTGCCGAGCCGTCGCGCAGGATCGGTCGACTCCCCTGTGGCAGTGGAGCGACTCGGATTGGGTGCATTACCACGCGAGCCAGGACCGGAACTTCGCGTTTACGACAGGGATGCATGAGGACCAGGTGCGCAGATTGCGGCTGGCAGCCGGCGTTGCGGACGAGCAGGCGATGGCCATAATCCAAACGATAAACGCAAGAACGCTTCCTCATCGGCACATCCTGGTTGTCTCGTCATCGGGAAACAGAAGCTGCCTCACCGCCGGGGTCTATGAAGAGCGGGGCGGGAACTTTGAAAAAGTCTGGTGGGTGAGTGAAACGCGGAATGGCGCGGGGATTTGCCAGGAACCATGGTGCGAGAGCCCACAAATCTCCGCGACAAAGAGCGGCGAAGTGAAGATCAGGATGCCTTCGCGCGGAGATGATGCAGGTGCGGCGACCTGCGACCATACAGAAAATATTGTTTATCGCCCTTCTGGGAAAACGTATGCATTGGCCGAAGAGAGCCGTGTGCAGGCGCAATGCGGCGAAGATACATTTTCGGTGGCCCGTGGTATTGCAGTCTATAAACCAATGGACGGCGAGCGCGTGGCGAACGTGGAGAGATTTCCGCCGTTTCACGACGAGGCGCTCATCGCGTTTGAAAAGACTAAAGATGAGGTAGTCGTGAGCCTCATCGCATTTTCGAAGAAATCGTGGTTGCAGCTTAGCCAGGAAAGCGCGAGCCAAGCGAAGACGCTATCGCAATGCGTTGAGCTGGCGGAGAGCTTGGTTCGCCGAAGAACGGCGCTTCCAGTGTCCAACGGAATAGCGCAGCAGCTTCTCGACAGGCTTTCAAAAATTGATTTTTCAACACAAGAATGCAATCGAAGTGCAGACGGCAGGTGTATGTACGTTATGGATGGAGTCCAATACAGCATCAGCACGGATAGCGGGAAAACCGCGGTCATCCGGGATAGTAGAACTCTCGACCTTACCAGCGAGAATCCTGCCCTTTGGGAATGGACGAAGGAGCTACTTGGAGAGAGCGGGCTGGAAATGCCGGCATCGGCGGTTCCGCGGACAAATGGGGCAAACCCATTGAGGTATATGAATCTTGGTGGTGCGGGAGGGCGACATGGCGAGTGAGCTTACACTGACCGTTAACGGCGCAAAGCAGGTTGTGTCTTCCGCGCCGGAAACTCCGTTGCTTTTTGTGCTGCGCAATGAGTTGAAATTGACGGGGCCACGGCTTGGCTGCGGAATGGCGCAGTGCGGAGCCTGCTCGGTGCTTCTGGATGGAGAAGAAGTGCGTTCGTGCGTCACACCGGCTTCCTACGCGGTAGGGAAGAAGGTGACGACGATCGAGGGGCTTCCGGCGATTTGGGCTGCCGAGAAAAAGTTGAGCGACGCGGACGCGGCCAGGACGCTGCATCCGGTGCAGCAGGCGTGGATTGATGAACAGGTGCCGCAGTGCGGCTACTGCCAGAGCGGGATGATGATTGCCGCGGTGGAGTTGCTGGCCAAGAACGCGAACCCAACCGTGGCGCAGATCAAAGACGCTTTCACGAACAAAGCGCCTTCCCCGCATCTATGCCGCTGCGGAACTTATGCGGCCATCATTGATGCGGTGCAACGCGCGGCACAGAGCATGAAGGGCTGAAGGGAGCAACGCCATGAGCGCAAGAGCACAAACTTTGGGTGACTCCCTCCTTCCCGGGACAATCACACGGCGCGGGTTCGTAAAAATGGGCGGGGCTCTTTTTGTTTCGCTGAGCGTCCCCGCGGAATTTAACTACGCGAACGGCGAAGGACAGACTTCGCTCGATCCGAGCCTGCTGGCGTCGTGGCTGGAAATCCGCAGCGACAACACGATTGTGGCACGGACGGGGCGAACGGAAACCGGTACGGGGATGAGCGGGTATTATGCGCAGGTCATTGCGGAAGAATTAAGCGTGAGGCCGGAAACGATCTCGCTGATTCTGGGGGATACGGATCGCACACCCGATGGCGGCTATTCGGCAGGATTTCTGTTTGGGATGGAGAACGTGCGGAAGGTTGCCGCGTACACGTACCACGCGCTGCAGGATTTGGCGGCAAAGCAACTGGGGGTTCCGGCTGGGAACCTTAGCGTCACGCACGGGGTGGTGTCGGGAGGCGGAAAATCCGTGAGCTATGGCCAACTGGTGGAAGGCCAGAATCTGGATTTGAAAATCCCGGTGTCGGGCGGATACGCGAAGATTGACCCAGCCTCCCCGGATGGCAACGGGCTGGCAGGGCTTGACGGATTCACCGTGACCGGAGAGCCAAAGACGAAGGCCGTGAGCCAATACAAAGTCATCGGCACTTCGTATCCCGTGCCGGGTATCCCGGACAAAGTAACGGGCAAGACACAATGGAGCTGTGATGTCACGCTGCCCGGGATGCTGCATGCGCGCATGATCCGGCCCGCGACGATGGGCTCGTCGTTAATCTCCGTTGGCACGCTGGACAAAAAGCAATTTCCAACCGCTGGAATTGTCAGCAAGGCCAACCTCGTTGCCGTAGTTTCTCCGAATGAATGGGAAGCGATCAACGCAGCTCGCTCGCTTGCCTCCACCACGAAATGGACTGATTGGGCAGGGCTGCCCGGGAGTGACAACGTAACAAAGACAATTCGCGCTTACCCTTGGGGAGCCCCAACCGAAAGCCGGGGAGCGAAAGGGCCGGAGGTTCGTGCGGCGCTGGCAAGCGCGGCAAAAACGATTTCCGCGACCTATGAAGTGCCCTACGTGCGGCACGCGCCCATCGGGCCGTTCCTGGCGGTTGCCGATGTGCGAAGCGATGGAAGCGTCACCGTGTGGACGCACTCGTCGCAGTCGCAGGGCCTGCGAGCGCAAATTGCGAATACGCTCAGTATTTCGCCGGAAAAAGTAGTCGTTCGGTGGCTGGACCATTCGGGCCAGTATGGGCGCACAACGTTTGGCGGCGACGGCGCCGAAGCCGATGCGGTAATCCTCTCGAAACTAACGGGCAAACCGGTGCGTGTGCAGTGGACGTTGCAAGAGGATCTGGCGTGGTCGAGCGTTTCGCCCGCTTATGTGATTGACGTGAAGGCAGGTGTTGATACGAGTGGCCGCCTTAGCGCCATACAGAGCGCCTCGTACACGCCGCATCAAAGCGACGCGCGGCTTCTCGGTGCCGTTCTGGCCGGAATGCCCTGCGTTACGCCGAAGGCGGGCAGTTGGGTGGCCACGGAATGGCCGTACGACAAAATTCAAAACCGGCTCGAAGAAGCTTACGGAATGCCCAGCATCGGCTCCGACGCAACATCCAGCGGTCTGCGCGGCAACATTATGCGAACTCCCGGCCAGCGGCAACAGAATTTCGCGCTCGAAGGCCTGATGAACGAGGCGGCCGCCTCGGCACGCGTCGATCCAGTTCAGTTCCGGCTCGACCACACGACCGACCAGAGGTTACTCGACATCCTCAACAAGACGGCCAAGGCAGCGGGTTGGGAAGCGCGGCCTTCGCCGCACCGGAGCGCGCGCAAGACGGGGAATGCGGCGGTAACCGGCCGTGGCGTGTGCATCATGGTGCGTTCAAACGCTTACTGGGTGGGCATCGCGGAAGTTTCCGTTGTTCCGGCGACGGGAGCGATTCAGGTGACGAGGTTTACGATCGGCGCGGATTGTGGCAAGGTCATCAACCCTCGGCAGCTGGACCGCTGCATGAAGAGTGGCGTAGCCATGGGTCTGAGCGAAGCGCTGAAGGAAGAAGTTACGTTTGATGAGGAAAAAGTAACCAGCACGAATTGGAGCCGCTACAAAATCCTGACCATGGCGGAGCTGCCCGAAATCAAGGTCGTACAAATTTCGCGCGATGATAAGGGATTTGGTGGAGGCTCTGAAGCGGCCAATGCGGTCGTGCCACCGGCGGTGGTTGCCGCGCTGTTCGACGCCACCGGGGTACACGCCCGCAGGTTGCCGCTGGCGCCACCGTTCGTTGCGGGGCTGCTCAGAGGCTAGTGAAGAGACGCGTGAGTATTTTTGTCCCGGGCACGAGAGGTTGAATTGCCGGAAGCGGCTTTGTGGAGCCGCATTAAAGCAAAACAGAGTTGGTACAACGTTCGTTGGTGGTGGAGGGAGCGACGCTGTATTTTGTGATGGTCATTTTGATTCTGGGATTTTGGTAGGTTATTTCCCTTTTGATTTCGTAGGTGCTGTTGGGGATGTCCTTCCAGGTGGCTTTGTTGTCTCCAGAGTATTGATACACCTGTTTGCAGGTGTAGGAGACTGGCGCGGCGCCGGTGTACTTGGTGGAGGCCGGCGCCCAGGCGCCCTTGATATCGTGCGAGTCGCTCATGTTACCGACGTTGCCCGGCGACACAGCGGCATTTCCCACGCCGAAATGCCCGCCCGCGACTTGATAAGCCGGATCCAGTAGAGGTTTGGCCTCCGCGGAGGGCGCGCCCCAGGTGACTTTCTCCCGCACGAACAGGTAGCCCAACTCTTTCAGATCGCCTGAGTCGCTTTCCCAAACGGCTTTGTGATCGATGCTGACGCTGGCATTGGCGACCATGGATTGGGTTTTGAAATTTTCGAGTTCGGGCTTGATGAGTTGCGGAAGCATGGAAATATTCGCTTTCAAATAGTCCCTGGTGCGCTTGTACTTTTGCCATTTTGCGCCGGAGACTTTTTTCATTTCGGTGGCGAGAGCTTGCGCGGAAAAGCCGGCGGAGCGGACCAATTTAACGACGCCGTCGAGATGGCTGGTTTTTACGCGCCCATAGTTGGGATTATCCAGCGCGAGTACTTTCTCAAATTCGGCGAGGTTGAACATAAGTCCCCTTTCGAAGATGGAATTCTAGCGGGGAAACGGACGGGAACTCAATGCGGGACGTCGAGCGGTTTCTCGAAACAAAACAAGTGGGGCGCTCTGATGTGCGCTGAGATGCGTTTAAATATTCGTTGAGAATGGCGCGGTCTTTTTTCTGGAGGAACTTTGATTTTTGCTCAGGCGAGATCGGCGGCATGTGACGTTGGGTATTTGGGAAGCAAGAGCATTAGCGCGGCGGCGACCCCGAGGGCCACTGCGAGAAGTGTGAGAAGAGCGACGTAGGTGCCTGTGAGGTCGAACGCCCGGCCGAGGATGACCGGGCCGATGGCTCCGGCGGCGGCGTAGAAAGTCCAGGTGATGCCGTAGAGAGTGGAAAAAGCGCGCAGGCCGAAATAGCGAGTGAGTAAGTACGGGGTGATCGCGGCTTCTCCTCCAGCGCCGATGCCGATGAGAGCGGCAGCTATACAACCTGCGGGAAAACTCGTGGCGCGGGCCAGAAGAAAAACGCCGGCGGCGGTGCTGAGATTGACAAGAAGGGCGACGCGAGCGCCGAAGAAACTGTCGAGGAGCCATCCAACACCGACTCTGCCAAAGAGACTGGAGCCGCCCAGGAGGGATGCGCATAGCGCGGCGTCTCCGGCGGAGATACCGCGATCGGTGAGCATCGCGGAGAGATGGGTGATGGCGCCGTTCATGCTGATGGAGCTGATGAAAAGGACGGCGACGACAATCCAGAACGCGTAAGAACGTAGGCCTCGTTGCCAGGTCATTCCGGAATGTTCGACGGGAGCGGATTGCGCTTTGTTGAGGCCGCGGTCGCGGACGTAGCGCCAACTAAGCGGGAGGCCGAGAAGGAGTGCGATGGCGCCGAGAGACGCGTAGGCTGCCCGCCAGCCGTGGCGGCTGACGACCGCTTGCGCTACGACCGGGAGGATCATTGCACCCAATCCTGCGCCGCACATGACGAAAGCGAGAGCCGTGCCGAGGCGTTTTTCGAACCAAGTGGAAATGGAGCGCGAATAGGCGAGATGAGCGGCGCCGTTGCCGACTAATCCGATGAGGATGCAGGTTCCATAGAACCGCCAGATTCCAGAGCGCAGAAGGGCCAGCGAAGCGATGGAGCAAGCGAAGACTGTCATAGAAGGAAGAATGATACGGCGCGGGCCGAAGCGATCGATCCAGCGACCTAGAAGCGGGGAGATGAGGCCGAGGGTGATGGCGGCCAGGCCGAAACCGAGGGAGACGGCTTCGCGACTCCAGCCGAATTCGGCGCCGAGTGGTTTTACAAAGACCGCGAAAGTGTAAACGAAGAGAGAACCGAAACCGGCCATGACGCCTAGGCAGGCGGCGAGGACGACGCGCCAGCCGTAATAAGTGGGACTGAATTCTGTGGCGGGCGGCGGCGGAACGGATGCGAGGCTGGCGTTTTGAATTTCGTCCCTCCCTTGGACTGGCGTGGATACAGACGATGGCCGCGGCCAAGAATCAGATTTGCGGCGCGGCATTGGCAGGCAAGTGGACAGCAATTCTGCTGGAAACGCCATACTATTTTCGGATTAGCGCCCCGCCTCAGCGCGTTTCGCAGCGATCCGAGTATTCTTGCGTTTTCCCCATTGCGAACGACAATCACCAGCCGAGGACGTAGGCGAAGATGAGTGGTGCGACGATGGTGGCGTCGGATTCTATGACGAAGCGAGGGGTGTCGGCGGCGAGTTTGCCCCAGGTGATTTTTTCGTTGGGGACGGCGCCGGAATAGGAGCCGTAGCTGGTCGTGGAATCGCTGATCTGGCAGAAGTAGCCCCAAAGAGCGATGTTCTCGCGCCGGAGGTCCTGATGAAGCATGGGCACGACGCAAATGGGAAAGTCGCCAGCGATGCCGCCTGCGATTTGAAAGAAACCGATGGAGGATTTTGCGGCGGCCTCGGGGTACCAGCGAGCGAGTTCGATCATGTACTCGACACCGCCGCGCATGGTGGTGACGTTCTTGACATCGCCTCGGATGACCTGGGCCGCGTACATGTTGCCGAGCGTGGAATCTTCCCAGCCTGGAACAAAAATAGGCAGGTTCTTTTCGGAGGCGGCGGTAAGCCAGCTGTCTTTCGGGTCAATTTCGTGGAAGGGCTTGAGTTTGCCGGCGCGCAGGATTTTGTAGAGAAATTCGTGGGGAAAGAAACGCTGGCCGGCGCGATCGGCAGCTTGCCACTCTTCAATGACGACGCGCTCGATTCGGCGCATGGCTTCTTCTTCGGGAATGCAGGTGTCGGTGACACGGTTCAGGTGGCGATTGAGGAGATCGACTTCATCCTGCGGGGTGAGCTGGCGATAGTTGGGAACGCGTTCATAGTGATTGTGCGCGACGAGATTGTAGAGATCTTCTTCGAGGTTGGCGCCGGTACAGCAGATAGCATGGACTTTGTCCTGGCGGATCATTTCGGCGAGCGAGAGCCCAAGTTCGGCGGTGCTCATGGCGCCGCCGAGGGTGAGGAACATTTTGCCGCCGTTGGCGAGGTGTTTGACGTAAGCCTCGGCGGCATCCACGACGACAGCGGAATTGAAATGGCGATAGTGGTGCTTGATGAATGACTTGATTGGACTCTTGGAAACCGAAACAATCATGTGCCGCTCCTTCTTGTATGCGAAAACACCCGTACAGCGAGGTCTAAAGCAGAGAGGAGTTTTGGCTAGAAGTAGCTGGCGGTGTAGCTCAGCAAGCGGAAGAGAGTGTGCGAGGAACGATAAATTTGCGTCGCGTCGAGGAGAATTGCAAGTGTCACACTAAAAAAATAACACAAATAGAGACGAGCGCCCAAGAATTTTCGAAGAGTTCTGCAATTTGTTTTGCGCTGCGAATGCTGCTCAGTTTTTCCTTAGCGGAAAGAGATCAAAATAATTGCCGGATTAGAATCGGCGCGAACACAAAGCCAACGCGAAAATACTTTCGGCCTTTAACGGGAAACGATAAATTGCGCTAGATGCCGTAGTTTGCGCCGCGGAGGCCGTCTTTGTAGGCTTCGCGGGCTTCCCTGGCTTTGGCGTGAGCGTCTTCTTCGGCGAAGTGGGCGGTGTCCCAGTGCTCCATCGCCACCATGGAATGGTCGGGAGTGGCGAGGGCTTCCTCGGCGCGAATGGCTGCGACCCATGCGTCGGTGGCGTTTTTGTAAGCGAGGCGCAACTGGTCGAGATCTTGTTTTTCCATAGTGCCTGGAGGTTAATGCGGCAAGGAAGCAGGGTCAATTAGATCGGGTGAATTTAACGGAAAATTCACATGGGTGGCGGAGCAAGAAAATAGGTGGGCGGGCGCGTTTAGCTACTTTGCTGAGGGCAGAGTGTCGTTGTAGGAGTGGCGAGACCAGCCTGCGTAGTGGGGATTTGTACCGTGGGCTTCGTCGAGGGACTTGAGCATTTGCGGAAGTGCGTCGAGGTAGTCGGGGGTGCGGAGGCCGATGACCATTTTTGCGAGGTTGGGATCGTGGAGGCCCTCGTAGGCCATGTCGAGGAATTTTTGGCTTTCCTTGCGGAGCTTTTCTGTTTTTTGTTCGAGGGATTGGCCGTCGGTGGGACTGCTGAGTTCGTAGAGCATCAGAGTGACGCGTGGGAGAGCAGAGAGGAGCATTTTGCGTTGATCTACGGTGCCTTTGAGCAGTTTGTTTTGGATGTCCGCATTGATGGGCAGGTGGGCGGGTTCAGCGAGGGCGCGAGCGGCGCGGTAGGCGTCGACCAGGCCAGGAAGAAAAATGAGATTGCCTGGGCCTTTGTTTTCCGGGCGTTGTTGGGGCTCGATGTCGAGGTGAATGCCGTCGAATGGATTTTTCGGGTGGTGCTGGTTGAATTGGATTACGTCGCGGATGTGACCCAGGAGCTTTTCACGGTGCTTGCCGGGCTCATCGGCGTTGGCGCTGTCGAGGAGAGCTTCAACATGAATGTGATCGCGATGGAGAAGTTCAATGAGGTGTGCGAGAGGGGCTTCGGCTAGGGGGCCGCCGTGTTCAGAAACGGAGATGTAGACTTCGTTGATGTTTTGGGATTGACAGAAGTCGCGTAGTTTTTCGGCGCCGCTGGGAGCAGCCAGGACTGTTGGGCCTTTCCAGACCCAGAGGCCGTGGACGGGGGCGGTGTCCGCCGAAGCAGACGGAAGAACCGATCCAGTGAGCAAAACCGCCGCGCAGAACGAGAAAAAAATCAGGCGTGCGGCGGAAAGATGCACTGTGAAAATTGGAGGCCGTGACTGTCGATGGTGGATCGTTTTGCTCATGACATGGAACCGTTAGGGCGTTGGGACGATGGGCAACTCGATGAAAGAGTATTGATTGGGCGCGTGGTAGATACGCTGAGTGGCTTTGCGGTAGTCGTCGGGCTTGGCCCAGAAAATGTTGGGGACGAAGGTTTGGGGGTTGCGGTCGTAGAGAGGGAACCAGCTAGATTGGATTTGGACCATTATTTTGTGGCCGGGGAGGAAGACGTGGTTGGCGTTGGGGAGGTTGAAGCGATAGAGGAGAGGCTCGCCCGAGGCGATGGGCTTGGCGGTTTCAAAGCTTTCGCGGTAGCGGCCACGGAAGATATCGGCAGAGATCATGAGCTGGTAGCCGCCGAGATTTGGTTGGCTGGCGACTTCGTCGGGGTATACGTCAATGAGTTTGACGACCCAGTCGGAGTCGGTGCCGCTGGTGGAGGCGGTTAGATTCGCGATGGGCGCGCCGCTGATTTTGAGCGGGGACTTCAGGACGTCAGTGGTGAAGACGATGACGTCTGGACGGCCGGAGGCTTCGCGCTGGTCGTCTACGAGCCACTGAGACCATGTGAGGACATCGCTGTAGCCCATCGGTTGGCTGGGGCGGGAGCGATAGGGAACGGGCTTGGCAGGATCGGAAATGTATTCTTCGAATTGCGCGTCGGAGGAGGCTGGCTCGCTGAAGTTGAGTTTCAGGCCGGCAGCGAGATAGAGCGGTTTGGGCGTGGGAGGACAGCCGCTGGAGCAGCCGGCGGGCCACTTAGGCAGACGGCGCCAGGCGTTTGTGCCGGTTTCGAAGGCGGATACAGGGGCGATGTCGGCTTTGGGCGCGCCGTCTTTTAAATATTGAGCGAGGAAGGGCGCGAGGATGTGTTCGCGGAAGTACGTGCCGGTGTCACTGCCGAATTTGATCGCGCCGAGGGAATAGGCGTCTTCAATTTCCTGGCCGTGATGCCACGGGCCTAGGACGAGGAAGACTTTGTCGTTGCCGGTGTCTTTGGGCTTGATGGCTTTGTAAACGGCCATGGCGCCGTAGATGTCCTCCTGGTCCCAGAGGCTGTGGACCAGCATGACGGGAACTTTGAGGGGTTGAGCGGCAAGGATTTTGTCCATGGCTTGCTGCTGCCAGAAGGAATCGTAGCTGGGATGCTCAAGAATTTTGCGCCAGAAACCCATTTGTTCGAGGCCGTGCTGACGGCCGAGTTCCCCAGCAGAGACTGCGCGCATGTACTGATCGTAGTCATCGAAGGTGGGGCGCCACCACTTGACGGAGTTGTCGCGGGAGCCGTCCTGCTCGTAAATGTAGGCCATGTTTTGTTCGCGGAAGGCGCCGTTGTGGAACCAGTCGTCGCCCATCCAGCCGTCGACCATGGGATTCATGGGAACGGAAACTTTTAGTGCGGGGTGGGGATTGACGAGAGCCATCAGCGGAGTGAAGCCGTCGTAGGATATGCCGAGGATGCCCACTTTGCCGTTGGACTCGGAGAGATTTTTTACGAGCCAATCGATGGTGTCGTAAGTGTCGGTGGCGTGATCCACGTTTGTGGGATTGAGCGGGCCGTGGAGCGGGCGATTCATGACATAGTCGCCTTCGGAGCCGTACTTGCCGCGGACATCCTGGATGACACGAATGTATCCGCCTTCGATGATGACGTCGGTGGCGTTGTCGTAGCCTTCGAGGTTCGGGCCGAGGTGGGGGCTGATGGTGTGCGTGGTGAGGTCGCTGGCGTTGTAAGGAGTGCGGGTAAGTAGGATGGGGGCGTTTTTGGCGCCTTTAGGAATGAGGATTACTGTGTGGAGTTTGATGCCGTCGCGCATGGGGATCATGACTTCTCGGCGGGTGAAATCGAAAGAGTCTGTAGAGGGTTGCACTTGAGCGGGAGATTCGCTGGGAAGAGAGCTGGCGGATTGGGAGAAGGATGGCGGGGAAAAAATTAGGAGCGCCGCGGAGGTGATAAGAAGAGAAAGGGTGCTAGTGAGGCGATTCGAAAGTGGCATGAAGGCTTCTCCAGATTTCGGGGGACTTGTGTTTGCTTTTTCGAAAGTTAGCAAGCGTTTCGTGGGGATTATATAAAGTCGAAGGAAAAGGCGCCAGACGTATTGGCATAACGCAAAACTAAGGCTTTGTTATCCGCTCAAATAAAGAAAATCCTGTATAAGAAGCGAAAGCGCGACAGCAAACGGCTGGCTTTCTTTAGTCCTGGCGAAGAGCGGTCAGGGGGTCAACACGCATAGCTCGACGCGTGGGAATGTAGCAGGCCAGGAGAGTTACAGCAGCCATCAATATCGCTACGCCGGCGTAAGTGAGCGGGTCGGCGGCAGTGACGCCGTAAAGTTCGCTTGACAGCAGACGTGTTGCGGCGAAGGCTCCTGCGAGGCCCAGCGTGATGCCTGCCAGCGAGAATTTTCCGCCCTCCTTCATAATTAGCCGCAGGACATCGCTGCGCTGCGCACCTAACGCGATGCGAATGCCAATTTCGCGCGTGCGCTTGGAAACGAGAAACGACAGAACGCCGTAGATCCCGATGATGCCCAGAGCCAGCGCTACAGCGGCAAATGCGACAAACAGGGATGTGGTGGAAGCCGGCGTAGAGACGGCATCCGACACGATTGCGTCCATCGTTTTCACTTCGCTAACGGGAACTTCCAGGTTCAGGCCCGTGATACTGCTTCGCAGCATCGTGCCTATCTGAGAATCGTCCCTGGAGGTGCGGAGGGCGATGGTCATTTCCGCGGGGACGTGTTCGTTTTCGAGCGTGGCGTCCGGGTTGTAGAGAACGTAGGCTATCCCGCCAATCCAATTTGGGGCGTTGCGCTGGAGGTCGTAGGCGCGGACGTCGGGGATGACACCGATGACGGTGCGCCAGTCGTTGTCATGGAGAAGGCGGATGTGTTTGCCGGCGGCGATTTGATTAGGCCAGAAACGGTGGGCCGTTTCGGCGGTAATAACGGCGACGGGTGCGCTCGAGACATCGGATTCAGTGAACCCGCGGCCGGAGAGCAGGGGAATGCCCATCACGCGAAAATAATCCGGCGTGACGATGTTAAGCCAGAAGAGCGGCGCGGTTTCGCCGGGAGGAACGACGTAGTCCTGCACGTCGAAGGAACGCTTTGTGACTCTGCCTCCAAGCGGGAGGGTGTTGACGAGCGCGGCGTCGGTGACTCCAGGGAATGCGCGGGTTTGATCAAGCACGTTGCGATAGAAGGCTAAGCATCGGTCGGTGTCGCTGCAGAACGATTCGTTGGGAGTGATGCGGGCGGTGAGAATGTGCTCTGGCCGAAAGCCGGGATTTACGTGGGAGAGCGCCCAGAAGCTGCGAATCATGAGTCCTGCGGAAATCACAAGAAGAACGGCGAGAGCGATTTCGGCGACGACCAGGCCGTTGCGCAAACGTTGCGAAACGGAAATGGTTGCGCCGCGGGTTGCGGATTTCAGGGATTCGCTTAGAGCGGCACGGGAAGAGTGAAGCGCTGGGGCAAGACCGAAAGCAAGTCCCGTCACGATGGCAAGACAAGCGGTAAAGGCGAGAACGCGCCAGTCCATGTGGACGTCAAGAAGGCGCGGCGTGTCCGCGGGAAGAAGATTTTTGAGCAGAGAGAGGCCTTCCTGTGCGAAGAACAACCCCAACAGACTGCCCAGCGTTGCCAGCAGCGCGCTTTCCGTCAACAGTTGGCGCAAGATTCTTTTGCGGCCGGCTCCCATGGCAGCCCGAATGGCGACTTCTTTTTCACGCGTGGCAGCCCGGGAGAGCATGAGGTTGGCGACGTTGGTGCAGGCGATTAAGAGGACCAGCGCCACAGCTCCGAGCAGCATGAGAAGACGCGAACGCACGTCGGCGACCATGCCATTTTGTAAGGGCACAACGCTGACCTCGGCATTCCAACTTGCGGGCATCGGCCAGGGAAAAAGTGCGGGAGCGTGCGCTTGAAACAGACGGATTTCGGCGCGGCCTTGTGCAAGAGTTGTGCCAGGGTGAAGGCGTCCGATCACCGGCATGAAATCGCCGGCCCAATAGTCGTCTACACTTCGCGGGTCGTTGTGCAACGGAATCCAAACTTGTGTTTTTGTGGAAGGGAAGCGGAAGTTTGGCGGCATGACTCCGATGACCTCGCGGCTCGTGCCTTCGAGTTCGATGGAATGGCCGATGATGGAGGGATCGCTCGCGAACCTCTGCTGCCAGAGAGCATGGCTAAGGATTACGAAGTTGTCTCGGCCAGCGAGATCCTCGCCGGAATAGAAGGTGCGGCCCAACTCGGGCCGTGCACCCAAAAGAGAAAAAAACTCGGCGGAGACGTAAGTGCCAGTGAGTCGAACGGCCTCGCCGCGGCCCGTCAAGTTGAATTCGTGGCCCTCGGCGTAGGTGGCTACATCCATCGTGCGCAGTTGCTCGCGCATGGCGACGAATGCGCCGCGCGGATATGTCGGATCGGCTCCCGCTAAGCTCACGAGTCGCTCCGGGTGGGAGTAGGGCAAGGAAACGAGCAGAATTCCGTTGACGAGGCTGAAGATGGCCGTGTTTGCGCCGATGCCAAGGGCGAGAGTGAGAACGGCAACCGCGGTGAAGCCTGGATTTTTGCGCAGCATGCGCGCGCCGTAGCGAATATCCTGGAGGAGAGTCTCAGAGAGGCGCACGCCTCGGGCTTCACGGCACTCTTCTTTGGCGTGTTCGATGGCGCCGAATTCGAGGCGCGCACGGCGTTCGGCTTCCTGAGCAGCCACACCCTCGCATTTTAGATCATCGGCGTAGGCTTGCATGTGAAAGCGGAGTTCTGCATCCAGTTCGTGTTCCATGCTGGAACGGCGCACGGTTGCGTCCAGCCAGGAACGGATTCGATTCCAGAGAGTCATGCAGCCTCCGGGGCAGTCTGTAAAATGCAGGCGATGTCTGCTTCTCCTAGACTGACTAGGAATATAGCGATTCTCTCCTAGACTGTCAAGGAGAACAGGGACACGGCCGCGCCCCTCGGCCGGGTCCACGATATGAACCTTTAATGGAACAATTCTTTGCCCCGGTTCGTTACAGATTCAGGGAGAAACACCATGGCAGCCGGGGCACAAGACTTAAGACTGACATTTCGGAGGCTCCGCAAATCGCCCGTATTTGTCCTCGCCGTGGTCGTTTCGGTTGGACTTGGTATTGCGGCCAACGCCACGATTTTTTCGATGGTCAGCAAATTTGTGTTGAGTCCGGCGCCGGTGGGCGATCCGCGCACGCTGGTCGCGCTTCACACAACGAAGCGCGGGGAATGTTGCAATCATTTTGCGTGGCCGCTGTTCAGCGATTTGCGAGAGCAGACCAAATCGTTTTCTGGAGTGACGGCGTATTACGACCTGCTTCCCGCCTCGGTGGGCGGCAAGGGTGAGCCGGAACGCGTTTGGGGCCAGGCGACGACGGCGAATTTTTTTGATGTCACGCAATCAGGGATGACGCTGGGCCGCGGGTTTACTCGCGATGAGGAACGCGTTCCGGTCATCGTGCTTGGTTATCGACTTTGGGAAAGACGGTTTGGTGCGGACCCGGCCATTGCGGGGAAGAGCGTCGCGCTTTCGGGGCGGCCGTTCACCGTGGTTGGCGTCGCGCCGCCCACCTTTCGTGGACTGGAGTTGCCACTTGATCCCGAATTCTGGGTCCCGCTAGGCAATTTGGACGATTTGCTGCCGAAGACGAGCAACTACGATTCTCGTAATTATCATTGGCTGGCGGTTGTTGGCCGGATGAAGCCCGGCGTCAGCGAGGCGCAGGTTGCGGCGGAACTCAATGTGTTTGCGAAGCGCATGGGTGAAGCCCATCCGGAAACGGAAAAGGACGGTGGTTTTCGTTTCGAGACGGCAGGGACACTTTCTCCGCGGGACAAACCCATGGTGATGATTTTTCTTGGCGGGCTGACGGTAGTGGTCCTGCTGGTTTTGTGTATCGCTTGCGCGAATGTTGCGAACCTTTTGCTGGCCCAGGCTTCCGGGCGGCAACGCGAAATGGCTGTGCGGATGGCGCTGGGCGCATCGCGCGCGCAATTAATGAGGCAGATGTTTATGGAAAGCGTCTTGCTGGCGCTTGGCGGGGGATTGCTCGGCGTAGTGCTGTCTTTGTGGGCGACTCGAGCGCTATCCACATTTCGTCCTCCTGCTCCCGTCCCGCTTGATTTCGGGGTGAACGTGGATTGGAGAGTTTTGCTCTACACGCTGGCGGTGAGCGTGGGGAGCGGGTTGCTATTTGGGCTGGCACCGGCGTGGGCTGCCTCGCGGACGATTCTGACGAGCGCGCTGAAAGGCGAGGACATGCTGGCGCGTCCAGGACGCCGCTGGACGCTGAGGAATGTGCTTGTAGTCGCGCAGATTGCGATGTCGCTGGTGCTCCTTTGCATTACCGGGCTTTTTCTGCGCAGCCTGCAGAGCGCCGCAGGTATTGATATTGGATTTCGGTCGCGCGGCGTTTTGATGATGTCTGTTGATCCGCGAGAACACGGCTATACCGCCGCACGAACGACGCAGCTGTTAGAGCAGTTGCGCGAGCGTGTGGCTGCGCTGCCGGGAGTTGTCTCAGCAGCGTGCACGGATGTTGCGCCACTCTCAGGGGGCAACCGGAGCGACAGTTTTAGTGTGGAAGGCAGGCCAGACCCTGCCGGGCCAAATCCGTCCGTTGACATGTATATGGCTACTGCCGGTTACTTCGAGAGCTTGGGCATGTCGCTTGTCGCCGGCCGCGATTTCGGCAACGAGAGCGCCGTTGCGCCTAGAGTGGCTGTTGTCAACGAAGTCTTCACACAACACTTTTTTCCGAAGGGGGACGCTGTTGGTCAGCGCGTCACCGGTGCAGGAGTGACCTACGAAATTATCGGCGTGGTGAAGAACATCAAGTCCCGGACGCTGGGAGAAGATCTCCGGCCCGTTCTCTACCGCTCGCTCGCACAGAGCGTAAGCGGCGATCCGTCCTTTCTTGGATATACGGTGATCGTTCGATCGGCGGGCGACTCCGCGATGGTGGCCAGCGCCGTGCGAGGTGAAATCCGTTCGCTGGACTCGACGCTGGCCATTTATAACGCAGCCACCATGGAAGAGCATGTGCGAGAGGCCCTGTTTTTACCGCGCCTGGCCGGGACGCTGTTTGGCGTTTTCGGATTCGTGGGACTGCTGCTCGCAGCGGTTGGACTGTATGGCGTAATGAATTATTCGGTAAGCCGGCGAACGCGCGAAATTGGAATTCGCATGGCGCTGGGAGCGCAGGTTGGCGGAGTCCAACGGCTGATTGTGGGGCAAGGCATGGCGCTTACGGTCGTCGCGATGGGGCTTGGGATGGCCGGAGCGCTTGCGTTGGCGAAGTTGTTCACAAGCATTCTCTATGGAGTCGCTCCGCACGACTTTTTGACATTCACGGTTGTCCCTCTTTTCCTGGCAGTTGTGGCACTGCTTGCGTGCTGGCTCCCTGCGCGGCGCGCCGCCACGGTGGATCCTCTGACGGCGCTGCGCTACGAGTAAATCATGGCCCCCTCCGGGGACCACAACGAAGGATGAAAATGGGCTCGAGACGGCGTAGCGTTAGTGGAGCCGCGTTGGCGACGGAGGCCGAGCTACTCTGGCGCTGGTAGAGCCCGCGTACGAGTATGGC
>Ga0181531_10000209_pt1 | contig 43041 bp, 43 predicted proteins | sample PEATcosm2014_Bin_38_FD_119743 | JGI IMG/M metagenome (GOLD analysis project Ga0181531, IMG submission 119743) | Peatland microbial communities from MTU Mesocosm Facility, Houghton, MI, USA - PEATcosm2014_Bin11_10_metaG | ecosystem: Environmental > Terrestrial > Soil > Wetlands > Peat | place...
CGGCGCGTGACGAGCTTTGCGGGTAGTCCGATCTGCACCGCGCGAGCTGCGCCGGTGTGCGGATCGTAGGTGACGCCGATGATCCCCTCGGTTACCGGGACCGGCGTGCACGCGGCGAGCACCCAGGCGATGAACAGGAGCGAGAGCAGCCGCGCCGCGCTCGCGGTCATTCCTTGGTGGCGATGCAGACGGTGACCGAGTACGACAAGATGGTTCCCGGTGGCCACACGTCGAGCGTGACGTTGGTAAACCGGGCGCCGAGCAGCGCGGCGTAGTGTTCGGGATAGCGGACGTAGCGCCCGCGGTCGCACGCGGTCAGCACGCGTTCGACCAGCGTCTGCCGGTCGGTGAAGCACGGGTCGAAGGTGCAGAACGTCCCGCCGCTCTCGAGCAGATCGTCGACTTCGTCGGCCAGCGTGCTGACCTCGGCATCGCTGATGTGATGCAAGAGCCCCCAGGCAAGGACGGTGTCGAACGTGTCGAGCCCGAGCGTGCGCAGGCCGCCGACCGGCATCGCGTAGAACGAGGCCGTCCCGTTGCCGTACTTCTGCTGCGCGTGCGCGATGTAGCGGCCGTCGGCATCGCAGCCGACGAACTGCACGCCTTGCCCTTGCGGCAGGAACTCGACGTTCGTCCCGGGTCCGCAGCCGACTTCCAGCACGCGGGCACCGGGCGCGATCGGCACGCGGGCCATGAAGCGTTGGCGGTACTCCCGGGTGCGGGTCATTTTCTGGAAGACGTTGTACACGGCCGGAATTTCCAGTGCACGCCGCAGGTCGAAGCGCATTCCCATCAGCGCATCCTTCGCCTGAAGCTCAAAGCCGTCCGCCCGCGCGGCACCACGCGATGGCCTCCCGCATCCCCGCATCCAGCTCGACCTCGGGGCGATACCCGAGTTCGGCCACGGCACGGTCGCAGGAGGCGGCCTGGTTCCAATGCGATTCGCCCACCAGGTGCACCGGGGCCACGTAGATTCCGAGGGCGGAGATCGCCCGGTCGGCCTGATATGCCAGCTCAGCGAGGAAAGCCGGGATCGGCACGTAGCGCGCGTTCGTGCCGAGCGCCGACGCCATCGCATCGGTCACCTGACGGGTCGTGTAGATCGGGCGGTCGACGATGAAGTACGTGCGCCCGGCCACGCCGTCCACGACCATTGCACGGCGTACGGCCTGCACGAGGTTGTCGATGTGAACCATGCTGCGATCGTAGTTGCCGCCGCCGATCAGCGGCATCCAGCCGTCGCGCACGCGCTGGTAGATCTCGACGTGGCGCTGCGGGACGGGCGGCCCGTAGAACATCGACGGGCGCAAGACGACGACCTCGAACACGCCGGGCTCGTTCAGGTCGAGCAGACCGCGCTCGGCGCGCAGTTTGCTGCGGCCGTAGTGGTGGGCCGGTCGCGCGGGATCCTCTTCGCGCAGCACGCGACCGCGAGCGCTCTTGCCCGCCGCGGCGATCGAGCTGATGTAGACGAAGCGGCGCACGCCGGCACGCTTGGCCTCGTGCGCGAGCGCCAGCGTGCCGGTGGTGTTGACGTCGTACCAGTCGCGCGTCCGTTTGACGTGAATCAGCGCTGCGGTGTGCACGAGCGTGTCGACGCCTCGCAGCGCATCGGCGATCGGACCAGGCTTCGCCAAATCGTAGGCGACGAGCTGCGTCGGCCACGGGTAGTCGCGCGCGCCTTCGCGCGCTGCGTCGAGCGTCGCAGGATGCACGAGCAAGACGACTTCTTGCGGGGTTCCCTCGCCGCCCGCGCGCAGGCGGTCGAACAAGGCAGTGGTGAGCCAACCGGGATAGCCGGTAACGGCGAGCTTGGTGACGGTCATGTGTGCGCGGGTCAGGCGGGAATCGAGTCGCGGCGCGCAGCGGAGCGCGGCGCGCGGTCATATCGGCGAAGAGCGAGATTGCGGCGGATCGCGATCATGTCGAAGTTGTCGAAGATCATGCAGCGCACGATATTGACGCGCGAGCCGGGCTTGTTCGTCCAGTGCACCGGTTGGTAGTGGGCGTCGATGCCGAGCCGGTGCATGATCGCGAAGATCTCGACGTCGAACATCCCGCCCTTGATGCGGACGAGCTCGAAGACGCGGCGCGCGGCGTCGCGCGTGAAGACCTTGAAGCCGCACTGGCTGTCGACGACGGCGTGCTCGAAGACGATGACGTGCGCGATGATCTGCAGGGTCAGGCCGAGCACGCGGCGCCACTTCGACTCGTCTTTCTGATACGTGCGCACGCCGACGACCGCTGGGACGCCGGCTCGCAAATGCGGCAGCATCGCCTCGATTTCTTCGAGCGGTGTGGCGAGGTCCGCATCCATGAACAGGACCAGATCGCAGTTCGCGTCGAGCACGCCGCGCTTCACCGCGGCGCCTTTCCCCAGGTTACGCGGCTGCACGAGGACGCGCAGCTCGGGCCAGTCGGCGGCGATGCGCCGTACCAGGTCGGCCGTTCCGTCGCGGCTGCCGTCGTCGACGACGATCACTTCGTGGCGCGGAAAAGTCCGCTGGAGATACGGCTTGATCGTCGCCAGCGTCTCCGGCAGACGGTGCGTCTCGTTGAACGCGGGCAGAATGACGCTCAACGACGGCGGATCGGCGAGCGTGGTCTCGACCCGGAGCGAGCTGGGCGTGGTGGTGAGGGGCGTCACGGCGCCACCAGTGGTTTGCGCATGGTGAGGAAGAAGTAAAACAGCTCGTGGGTCTCGCGTTCCACCTGGAAGCGCGGATCGTCGTGAATCGCCTTCCACACCCGCGGGAAGCGCGGCAGATAGTGCTTGATGAAGGGCCACTCTTCTTGCGTGATCTTGCCGAACCACTTCAGATATGGCGTCACCAAGAGCGGCTGGCAATAGACGAAGAACCAGAACGCGAGCCGGATTTGCAGGCTGTTCGGCCAGTCGATGAAGCTGATCCGGCCGCCGGGTTTGAGCAACCGGTACGCGTTGTCGACCAGGGTCGCGATCCGCTCGGGCGTTTCGAGATGGTGCAGCGCGTGTAGGCACAGGATCCAGTCGAGGGAGCCGTCCGGGATGTCGGGTGGGTTACACGCGTCGCCTTCGACGACGGCGAAACGGCGGTCCGCCGCGAGTTGCTCGGGGACGTGGATGTCGACCCCATGGAGATCGCGGAAGCCCAGCTCGTAGAGGACGTCCATCGTCTCGCCGTGACCGCAGCACAGATCGAGCACCGCCGCGTCGGGACCGATGATCGAGCCCAGCCCGAGCAGCTCGAGCTTGCGCGGCATCATGCGCCGGCGTCGCGCGCTCTGCTCGTCGTTCCCGTAGGCGTCGAGCCATTCCGAGGACTCGACTCGTCCCGGTGCTGGCTGCGTCTCGTGCATCAGTCTCCTATCCTCGTGAGAAGCGGGGTGGCGTGTGCCGGCGGCTGGTCGCTCGCGAACGCGCGCGCAGTACGTTCGTAGTCGGCGAGGGTGTCGATCCACCACAGTTGCTCGCGCGCGCCCATGCGGTAGCCGTAGACCGGCCGCCCGGTCGCGATCAGCGGTTCGAAGACGTCGTGACCGAAGTCGCTCACCACGCCGTCGGGCGGGATGCGCTCGAAGATCGCCTCGTTCGCGACCAGGTAGCCGGCGTTGACCCAGTGGCTGAACACCTGGTCCGGGCGCGGCTTTTCGAGGAACCGTACGATGCGGTCGTGCGCGTCCAAGCCGACGATGCCGCTCTGGGTCGGGTCCTCGCGCTGGTAGAGTGCCATGGTCACGACCGCGTCGTGCCGACGGTGCTGGGCGAGCAGCGCCGTCAGATCGCAGGTCGCCAGATTGTCGCCATAAACGAGGAAAAACTCCTCGCCGAGCCAGCGCTGCGCGCGGCGGAGGCCCCCGGCCGTGCCGAGTAAGGTGTCTTCGAACGAGTACACGATCTCGACCCCGAATCGGGCGCCGTCGCCGAAATGGGTGGTGATCGCGTCGGGGTGGTAGTGAAGGTTGATGACGATGCGTTCGGCACCGTGCTCGGCAAGCAGGCGCACGTTCCGCTCCAGCACCGGGACCCCGCCGATCGGGAGCATCGGCTTGGGCCGGTCGAGCGTCAGCGGGCGCAGCCGCGAACCCTCTCCCGCCGAGAGCAGCATTGCATTCATCCGAGCCGTGAACGTTACGTACGGATGAGACGTCTCCTTGTGATCCCGGCGACGGCAGGGGCGGCTACGGCGGGGCGAAGAAAGCGAAATTGATGACCGCCTTGGAGCAAGCTACGTTCACCCGCGACTTCCTCGGCGAGGTGAAACGCGTCGTCGACGGCCTCGACGAGGGGGCGATCGAACGGGTCGTCGAGCACCTCGCGCAAACGCGCGAACGTGAGGGACGGCTGTTCGTGCTCGGCGTGGGCGGCAGCGCGGGCAACGCCTCGCACGCGGTCAACGATTTCCGTAAGATCAGCGGCCTCGAAGCCTACGCGCCGACCGACAACGTATCGGAACTCACTGCCCGCACCAACGATGAGGGCTGGGAGACGATCTTCGCGGCGTGGTTGCAGACCAGTCGCCTCAAGCCGACCGATACCATCCTCGTCTTCTCGGTCGGCGGCGGCAACCTCGAGAAAAACGTCAGTCCGAATCTGGTGCGCGGTCTGGAGTTCGCGAAGAGCGTCGGCGCGACCGTGCTCGGCATCGTCGGTCGCGACGGCGGGTACACCGCCAAAGTTGCCGACGCGTGCGTCATCATCCCGGTCGTGAACGACCAGCACGTGACCCCGCATTCCGAGGCGTTTCAGGCGGTAGTGTGGCACCTCATCGTGACCCACCCCAAGCTCAAGCGCGTCGAGACCAAGTGGGAGTCGACTCGCTGACGGACGCGGCTGCGGCCGTCTTCTTCGACCGTGACGGCGTCCTGGTGGACGCCGTCGTTCGCGACGGCCGCCCGTTCCCGACCGATGAGGAAACGCTCACGCTGGCAGCCGGCGCACGCGAGGCGGTCGCGCGGTTGGCGGCGCACTTCGCCTACCTGTTCGTCGTCTCGAACCAGCCCGACGTCGCACGCGGGACGCGCCGCCGCGAGGACGTCGAGCGCCAGAGCGCGCAACTGCGCGCGCTGCTGCCGCTGACCGCCGTCTACACCTGCGTGCACGACGACGCCGACGGTTGCGCGTGCCGCAAGCCGTTGCCGGGACTGCTCGAAGCGGCCGCCCGCGCCTACGAGGTCGACCTGCGCGCGAGCTATCTGATCGGCGATCGCTGGCGTGACATCGACGCCGGGGCGAACGCGGGCTGCACGACCGTTCTGATCGACCGCGGCTACGACGAGCGCGCGCCGCTGCACGTGCCCGACGCGGTCGTCGGCGACCTCGCCGCCGCTGCCGACACCATCCTCTCCTTCGAAGCTGCGCGGCGTCCCCGCGAAGGTGTGCACCGATCATGACTTCCTCCGCCGACCTGACGATCAAGATCTTTGCCGACGGCGCCGACAAGGCGGGCATCCTCGAGTACTACGCCAAGCCGTTCATCAGCGGCTTCACCACCAATCCGACGCTGATGCGCAAGGCCGGGATCGACAACTACGAGCGCTTCGCGCACGACATCCTCGCCGCGATCCCCGACCGGCCGATCTCGTTCGAAGTCTTCGCCGACGAATTCGACGAGATGGAGCGGCAGGCCGAGCGGATCGCGACCTGGGGTGAGCACGTCTACGTCAAGATTCCGGTGACCAACACCCGGGCCGAATCGAGCGCGCCGCTGGTGCAGCGTCTGGCGGCGCGCGGGGTCAAGCTCAACGTCACCGCGCTCACGACCGTCGATCAGGTCCGCACGGTCAGCGCCGCGCTGGCCGCCGGGCCCTCGTCGTACATTTCCGTGTTTGCCGGGCGCGTCGCCGACACCGGCCGCGATCCGATCCCGCTGATGGTCGACGCGCTGGCCGTGATGGCGCCCTACCCGCAGCTCGAGTTGATCTGGGCCAGCCCGCGCGAGTTGCTCAACATCGTGCAGGCCGACGCCATCGGCTGCCACATCATCACCGTCACCAACGACATCCTGGCCAAACTGCCGCTGATCGGCAAGGACCTCGACGCGTACTCGCTCGACACGGTCCGCATGTTCCGCACCGACGCGGTCAAGGCGGGCTTCACGATCGAGACCGGAGTCGAGTCCACGATCTGACGGCGCGGCGCGCCCTCGGCGCGGTCCCCTTCGTCCTCGCGCTGGCGCTCTACCTGACGTTCGCGTTGCGAGGCGGGACGCCGGCGCTGCGCCACGACTGGCTCTGGCCTCTCGACGTGGGCGGCCTCGAGCAGCGTTTCGCGCAGCTCGGCTTCGGCTGGGACGCCCAGGGGCTGGGTCACGCCAACCCCTACCCGATGACGTACCCGGTGATGGCGGTGCTGGCGCTGCTCGCGCCGCTGCTCGGCAGCCGCGCGACGTTGATCGTGCTGCTCAGCGCAATCGCGTTCGCGCTCGCGTACGCGGGCACGCGCGTCGCGCGCACCTTCGGCGGCGGCACGTGGTGCGCGAGCGTCGTGACCGCGTTCCTGGTGCTCGAGCCGTACACGTACGCGCGGCTCGTCGCCGGACACCTCACCCAGACGCTCGCGTACGCGGGCCTGGTGCTGCTGGGCACCGAGTTGCTCGCGCGCAAGCCCGATCTGCGCCGGCTCGCGTTTGCGCTCGTGCTGTGCGACCTGCAGACGCAGTTCGCGCTGATCGCGTTCGTGCTGACGGCACTGCGGGCCCGCGAGCTGGTCGCGCGACGCGCGCTCGCCATCGGTTTGGCGGTGTTCGCGCCGGTCGCGCTCGGCATTGCCTTGGACGCGCGCTCGCTGCTGGACTGGCCGTTCACGGTGGCCTGGGAGGTGCAGCAGTCGGTCCCGCCGCTCGCGGGCGCGTTGCTCGGCGGCTACTTCACCGGCTACCTCGGCGCGTTCATGGGCACCGGCGCGGTCGGCGTCGGACTCTTCGCCCTGCTCGCGGTCGGCGGCGTGTGGGTCGGCGGCCGGCGTGCGTTCGGGCCCGCTGCCACCGCGCTGCTGGCGATCCTGCTTGCAGCCGGCACCACCGGGCCGTTCGCCGCACCGTTTCGCTGGGCCATCGTGAACGCGCCGGTGATCGGCGTGTATCGCGAGCTCTACGACCTGATCGCGCTCGCCGCCGCCGGCTACGCGCTGCTGGCCGGGATGGCGCTGGCGCGGGTGCCACGCGCGCTGCCGGTCGCGACCGCGGGTGTGCTCGCGCTGCTGGGCGTGTGGGTCACGGCCCCGCCGGACCGCTGGTGGGTTGCTGCCGAGGCCTTGCCGCCGACCCCGCTCGCCATCGCCGCGGCGCCGCGATTCGCGCTCGTGCCGCCGTTCCAGCCCGAGACGTTGCGCGGTGCGGGGTCGGGGGCCGATCCGCTGATCCTGGGCACGAGCCCCAACAACACCGCGCTCAACGACCTGCTCAGCGACTTTCCCGCCGACGCCGCGCTGAGCCGCTATGCGCACAGCGGAGATACCGCCGGCCTGCGGCGCCTGGGGGTTTCCGCCGTGGCCTGCCGTCCCGGCTTGGCGCCCGCGTCGGGCGCCATCGACTTCTACGGTCCGGCAGCGAACGCGGCCCTGGGCTGCGACCCCGCGGTGCGCGCGCTCGCGGCCTCGCCGCTGGTCGCCCTCGAGACCGGGCCCGGGCGGTGCGGCGTCTGCGCCGAGGCCGGCGCGGGCAACGTCCTGGTCGGCGAAGGCACCGCCTCCGGCTGGGCCCGCCGGCTCGGGCCGCAGCGGGTCGAGGTCGATCCGGCGGCCGGCTGGGTCGACGCCCGCCTCACGTTCGCCGAGCACCCCGAGCTGGCGCAGCCGCTCGGCGGGGCGTACACGACGCGCGCGGGCGCCGTATTGCCGCTCTCGGCTGCGCCGTCGGTCTTGGTCGACATCACCGCGGGCGAGCTGCGGACCACCGCGGGGGCGCTCGTCTCCGGTCCGACCAGCGGCTATCGCTGGACCGCGCTGCCGCCTCAGACCACGGCGGTGGTCTGCGAGGGGGGCTGTCTGGTCGCTGCCGTGGGCGATCCGGCGGGCGCACCGAACGAGGCGCCGGCGGTCGCCGCGCGTCCGCTCGCCGCGCACTTCCTCACGCCGTGGCTGCTGGTCGTCGACCTGCCGGCGACCGCGAGCGGCATCGTGCGCGTCCTCGAGCGCGACGATCCCAGTTGGTTGGCGCTGCGGTTGCCGAGCCTGACCCCGCTCCCGCACCAGCGGCTCGACGGGGTCTTCGCGGCCTGGCGGGTTGGCGCGACCCCGCTCGCCTCGCGCCTGCTGATCGTCAACGTCACCGCGGCACTGCAGGTGCTGGCCGGCGTCCTCGGTGTCGCGTTCGCCGCGTTCGCGCTCCTGCGCTGGCGCGAGGATGCGCGAACGAGTTAGAAGACTTTGATCTTCGCCAAGGTGCTGGCGCGGAAGATCTGCTCCACGGCCGCGAGGTTGTCGGGCTTGGCGAAGTACGCGACGACGCTACGCCCGCTCTGCAGCGCTTCGATGTAGTTCTCGATCTCGTCGTCCGGGATCTCGAGGTCGCCGAGACGATCGCTGAGCGCCTCGTTGCGGAAGAACCGCGTGCCGTAGCCGCCGGGGGTCGGGACGTTCGTGTTGATGCCCGGGACGCCGGTGCCTTGGCCGGCGCCGGTCATGTAACCGGGGTCGACGATCCCTTGCACGGACGCCTCGCCTTGTGTCGAGTCGTCAGGACCGATCAGTTGGACCGGATCGAGCGGAAGACCCGCGGCACGCAGTGCTGCCTCGAGCGCGGTGATGTCGCCGTTCTGGGAAATGCCGGTCACGACCAGGCCCACGAGCTACCTCTTCGTACGGGGATGTCAGGAGCGACCACGCTTCGCGGCGCGCTCGGACCACCCTGTCAGCCCATGCGCATGGGCGGGCCGCCGATCGGGGCGCGCCGCACGGTGCTCTCGATGTGCGTCGAGCGCATGAACGCGAGGATCGCCGCACCCAGACCCACCAGCCAGATCAGTGCGCTGACGACCCAGCCCAGGACCGGCACCGTTTCGGCGGCGGAGACGACGACCAGCCCCAAGATCAGCGCCACCAGCGGCGAGGGCGTCGTCGTCGGCATCACCAGTTCGCACAGCCGGCGGCCGATCAACAGGGCGATTGCGCCGGTGCCCAGCCAAATGCCGCCCAGCAATGCCAACAGCTCCACCGGTACCAGCGGAATGCCGATCACGCTCATGCACAGGACGATCGCGATCGGGACGATCGCCATCACCGCGAAGACGCCGGTCGCCGCCGCCAGCGCCGGATGGCGCTCGACGCGGTCGAGCGCGACCCGCATGCGCAGCGGGAAGAGCAGGAAGAACAGCAGCACGATCGCGCTCGACGCGAACCGCACCAGCAGCGCGTGATCTTGCTCGGCGAACGGATAGTCGGAGCGCCGGCTCGTCCACGGCATGAACGCGTGCATCGCGTCGCCGGTCACGCTGTTGACTTGGCCGCCGAGTTGGCCGCCGTCGACGACCGAGCAGGTGCCGAAGACCGCGTTGCAATTGCCGGTCACGATCCCGGCGATCTGCGCGTCGCCGAAGACGACGTTGACGTCGCCGTTGACGACTTCGCCGGGCGGCACGTACACGCTTTGGAAGACGCGCATCTCGCCGCGGTCCTCACCGCGCGAGCCGAAGGTCTGCGCTTGCGCGAGGCCCGTCAGCGCGATGAAAAACGCCAGCAGCGCCGGCAGCCGCGCGTTCACGAGCGCAACCGGGCCGCGATCCGCGGTCGCACCACGGCGACGCCGACGACGAGCGCCAGCGCGACGGAGATGCCGACGGCCAGCGCGAGGGTGAAGACGACGCCGAGCGTTCCGGCGTCGCCGACGAAGCGTCCGGCCGCCTGCGCGAGCCCGCCCAGGGCACGGGCCGCCTGGCGGCTCACGTCCAGCGCGACCGCGCCGAGCACGCGCATCGTCGCGTTCTCGATCAGGAATGCCGCGCCGACGATCAACCAGGCCGCGACGAGGTAACACACCAGGTACGCCAGCAGCGGCGGCGAGCTGACGTGCGGTCGCGGCAGCGCACGCACTTCGGCCATCGTCGCAAAGGTGAAGTTGGGCGGCAGTTCGGGCGCGCTCGGCGCAGCCAGCAGCGCGTCGACGACCCGCAACTCCTCGAACACGCCGGTGCAACGACCGCAGGTGCGCAAGTGCGCCCGCACGTGCGCGCGGCGGGCCGGCGTGAGCGTGCCGTCCAGGTAGCGCTCGAAGAGCGCCTCAGACGAGCTGCAGCTCACCGAAGCCTCCGAGTGCCGCCCGGAGTGCCCGGGTCGGTGAGTTTCCCTGCGCGGCTGCCTCGCGCTCGCGCAGCTTGTGCGCCAACGCCAACTTGCCGCGATGGATCAGCGTCTTGACGTTGCCCAGCGAGAGCCCCATCGTCGTCGCGATCGCCTGATAGTCCATATTGTCGTAGAAGCGCAGCGCCAGGATCGTGCGGGTGCGCTCGGGCAGCTCGGCCAGCGCCGCGCGCACCTCGGCCTCGGCCTCGGCACGCAGCACGCCACCGGCGGGATCGGCCTCGCGGGAGACGTCCGCCAGCGTGTTCTCGAGGGTCTGCTCCTCGCCGAGCTCGGCCAGGGCCGGCCGGCGCAACGAGCGGCCCAGGAACGTGCGCACGACGTTGCGCGCGATGTGGTACAGCCAGGTCGAAAAGCGGCCGAGATCCGGGTTGAAGGTCCCCAGGTGCGCGTAGGCCCGCAAGAACGTCTCCTGGGTCAGGTCGGCCACGTCGGAGCTGGGGCGGACGCTGGCGCCGATGAACGCACCGATCCCCCGCTTGTAGCGCTCGACGAGGACGCCGAAGACGTCGCGATCGCCGGCGAGGACTGCCTGGACGAGCCGTTCGTCCGAAGGCTCGGGGATTGACTGCACCGCCATCCTACTCACGAATACCGCCCGGCGCGCCGGAAGTTTCCGCTCTGCCGCCGTAGTGGGTCGCTCGCATGCACGTCCTGGTCACCGGCGGCGGAGGATACATCGGCCTGGAGCTCTGCCGCCAGCTCCTCGATCGCGGCGACACCGTCCGGGTGGTCGACCGTTTCTTCTTCGGTTCGGCCGCGCTCGACCGGATGGTCGACGAGGCCGACGGACGGCTCGAGGCGATTGCCGGCGACGTGCGGACGTGGGACGACGCCTGGCTCGAGGGCATCGAGGGTGTCTCGCACTTGGCTGGGCTCTCCAACGACCCGACCGCGGAGTACAACCCCGAGGCCAACTGGCAGATGAACGCCGTGGCGACCGAGCGGCTCGCGCAGGCCTGCAAACGGCACGGGATCGCGCGCTTCGTCTTCGGTTCGTCGGCGTCGGTCTACGACGGGATCGGTCCGGGGATGTTCGACGAGCGCACCCCGGTCGAACCGCGCGGCGCGTATTCGATCTCGAAGAAGTACGGCGAGGACGCGCTGCTGGAGTTGGCCGACGATCGCTTCGGGCCGACGATCCTGCGCCAGGGCACCGTCTACGGCTGGTCGCCGCGGATGCGCTTCGACCTGGTCGTCAACACCTTCCTCAAGGACGCCGTCACCGTCGGCAAACTCTATCTGCACGGCGGCGGCTGGCAGTGGCGTCCGCTGGTCGATGTGAGCGACGTCGCGCGCGCGCACATCGTCTGCCTGAACGCGCCGCTCGAGCGGGTGCGCGGCGAGATCTTCAACGTGATGCAGGAAAACTATCAGGTGCGCCAACTGGCGATGCTGGTCGCCGGTTCGCTCTCGCTGCACGGACGCGTGGTGACGCTCGAAGAGGCGCCGCTGCCGAAGATCGTGCGCGACTACCGGATGACCAACCTGAAGATGTCGCAAGCGCTGGGCTTCACGCCGGCCGTCACCGTCCTCGAGTCGATCGACGTCATGCTCGCGAACCTCCCGCTCGAGAACGTCAGTTGGCTGACCAACCCGCGCTGGAACAACATCGCCTGGATGACCATCCTCGAAGAAGCCCACGCCGCCCAGCGAAGCTTCGCCAGCATCTACTGACCGGCCATGGCGACAAGGGCGATCGCATCGTCGAGCGGTAGGACGTGGGTGATGTGATCACCCGATCGATGCTCCTGGCGTGCGCTGCCGCGACCCTCGCGGTCGCGTGCGGCGCGCCCGCGCTGGCCGTCGACCGCACGCTGGGCGCGAACGTTCCCAAGCCGGTCGCGAGCGGCGCGCCCTGGAGCGACGCGCAGATCGCTGCGCTCGCCGCCAACGTCGACGTGACGCTCGCGGGCGCGAGCACGTTGCGCGGCGCGCACGTGGGGCTGTACGCGATCGATGCGCGCGACGGCCGCGTGCTCTACGAACGCAACCCCGACGACGCGTTCCAGCCGGCCTCGTCGCTCAAGCTGCTGGTCGGGAGCGCGGCGCTCGAGCGGCTCGGACCCGACTTCCGCTTTCGCACGACGCTGGTCGCAAACGGGCCGGTCGAGAACGGCGAACTGCGCGGCGCGCTGATCCTGCGCGCCGGCAACGACCCGTTCCTGAACGCGGGCGATCTCGACGCGGCGGCGAGCGCGGTCGCCGCCGCCGGCATCCGCAGTGTCGCGGCGGTCGCCGTCGACGACGGGCGTGACAGCGCGCCGGGATATCTGCCGGGCTGGACGCAGGACGATTTTTCGTATTATTACGCGCCGCTCGTCGGCGCGCTCGCGTTCGAGGAAAACGTCGTGCACGTGACGGTCGCGCCGGCCGCGCGCGCCGGCGCGCCGCCGCTGGTCACGACCGCGCCGGTCGCCGGTCTCTGGCACCCGGTCGGCGGCTGCGGCCCCACACGCGAGGTGGAGGTCGTCGACGACGCGACCACCGCCGATACCGGGACGGCCGACACGATCGACGTGCATCGCGAACCCTCGGGCTGTATCCACGTCGTCGGTACCGTCCCGCTCGGCGGTGCGCCCGATCAGCTCGACGCGGCGGTCCCGAGTCCCGACGCGTACGCGGTGCAGGCGTTGACCGCGGCGCTGGCGCGCCACGGCGTGCAGGTGCCGGCCTTCGATGCGCTCGCGCAGCCGTGGCCGGCGGCCGCCGAGCACCGCATCGTGCCGCCGCAACGGCCGCAGGCGCAGGTCGTGTGGACGCACGACTCCGAGCCCTTGCGCGACGTGCTCGCCGACATGTGGTTCCCCAGCGATAACCTGGTCGCCGAGATGCTGCTGCGCGAGCTCGCGGTCGCGGTCGACGGCATTCCGGGGACCAGCGCGAACGGCGTCGCCGTCGAGCAGACCTGGCTGACCTCGCTCGGGCTCGACGCGAGCGGGCTGACGCTCGTGGACGGCAGCGGTCTCTCGGTCTACGATCGCATCACGCCGCACGACATGGTGACGATTCTGCAGCACGATTGGAACGGACCCAGCCGCGACCTGATCCTCGACGATTTGCCGATCGCCGCCGTGCGCGGCACGCTCAAGGACGACTTCGAGCGCGACAGCCCGACCGCCGGCCACCTGTTCGCCAAGAGCGGCTCGCTCACACACGTGCGCACCATGGCCGGCTACGCCGCCAACACGACGCACGGAACGGTGATCTTCGCCTTCGATGTCGACGATTGGGTCGGCGACGCCGCCGCGCTGGCCACCGTGCGCGCGCAGGTCCTCGCCCACTTCGTCACCGACTGATGCTCGGTGCCCGCTTCGAGGCGGAAATCCGCGAGCAGCCCGCCGCGTGGCGCCGGGTTGCCGATTCGGATGCGGCTGTGCGGCTGGCGACGGCGCTGGCCGGTCGCGACGTCCTGTTCTTGGGCAGCGGCAGCTCGCTGGGAGTCGGGATGCTCGGCGCACTCGCGCTGCGGCGGCGCGGTGTGCGCGCGTGGGCGCTTGCCGCGACCGAAGCGCGCTTCGACCGCGCCGCGTATCGCGAGGCGTGCGTGGTCGCCCTCTCGCAGAGTGGCCGCTCGACGGATTTGCTCGCTGCGCTCGATCTGCTCGCGCCGGCGCCGGTCGTTGTCGCGCTGACCAACGATCTGGACTCGCCGCTCGCCGCGCGCGCCGATGTCGCAATCGACGTGCAGGCCGGACCCGAAGTCGCCGTCCCGGCCAGCAAGAGCGTGACGACGACCGCCGCGATCGTGCTGTGGGCAGCCGCGCTCGCCGGCGGCGCGACGCATCGCAACGCGACCTCGCTGCGCGCCACGGCCGACGACGTCGCCGCCTGGCTGGCGGCGGGTGAGGGCGTCGCGGCGATCGCTGCGGCCGGCGCGGATCTGGCGGGACGGCGCGCGCTAGCGGTGGTCGGCGCGGGGTACGGCGTGCCGATCGCCTACGAAGTCGCACTCAAGATCAAGGAGTCGAGCTACGTCCACGCCGAGGGCTTCGCGGCCGGCGAGTTCCGCCACGGCAGCTCGGCCATCCTCGACGCCTCGAGTGCGATCGTCGGCATCGTCGACGATCCCTCGCGGGCGGTGGTCGCGCGCCCGCTCGAGGAAGCCCTGGCCGGCGGGGCGGCGCGCTACGTCATCGGCGCGCCGTGCGGCGCGGTGCCGCTGCTCGGCCCGCAAACCGCGGAGCCGTTCAACACGCTGGCGTGGTTGGTCGCGGGTCAACTGCTGGCGCTGCAGATCGGACGCGCCAACGGGGTCGACTCCGACGCGCCGCGCGGATTGCGCAAATTCGTGCTGTGAAGGCTGCCGCGCTGGCGCTGGTGCCGCTCGCCTTCGCCGCGTGCGCGCTGATCGCCGGCGCGCAGCCGTTCGCCTGGCCGACGCCGTTACCGCGCAGCACGCCCGCGCCGCAGCCGACGCAAGTCTGGTCCGGTGCGCCGGCCACCGGCTTGCGCTTGCAGGTTGCACCGCTGGGGGTCACGCCCGACGGCGAGGTGCGCGCGCTGGTGCGCGTCGTGCTGCACGATGCCAGCGGCGCGCCGACGACCTTGCGGCGCGGCGGCGACTTCGTCTTTCACGTCGACCACGGTACCGCGCAGTGGCAGACGCGGCTGCGTTACGGCGGTCCGGCGGCGATCGTCGCCGTGCGCGACGCCGTGCCGGTCACCATTCGCGCGATCGGCGACGTCCCGGCCACGCTCGGGAGCGCGAGCGCGCCGTTCGATCCGCGCCCGTTTGCGCACCGAGTCGCGGCCGGCGCCCTCGGCCCGCACCTGGTGCGGATCGGTTGGTTTCCCCGCCCGCGTGCGGGCGTCGTGCGCATCGCCCGCGTTCGCGCCGACGGGAGGCTGGTGCCAGTGGCCCGCCTGCGCGCGCCGGCCACCTCGTGGGACGACGGCACGGTGACGCCCGGTGAGGAGGCGCGCTATGCCGTCGCGCTGCCCGGCGGCGTGCACGGCGTTCGCGTTCGGGTGCCGCCGGAGCTCCCTTCCACCGGGCTCGACGTCGTGCGTGGGACCGCGGTGTGGCTCAGCTTCTCCGGCGACCTGCTCGACGACACGCGCTACACTACGCTCGACGTGCCGCAGATCGTCGCGACCGCCGTGCGGGCCCACGTCCGTGCCGTCGAGCTGCGGTTGGCCTACGGCGCGTTCGCCGAGATGACGCCCGCTGCAAAGCCGACCCTCGACGCGCTGATCGACGGCTTGTCCGCCCACGGGGTGCGGGTGGTCGGGTGGACCGTCCCGCGCACGGTCGCGGCCGACGATCTGGCCGAGGCGAGTGCGGTCGCCGCCTACCGCACGCCGGCCGGTAACGGGATCAGCGGCCTGGCGGTCGACCTCGAGCGCGGCGAGGAGTTTCTTGGCGAGGGCTCGGTCGGTTATGCCGCGTTGCGCACGTACCTGGCCGTGCTGCGCCGGGCGGTCGGCCCCCACGTCTTGCTGGTGGCGACGGTCGAGGACCCCTACGTCGAGCACCTCGACCAGGCGCGCTACCCCTATCGGGCGATCGCCGGCGCGGCCGATGCCCTGCAGCCGATGGTCTACTTCGGCGTTCGCGGCCGGGCCGGGCCGGCGGTCGCGGCGCGTGCGGTGACGGGTTCGCTCGCCGCGTTGCGCGGACTCGCCGGCCCGCTGCCGATCGACGTCGGCGTGCAGACCGCGCCGCTCGGTGCCGGCGGCGCACCGGGACCCGACGCCGTGGCGGCGGCGTTCGCCAGCGCACGCGCCGCCGGCGCGCTCGGCGTCGCCGTCTACGATTGGGCCGGCACCGACGCGGCGCAATGGGCCGCGGTGTCGGTGGACACCTTTACGACCCCCGTACCGGGTGGGCGGGGAGTTCCGGCAGCCAAGCGCCAACCCTAGCGACGAATGCTCCCCGAGCTGCTCGCGTGGTTCACCGGCAAAGAGGTGAACCGGCGAAAGTTCCCGCGGAAGAAGAAGCCATACCGCGCGGCGTACAGCCTCGACGGCAAGTCGACGCGTGCCGCGATCGGGCTGGACATCAGCGGCGGCGGACTGTGTATTCTCACCCAAGAGCAGGTTCCGCGCGAAGAGTTCGAAGTGCGGGCGCAGATCGACGAGCGCCAAGTGCGCCTGCGCGCGCGCACCGTCTGGCAGGACAACGTCCAGCACCAAGGCCGCACCGTGTGGCGCTACGGGATGCGTTTCACCGGCATCCCGGCCGACGACTGGGACGCGATCATCCGCTATACGACCGACAAGCCGGTCGCCGAGTCGAACAAGGCGCAAGAAGAGCTGACGACGGTGCGTATGACGCCCGACGACACCGCCCGCCTGCTTCCCAAGGAACTGCAGACGCGACTCTTGCAATTGTTAGTCGATCGGCGCCGGCTGGCTCCGCTCGATGGGCGGGTGACGCCGCTCGTGCAGTATTTCTACTCGGGGATCGTGCGCCACAACGACAAGCTGATGCACCGCCTGGTGATCCAGTCGAAGGTCGTCGGGCCCGAGGCGGACGAGCTGTTCGAAACCCGCTTCGTGTTCGACGAGAACGGACAGCACGTCCAGATTCTCAACTGAAAGGTCGCGTGTGCCTAGCAAGACGGCACTGATCACGGGGATCACCGGACAAGACGGCTCGTACCTCGCCGAGCTGTTGCTCGAGCAAGGCTATCGCGTCGTCGGGATGACGCGGCGCACCTCGACCGAGGTCCACGAGCGCATCGAGCACTTGGTCGAGCGCATCGAGATCGTGTCCGGTGACCTGCTCGATCAGAGCTCGATCGGCTCGATCCTTGCCGACGTGCGGCCGGACGAGATCTACAATCTCGCCGCGCAGTCGTTCGTCCCCACCTCGTTCGCGCAGCCGGTGCTGACCGGCGAGTTCACCGCGCTCGGCGTCACCCGCGTGCTGGACGCCGTCCGGGTCGTCGATCCGTCGATCCGCTTCTACCAAGCGTCGAGCTCGGAGATGTTCGGAAAGGTGCAGGCCGTCCCGCAGATCGAGAGCACGCCGTTCTATCCGCGCTCGCCCTACGGCGTGGCGAAGTTGTACGGCCATTGGATCACGGTCAACTACCGCGAGTCCTACGACCTCTTCGCGTGCAGCGGCATCCTGTTCAACCACGAATCGCCGCGCCGCGGCAAGGAGTTCGTGACGCGCAAGATCTCCGACGGGGTGGCGCGGATCAAGCTGGGACTGGCGAGCGAGCTGCGGCTCGGGAATCTCGACGCGCAGCGCGATTGGGGATTCGCCGGCGACTACGTGCGCGCGATGTGGATGATGCTGCAGCAGGAACAGGCCGACGACTACGTCGTCGCCACCGGCCGCACCCACGCCGTGCGTGAGTTCGTGCGGCTGGCGTTCGCAGCCGTCGATCTGGATTGGGAGCGCTACGTCGTCGTCGATCCGCGCTACTACCGTCCGGCCGAAGTCGACTTGTTGGTCGGCGACCCGAGCAAAGCGAAGCGCGTGCTCGGCTGGACACCCGAGGTTTCGTTCGAACAGCTGGTGGAGCAGATGGTGCACGCCGACCTGGACCGCTTGCGGCCGCTCGCGCGGGTTTGACGATATGCGCGTGCTCATCACGGGCGCGCACGGCTTTGTCGGTCGGCACCTCGTCGCGACCCTGCGCGACCGCGGGCACGAGGTAATCCTGGCCGATCGCCGGAGCGCCGAAGACGGCCTGGTGCTCGACGTGACCGATCCGCTGACCGTGCGCGGTGTCTTCGAACTGACGCGACCCGACGCGGTCGCGCACCTGGCGGGCCAGGCCTTCGTTCCGGCCTCGCTCGAGGACCCCGGCGCCACCTTCGCCGTCAACGCGCAGGGCACGCTGCACGTGCTCGATGCAGCCCGTGCGCTCGCCGACGAAGGACGCTCGCCGCGCGTGCTGGTGGTGAGCAGCGCCGACGTCTACGGCGTCCAGCCGTCCGACGCGTATCCGCTGCGCGAGACCGCGTCACCCTCGCCGCGCAATCCGTACGCGGCCAGCAAAGTGGCGGCCGAGGCGATCACGCTGGGATACGTACGCTCGTTCGGCTTGGACGCCGTCGTCACGCGGGCGTTCAACCACATCGGAGCGGGCCAAGACGAGCGCTTCGCCGCGACCGCGTTCGCGATCCAGCTCGCGCGTGTCGCCGCCGGCGGTGATCGGACCGTGCTGGTCGGCAACCTCGATACCAGTCGCGATCTGCTCGACGTGCGCGATGTGTGCGCCGCGTACGCCGCGCTGCTCGAGGGCGGCGGGACGGCGGGCGAGGTCTACAACGTCTGCAGCGGGCGCGCGACGACGATGCGCGAGCTGCTGCGCACGCTGATCACGATCGCTGCAGTGCCCGTCGAGGTGCGTGAAGACCCAGAGCGAATGCGGCCGGCTGACGTTCCGATCAGCGTCGGCGATGCGACCAAGTTGCGCGCCGCGACCGACTGGACGCCCCGCATTCCCTTGACGGCCGCGTTGCGCGCCGTCTACGACGACGCGCGCACGCGCATGGTGATCTCGTGAACGACGACGCTTTCCGCTCCTTCGTCTTCGGCCGCCGCGGCACGCTGCTGGCGCTTCCCGCCGTGGCCCTCGCTGCGCTGGGCAAACCGAGCGCGGTCTCGATTGCGACCGGTCTGCCGCTAGCATTCCTGGGCGAGGCGGTGCGAATGTGGGCGGTCGGTTACAGCGGCGTGACCACCCGCGGCGACCGGGTCACCGCGCCGCACCTGGTGACGGCCGGTCCCTACGCGTACGTACGCAACCCACTCTACGTCGGCAACCTGCTGACGGCCGCCGGCTTCGCTTGGGCATTCACCGGCAAGAACGACGCCGCGACCCGCGCGCTGCTGGTCGGCGGCTCGCTGGCCGCGATGCTGGCCGTCTACGCGGTCATCGTCCCGCACGAGGAAGGGTACTTGCGAGCGACCTTCGGGACCGCGTTCGACGAGTACGTCGCGCGGGTGCCGCGGATCGTCCCCTTGGTGGAACCGGCCGAGCCGCAAGAGGGGTCGTACGATCCGGACGTGATCGCCAAAGCAGAATCCCGGACGTTTGCCACCTTCGGCGCGATGCTCACCGTCCTCGCGCTCAAGGCTCTGCGCGCGTAGGAGTGCGGTGAGCGGGCACGATCACCACCAGGTGAGCGATTCGCCGGCGCGGCTGCGGCTCGCGCTGGCGGCAACGGCGGCGGTGGCGGTGCTCGAGGTGGTCGGCGGCATCCGCTCCGGCTCGTTGGCGCTGCTCTCGGACGCGGCGCACGTGGCCATGGACGTCGTCGCCTTGGCGATCGCGCTGGCTGCCGCCGTCTACGCGAAGCGGCCGGCGACGCAGCGCCAGACGTACGGTTTCGCCCGCTACGAGATCCTGGCCGCGCTCGCCAACGGCGCGCTGCTCACCGCGGTGACGATCCTGATCGCGATCGAAGCGGTGAAACGGTTCTTTCACCCGGAGCTCCCCGCCGGCGGTCTGATGGCGGCCGTTGCCGCGATCGGGTTGATCGTCAACCTCGGTGTCGGGCTGACCTTGGCGCGCGGTGATCGCGGCAACATCAACATGCGCGCGGCGCTCTGGCATGTCGCCGGCGACGCGCTCGGCGCGATCGGCGTCGTCATCGGCGGCGCGGTGATCGTCGCCACGCGGGCGGCGTGGATCGACCCGCTGCTCTCCCTGCTGGTTGCCGGGATCATCGTGTGGGGGGTGGTCGGGATCGTCCGCGAGGCGACCGACGTGCTGCTCGAGAGCGTCCCCGGCCACGTCGAAGTGCCGGCGGTGCGCTCACGCATCACGATCGTCGACGGCGTCGTCGACGTGCACGATCTGCACGTGTGGACGATCGGCTCCGGCGCACACGCGCTCTCGGCCCACGTCGTGCTCGACGATCGCAAGCTCAGCGAGGCCAGCGCGATCATGCGGACGATCGACGCTGCGATGCACGACGACTTCGCGATCTCGCACGTGACCGTCCAATTCGAGTGCGAGAGCTGCGATCCCGACACCACCATCGTCTGCACGCAGGTGGCCTCAGCAAGCTGAGGCCTTCGCGGTCCTCGCTTCGCTGCGGTCCGCGCGTGCCCGCTCGCTTCGCTCCCGACGCGGAAACTTCGGGAAGGTCGAGAAGTTGTGGGGGCTATGAGATCCGGTACCGTCGTCCTCGCGACCGCACGCACGCCGTTTGGGCGGCTGGGCGGCGCCCTCAGCTCGCTCACCGCCACCACGCTCGGCGGCGAGGCCATCCGCAGCGCCCTGCGGCGCGCCGGCATCGATCCGGCCGACGTCGAGCACGTCGTGATGGGCGAAGTCTTGCAGGCCGGCGTCGGCCAGGCGCCGGCGCGCCAGGCCGCCTTCAAGGCCGGGCTGGCGAAGACCACCACGGCCGAGACCGTCAACAAGGTGTGCGCCTCGGGGCTGCTCGCCGTCGCGCTGGGCGCTCGCACGATCGCCGACGGTGACCACCGCGTCGTGGTGGCCGGCGGGATGGAGTCGATGTCGAACGCGCCGTACCTGTTGCCGGGGGCCCGCGCCGGCTACCGCTACGGCGACGGGACGCTGCTCGACGCGATGATCCACGACGGGCTGTGGGATCCGTACTTCGACGAAGCGATGGCTTCGCAGGGTGCGCGGGTTGCCGCCGAGCTCGGCGTCACCCGCGCGGTGCAGGACGCGTTCGCCTACCGCAGCCACGCACGTGCGCACGCCGCGCACGAGGGCGGCAAGTTCGCTGCGGAGATCGTGCCGCTGCGCGTTGCGACCAAAGCCAAGGGGAAGATCGTCGTCGACGCCGTTCCGGCCGTCGCCGCAGCGCGCGTCCCGGTGCTCGCCGGGGGCGGGTCGTCGGTGTGGGATCACACCCCGCCCGCGTCGATGGTCGCCGATCCGGCGATCTATTCGCCGTACGTGAGCGGTGAGGTGCCCTCGACGCTGGTCGACCGCGACGAACCGGTGCGCGCCGACGCGTCGCTCGAGGCGATGGCGAAGCTCAAGGCGCTCGATGCGGGCGGAACGATCACCGCCGGCAACGCGCCCGGTGTCAACGACGGCGCAGCGGCGCTCGTCCTCGCCTCGGCCGAGTACGCCCGGGCGAACGGCGTCGAGGCGATCGCCGAGGTGATCGACCACGCCGGCGTCGCGTGGGATCCGCCGTACCTCGCGCTCACCCCGGCAATGGCGGCGCAGAAGCTGCTCGACCGTCACAACCTCGCGACGCGCGACATCGCGGTGTGGGAGATCAACGAGGCTTTCGCGGCGGTCGCGCTGACCGCGGCGACCCGCTTGGGCCTGGACCCCGAGGTCATCAACGCCCAGGGCGGCGCGGTCGCGCTCGGCCATCCGATCGGCGCGTCGGGTGCCCGTATCGTCGGCGCGGTCATCCAGCAGCTACGCGCGCGCGGCGGCGGCTACGGGATCGCGGCGATTTGTTCGGGCGGCGGCCAGGGCGACGCGCTGCTGGTGAAGGTCGGCTGATCGATGCGGATCGTGGTCGTCGGCGCCGGCCAAATGGGCGGTGGCATCGCGCAGGTGTTGGCCGCCAAAGGCCATGAGGTGTTGCTGCACGACGTCGACGACGCACGCATCCGGCACGGCATCGACGGCATCGCCAAGCGGCTCGACCGCGAGGTCGAGAAGGGCCGCATGCGTCCCGAGCAGCGCGGCGAGATCCTCACCCACATCGACGCTCGCCCGCACCTGCGCGACCTCGAAGTGGAACTGGCGATCGAGGCTGCCTCGGAGCAACTCGAGACGAAGCTCGCGCTCTTCCGCGAGCTCGACCGCAACACGCCGCCGGAAGCGATTCTGGCCTCGAACACCTCGTCGATCTCGATCACGACGCTGGGCGCGGCGACCTCGAAACCCGATCGTTTCATCGGCATGCACTTCATGAACCCGGTGCCGGTAATGAAGCTGGTCGAGATCATCCGGGGCCTGGCGACCAGTGATGCGACCTACGAGGTCGTGCACGACTTGGCGCTCGATCTCGACAAGACGCCGGTCGAAGTCCGCGATTTCCCCGGCTTCATCTCCAACCGCATCCTGATGCCGATGATCAACGAGGCGATCCAGGCGTTGTACGAAGGGGTCGCGTCGATCGAGGCGATCGATACGGTGATGAAGCTCGGCATGAACCACCCGATGGGGCCGCTCACGCTGGCCGATTTCATCGGCCTGGATACGTGCCTGGCCATCATGAACGTGCTGCACGAGGGCTTCGGTGACTCGAAGTACCGGCCCTCACCGCTGCTGCGCCAATACGTCGCCGCCGGTTGGCTCGGGAAGAAGACGGGCCGCGGCTTCTACGACTACCGCGCAACGGCGAACGGGACGCCGGCGCCCGTCCCTGCCGCGGTTTCGTGATCGAAGAACGCACGATCGCGTTCGAGCCGACTGCCGAGCAGCGCGCGATCGCCGAGGTTGCCCGCGAGATCGCCCAGCGCGAGATCGCGCCGCACATCGCGGAGTGGGATCGTCATCATATCTTTCCCCGCGCGCTGTACGGCAAGCTGAACGCGGCCGGCCTGATGGGGATGCGGGTCGAGGAACGCTACGGCGGCGTCGAGGCGGACTACGTCGCCTACGCGCTCGCGATCGAAGAGTTGGCGAAGGTCGACGCCGGCACCGCGGTGACGGTCTCGGTCCATTCCATGATTTGCTCGTCGATCGGCGCGCTCGGCACCGAAGCGCAAAAAGAGCGGTGGCTGCAACCGCTGGCGGCGGGCGACGTGATCGCCGGCTTCGCGCTGACCGAGCCGGACGCCGGTTCGGACGCGGCCAGCATCCGTGGCACCGCCCGGCGCGACGGCGAGGGCTACGTGCTGAACGGGCGCAAGCAGTGGTGCACCAACGGCGGCTACGCCGGGGTCGTGATGGCGATGTTCCGCGACGAGGCCGAGAGCCCGGGCGGGATCAGCGCCTTCTTGGTCGACATGAGTACGCCCGGCATCGTCGTCGAGCGGACGACCGAGAAGCTCGGCATCCACACCTCGAACACCGTCGACGTGCTGTTCGACGGCGTGCGGGTCCCGGCGTCGACGCTGCTCGGCGCGGCGGGCTCGGGGCTCTCCTCGGCGCTGCGGACGCTGACCGGCGGCCGCATCGGGATCGCCGCGCAGGCGACCGGCATCCTCGGCGCGTGCCTGGACGCATCCACGCGCTTTGCCAAGGAGCGGGTCGCGTTCGGACGCCCGATCGGCGCGTTCGAGGGGATCTCGTTCAAGATCGCGCGCATGGCGACCGACCTCGACGCTGCGCGCATGCTCGTCTATCGTGCCGCGGCGCTCGCCGCCGCGAACGCGCCGTTCGCGGTCGCCGCCTCGAAAGCGAAGCTGTTCGCGTCGACCAAAGCGCGCGAGCACGCTGCCGAGGCGATCCAGGTCCACGGCGGCTACGGCTACACGACCGAGTTTCCCGTCGAGCGCTACTACCGCGACGCCAAGATCACCGAGATCTACGAGGGCACCTCGGAGATCCAGCAGATCATCATCGCCCGGGACCTGCTCGGCCGTTTGGACTAGTCGGCGGCGTGCCGCAGTGAGATCGCGGCGGCGTCGCAAAAAGAACCGGGGCGTTCGATCACGTCCGCCGGCGGCCAGTTCACGTAGGTACCGGGCTGCCTGGGCGTCCACGTGTTGGCGCGATCCCACGGGTGGAACACCGCCCGCCCGTCCGGGGTCACGTGCCCGACCTCGCACGTTTTCCACACGATCCGCGGGACGCGGTCGCTCGGGTTCTCGATGCCGAAATAGCTGCCGCTCGAGAATCGCTCGAGACTCTGTGCCGTTCGGCTGAAGCGCCAGGTATCGGGCTGTGCGATCGACACGAGTCGTTTGAGGATGACGCCGTTCTGCGCGCTGCCGCCGTCGCGGCTCCAACCGTCGGCCGGCTCCGTCTTCTGAACCAGGACGATGTGCGCGTGCTCGTTGTGCTCGAGGACGCCCGTCGCCGAAAAGACGAGCAAGGAATCGGTCAGCGGATAGAACGTCATCGTGACGTCCGGGCCGTCGCATGGGAAGCGCGCAGCCGTGATCGGTTGGTTGTGGCCGAACTTGAAGTAGAACGCGTACTCGTCGTCGACGGCCTGCGAGGAGCTCTTCTGGAGACCGGCGTCGACCGCCGTCCCGGCGTCCCCCGCTCCCCATCCGCCGATGTAGACGTAGCCGGTCTCGAGGTCGACGGTTCCGTTGCCACGGGCGACCTCATTGTAGCCGTTCCCGGTGACGAAGTGGCGCACGCCGCACGGAATCGACACCCGCACGCGCTCGGCGCTGTACCCGTTCAGGCTGCGGACGCCGTGAAATGCTCCCGTGCGGATATCGAACGGTGAGTCCACCTGCGCTCGCACGGGGATGCCGGGGATGAGGAGATCCTCCGCCTCGTCGGGCGGCACGGTGTCGAAGCGATGCTGGTACTGCCAGAGCAGGCTGTGCCGGTTGACCACCGTCGGCGTCGGATGGACCGCGGGCTTGGGGACATCGTAGGTCGGAACGAACCCCCGCGTGTCCTCGGAGATGTCGATCCGCGCGACGACCGGTCTCGGCGTCGCCGTCGAGGTCGACGTCGGCGTCACCGTCGGGCGTCGCGTGAGGGTCGGACGCGGTGTCGGCGTAGCGGTCGGACGTGGTGTCGGCGTAGCGGTCGGACGTGGTGTCGGTGTAGCGGTCGGACGCGGTGTCGACGTAGCGGTCAGGCGCGGTGTCGGCGTAGCGGTCGGACGCGGTGCCGGCGTAGCGGCCGCCCGGGTAGGGGTCGGGTTCGCGGTCGGTGACGGCGGTGGCGTCGAGGGACGTGGCGTCGCGGGAAGCGGTGTGTCGGTCGCGACCGGATGCAGGATGTCCGCGACCTCGTCCGCGGTGATGACGTGCGCGGAGCCGTCATGTTCCGCGATGATGACGGTGGTGTCGTCCTGCGGTCGCAGCAGCCGGATGATGCCGATATCCGACGCCGAGGGGCCGGACGAGCCGGCGACCAGCGTCGGGGCGTCGGCAAGCACCGCCGCGACGAAGGCGATGCCGAGCAAGGTCGAGCGGCGCAGCACGCGAGCTACGGCGTGTAGGGCGGCAGGTTCGTGATGTGCGAGCCGACGCGGAAACCGTCCGCGGCCGCCTCACCGATTGGGAGCGCGATCATCCAGCAACCGTATCCGCTCACCTGGGGAATCGGCGGGGCAGCCATCCCGGCTGCCGTTGCGGGCACCTGCCGGATGCCGGAGATCGTCGCGTCGCATCGAACGAACACGATGTCGAGTCCAAACGGCCTTTTCGAACTGCGAAGGACCAACGTGCCATCGCTGGATGCCGCCGGATAGAGCGCCCCGGTATGCGGCGCAAGCGACGTTCGTCCGGCGAGTCCGGTTGCGCGAGCTGCAGCGGAATTGAAGACGTCGAGTTGGAGCGTCCCGCCATTCGCCAGCGAGACGCGCACCCGCGGGTTGCCCTCGGAAGCGGGCTCCGGAGGGGACTCTTCGACCCCTTGAGCGGGAAGCCAGCTGATCGCCCCAGCAATCCGCGCGGCATCGACGTCCGTGTCCGGTCGAACGGCGAAGGTGACGACCTCCGTGATCGGATCGCCTGCCACGACCTGCACGTTTCCCTGTGCCCCGAGGTCTTCTGACGGCGCGACCGCGTGCATCGGGACCGGTGTCGGCGTCGCCGTGGCTGTTTTTTGGAGTGCGGCCAGGAAACCGCCGACGCTGTCGACTTTGAGATACATCGGCGCGGGCTCGTCCAGCCCGTATTCCGTCTCGCTGCCGCCGGTCGGCGACGTCGTCACGACGCGGAAATCGGACGACTTCGTCGTCGTCGTCGCTCCCGGATGCAGATTGACCCGCACGTGGAGGTACATCGCGTTCGCGCTCGCCGTAGTCCACGACGCGAGCACGGTGAATGGTGGTGCAGCAGGGGCGGCCGGTCGGGGCGCCGGCGCCGCCGGTGGGGCGACGGACGAGGTCGGCGGCGCCGCCGCGACGAGCGGTTCCGCCCACGACTGGCCCTCGGCCCAGAGGTGGTTGCCGCTCAACATCGCGGACTCCACCGAACAGGACTGCTGCGCGACGTCGTTCGCGGTCCCGCCGTACAGCGGAATCTCGTTCATCGTGACGTCGTAGCGTGCGCTCTGTCCTCCGGCCAGGGCCGGGTTCGGCGCGTATGCGACCTCGAAGCCGCCGATGGGCTTGCCTTCGTGGTTCAGATCGACGAAATGGAGGACGACCGAAAGCAGATCGTGCCGAGTCCGGTTTGCGATGGTGACCCGCGCGCTGCCCGGGCTCAGATCGCATGCCAACATTCCGACCGGATCGCCGGCGTTCGAGGCCACGTCGCGGGCGGTCGACTGCGCCGCCAGCGGCGGCGCGACCATGGCGATGATGACGAAGGCGAGCGCAAGGGCTCTCGTGCGGTGCATCGGACGTCCTGCGGTCATGCCGGCGGTTTGGTGTGTGTCGTCGTCGTGCGCGGTGTGGTCGCGTTCGGGTGCGGTAGCGCAACGGCGCTCCGAGCCGGCGCCACCGACCGCCCTAGTCCATACGCCGGTGTGGTCGGTCGCGGCGCGTAGCGGTTGGTCCGCGCCGGGTTCGTCGCGTTGGCTGGCCACGAGCTGCGCGTTGCGGGCGGTGCGGTGAGGGGATGCACGACGCGCGCGCTCGCTCTCGCCGCTGTGCGCGCCTGTTCCTCGGCGTGGATCCGCGCAGCCTCTTCGGCTTGCGTTGCCGACCACGTTCCGCCGGATGCGCTGGTAGGATGCTCGGCCGGCGCGTGCGGTACGGTGACGGCTGCGGGGAGGGCGGCCGGAACGGCGTGTCCCTCCGCGCGCAGGCGTGCCCGTTCCTCCTCGGAGAGCCCGCTCCCCGACGTCGCTGCAGGTTCGGCGCTCGGCAACGGAAGCTTCGAGCTTCGCTCGACGAGGGCACGCTGGCGGGCATCGAGTCGGATGGCGTGGGCGTAGTCGTCGGCCGCGCGCTCGCGAGCGGATGTCCCCTCGTAGGCCATGCCGCGGGCGACGTATGCGCGCGCCAGATTGGGATTCAGCGCGATTGCGCGTTGCGCATCTGCCAACGCCAGAGCCCAGCGACGTTGTGCCGCATACAACCGCGCCCGGCGCGCCAGTGCGAGTTCGTCGTCGGGATGCACCCGCAGCGCAGCCGTACACGAGTCGATTGCGGCATCGACATGTCCCTGGGCATCGTGAATCGCGCACAACCGCTCGTGCAGCATCGGATTGCTGGGATCGTGTTCGGCCAATCCGGAGCACGCGGCCCCCGCCTCGTCAGCGGTCGCCGCGGTGCGACCGAAGCAGAGGTCGACGGCGCTCGCGACCGCGGTGGCTGTGTCGGGCGCCGATGAGACGGTCGTCGGCGTGACGATCGTCGGCGTAACGGCGCTCGAGGTGACGTTGCTCTGGGCGCCGTCGTCGGTGGCGGCGGCGCCGGACGAGACGGCCACTTCTTGCGGACCGGCAGCGGGAGAGGGAAGCGGCGCCGTCGTGGCGCTCACCGCCAACGCGCGGTCCTCTTCGTGCACATCGAGGTGATTGTGCGCGAGCAGACCGGCGGCGACGCGCGGTGCCGATACAGCGTATCCGCCCACACCCACCGCGTTCTTGACGTCGGCCACTGCTTCGACCTCGCCGTTCTGCGGGTCGAAAATCGGTGCGCCGCTCAGCCCGGGTTCGAGATCGAGATTGACGCCGATGAAGTCGCCGTCTTCTCGCAACGACGAAATCGTCGCCGGTCCGACGAGCTGCGGTTCCTGCCCGCTCGTTCCGATCTGTTCGTCGTCTTGAAAATATCCGGCCGCCGCGACGGGCTTTCCCTCGGTGACCTCCGCCGAGCTCATGCGGGCGACCGGCAAGCCTCCGTGCGTGAGCCGCAAGAGCGCGAGATCTTGGTGCGCCGGAGTCCGGTCCGCAACGACGGCGCGAAGGTCGTGCACGTCGCGATTGAGATCCACCCGTACGGAGTCCGCCCCGTCGACGACGTGTTGGGCGGTGAGGACCCACGAGCCGTCGCGATCCGATGCGACGACGAAGCCCGTGCCGCTCTGCGTGGGGATCCCGGCGGCGTCGAATGCCCACACCTTCACCAGGGACTGCTTCACCTGCGCGTAGCCACGCGAGGCATCGCTCTGTGCCGAGGTCGGCGCGGCTCCCAGCGATGTCGCGAGAACACACAGGCAAAGCGCCGTTCCGACTGAGGCCCTTGGTGCAGAGAGACGAGGCATCGATAGCTACCCGTTGGCGAACGATGGCAGGGGATACCAGGCTGAGCCCTGGCGGCCATTTTGCAGCCAAACCAACCGTTACCTTGTCATCTTGGGCGACCGAACCCCCGTCTGCGTCAAGACTTCGCATGCGCCCATACCCGGGCCGGCCGGACGCCCGGCCGGGTGATCAGCGCGCGTCGTCGAGCAGCCGCGCGCGCAGCTCCGGCGTCGGAACCGGGCAGACGTCGTAGCGGCCGAACCAGTCGTAGCGGTTACGTGCGATCCAGCGGTACACGGCGTCGCGCAGCACGCGCGGCACCAGGATCGCCGCGAAGCCGAGCGGCCAGGGCATCTGCAGCTCGAGCAGCAGGTGCAGGACCGCGTCGCTGCGCTCGTAGCGGCGACCGCCCGCGAGCAGAACGACGGTGTCGGGTTCCTCGGCGTGCGATGTGACGGGTGTGCCGAGGAGGGCAGTGGCGCGCGGCGATTGCAGCGAGACGAAACGCACGCGCGCGGGGGGATCGTTGGCAATGACGAAGCGCACCAGCCCGTTGCACAACGTGCACACGCCGTCGAAGGCGAGGATGGTCCCCTCGGTGGTGGGCAAACGAGCATCTCCTCATGGGATCGATTCGGCGTTTCGAGCGAGCGCCGCCTTCGTGCGACTTGTGTCGTCCAGGGCTCCGTAGACGGGGCGCGGAACGCTCGGCGCGCCATGAAATTAATGGAGTACCAGGGCAAGGACCTCTTCCGTCGTGTCGGGATTCCGACACCGAGCGGGGTCTTCGCCACCACCGCAGATGAGGTCAAGGCCTACATCACGGATCACCCCGGCTCGTGGGTGCTCAAGAGCCAGGTGCTGATGGGTGGTCGCGGCAAGGCCGGCGGCATCAAATTCGCCGACGACGCGGCGCAGGGCGAGGCGCTGGCGCGTGAGCTGATCGGCAAAGTGCTCAAGTCGATCCAGAACCCCGAGGGCGAAGAAGTCAAATCGCTGCTCGTGGAGGAGAAGGTCGCCATCGCCAGCGAGGCCTACGTGTCGATCGCAATCGACCGCGCTGCCAAGAAGCCCGTCGTGCTGGTGACCGCGCAGGGCGGCATGGACGTCGAAGAGGTCGCCGAGCACGATCCCGACGCGATTCAGAAGTTCTGGATCGATCCCGGTGCCGGCTACTCGCCCTACATCGGCCGTCAGCTGGCGTTCCGCTCGAAGTTGCCCGACGGCTATCGCAAAGCGTTCCCCGCCATCCTGGGCGCGCTCTATACGCTGTTCATGGAGTACGGCGCGAACCTGGTCGAGATCAACCCGCTCGTGCTCACCACGGACGGTCGCGTCATCGCCAGTGACGCCAAGGTCGATCTCGACGACAACGGACTCTACAAGCACCCCGACGTCGCCGCCTGGAACAAGGCGCAGCCGACCGACGAAGACCAGGCGGCCGCGGTGGCGATTGGCCTGGGAATGTCGAACTACGCGAAGTTTGCCGACGAAGCGGGCCAAGCGCCCAAGACGATCGGCACCATCGCCAACGGCGCGGGCCTGGGGATGGGGACGATGGACGCCGTGCGCATCGCCGGCGGCGGCGCGGCGAACTTCCTCGACATCGGCGGCGGCGCGCAGGCCGAACTCGTGAAGAACAGCTACAAACTGGTCACTGCCGATCAGCGCGTGAAGGCGATGTTCATCAACATCTTCGGCGGGATCACGCGCGGCGATCAAGTCGCACTCGGTATCGTCGAAGCGCTCAAAGGCAACGACGTGCGCAAGGTGCCGCTGGTGATCCGGTTGACGGGCACCAACGCGGACGAAGGCCGCAAGATCCTCGCGGAAGCGGGCTTCTTCCCGGTCGAGACGATGGACGAAGGCGCGGCCAAAGCCGTCGCGCTCGCAAACGGGAGTAACTAAGTGGATATCATGATGGCGCGAGTCCCCTCGGGGAATGTCGATCGTATCGGAATGATGACGGACTCGCAGGTCCGGAGGCCCCGCGCCGAAGGCGTGGGGGGCGCACAGCCAGGGGCGGAGCGCCGTTAGAATGTCGATTTTTCTCGATAAGAACTCGAAGGTCATCGTTCAGGGCATCACGGGGCGGGAAGGTGCGTTCCACACCGCGCGCATGAAGGCGTACGGGACGAACATCGTCGGTGGCGTCACGCCCGGCAAGGGCGGCCAGACCGTCGAGGGCAGCATCCCCGTTTTCGACACGGTGAAGGAAGCCGTGGCGCAGACCGGAGCGACGCACTCGATCATTTTCGTCCCGCCGCCGGCCGGTGCCGACGCGCTGTGGGAAGCGCACGAGGGCGGCATCCAACTGGCCGTCTGCATCACCGAAGGCATCCCCGCCGTCGACATGCTGCGCGTCGTCAACACGACGCCCGGCATGCGCATCATCGGCGGCAATTGCCCCGGCCTCATCTCGCCCGGCAAGTCGCTGGTCGGGATCATGCCCGCGCAGGTCTTCAAGGAAGGCAACGTCGGGATGATCTCGCGCTCGGGGACGCTGACCTACGAGATCGTCGACGGCCTGACCCGCGCCGGCTTCGGCCAATCGACGTGCGTGGGCATCGGCGGCGACCCCATCATCGGGACGACGTTCGTCGACTGCCTGCGCGAGTTCGCGCGCGATCCCGAGACCAAGGCCGTCGTCGTCTCCGGCGAGATCGGCGGCTCGGATGAGGAAGATGCGGCGGCGTTCATCGCCCAGCACCTCCCCGACAAGCCGGTCGTCGCCTTCATCGGCGGCCGCTCGGCGCCCAAGGGCAAACGCCTGGGCCACGCCGGTGCAATCATCTCCGGCAACACCGGCACCCCCGAGTCGAAGGTCGAGGCGTTCAACGCCGCGGGCGTCCCGGTGGCCGACCGCCCGTCCGACATCCCTCGCCTGCTCGGCGAGCGCCTGGCGAGCGTCACCGCGGCACGCTGAGGCGCCGCGGTGCGATTCGGCTACCGCTGCGAGGAGTGCGAGACCGCCGTCTGGCTCGCCAGCACCCGCGCCGAACTGCAATGGCTGCTGACCCGCGCCCACGTCGTGCGCGAGGTCCGCGGCCATTTGAGCGCCGGCCTCGACGGCTGGATGGACGAAGGCCTGGCCTTCGTGGACGCCCACGATGGCCACAGCGTCATCGTGGTCCAGGGCGGCCGATAAAACGGATTCCTTAAGGGAGACTAGCCAAATGGCGAGGGGGAGTCTGGTATCCGGCTGAGAATGGGCTGAGACCGCTCCGGCTGGCCTTGCTCAGCCGGACGATCTTGCCTTCGAAAGGATGGGTGTCCGTGGTATATCGTCACCCGCTGATTCGAGGCATCTTCGCGGTCCTCGTCGGTATCTCGCTCGTCCTCCAGGGAACGAACAGCGTTCTGGCAGGTACGACGGGAGCCATTACGGGCACCGTGACGGATGCATCGAACGGCCATGCGCTCGCCGGCGCGCGCGTCACCGTTGCGAGCCCCTCGCAGACGGTCTCGACCAATACCGACCCCGGCGGCCACTTTACGTTCGCCTCGCTCGCGCCGGACACGTACACCGTGTCGGTGGCCGCGCAAGGCGCCTACGACCAATACAGTGTCAGCGGTATCACCGTACAGGCCGACCAATCGATCACGGTCAGCTTGTCTCCGCCGCAGAAGATCAAGCAGATCGGTTCCGTCACCAGCCGCAGCGCCGGCGCCCTCGTGAAACCGGGAACGACGGCCGATGTCTACGCGATCAATGCGACGCAGCAGGACAAAGCCTCGACGTTCGGGGGCGGCGGCACGCTCAACAGCGCCTGGTCCGCGATCTCGTCGGTTCCCGGCGTGTATATCACGGCCAACCAGAACGGCTATATCGGCGCCGGCTCCGGCGTCAGCATCCGCGGCGGCGACTACGACCAGATCGGCTACGAGCTCGACGGCGTTCCGGTCAACCGCTCGTTCGACAACTATCCGTCCTCGGTACTCTCCTCGCTCGGGCAGCAGGAGGTCCAGGTCTATACCGGCGCCGCACCGGCGAATTCCGAGGCAAACGCGATCTCGGGATACATCAACCAGGTCATCCGCACCGGTACCTATCCGGCCACCAAGACGCTCGATCTGGCCGTCGGGACGCCGACGATGTACAACAAGCTGTCGTTCGAGGCCGGCGGCGCGACCGCGAATCGCCTCTTCAGCTACTACGTCGGCCTCGGGGCGTACAACCAGGACTTCCGCTACGCGGATCAGTTCAACGGTGCGAGTCTCTCCAATCTCTGGGGGACGCCGATCGCTCCGTGCCCCGCAGCCTCGACGATCAAGTCGTGCGGGGCGCAGTACGGTGTGGACTACACGAACGGCGGCACGACGCCCGCGTACGTTCTCGGACCGTACAACGCCTTCGACCAAGCCTACGAGCAGGTGCGTGACAACGTCATCAACTTGCACTTCGGTATCCCGAAGAGGGACGGCAGCAAAGACGACGTGCAGCTGCTCTTCGACGAGGAGCACATCGGCAATTACGGCTACGACTCGCCCAACGACTTGGGCGGCGACGCGTATCTGAACGCCATCGGTTTGGGCGCGCCGATCTACATCGACACGCACGAAACGACGATGCCCTACGGTACGCTCTTTCCGGTCGGATACGGCGGGGCGGGCCAAAACGCCGGCGAATCGCCGTACTACTTCCCGTTCTCGGCGGCCGGGCGCGGCTATCAATCGGATATCCCCGGCAACTTGCGCGACGAGTACGTGAACGACCAATCGATCATCAAGTTGCAATATCAGCACAATTTCGGGACGAACGCGTTCCTGCGTGTCTACGGCTACACGTACTACTCGGATTGGCTCAACAACGGGCCGAACTCGACGTACTCGGACTATTTGGCCTTCGACTCCCCCGACTATGAGCTCAACAGCCATACGCGCGGGGTCAGTCTCCAGTTCTCCGACCAGCTTTCGGCGACGCACTTGCTTTCGTTCGAAAGCTCGTACACGACGGCCGACTCGACGCGGTACAACAACTCGTTCTACGGCATCGGCAACGGTACCGTTGCCGCCTACCTGGTTAACGGCTCGGCTCCGGGAGTCGGTACCTGCTACCTCAACAACACGGTGACGCTGAACGGCGTAACGTACCAGCCCGGCTACGCCGTGCCCGGTTGCAACTACAACAAAGCCGGCTTTACGCCGGGAGACTTCGGCTTCACGGTTGGCCAGGCCGTCGGCGGCACGATCCCCGTCGTCGGTGCCGGTACGAGCTGCGGTGGCGGCCCGTGCCAATACCTCCTCGTCGCCGGCGGCCCCTCGGCGAGCTATAACCAAGTGGTGCCGCAGTTCACGACGCTCTCGCTGACCGACACGTGGACGCCGACCTCGCGCATCAACGTCAACTACGGTCTTCGTTTCGACCAATACAAGTTCGACGGCGCGAGCACCGACGACTCGATCGCTCGCACGCTGTTCTTCAATGCGTACGATATGGAGAATCCCGGCAACGCGCTCTACAACGTCGGGAATACCGTCGACACGTTCGACATCGTCGAACCGCGGGCCGGCATGACCTACACCGTGAACCCGTCGACCGTGCTTCGATTGAGCTACGGGCGATACGCGGAAGCACCGAATACCGCGTTCGAGCAGTACAACTACCTGCAACCGAACTCGATCTCAACGCTGGCAGAGTTCGCGAGCCTGGGACTGGGCAACACGCCGGGTCACGACGTGGAACCCGAAGTCTCGAACAACTACGACTTCTCGATCGAGCACCAGTTTTCTGGTGACTTGGCGATCAAGGTCTCGCCGTTCTTACGCAGCACGCAGAACCAGATCCAGCAGTTCTACCTGGATCAAAAGACCAGCTTCGTCTCCGGTCTGAACGTCGGCCATCAGACCTCGCAAGGCGTCGAATTCGAACTCGACAAGGGCGACTTCGGCCGGAATGGTTGGGCTGCAAAGCTGTCGTTCACCTATACCGACAGCTTCATCAAGTACGATCTGGCGCCGAACGGCTCATCGGTCGTGAGCGCAATCAACGACTACATCACCGTCTACAACGGCTTTACGAAAAAAGGTGGCGGCGCGCCCTGCTACACGGTCGCGACGGCGACAACAGCGGGGGCCCCCGCGCCGGGTTGTCCGACGGGGTCGGTGGCGAATCCGTACTACAACGCGCCCTACGAGCCGCTGCTCAGTGAAAACGGGGACTATCCGACGTTCGACATCTTCCCCGGTGGCCCCGAGAGCGGATACAGCGCATACGGTGCTCCGTACGTGACAACGCTCTTGGTGCAGTACAAGCACAACAAGTTGGCGATCACCCCGGCCCTCCAGATCGCGGCGGGCCTCAAATACGGTGCGCCCATCACCGAACTCGGCGTCGATCCGACGTCCTGCACCGGGGTGCTAGGAGGGGGGACAGCCGGCGATCCGCGCTACAACTACGGCGCGGCCGGCGGTTCTCCGTACGATGCGACCACCTGCGCGCAGAGCGTCGCGATCCCCGATCCTTACACGAAGAACTTCGATGGGATCGGCGGTTTTGTCGGCCCGACCCAGCTCCAGCTCCATATGCAGATCAGTTACGACGTCACGCCAAAGATTTCGCTCGTCGCGAGTCTAGCGAACATCGTGAACACCTGCTTCGGCGGGACGAAGGTGCCCTTCGCGGTATCGGGAGCGTGCACGTACGGGACCAGTCCCGGCGGCGCGTTCATTCCGATCGGAAACGCCTACAACCCCGGCGACTCGATCCAGCCGGCGCTCAACACGCCGTACTTCCCGTACTTCGCCGGCTTCCCGTTCAACCTGTACGTCGAGGCCCGGATCAAGATCTGAGCCTCGTCCACCGGGCGAAACAAAACGGCCCCCGCTTTTGCGGGGGCCGTTTTTCTCGTCTCGGTTGCTGTACGTATCGCGCACAGCACGTTAGGAGGTCAGCGCGGGATTTGCAGGTGCTGGCCGACGGTGAGGTTTGCTCCGCCCAAGTGGTTGGCGGCGAGGATCGCGTCGACCGTGCCCTGGACGTCGCCGCCTGCTTGCGTGCGGCGCTCGGCGAGCGACCAGATCGTGTCGCCGGGACGCACCGTCACGCTGCTGTAGGCGACGGGCGAGGCGGCGTGGACGGAGGTCGAGAGGACCGGGAGGGTCACCGACAGGCCGAGTGCGGCCAGCGCGACCAGCGGCATGAGGGTTGGCTTCCGTCGAGGGGTGCCACGCATTGCTGCCTACTCCAATCCCTAGATATAGCGGCGAACGTTCGTTCGTCCCCCATATGGTAGCAAGGCGAGGGTGCTGCCGTCAAGGTACTTCGAACGTATGTTTGCTCGCGAGGCCTACTTTGTGGTAGCATCGCGGCAATGACGGTGGACGCGGGTGCGCCACCGGTGCGATCGTCGCAGAGCCGTGTGCCTACTGGTTGGCATTCTGCATGAGGAGGTCCCGATGGCCGAGCGGGCCACGACGGAGAAACAGCAGCGCATCCTCGAGGTGATCCGGTCGTTCACGGCCGAGCAGGGCTACCCGCCCTCGGTTCGGGAGATCGGCGAACGGGTCGGGCTCTCGTCCTCTTCGACCGTACAGTCGCACCTCAAGACCCTCGAGCGCCGCGGTCTCCTCAAACGCGATCCCACCAAACCGCGCGCCCTCACGGCGCCCCGCACCCTCGACGAGGGTCCGGTCGTGCCGTCCGTGACCCTGCCGATCCTCGGCCGGGTCGCCGCGGGCGTCCCGATCACCGCCGCTGAGAACCTCGAAGACCACATGGTCCTGCCGGCCGACTGGGCGCCGCGCAAGGGCGGGTTCTGTCTGCGGGTCAAGGGCGAATCGATGATCGAGGCCGCCATCCTCGACGGCGACCTGATCGTCGTCGAGCCGCAGCCGACCGCGCACAACGGAGAGATCGTCGTCGCGATGATCGACGGCGAGGCAACCGTCAAGCGCTTCTACCGTGAGGACGGGCGTATCCGGCTGCAGCCGGAGAACGCGACGATGGCGCCAATCTACGCGGACGATGTCACCATCGTGGGCCGCGTCGAGGCCGTCATCCGCCGACTCTAGCCCGCAGCGCGCGCGAGCCCGAGCGTGATCGACGTATTGGTCGGCGGCGTCGCGCTCGAGCCTCGCGTGCGCGCCGCCGCGGAACGCGCCGCCTCGTGGCTCGAGCGGCGCGATCCGCGGGCTGCGCGCGTCCGCGCCAAGGTGCTGCGCGCGTTCCTCGACGAGGGGATCGCCGAGAGCGACCTCGCCGGGACGACCGGCTACGGCTACGACGACACGGCCCGCGCGCGCTACGAGTCGCTGCTGGCGCGTCTGTTCGGCGCCGAACGGGTGCTGGCGCGCCTCTCGATCGTCAGCGGAACGCACGCCATCGTGGCCGGCCTCGACGCGCTCGTGCCGTCGGGAGAGCTGCTGCTCGCCGCGAACGGCGCGCCGTACGACACGCTGCGCCACGCGATCGCGACGGCGCCGTACGCGTTGACGGCGCGCGGCGTGCGCTACGCCGAAGTCGATCGCACCGCCGACGGCGAGACCGATATGGCGGCGCTCGGCGAGGTGGTGCGGGCGGAGCGGCCCGCGGTCGTCTTCGTGCAACGCTCGCGTGGCTACGCTTCGCGCAAATCGCTGACGATCGACGCGATCGCGCGCATCGTCGAGGTCGTCCGCGCCGCGCACCCGCGCTCGCTGGTCTTCGTCGACAACTGCTACGGCGAGCTGGTCGAGGAACGCGAGCCGCTCGAGGTCGGCGCCGACGTCGTCGCCGGCTCGCTGATCAAGAACCTCGGCGGCGGCCTGGCCCCGGCCGGCGGCTACCTCGCCGGCCGCGCCGACGCACTCGAACGCATCGCCGCCCGCATCTACGCGCCGGGCCTTGGTGCCGGCCTCGGCCCGACGCTCGGCTTCGGTCGCGCGATGGTGCAAGGCTTGTTCTACGCGCCGCTGGTCGTCGCCGAAACGCTGCGCGGTCTCGATTTCGCGGCAGCGCTCTTCGCCGAACTCGGCTTCGCGGTCGATCCGCTGCCGGGCGAGGCGCGCACCGATATCGTGCAAGCGATCCGCTTGGGTTCGCCCGAGCGGCTGATCGCCTTCGCCCGCGGACTGCAGCGCGCCATGCCGATCAACGCGAAATTCGCGCCGGAGCCGGGTCCGGTGCCGGGCTACGTCGATCCCGTCATCATGTCGAGCGGCTCGTTCATCAGCGGCGCAACGATCGAGCTGTCCTGCGATGCGCCGCTGCGCCCGCCGTATGAAGTCTACTTGCAGGGCGGCCTCGCCGCCGAACATACCGCGCTGGGTGCGATTCTCGCAGCTCAGGCCGTCATCGGCTAAGGGCCTTCGCGACATCGGTCCTCGGCGCCCAAACGCTGCAATACGACGCTGCGGGCGAGCTGAAGAGCCTGACCGAGCCGGCAAGCCTCGGTGGCCAGGTTCTCAGCTACGACTATTACGCCGATGGCTCGCGTCGTGATATTGGTTTTACGTCGGCCTCTTATTCCGCCGCTGCGGTATATAGCGAGTCCTACCGCGCGGACGGTCTTCGTCAAAGCCTTGCCCTCAACGATGGTAAGGGCTTCGCTTGGACCTACACGAGCGCACAACAGCCGAAGACGATTTCGGTACTCACTTGCATTCCGTCGAACGTTCGCAACGAAAAGATTCCCGGGACCCCGAGTGTCCAGCAACCCGCTGCGGGCGCCACGTGTCCACCGCCGGTCAACGGAAGTTGGTTGTACGGTGGCTCCAGTCTAGTGACGGTCAATCAGTCCACGAATGCCCCGCCGGCTGGCGGTGCGATCGTTGCTCAGGGGGTTTTCCCGCCTTGGACGATTGATGCGAGAGCTAGCGTGCTCGAACAATGGCAAGTGCAAGATGCAATCGGCAATCCGATTGGGTCCGTGTACGGCTACGACGCGTCAGGCAGGTTGACGTCGGATACCGAGGAGACCGATCGTGCAGCGCTGCCGGGCGAGCCTCCGGGCAAGCCTAACGGCAGCGGAAATATTCTGAGCGATATCATCTACGTTACTGGCACACGCTCGAAGACCTACGACGCGGAAAATCGGATTCGGACGCAGCAATCGTCCTTCGACTACCTTGCGCCTGTGCCTACGTCGTATGGTGGCTCGAAAATAGGTGGGTACTGGAGTGATAACAAACCACAGCCATACGATCTCGCGCCGGTCGATTATACAGCTGACGGTCATCCCGCTCGGCTTGCGCTCTCGACGTTTCCGGGGACATCGGCGGCTTACTCGGTAACGCTCGATTGGCTTTGGGATGGCAACGATCGCTTCTTTGAGCTCAGTGAGCTCGGTACAAACGTCCTCTATGCATGGTTCTCACTAGATGGCCTAGCCGACTATTCGCCACAGACGGGGGCGATTCTCGTCTACGATCGGGACCTTTCCGGCGAGGTCGTCGTCCGGCATTCATCACTGGGCTTCTCGAACTTCGCGGCTGGTCTGAAGATTCCCAACGCTATTGCCTCTGAAGGCATCCAAAGCGTGACGGCGCCTTCGAGCGAAAGCCCTGTCGGCTCGGACCTGACTGCAGCTTTCGGCGTGAAATCAACAGCGGACGGCTGGACCTTAGGCAACAACACGTGGCAAGGGGTCCGCACGTTCGATTTCGGCATAGGTCAGTGGAACACGCCCGACGCCTACGCGGGCAACGTGCACGACCCAATGTCACAGTTGCCCTAATTTGAAAACTCGGGGGCTGGACAAAAGAGCGATTCTTCAACAGTGCGGGTAAGGAACGCATTGCCGACCACGGGAGTACGACCGAGGTGGGCGAGGCGAAATATGTCGCAAAGCAGGCGTTTACGCAACAGATCAAAGACGAGATGAAATTGGCTGCGGATACCGGGAGAGACTTTATCCTGCGCATTCGAGATGGGACACAGCTAAGTAAGCCTCTGCAAGCAGCCATGGATGCTCTTAAGAAGGCTGGCAAGGGTGACATCTCACGCCAAGAATTGGAACCACCACAGTCGAAATGAAGAAAGCAAAAGCAGCAGATCCCGAGGCGATCTCTCGGGCGTGGGCCGAGGTGAAGTCCTGGAAAGGAGACGATGATATACCGGGGCCGCCTGTTTCTGACTGGGATGCAGAACGCCGTAAACGGGTAGCCGATGAACAGCAAGCGGCTGCGCCGATTGTCGACGCGCTGCGCGACCTTGGAATTCCGCTCGACTCGATTTGGGACTTGGCAAACCTTCGTGTGTACTATCCGGCCGCGCTCCCGATCCTCACCGCCGCATTAGATCACGAATATCCCGAGGGCGTGACCGTCTCGATACTGCGTGCGCTCACCGGAAGATATGGCCCCCCCCACGTTTTCGAAGCTCGTCTCGATCGCGGAGAACCTTCCCAATTCGTATACCGAAAGAATGAAAGAGACGCTTGGCTTTGCAATTGCAGAAAACGCTGAGAAGTCCCACCTTCACTTGTTGCTCCCACTGATCTCCAATGCTAACCTCGGTCGCATTCGCGACGCGATTGCACTAAAGATCGCCACTTGGAAGGATCCCCGGGTGGTGCCGGCGCTCGTGGCATTCCTGTCGACTGGAGAGGGCGTGTGGTCGGCCATCACCGCATTGCGGCGTGCTCGAGCTTGGTCTCAGTCAGACTTGGTTGAGCCGTACCTTACGTCCACAAACAGCGCCTCGAGAGAGGCCGCGCGGAAATTCATGAAGGCAATGGGTGCAGCGAAGGGCGGCCCTCCGCGCCGCTAGTCTGGACACGTTGGAGGATCGAACTGATGGAAGATATCGTCGGCGTTCTTCTCACCAACGAGCAGGGCGACGAACGCGCGGTGCTCTGTTGGGGGCGCGTTCACGACGCGGTGGATCCGCAGCCGATCATCGATCGCGTCTTGCGCGCCCGCATTCGCTCACACGAAGGGCGAGCGCTGACCGAAGGCCAGGTCTGCGACGACGTCGGCCAGGTGCGGCAGTTTCAGTATTTCTTCGAGGGCCTGATGTCGTTCGCGGCTCAGATGGCGCATCCGAAGTTTCACCGACGCCGAGGGAAGCTCGCGAAAGACGACCTGGCTTTCGAGAAGAGCCTCTACCTGCTCGGCCCGCGGCGAAGCCCGGCCTGACGCTTAGCCGCGCTCGCGGGGTTTGTCTTCGCCCATGAAGCCGTAGAAATAGTAGACCGCGCCGTCGTCGGTCTCGATCTCGATACGGGTCTCGCCGAGGCGAGCGGCGACGATCCGGCGGCCCTCCATCGCTTTGAGAAGGTCGCGCGCCTGCATGAATTCGGCGGCCCTCAAGGCGTCCGGCTCGATGTCGAGGAGGTCCTGGTCGTCGGAGTTTACCACCGGTTCGTTCGTCCTTCGCAGAGGAGCGGCCGTCCGATCCGCGCGAAGGCGGATCGGCGATGTACGTCCTCGAGGTGATGAGCGGCCCGCTCGACGGGAAAACGTGGGCTTTCGAGCGGGAGATCACCATCGGCCGTGATGACGCGGTCGCAACCGCGTGTATCACCATCGATCGGTATATTTCCCGGAAACATGCGAGACTCTACGAGGAACCCGACGGAAGCTTGCGATTGGCTGACCTCGCCAGCCGGAACGGGACCCGCGTAGGGGGGCGTTCCCTTGGCGATCCCGAGCCGATCGACCTCGGTCAGGCCTTCGTGGTCGGCCGCACCACCTTACGGGTGGTCCAGGCCTAGGGCCATGCAGGTCGTTCGTACCCCGGCTGAGGCCCGCGCAGCGCTGGCGGACCTCCCACGGCCGGTCGGCCTGGTGCCGACCATGGGCGCCCTCCACGCCGGCCACCTCGCGCTGGCCGCTCGCGCCCGCGCCGAGTGCGCGACCGTGGTGGCCTCGCTGTTCGTCAACCCGCTGCAGTTCGGCCCCAACGAGGACTTCGGGCGCTACCCACGGGCCTTCGAGAGCGACCTGGCGGCCTTCGCGGCGGCCGGCGTCGACCTCGTCTATGCGCCCGACCCGGACACGATGTATCCGCCCGGCTTCGCGACGAGCGTCGATGCCGGCCCCGTCAGCGAAGGCTACGAAGGGGCGCTGCGGCCAGGACACTTCCGCGGGGTCGCGACGGTCTGTACGAAGCTGTTCGCGACCGTCGGCGCCGAGCGCGCCTACTTCGGCCAGAAGGACGCCCAGCAGGTCGCCGTCTTGCGCCGCGTCGTGGCCGACCTCAACCTTCCGGTCGAGCTGGTCGTGCTGCCGACGGTCCGCGAGGCCGATGGCCTCGCGCTCTCGAGCCGCAACGTCTATCTCGATCCCGCACAGCGGGCGGCCGCTCCCGCCCTGCACCGCGCGCTGGCTGCGATCGCCGACGCCTACCGAGCCGGCGAGGGACGCGAGGGCGCAGTCGCGCTCGGTCGCACGCTGCTCGTCCCGCCGGCGCGCGAGGCGTACCTCGACGTGGTCGACCCCGACCGCTTCGTCCCGACCGATGCGCCGCGCTCGGCGCTGGCCGTCGGCAGCGTCTGGTTCGGCGCGACCCGGCTGATCGACAACGAACCGATCGAGGTGGGATCGTGAACGGGCGCCGGATTCTGCTCGGCGTGACCGGCGGCATCGCGGCCTACAAGGCCGCCGCGCTGGCCAGCCGGCTCGTGCAGCGCGGCGCGTTGCTCGAGGTCGTCATGACCGAGGACGCGCAGCGCTTCGTCGGCCCGGCAACGTTCGCGGCGCTCGCGCGCCGGCCGGTCCACACCTCGCTGTGGGAGCGAGTCGACGAGATCCCGCACATCCGGCTCGCGCGCGAGAGCGAGTTACTCGTCATCGTCCCCGCGACGGCCAACACGATCGCGAAACTCGCCCTGGGCCTCGCTGACGACCTGCTCACCAACGTGGCGCTCGCGACGCGCGCGCCGCTGGTGCTCGCGCCGGCGATGAACAGCGCGATGCTGGCGCACCCCGCGACCTCCGCGCACCTGGCGACGTTGCGCGCGCGCGGCGTGCACATCGTCGAACCCGGCGTCGGCTTCCTGGCCGAGCGCGAGCACGGCCCCGGCCGGCTCGCCGACGAAGACGCGATCCTTGCGGTGATCGAGGCCGCGCTCGGCGGCACGCAGGATCTCGCCGGCGAGCGCGTGCTGATCACCGCCGGTCCGACACGCGAGCCGATCGACCCGGTCCGCTTCCTCTCCAACGCGTCGACCGGCGCGCAAGGCATCGCCCTGGCGGAAGAAGCGCTTGCGCGCGGCGCGCGCGTCGATCTGGTGCTGGGGCCGACCTCGCTCGAGCCGCCGCCGGGCGCGAACACGGTGCGGGTGACGACCGCGCAGCAGATGGACGCCGCCGTGCGCGCGCACGCGGCCGAGGCGACGATCGCGATTGCGAGCGCCGCGGTTGCCGATTGGCGGCCCGCCGTCGCGCACGAGCACAAAGTGAAGAAGACCGACGAACCGCAAGCGCTCGCGCTCGAGCGCACGCCCGACATCCTCGCGAACCTGGGCGCCGACAAGCCCGCCGGGTTGTTCCTGGTCGGTTTCGCCGCCGAGACGGAGAATTGGGAAGCGAACGCGCGCGAGAAGCTCGCACGCAAACACCTCGACGCGATCGCCGTCAACGACGTGCACGGCGAGAAGGGCTTCGGCCTGGTCGACAACGCGCTCACGCTACTGTGGGGGAGCGACGGCCGTCGCGAGCTCGGTGAAGGCTCGAAGCGCGTGCTCGCCGCGCGGCTCTTCGACGCGA
>Ga0181531_10000211_pt1 | contig 42867 bp, 57 predicted proteins | sample PEATcosm2014_Bin_38_FD_119743 | JGI IMG/M metagenome (GOLD analysis project Ga0181531, IMG submission 119743) | Peatland microbial communities from MTU Mesocosm Facility, Houghton, MI, USA - PEATcosm2014_Bin11_10_metaG | ecosystem: Environmental > Terrestrial > Soil > Wetlands > Peat | place...
CGCCGCCAAAGCCGCCGCCGCCGCCGCCTACGCCGACGCCGCCGACGCCGCCGACGCCGCTGCCGACGCCGCCTACGCCGCCTACGCCGCCGCCGCCGACGCCGCCGCCGACGCCGCCTACGCCGCCTACGCCGCCGCCGCCGCCGCCGACGCCGCCGACGCCGCCGCCGACGCCGCCTACGCCGCCTACGCCGCCGACGCCGCCGCCGCCGCCGCCGACGCCGGACGGCGGAAAGAGTTGGTTGAACAGCGGCGACTGCTCATCGAGATCATGAGCCCGTGACCTACTCCCTAATCCGCAAGGCGGGCGAGGTCGCAGGCTTCACGCATGGCGAGCTCGCCCAGATCCTCGGAGTCTCGCGTCAGCTCGTCCAGAAGATATGCGCTGACGCGACCCCGGAATATCTGAGCGCTCGCCAGACTCAGGCCTTGTTCGCCGCCGTGCGGCTGGCGATCGATCGGATGGAACAGGGCTTGACGGAGATGGAGAAGAGGATTTAGGGTCCTATACGATTGGAAGGCGAAAATCGGTGATCCTAGGTGTCGATCCCGGACTTAACGGAGCGATCGCGACCTACGATGGTCGCGAGCTTTTCGTTATCGACATGCCGGTTCACATGATCGTCGTGAGCCGCAAGGATCGGCGGGCGATCGACGAGAGGGCAACGCTCGAGCGCGTCCAGCGCGCCAGTCTATTCGGCGCCCAGATCCTCGTGATCGAACAGGTGTCCGGCATGCCAGGCCAGAGCGGGCCGGCGGCGTTCACGTTCGGCTACGGCGTTGGCGTGGTGACAACCGCGGCGTTGAGCTGCGGGATGACCGTCGAGCGCGTCGCGCCGGTGACCTGGAAGGCTGCGCTGGGCCTCAAGAGCGCTGACAAGTCAGCCGCTCGGCGCCTGGCGATCGAGACGTTCCCGGAGCACGCGGAGAAGTTTGCGCGCGTCAAGGATGACGGCAGAGCCGAAGCGGCGCTGATTGCAAAGTACGGCTGGCTGACACGAGGCGCGCTATGACCCCCAAACACTCCCCGCCAGTCGGCTACGTCGTCACCCGGCTGAAGCAAATCCCAGGCCGCCCGGTAGGGTGGACCGTGACGAAGTGGAAGAAGGAGACCAACGATGCCTAAACCTGTCTGCGTTCCCTGCCAAATGACTGCTAGACGAGCGACCGGATAATTCTGAACAAGATCAAGACACAAGGGGAGAGATATGAGCTGCTGCGCATGCACAGGACGATGCCGGTTTCCGCCGTACACCTGCGGCGGATTCGCCCCTGGATACGTCGCGACGATCACGCACGCGCCACAAGGATGCGTCTGTCCGCCAGGGTCGGAAGCCACCTGTCAGGGCCTAACATGCCCTCGCCGCAGTCCGCTCGGAGGCATGCCGGCTTACCAAGGATCCCAACCCGGAGGCGCAGAGCCATGAGCGATGAGATCAACCCGGCCGGCGGCGCGGCCAGATCAACGCCAACAATACCACAGGGCTGGCGCCCGCTGCCCTCGTTGAGGGAGGCGGCGGAAGCGCTGCTGAAGCGGTGCGACAACTGCGAGGTAAACTTCGCCGAACGCGAAGCCCTCCGCCTCGCCCTCTCTCGGGAAGATGTAGTCCCCGAGGGGTGGGTGCTGGCGCCGAGGGAGCCGACACCGCAGATGATCGAAGCTGCTCGTCAGTCCGACATCGGCCCAGACCGCCCAATGTGGGACAACTGGGACAGCCCTTCGACTGCCGACAAAGACGAGTGGGAGGCTGTGCTCCCCGGTATCACAAAGGCCGGCTTCTTCCACGCTAGTTACGAGTGGCCCGAGTGGCAGTGCAAAATCCTCGAAGTCGCCTACCGCGCGATGATCAGTGCTGCGCCTTCCGCCCCCCCCATGAAGGAGCCTGAGATGAGTGGCGACCGATCCTATCGCTATCCCTATGGCCGAACCGACACTCCGTATCCGGGGCCGCCTCCGCAGCCCCCTACCCTCGACACGGGGGCGGTGCGGGAGGAATTGAAGGAGAGTGAAATGACCTTTGAACAGTGGTGGCCGACTGCTGGCCATGAACACCGGGCCAAAGACACGGCAAAAGCCGCGTGGGAGGCTGCTCAGGCCCTCGCCGCCCCTTCCCCGCTCCCGGCCGATAGGGAGGCGATTGCGCGGGTGATCGATCGGCATGCGTGGGCTCAGTATCAAAGATACATGGAACGTGTGCCGATCTGGGAAGAACGCGAGAAGGCTGGCGGCGAGGCAGCTAGGGCGCAGATGTCAAAGGATCTACGCGAGAGCGCGGCGGCGATCGTTGCGCCCTCTTTGAAGAAAGTCGACGCCATCTTCGCCCTCTCTTCCTCCCCAGCAGCGGGAGGGTGGAGAGCGACGGACGAGGAACTCGATCGGCTCGCAGACATCGGCGCCAAGGCGCTTCGACAGGCGCACGCTCCGCAGGCGAACTTTGACTGGTCTGACGACTACCTAATCGCCCGCCACGTTTTGCGGGCCTGCATCGGTGGCGAGAAGTGAGGGCGCTGGACCTCTTTTGCGGCACTGCGGAGCGACGGCCCATGAACTCCCCACCCGACGAGGCGCTGAGAGAGGCGCGAGCGGCTTCCGCGAAGTGGATGGGTCTGCGTCCTCGGGCATGGCTCACTGGCGCGGCACTGGTAGACGCTTTTACAGCCTGCTACCTCGCCGCCCTCTCCCACCCCTCCCCGCCCCAGAAGGAAGAGACACTGTGAGCAAGCATGATTGGATGTCCGACGGCGACGCACCGAAGTTCTGTCGGCGCTGTCGCGAGGTTCTCATCAACGAGGACGAGGAGGACGAAGATTGTCCACTTTCGCTCCCCGCCCGGCCGGATACTGCGCCGGAAAAAGAACGCGTCGCTCTCTGGATGATCGCCCACAGCTACGCCACGGGCTATGGCGATACCGTCGAGGACATGCTCGGCGAACTGGAGTGGCAAGCGATAGAGCGCGGGCAACGGGCCTCCACTCTCGAACACGAGGCGATGGATAAGGGGGACGACCGTGGTTGAGCGAACCGCCAGCTTCAAAGCGCTTGCCTCGAAGGTGCTCGGATGGTCGCTTGTCGAGACCGGGTCGGTATTCGTGCTTCTGGCTTTCGCCCCGCCTTTCAATCCCCTGCTGGTACTTGGCGGTGGCGTCCTGACGGTTAACGGCGTGTACTTCATTCGGGCGATGGATAAGGGGGAGGGGACGTGAGCGCCACACTCGCGGACGCGCTAGCTAAGGCGCTCGATCGCATAACCGAGCAGCAAGCTTACATCGAAGAACTCGAACAAGCGCTCGAGGGCGCGATATGGGTCGAGGATTGGGAGGCGCGGAATATCGTGCGCGCCCTCGGCGTGACGCCTCACTGTGCCCGAATCCTGCTGGTCCTCTACAAGGCCAAGGGGCCGCTCTACGGGAAGGATATCGATCAGGCGCTGCCTGAGAAGCACGGACATGAGCGAATCGGAAACAAGTCAATTTCCGAAGTCCTGATCTCTCGGATGCGCAAGGTGATCGGGTACGACGCGATCGGCTCGAAGATATGGTCTGGCTACTGGCTGACGGAGCGCGGCCGACTGATGGTTCAGGGCGCCCTGTGGTCCTAGAGCTGTTCCCCTACCAGCACGCCGGCGCCGCCTTCCTGGCGTCCAAGTCCCGCGGTGCGCTGTTCGACGATCCGGGCGTCGGCAAGACCGCCCAGGCGATTCGAGCTCTCGACCTGAAGCGCCTGCGCCGCGGCGTTGTGATCTGCCCCGCGGCCGTGCGCGAGGTCTGGCTCGGCGAGTTCAGGAAGTTCTCTCGCCTGCCGCGGCGCATCGTCAAGGGCCGCGACATCAATGACTTGAATCTCTGGCTGCGCGGCAAGGTCGACGTCCTGCTGCTCAGTTACCAGATGGCGGCGAAGTGGGCGGCGCGCATGGGCGTCGACGCCATGGACTTCGTGATCTGCGACGAGAGCCATTACCTCAAGAACAAGAGCACCGACTGGACGAGGGCCATCCTCGGCGCCGAGTGCGACGGCCGGCACGGCCTGGCGCGCTGGGCCGCGCACGTCTGGTTCCTCACGGGAACGCCGGCGCCCAACGATGCGGCGGACATCTGGTCGGTGCTTCGGTTCTGCCGCGCCACGCCGTGCAGCCATCAGATCTTCGCCGCCCGGTACTTCAAGAAGGCCGTCGGCGCCTACTCGACCCGCTACACCGTGCGCGACGAGACGGTCGCCGAGCTGAAACTAGCCATCCAGTCCTGTTCGCTGCGGCGGACTAAGAAACAGGCCGGCCTGCAGTTGCCCCCGATCTGGCTGACGACGATCAACGTCGACGGTGACAGCGCGCCGGTGAAGGCGCTGCTGCGGGACCATCCAGGGCTCGAGAAGGCGATCGTCGAGGCGGTGGAGAAGGGCGGGCTGTCGTTCCTCGACGCTCAACACATCGCCACGCTGCGGCGATTGGTTGGAGAGGCGAAGAGTCATGCGTTTTCCGAACTTTTGGTTGAGGAACTGTCCGATGGACTTCAAAAAGTTGTCGTGTTCGGGGTGCACCGACGAGCACTGGACGGTATCGAAGAGCGGCTTCGCCGCGCTGGTGTCGGACTTGTCCGTCTTGACGGGCAAACCTCAGAAGATGGTCGTCGAAGAGCTGTTGAGCAGTTTCAACGAGATGATTCGGTCAGAGTGTTTCTCGGAAATATCCGCGCTGCGGGTCAAGGGCTTACTCTGACTGCCGCGTCGGACGTGATCATGTTCGAGAGCGACTGGACGCCGGCCGGCAACGCCCAGGCTCTCATGAGGGTCCACCGGATCGGCCAGGGGAAGCAGGTTCACGCCCGCTTCGTCGTGCTGGCGAACTCGATCGATGAGTACGTCAGCGAGACCGTGGCGCGGAAGACCAAGGACCTGATCAAGCTCGGCACGTTCTCCGAGATAGCCGCTTGAAGCCCTTGGTCGTCGATCTGTTCACCGGCTTGCACGGCTGGTGGCACGGCTTCGAGGCGGCCGGCTACCGCGGCCGCGGCTACGACCTCGAAGACATGTGCGCCAAGTTTGGGGAGCCGCAACCCGAGGGCGACTTCGAGCTCGTCCTGAAAGACATCCGGGCGATGCATGGCTCGGAGATCGCCGATGCGGACTTCATCGTCGGATCGTCGCCTTGCACGGACTACTCGTATATGGCCATGCCATGGACGCGAGCGAAAGCGAAGGCGGCAGCGATCCGCGCCGACGGGACCGGCGAAGCGCTGCGGCAACTCAACGAACTCTTCGATGCCCAGTTCCGCATTCAGCGCGAGGCGAGCGAGGCGGCTGGACGGCATATCCCGATGGTGGTCGAGAACGTGCGTGGCGCGATTCCGTGGGTCGGCCGGTCGCGCGCCAACTTCGGGTCGTATCACCTTTGGGGCGATGTGCCGGCGCTGATGCCGGCGACGCTGAGCCGCAAGAATGACGACTTGGGTGGCGGATCGCGGTTCAACATCGGCTCGCCAGGTCAAACGGTGACGGGCGCGAACCCCGATGGGCGCAAGATACCCGGCTTTCGCTTCGATGGGTCTGGCGGCAGCTTTCAGACGGCGTCAGTCAATCAACATCTGAAGGGCGGGGGAGATTGGTTCAGCTCAGGCGAAGGGTGTTCACTTCAACGTCGCGCGGGAAGCGGAACCGTCGCCCGCGCCCGCGCCAGCGCTCTCATCGCCAAAATCCCTTTCACGCTCGCCTACTGGATTGCGGCGACAAGCCCTTGACGCGGCCCGCAAACAGGATTTAATCAATTAATCGATTTATCCAACCCAGAGGGAGCCAGATGGCCCGGATTACGATGACGATCGACGCCGAAGACGCGACGGATCTGACGATGACACTGGCGCGACTGCTGAGCGCTAACCCGCAATTACTCGCTCGGAAGATCGACGAGATCGCTCGGGAAGACGCAGAAGATGCGGCCTTCGAGCCCGATGCCGGCGCCCGCCAGGACGCCGAGCCGGGGGAGCGCCAGGGCGGCAGCAAGTTCCGCCGGAACGCCGACGAGATCGCCAGGGGGCTGACCCTGGAGCAGGCGAAGGCGGAACGCGCCTCGCGCCTTGCGGGCGGACCGGCAAGCCAGTCGATCGAGACTGCCACCGCTGCCTCGTCAGAAGGGGCGCCGACTGGCGAATCGAGTGTCGAGGTTGACCCTTTCGCCGAACCGGCGACGACCGCCTCCCCGCCTACCTCCGACGTCTCTACGGCGACTACAGCGCCTAGCCTTGACGACGTGAAGAAGGCGATGAGCGTCTTCCTCGGCCGCGACGGCAACGACGGCAACAAGCTCGTCGCGCAGTGCATGAAGTTCAAGACGGCCGAGGGCGATGTCTGCCAGCGCGCTTCACAACTGAAGCCTGCCGACTACGAGGCGTTCATCGCCGAACTGGCGGCCTAGCCATGCCGGAAGACAAGCTGACGCGCGCTGAGCGCATCCGACTGGAGAGCCTCTCGCAGGCTCTCCAGATCACTATCGTCGAGTCCGCCGCTCGGCCGACGCTGAAGACGATCCTCGATAACGCGGAGCGCATCGAGGCGTGGCTGCGGAAAGCGCGAGAAGACGGATGACCGAGAAGCATTCAGTCTACGGCGGTTCGGTCATCGGCCGGATCATCGCCTGTCCGGGGTCTGTTGCGCTCTGCGACACGATCCCGGACAAGACCTCGCGCTACGCCGACCAGGGCTCGGCGGCGCACGCCCTGGCCGAGGCCTGTCTGAAGGATAGCCTTCACCCGACGCACTTCCTGGGTGAGGTCTTCCCGCCGTACGTCGAGCACATCGTCGACCAGGCGATGTGCGACGCGGTGCTCGTCTATCTCGAAGCGGTGACGCACGAACTCGCCCTGACGAAGACCGCCGAGCTCTACGTCGAGAAGTCGTTCGACCTCGACATCCCTGGCTGCGCCAAGGGCGAGGTTCACGGCAAGAACGACGCCATGGTCTACCACCCGGAGACCGGTCGTCTGCGCGTGTTCGACTACAAGCACGGCGCCGGCGTCCAGGTCGACGTGGTCGACAATGCGCAGCTCAAGTTCTACGCCGCCGGCGCGGTGTTCTCGAACCCCTGGCGCGTCACCGAACTCATCCTGACCGTCGTGCAGCCGAGAGCCTGGGACGGCGAAGAGGCGGTGCAGGACTGGCGGTTCGAGACACCTGACCTGCTGGAGTTCCTGGGCGACGTCGGACACGCAATCGCATCGGCCAAGGCCGAGACGGCGCTGGCGAACCTCGTCGCCGGCCCGCACTGCGACAAGTCCTTCTGCCGCGGCCGCATAACCTGTCCGGCCTACCAAGCTCTCAAGCTGGCCGACACAGGCTTCGAGACCGTCGACCTGACGTCTCTCGACGCCGAGGCCTATCCGCATCCGTCTCACCTGACGAACGAGAAGCTGGCGCAGATCGTCGCAGCGCTAGCTCGGTTCTCGTCCTGGGCGAACACCTGCCAGGAGTACCTCGAAGGCAAGCTGATGGCTGGTGAAACCGTGCCCGGCTGGAAGGTCGTCGAGAAGATCGGCCGCGCCAAGTGGATCGCCGACGAAGAGAGCATCGCTTCGACGCTCGAAGCGATCTACGACATCGATCGCGACCTCGTTCTGCCGCGGCGCCTGACGACCATCGGCGACGTCGAGAAGCTGATGAAGGCGGCCGGTGCGACGAAGTCCGCGATCGACGACTTCAAGCTCAAGAACACGCTCAAGGAATCGAGCGGACTGACGATCGCCCCTGAGGGCGACCGCCGGCCCGCCGTCAACGCCGCCGAACGGGCCTTCGGAGATGTGTCGATATGAGATGCGAGACCTGTGGCGACGACCCGCGTGTCGATCTCGTGCCGCCGTTCCGGTGGCAGTCGGACGACAACAATACGCCGAGGGCGAAGAAACGCCCTCTGACCTGGACCCTGTGGGCCGGGATCGTTCATCTCGCGACCGTGTCTCCCTCTGCGACTGGAAAGACGTACGTCGTCGATTGCCGGATGCCGCAGTCCGGAGCTTCGTCCTACCATCCTGAAGAGCAGGCCAAGCGAGTAGCGGAGATCATGTGTCGCCGCTGGTTTGAGGGCTGCTTTGTAGACCCCGACGCCTGACCGGGTTTCGTCAGGCACCATGCAAGGAATGATCTAATGCACGACTCCAACATGTCTCCCGAGTGGATCGCGAAGGCCTGGAAACAGAACCCCTGCGTCAAGCTCGACAACGGCGACGTCCGCACCGGACCCGTCCGTCTCAGCTTCCCCCATCTCCTGACGCCGGCCAAGCGCCGGCCGGGCGATGATCCCGACAAGGCCGACCAGTACGGCGCCGTCCTCCTGTTCCCCCTCGGCGCCGACATCTCCGTTCTGACCAAGGAAATGCGGGAAGTCGCCCTCGCCAAGTACCCCCAGGCGGGCAAGCCCGGCGGACCCAAGCTGTTCAACCCGATCCGCGACCAGGATGTCGACGGCAAGGGCCAGCCTGGCGAAGCCGAGCGGTACGCCGGGTACGTGAAGGGCGCGATGCGGATCGGCGCCAACGCCAACCGCAAGATCCAGGTCGTCGACCGCAGCCTCGCGCCGGTGATCGACGACGAGAAGATCTACCCCGGCGTCTGGGCGATCGTCACGCTGCGCTGCTTCACCTTCGAGCGGCAGGGCAACAAGGGGCCGACCTTCGGGCTACAGAACGTCATGCTGGTCGCCGACGACACCAACATCGGCGGCACCGGCACGGCGAACCCGAGGGACGCCTTCGCCGGCGTCCAGATCGAAGCCGGCGACATCGACGCGGACAAGGCGTTCGGAGAAGGGGCGAAGGCGGAAGAAACCGCTATCGATCCGTTCTCGTGAGCCGGAAGTCCGACCTCATCGACATCGAGCTGAACATCCATGCGGAGACGGCGAAAGCTATCGCCGTCTCCGACGACGGCAGCACCTACGTTTGGCTCCCGAAGAGCCAGATTGAATACGTCGAGAAGGGGCAGTCGATCGTCGAAGTGACGATGCCCGAGTGGTTGGCCCTGGAGAAGGGCTTCATCTGATGGACCTGCCCGTCACCCACTTGGACCTGGAAACGCGGAGCCGCGCCGACCTGCTCAAGGTCGGAGCGCCCCGGTATGCCGAGGACCCGTCAACGGAAATCCTCTGCGGCTCGTATCAGGTGAGTGGCGGGCCTCTTCAGCACGGAACGCGGATCCAGGGCATCGTTCGAGCCCACAACGCGTTGTTTGAACGATCAGTCCTGAACGCGAAGACGCCGGGCCTGAACCTGCGACCCGAACAGATGGATTGCACGCTCGCGAGAGCGTGCGCCGTCGGTCTGCCCGCCTCGCTCGAACAGCTCGGCAAAGTCCTTAAGGTCCCTGTCCAGAAGGACAAGGAAGGCCACCGGCTCATGCTGAAAATGTGCCGGCCCAAGAAGATTCACGCCGATGGCAGGATCGAATGGCATGAAGACCCGGCTGAACTTGCGCGCCTCGCCGACTATTGCGATCGTGATGTCGAGTCCGAGTGTGCTGTGGATGGCGTTCTCCCTCAACTGTCACTGCGGGAGCGCGCTGTGTGGACCCTCGACCAGCATGTCAACGACAGAGGTTTTGCTGTTGACCTGCCAAAGGTGCGAGCGGCGCTTGACGCTGTCGGTGAAGCTCGAAGACGTGCCGATCGCCGCATCTGGGAACTCACGAACGGGGCGGTGAGCGCCTGCACCCAGACCAAGAAGATCGTCGAATGGATCAGGTCGCGAGGCATCCCCTGCGAGAGCATCGCCAAGGGCGAGGTTCCTGAACTCGTCATCCGCGCCGACCTCTTCGATGAACCCCTGGTCGAAGAGGTCATCACGCTGCGGCGGGCGACGACCCGGATGTTCCGCTTCGACAAGATCCTGGCCTGGGCCTGCCGCGACGGGCGGGTCCGTGGCGCGTTCCAGTACCACAAGGCTCACACCGGGCGCTGGGCGGCCTGGACGCAGTCGTTCCCGAGGGTGGACGACCCGGAGGCTGTCAGCGACGTCCTGGACGCCGTGGCGCGTTGGGGCGCGGCCAAAGCCGTCGACTACCTGGAGTGCGCCCACGACGCGCCCCTGAGGCTGCTCAGCCAGTGCCTGCGCCCTATGGTCGTCGCGCCGCCGGGCAAGAAACTCATCGGCGGGGACTTCTCCAACATCGAGGGCCGCGTCGCCGCCTGGTTCGCGCGGATGAAGTGGAAGCTCGAGGCGTTCAAGGCCTACGACGAAGGGACGGGTCCTGACCTGTACCTCGTCATGGCCGCCAGTATTCTCAACATCGAGGTTGGCGAGGTCTCACGGCTGCACCGGCAGAGCCACGGCAAGGTCCCCGAGCTCGCCGCACAATTTCAGGGCGCCGTCGCCGCCTTTCAGAAGATGGCCCACACCCAGGACCCGCCGGTCAAGGTGACGAACCAAGAGGCCCGCCGGATCGTCAACCTCTGGCGCGACAAGAACGACGCCATCGTCGACTGCTGGAAGGAGCTTCAGGATGCCGCCATCACCGCCGTCGAACACCGAGGACTTGTCGTCCCTGTGCTTGGTGACAGGGTCCGGTACGTGTTCGATGGGAAGTGGCTATACTGCCGCCTGCCGTCGGGACGGGCTCTGCACTATGCGTCTCCATCAGTTAGGTGGAAGACCCACACCATCACCACCGACGACGGCGACGAGATCGAGTTCAACTCCCTCGGAGTGACCTACTACGGGGTCGACGGCGGCGCCTGGCGGCCGATCGACCTCTACGGCGGGATGCAGTTCAACCACATCGTCCAAGGCTTCAGCCGGGACCTGCTGGTCGAAGCGATGTTCGCTGTCGAAGACGCCGGCTACCCGATCGTCATGCACACGCACGACGACATCATCTGCGAAATCGGGGCCTCCTTCGGAGTCCCAGACGCATTCAGCGATCTGATGCGGGTGGCGGCCGAGCGCTTGGCGCCGGGACTGCCGGTGAGCGTGAAAGCATGGGAAGGCCCGAGATGGCTTTAAGTGAGATCGAGCTTCGGACCTCCGAGCAGCGCGCCCTCTTCAACGCGCTGAAGGCCGGCGGCGACGTGCACATCGACACCTTGTTCAAGGCGATCGGCGGACCTCGGCACCTGTCAACCACCCTGAAGCGCCAGGAGTACCTCGGGTCCTACATGACGCGGCTGCGTCGCAAGCTGCAGCCGCACGGCCTGACGATCCGACTCGGCGACCTGCGCCACACCTATCGCCTCAACGTCGTCTAGGAGCGCCCCATGGCGCTGCGCGATCAGCTCCTGGCGTCGGCCCTCGACATGGCCGCGCGCGGCTACCTGATCTTCCCGCTGACCCCCGGCGCGAAGACCCCGGCGGTGAAGGACTGGCAAGGTCACGCGACATCCGATCCCGAGATCATCCGCAAGGTCTGGGCGCACGGCGACTACAACATCGGCGTCAAGACCGGCGCCGGGCTCCTGGTCGTCGACATCGATATCAAGAAGGGCAAGCAAGGCGCGTCGAGCTTCGCAGCCCTTGGCCTGACGGCCGAAGAGAAGGACACCTTTCGGGTCAAGACCGCTTCAGGAGGTTGGCATGTCTACTATCGTTACGATCCCGCTTTGGTTTTTGGCAACAATGCTGGTCGCCTCGGCGACGGGCTGGATGTTCGCGGTGACGGTGGCTACGTCGTGGGTCCTGGATCGGTGCTCACGAATGGCTCGGGCCAGGGCTCGTACACTCTTGAACTCGACCACCCGCTTGCCGCTCTGGCAGCCTCCGTCCGGGGACGCCTGGCTGAGCGCCGCCCGCGACCGGAGGGCGGAACGACGGAACCAATTGTCGATCTGGACCGACCAGATGCGATCCAGCGGGCTATCGATTACCTCCGCGTCGACGCACCAACGTCGGGTTCATATCAGGTTGCCGCGCGACTAAAGGACTTCGGCGTCTCGAAGGAAACCGCCGCCCTCCTGCTAGAGGAACACTGGAATGACCGTCGCGCCACGCCGCACACGTTCGAGGAACTCGAAGAGAAGGTCGCCCACGCCTACACGTACGGGACGTCTGCACCGGGTTCTGATCATCCTGCCGCTGCTTTTGGTGGTGTCGATCTTGAGCCTCCTGCTCGTCCTGTGCAGCCGCCCGCCGCTTCTGACGCATGGCGCCACGGCGATGGCTGGAACAAGAACATCCGATGGCTTTACCACGAGGCTCTCCCCGCTGTTGGTGTCGGTGTCGTGGTCGGATCGCCCCAGGCCGGAAAGACGTTTGTCTGTGTCGAGCTTGGGCGCAGCGCGGCCAGCGGTAAGCCGTTCTTCAATGTCACGCCCGATCGAAGGGTCGGTGTGGTGTTCCTTTTCGCGGGGTCGGAGGGATCAAGCTTCCCTATGCGAATGGAGGCCCTTGACGAGAAGGACCCACTCCCCATCACCGCCTTCTCCGTCGGAGACCTATCCGCGCGCGGCGCCCTCGGAACTCTACTGGCCCTGCTCCGGACTGAATCCGCCCGGATGCAGAGGGCCTTTGGTGTGCCCCTCGGGCTCGTGTTTCTAGAGACCCTGAACGCCTCGGGCCTGCTGGTCGACGAGCACAACAACTCAGAGATCGGCGTCGCCTTCGCGAACCTCGGAACACTTTCGCGTGAACTCGACGCCCTCGTCATCACCACCCATCACCCGCCGAAGAACGGCGAGGGCGCGCGTGGCGGCGGCGCGATCATCGCCTCGGCCGACTACGTGCTGGAGATCATCCGCGAGGGCACTGAGGCTGTCCGGTTTCTCGAGCTGACGAAGGCGCGTGACGCCGAACAGCGGCAACTCGGGACCTTCACCCTGCTGCAGGCCAACCTGGGCGAGGACGACCGCGGCAGACCGATCACGTCGATGACCGTGAGCATGGGCGAGCCGATGACCCGCCAGGGCAGGCGGACACAGTACGCCGAGACCTTCATGCAGGCGCTGGAGTTCGCGATCATGGAGACGGCCGGGCCGGTGGAGGGCTACCGAGCGGCCGAGTACAATCTGGTGCTCAAGATATTCAGCGATCTGAAGACCGGCTCGAAGGAGCGGTCGGCGGCGGTGAACGCCTTCAGGAAGTGCTTCGACTACGCGAAGGACGCCGGCGCCGTCGACAGCGCCATGTTCGCCGGCGAGCGATACATCTGGACTAAGGAGATAACCGATGGAACTGCATGAACTTCCCCCCGGCGTCCGCATCGACCACACGGTCGGGCGGATCAACGTCAACGGCCTGGTGCTGGTGCTCGGGCAGACCGAAGCCCTGATCTCAGATGAGACGGACGACAAGAACGCCTACGGGATGACCCTGAGACCGAAGTGGCTGATGTCGGTGCATCTGCCGCCTTCGACGATGAAGTTCCTGCACCGGCAGCTCACCGAGCTCGTCCGCGTCTACGAGTCGATCAACGGTGAAATCCCTCAAGACGCGCCTCAGGTCACTGGCGGGTTGCGCGTCGTCGCCGACAACACGCCTACGAAAACAGATCAGCCAGAAGAGCCGCCTCATCAGGGCGCTCAGCAGCAAGCTCGGCTGTTCTCGCTGGACTGGTTTGGAGGAAACCGGCGTTACTTCGACTCGCCTGCGTCCGAGCCAGCAGCTCGTCCAGACCATCATCCGCAGCCGGCCGAAGATCCCCGGCCCGAACCCGAGCCGTCACCGTCATCACCGAAGCCATGATCTGCGCCTTGATCCCGACGAGGCGAGCGAACTGCTTGTGGTCGGGATCGAGGGCCATCGCCATCATCTGCTCGGCGAAGTCGAGCACGGCGGTCTGCAACTTCTCGAAGCGCTCGGGGTGTTTCAGAAGAGCATGTTCGATGCGTAGCCCGAGGACTGGATCTGCGGTAGCTGCTTCTTCAGCCGCATCCCGATATCCACCCGCCACATGGGCGAGGCCGGCACCTTCACCTTTTCGAGCACGCGGTACGCCTTTGTCCGAGCGCTGCGCACGCTGTCGCCCACTCCCGACGCCACCAGCACGTAGTCCCCCGCCGTCGTCAGACAGGGCCGGGTCTCGACGCCGGGCGAGCTGTTCGGCCCGCTCGGTGTATCTTGGGGCGCCTGGCCTTGCTGCGCTTCGCACAGATGCACGTGCTGCTTCACGCTCGGGGTCAGCCCGAGGATCGGCACTCCGGTCACGTTCTCCATTGGCGTCTTGCCGTACGGGAACTCTGGCAGCGCCATCACCACCCCCACGGCTAGCGAGTTCAGCGAGAAGGGCTTGCTGTCGCGCCCTTCGCTTAGGCATGCCAACCATTCGACGTGGTCTCCTTTCACCAGGGCCTGCTGGATGTTGAAGGTAGGCCAGCCCATCCGCATCGTAAACTCCAGCGGCCATGGCTCGCCGTCTTCGTCGATGATGCAGTTGACGTCGACGTACCCGACGTATTTGAGCCGGACCAGCCGGTCTTCCAGGGGTTTCAGGACGCGGTCGAACAGCTTGCTGCGGGTGACGAATCGCAGGACGGTCCCCATCTCCCCGACGTTGGGACCTTTGTCGCCGGCCATCAGCGACTTGAACTCCCAATTCTCGCAGACAGCGGAGTTGAACCCGTGAGGACCGCACCAGGCCCCGACAGCCATTTCGCAACCGCTGACCTTTTCCTGCAGGATGAAGGCGCCTTTGAGCTTCTGGGCTCGCTTCCAGCGCTCGAGCATGTAGACGAGATCAGCGGGGCTCTTCGAGACGTAGGACAGGGATTTGTCTGCCTCGTCGTAACTGGGTTTGGAAACGAAGGCCCGGCCTTCTTTCTTCACGTACGCGATGGCGTCATCGTAGCGGGAGAACTCCCGGAACGGTGGCACGGCTATACCGGCTTTCTTGAACGTCTCCTGGCCGGTCTTCCGGTCAAGTTCCCACGCGGCCGTCTCAACTGAGGCGCCGACGATCGGAGGGGAACCTGCCGCGCGCCAGGCGTCGAGTTCGCGCAGGTATTTGGTGTTGTCGGAGAGGACGACGAGGTCGGCCCAGCGCTTGTGATCGCGCCAGTCGTCGGTGGTGCGCACGAGGCCCCGGCCGAAGTTCTTAGTGCGATCCGTCTTCTTGAAGTGCCAGATGACGTCGTGGCCGTCGGCCTTCGCGCGCATCGCGAAGTCGAGCATGCCGTCGCCGCCGAAGTGATCGATCAGCAGCAACTTCACGGAACGCCCAGGCTCTGCAGCCCCCTCGTCAGCGGATCGTTGCCCTCCTGCTTCCGAGCTTTCCCGCGCAGCATCTTCGCCGTCGACGCCTTGACGGAGCCCGGCGGCCGCGGCGGCAGGTCCAGGCCGAACATGTTGCCCGCCACCCGCTCGGCCCCCTGGCCGGGCTTGCCGAGGCCTTCGACGCCCTGCAGCGGCCCGAACTGGCTGAGCGCCGGATTGACCTCGCCGGCGATGTTGCCCGCTGGCGACTTGAACTTCGAGGCGAGATCCTCGCCGTAGAAGTCCTTCTGCTTGATCATCTCCGTCCCGAGCTCGGCCTCAGGCGACAGGTCGATCACTTGAGCGATGGCCTGCGCCGGACCTTCCTCGCCCTTGTAGAGCCGGCCGGCGGCGTCGGGCAGCGACAGCACTCCGCCGCGCTTTACGCGAGCGTTCTGGTTGCCGGTGGCGATCTTCAGGCCTTCGTCGATCGCCGGGATGATCATGGCGCCCATCACGGCCATGGCGACGAACTGGCCGGCGGCCTCGACCTTCTCTTCAGGCGTGCCCTTGGCGATCTTCTTGAACATGCGACCCCAGGCCGCAAGCTTGCTGTAGTGGTAGCGGCCGACGCTGAAGAAGCGGTTGTTGGCGAACATGTGGTGCAGCATCCGCCCGCCGGTCTTCGAGTCCATGATCTGCGCCGGCACCCGGTAGTTCGGGATCATCTCTTCGGCCTTGCGGATGGCGTCTCGGATCGGCGTGCCTTTCTCCTGCAGCTCCAGGACCCGCTGCATCATCATCGTATCGCCCACCATCCACATCATCTTGTGCGACCATTCCTGGTAGGACTTGTAGAGTTTATCCGGGCGAATTTTAACGCCCATGGCATCCGTCAGCGCCTTGAAAGACTTCAGGTCTTTGATGAGCTGCTGGCCGGCGGTGTCGGTCAGAAACGAATGGAAGTCCTGGGTGCGGGCGTCGGCGCTCAGCATGGCCGATCCCTCGCGCAGGTAGCGCTGGTACTTCGGCCCCATGGTCGCCACTTCGCGCCAGGCCTCGGGCAGAGTGCGGGCGAGACGGCCATAGCCTTGCGGGTGCAGCCAGTCCCAGCCGCGGCTCGCGCCCCAGAACTCGGCGATGTTCTTCGGGTGGACGAAGGGCGAGAGGAAGTTCGAGCGCAGCATGAAGTTGTTGATGCGATCCAGGCTGTCGACCCAATCCTCGCTGTGCTTCGGAAGCCAGTCCTTCAGCTCCTGGACCTGGGCGTCTTCGTGGTTGAACACCCAGCCCTTTAGCTGCGGCACGTCGGGGAGCGACTTGAAGCCTTTGGCCTCTTCCGGCCGCTTGGCGGAGCCGACGGTGCGGCGCCCGGTCTCCGGGTCGGGGTAGGTCCATTCCTCGCGGTGTGCGACGCCGCGCTCCTTCATGTCGCTCAGCGTCTGTTCGAGCACGTCGAGGTTCCGCTCGACCCGGCGAAGCTGGAAGACGTTGGCGATGGTGTTGTCGATCGCGTCTTTCTTGTAGCGCGTCGGGCCGGCCGCCTCGATCTCCCGAGTCGTCGGCTGCGCCACCTTGAACGTCAGCGGCTTGGCGCCTGACGGGCCTTCACCGGGCGGCCGGTACGTCATGCCGGGCTTCAGCTCGCGGTAGGCCTTGTCCTTGGCCGTGTCGACGACGGTGCGCTTGCCGCTGGAAGTGTCTTCGAGGACGATGAACTTGCGCTGCTTCTGACTGTCCGCCGTCTTCACGAGGGACTTGCGGGACTGGAAGGGGCTTCGAGGTCCGCCTTGGTCGGAAGCATCCAGAACGTTAGGCTGGTCGGATCGAATCCGATGCACGTACCCCTGATCTTCGAGGTAGGCATCGAGGGTAGGATCGGCTCGCTTGCGCAGGCGGTTGGAAATTTCAGTCTGTTCTTTGAGATACGGGTCCAGAGCCGCCTTGGCTTCCTGAAGTTCCGTCGGCATCGCCGCATCGGACTTAACCAGAGGCTCTTCCAAGGCATGATACAGCGCCTCGCTCTTGTCGCCGTGCGCCTTCTGCAACTCGGCCCGCGCACGCCCGAGCTCGATCTTGTCCGCGATGTTCGATCCGTTCAAGCGGTACAGTGCGTTGGCCGTGCGGGTGGCCGGGTTGGTTTCGTCGCCGACGATCGACGTGCGCGGTGGAACCTCGACGGCTGCGGCCAAAGATCGCGGCTTGCCGGGACCTCCTGTTGCCTGAAAAGGATCGCCTTCAACCGGCGTCATCTTCGGCGGTTTGGGCAGGGTGGTCGTATGCAGGCGCGCAGCGTCGCCGGCGGCAACCGCCTCGCGCCCACCGGCCAGGGCTTCTCGGCCGAGGCGTGACGCGCCGCGCAGGGCTTCAGCGCCCTCTGCGCCAGGGATAGGCGTCAAGGTCTCGGCGACGTCGCCCAGCGCCCGCTCTGCGTCACCTGGCGCCGTCCTGCGCTGCTTGGCCTGGAACGCGGCGACCTTCGGATCGTGCTTCGCCACTTCTGAAGGGACGTCATCCGGGAGGAAGTGAGACGCGGCTTCGGCGGCGCCGCCGATCGGGGACAGCGCAACCCCCAGGACATCGCCGCCGATCCGGCCCACGTCGACACCTGGAACGAAAGGGTTGGCCGCGGTAACGCCGGGGTGCTTGAGCGCATCGACGATGTCGCTTCCGGCTCTGCCCGCACGCTCAGCGGTCTTGGCGAAAGGGTTGCCGGCGTTCGGATCAACGGGCGCAGGGGCGGCGACCGGCGGCTTACTCGGAGCTTTCGGGGCTGGACTAGGAGCCTTTGCAGGCGGCGCGGCAGCGAACGGATCGTGGTCAACAGGTGTCAGCGACGGGATGCGGCTGGGCGAATAGTGGATGTGGTCACCCTCATCCAGCAGCTCCTGAGGCTTCGGGTCCCGAGCCCTGATCGCAGCGACAGCCTGGGCGCGGGTCATGCCGGCCGGCGGCAGAAAGTCGATCGCGTCGTCCTTCAGGTGACGACTGTCCGAGACACCGCCGACTTCGCGATTATGTTCGGGCGAGCGCCAAGTGCTTGTGATCCGCGATCCGGGCACGTCGGCCAGCAGCTCGCCGCGGAGCGCCTCGTCCTGGGCGAACGGATCGTGGTCAACTGGCTGCAGCTTCGGAGCCGCTTTGACAGCAGCCGGTGTCTTTTGAGCGGCGAAGGGATCGTGATCGACAGGGACCAGTTGGGGCATCACTGCACCATCAGGTACTTGCCCGGCCTTTTCGGATCAGAGACGTACCATTTGCCGTCGGGCGCTTGGCGCGCACCGGCCACCGGCGGCTTGCCTGCACCGCCCCCGGCCGCCGCGGGCTTACGTTGCGGCGGCGCACCCGGCTTGCCGACGATCGGACGCAGCGGAGCCTTCGGCCCGGAACCGACCGGAGCGCCTGACGTCTGCGTCGCGAACAGCTTGGTGATGTAGGCGTCGGACATGCCCTGCTCTTTGAGCGAGGCCGTCAGGTTCGCCTGCCATTCCTTCTCGTCGAGATTGGCGGCGTCCGCCGCGGCCTTCGCATCGATCATCGCCTGTGTCCGGCCGTTCGAGCCGGCCTGAACGATGTCTTCGGCCTGGATGCGGGTCGCGTCGCGCATCCCTTCGCGCTTGTCCGCACCGCTCTGGGCCATGGATACCCGCTGCAACGACGCCTTGACCGCAGCCATGCGGTCCTCGTGCGTGTCGGCGACAGCGGTGGCGCGGGTGTCTGCGTTCTGCTGGCTGGTGTCCGCCTGGCGGTTCTTGATCACCCAGTTCATCTGTTCCTGCTGGAACTTCAGCTCGGCGGCCATCAGCGTCTTGTCGCTCTGGTCGATGTCGGTGCGCAGCTTCAGGGCTTCCTCGACGGCGCCGAACGCCAGCGAGTGATCCTTCTGGAACGCAGGGCCGCCCAGCTTCACGGCCTGCTGCAGCATGGTCTTCAGCTCTGCCTGCTGCGCCTGCCGCTGCTGCGAAAGCTGCGCCATGATGTCGGGCTGCTGCGGCTGGCCCCCGCTGGCGGCGCCGCCTGGAGGGGCCGCCGGCGGCTGTCCGCCCGGAGGCGGTGCGGGTGGAGGCGCGGCCTTCGGAACGGGCTGTGGGCCGCCCGGCGTGGGCGCGACAGGGCCTTGCGGCGGAGGGGCGATCCTCGGGGCTGGTGCAACAGCCGGACCCATCCCTGGAGGTCCGGCGCCGCCCTGGATCGGTGCAGGGGTGCTTCCCGGCATCGGTGTCGCGCCAGGCATGGCGGCTGGAACAGGCGGCGGACCTCCGGGAGGCGGTGCACCCCCGCCAACGGCAGGCGGGATGAGGCTCGGATTGGACGGCGGATTGGCTGGCGTGCCTTGCAGATCGGCGGCGCCGTCGATCATCGCAGCGACGCCTTGCTTCATGCGCTCGCGCTGCTGTTCCGCCATCTGCCGGTACTTTTCGCGTATCTCCTGGCCCTGCTCGACCCCGGCTCCGACCCCGCCTGCGAAGGCTCCTATGTTGAACCCCATGGCTATAGCGTGATCGGGTTGAACATGCCGATGATGTCACCGAACAGATTGCCGAAGCCGGCCGCAGCCTGGGCGTTCGCCTGGTTGTTGACCTGGGCGGCCTGGATCGCGCCTTGGCTCGCCGTCTGGCCGATGTTCAAATATTGGCCTTGGTCAGTCGTCGCCTGTTGCGTCAGCGCATTCGACGCATTCGTCCCCTGCACCTGCGCGCCCAGAGCCGAGAGCTGGTTCTGCTGCTGCTGGAGATACGTCTGGTAGGGCAGCGCTGCGGCGGTCACTTGCGTGTTGAGCCCGGCGGTTCCCAGGTCTGACGCCTGAGTGTAGCCTTGGCCGGTCGCGCCAAGGTTCGTGTCGTAGGCGCCGAGCGCCGAGATCTGACGCGCGAGCTGAGCGTTCTGCCAGTCGATGTTGAAGTTCGTGTTCGACTGGTTGGCGACGCCCGCGCCGTAGGGCGAGTTGCCAAGGCCGTACGCCGAGTTCGTCGCGTTGGCCTGGTCGGCCGTCTTCATCTGCGTCTGGTTGTAGAGCGCCTGTTGCGGGTCGAACCCGGTGTTCAGAATCGACGCCCCGGCCATGCCGCCCAATGTCGACAGGTTCGATAGGTTCGATGCGGCGCCCAACTGCTGCGGCGCCACCTGGGAGGTCGCTGTGTTCGCCGCGGCCGTCGCGCCGGCCTGGGCCTGGCCGTAGTAGGGGTTGTTCGCGACGTTCGACGTGATCTGCGAGAACTGCGGCGTCACCTGGGATGAGAGCGCCGATCCGGCCTGCGAGAGTTGGCTGGTGCCTTGCTGGAAGCCCGCCGCCGCGCCCGCCTGGTTGGGCGGCTGGTAGGGTGTCGGCGCTTGCTGGGTACCCCCGGACACGTTTCCTCACAGCAGTTTGGCGAACACCCTCCCGGCCAGGAAGTAACCCCTGCGGAGTAGTAGGTCTCCGAGCGTAGCAGAGACTTTCGTCGCAGTCGAATTGGGCTGTCGTCTGTCTTCCTGGGTGATCAGATGCGCGCCGAGGTCTCGCATGAGACCTTCGGCGGCGCCGATGAGATTGTCGCCGGTGCGGCCTTTCCGATAGGCCGGGTCGAGATAGAGGACGTCGTTCACCGCCCAGACCTTATGGCTGTGATGCAGGGGCGGCTGCAGGAAGTAGGCGGCGTAGCCGATCAGTTTCTTGCCGCGGCGCGCGACCACCGCCTTGTAGATCCCCATGCGCTCGAGCATCAGGTACTTGGGCCAGTCGACGTCGAGCGGCATCTCGTCGTGAAGCTGTTCGACCTCCTGCCAGTGCTCGATCAGCAGGTCTTCGAGGCCTTCGGCCAGGAGCGGCGATACAGGCTCCAAGGCGTGCGTGACCTCAATCGTCGGCATCGTCTTCCGGTTCCGGCCGCTTCACGTCGACGATCAGATGGACGCGAGGGTAGGCCGACAGGTTGATCTCCGAGCAGAGGTTCCTGTGGTCGATCTCGTTGACGATGCCGGTCGCCAGGATCACCCGCTCGAGCCCGCTCATCGACCACGCCTCGGGCGCCGGGATGATGCAGACCCGAGTTCTGATGTGAGCCTGGGCGTAGTCGTCTTCCTCGATCGTCCATGGCGTGCCGCACATGCCGGGGAGCTGCTCCAGCCAGACCTTGCCGAGCTCGGGCCGGCGGCCGTCGAACGACTGGGCGGCCTCGGCCCGGAACCGGGCCAGGAGGTTCTTGGCCGACTTCCACTCCTTCAGGATCGGCAGATCGGCGTCGGCCGTGCGCAGGCGCAGGATGCCGTCCTGCATCTCCTTGCGAAACTTCACCTGATAGAAGGCGGCGAAATCGGCGGTCTGAAGGAAGACTCCGGTGGACCGGATCATGCAGCGTGAGCCGATAGGGCCGAGAGACAGCGTTCGTACTCGTTCTTGTCGAGAACCCGAGTACGGACCCGACCGCCAAATTTCGGAAAGCCGCCGTCGTCTTCCGGACACTTTAGAAGCTCGAGACTGATGCGTTCCCCGATCTGCATCATTAGAAGCTGGATAGCGGCTTTCATTATCGGGTGATCAGGGCCGAGGTCGACTGCGTCAGTGACGGTGACCGATTCAGAGAAGTCCGCGTCACCCAGCTTCAGCGTCCACTTGAGGACGAGGGGTTGCTTTAAGTCAGCCATACACGAACCTCTGCTGCTCTTCTGGCGACGAGGCCGAGCAGCTTCTGCTCGACGCCGTTCACCCGGCCATAGACCCACTTGTTGAACTCGCCCGGCACCGCGGCGAACTGGTTCGACCGGATGCGCAGGCACAGGGTGCTGTTGGAGAAGTTCGAGACGCCAGCGTTGAAGGCGAAGTCGATGCAGGCGGCATACTGGCCGTCAGTCAACGGCGCGTAGACCGCCTCGCCCAGCGCCGCACAGACGCCAGCAGCCGCAGTTCCGAGATCGGTGATAGCTTGCTCGTCCGCCTGCGCTTCGGTCCAGACCTCGTCCGTAGGACCAGGAAGAGCGTGGCCCCAACCGATAGTCCAAACGCCAACAGGGTCCAGATAGGCGTCGGCTGCAAAGGAACCCCCCGGTCCCTTCTCAAACGCGTGGATCAGCCCGAGGCAGGGCTGTGTCGGGATCGGCCTCACGCGACGCGGCCACCCAGGGTCTTCGGCGTCGGCGCGGTCTTCGAGCGCGTCGAATCGTTGTTCACGGTGGATTGCGATGTCGGCAGCTTGCGCGACGGATCGCCATCGTGGTTCCAGGTCGGGTTGTTCGGCGTCAGGGACGGCTTCATCGGATCAGTCCTGTGGTGTCGCTGCCGCGTTTGTAGCACCGAGTTTCTCGACTGTCTCGCTCGACGCTTCGCTGGCCGTCTGATGCACCGCCGACAGCGCGGCGATCTTGGCGTCCTGCGCCTGCGCCTGCAGGGCCTGGGAGCTGACGTAGAGATACCCCGCCACGGCCAGCAGGGTTGAGAACACCAGCGCCCCGCCCCAACCGAGCACGCCGATGATGGTGTTTAGCTTGCTGTTCACGTTCAAGGCTCGCTCCGTGCAGAGCTTTTCGTGACCACGGGACCACTCCTTTGCGTCGAAGTGGCCGGACCAGTCTGTCACAGTCTCATCTACGTCGCGAGCCATTCAACGCTCCATCCGAACGGGTGGTTCAAAGCAGATGTGCATTGTCTAACACGATACCTAAGATTGTCGCACCCGCTCCGACCAGGGCGAGAAGGAGCGGCGTCGAGACACCCGAGCGGCCATGAACGGCGGCCTGCTCCTGTTCCAGCCGGCTGAGTATGGCGTTGACCGCCCCGAGCCGCGCATCGACTTCGTTGCGTGTGACGAAGCTGGCGGCTTGATCGGAGAGCGTCTCACGGAACTCGTTGACGCCTTCGAACCGCTTCTCGGACGCCTGCTCAGCCTTCAGCACGGCTTTCTCGGCGGCGTCCAGGGCGATGCGATTGGCCTGGGTCTGCGCCGCCATCTGCTCGGTCAGGCGGACGTTCAGCGCCTCGATCCGCTCTCGGGCGATCAGATCGGGGTAGGTCTCCCCGTGAGCGGCATCGGGCATGGGCCGGTTAGTTGTAAACCAGGCAGTGCGCGATGACGGTGGCGCTCAAGGCGCCGGACACCGCGGAGTTGATGACCTGCATGGTGAAGGTGCCGGCCGCCGGAACGATGTTGGTGATGCCCGGAGCTCCGGTGCCGCCATAGCCGTTCACCGAACACACGATCGTCGAGGACGCGGTGACGGAGGTATCGGTCACGGTCATCGCCGCGGCCAGGGTGCCGCCGGCGGCGGTGGACAGGCCAGTGGTCGAGATCAGAAGGTTCAGGCCAGGGCAGGTCGCCGTGGTGGTGCCGGTGCAGGCCGAGGCTGGCTGGGTCGTCGGGAACCCGGCGTTCACGTTGAAGATGGCCTGGTTGACCATCACGTTCGGCACGTCGTTCGGGCCGGTGTAGTAGGGGATCGGAGCGGCGAAAGCCGGGACCGCCCAGAGCAGTGCAAAGGCGGCCAGCAGGCCGAGAATCCGCTTCATCGAAGATGCCCCTTTCAAGGTTGCAGCGACGCTAACAGATGGCGGGGTCAGCGTCAAAATCAGTAGGCAGTTGCCGTAAAGCCGATCACGTCGGCGGCTACGGTGGTGCCGGTAAACGTGCAGCTATTCGTCGCGGTGGCGGTTTGCTTGAGCGTGTCGGCCACCGTGGTTTCGTCGGTCGCCGTGCAGACCCATCCGTTCGGCGCAGTCGGGAGAGCGACGATGACGGTCTGAGCCGTACAGGTAGCCTTGAACGTCCCCGCGGTCGCGCCCCCAACCTGGGTCGAAGTCGTGCAAGACCCGGTCAAGCCCGGCGCCGAGCCGCCCGCAGCGAAGCCGGCCGTGGCTTTGAAGAGTCCGGCCGGGCTTAGTGAAGCCAGCAGCGTGGCGCTAGATCCGCCCGTCTGCTGATACCAGGCATGACTCGACGTAGCGGATGTGTAGGTGTTCCAGTAATCGATTTCGCCGGCGCCGCCCTGGAAGTTCCAGGTTTCGACACCGGAGTTCCCGTTCGACGGATAGACGCCGCTGTCGTTGCCCGAGACGACCAGCGTCTGTACGACGGCGAGGCCCCCGCAAGTTACCTGGAACTTGGCGGTCGCCTCGTCCCGCAGGAAGTTGGTGCAGCCTCTGGCGCCTGCATTGAACAGGAGCATGTCGGGAACTTGCGTGTTCGCATCGCTGTTGATGCGCGCTCCCATCGCCACCGTGTCGTAGGGCGTCAGCGTCATGGCCTCGGCGGACTGCGCCGAACACCCTGCGCCCGCGACGGTCCACGTCGGGTTCGAGCCCGCTGTAATCACGCAGCTCGCGCCCAGCGTCCCGCCGGTAACCGTCTGCCCGAGTTGCGTGACGCCGGAAGTCTGCGAGTTCACCGTGAGCGTGAAGGGGCCGGTCCCGGTTATTGTCCCGTTGATGACACCGGGTAGGCCGCCCGTCTTGGCCCACACATCGAGAACGACACGAGCCAGGCTGGCATCGCCGCCGATACCGTAGACGTCTTCCTCGTCGCCTGTGCTGCTGCCGACAGGGTTGGGGAAGTTGCTGTCGAGTTCGTGCGTCGCGCCCCAGGTGGAACCTGAAGACGCCTGCACCGCACGAGAGTAGAACGCCGTGTTTTGTGACCCGTCGCCAGACGTGGAATTGTTAACCAAATAGGCCGTTAAGGCTCGCTCCCAGGTGAGTCGGCCCGGCGGAACCTGCATGAAGGCCGTTTCGCAGTCCGAGGTAGTCCCCGTCGTGCCGCCCGTCCAGGGCTGGTTACTGTAGCACTGGAAAGTCTCGGAGTTGGTTTGCGAGGTCGAGGCATCGACCACGGCGAACGGCCGGACCGTCTGCGCCAGCCCGCTCGTCCAGTAGGTGAAGGGGACGCCGACATTCCAGGTCGCGAACGGTCCGGACCCCGAGGCGCTCGACTGCTGCGCCGCCGCCAAACCGGGAAGGGCGAGGATGAACGCTAGCGCCAGCAGGGACTTTCGCATCACTGCCAGTCCGCAGACAGGAAGGCGTGGGTGCTCTGAGTTTCGGTGAAGCATCCTGTCGTGCTGACAACCATCACTATGCCGTTCTGGAAATTCACTCCCCCTGGAACGAAACCCGCCGAGAAACTGGTTGTTCCGCTCGACATGGCGTAGCACTTGGCTGGCGCCACCGTGCCGTTGCCGGGGTCGGCGGAGGCGTCGTAGATCAATATCCACCACGCCGCCCCCGAGAGCGTTGAATCGGCACTGACTTCGAAGCTCTGAAGCTTGTGAGACCCGGTGACGGCGACGAGGTTTGTCGAGAGCACCGACGAGGACGCTTTGAACGCACCAGCCTGCTGAGCGTACGCCGGATCGCTGCCGCCGAACGCCAGGCACAGCAGTGCGAAGGCGACGACGGCGCCGATCTCAAGCCAGTGTCTGATCTTGCGCATCGTCATTCTAGGTCCCTACGCATTGGTAGCCGATCGTGTCGGTGTTGGTTCCGGTGAGAGTGAACTGGGTCCCGCTGGTCGTATGCACTTCCACCGAGGCGTTGGCCGAGGCATCGTTGGCCGTGCAGACGTAGCTGGTGTTGCTGGTGTAGACCGCCCCGCCGCTCAACGTGATCGTCGCCGTCCCTCCGACCAACGCCACGTAGCCGTCGACCTGATGGTGGTTGCCCTGCGCGGAGTTCGACACATAAAGCGGATCGCCGGCGTTGACCGAATTTATTTCGAGAGCCGACGTGGCGTTGAACGTCGTCCCTGTGAAGTTGCCAGAGCAGTCGATCTTGAAGGTCGAGGTCGCGACATCGTTGATGAAGTTAGTGCAGCCGCGGTGCGCCAGGTTGAACTGGATGACATCGCCAAACAGCGCGAAGGTGTCCTGGTTGAACCGCAGCGCCTTGGCGATTGTGTCATTGGCCGCGTTGAAGCTCTTGCCCCAAACGTCGACAACCACGCGCGCGTTGTTGGTGTCGGTGCCCTCGGCGTCGAGGTCGAACTCGTGCGTGACGCTGGACGTAGTCGGATTGGCCGACCAGTCGTCGAGTTCTGACGTACCGGCGAAAGTCGATCCTGTCGACGTCTTGGCGGCGCGAGCATACAGGGCCGTGTTCTGCGCGGCGTCCGCGCTGGTGGACTGGTTCACCAGATAGGCCGTCAGAGCTCTATCGAAGGTCAGCCGACCCGCCGGCGCCAGGTCGTAGGCCGTGAAGCAGCTCCGCGCGGTTCCTGGCGCCCCCAACGTCCAGGCGGTCGCGCTATAGCACTGCAAGGGCTCAGAGTTGGTTTGCGAGGTTGAAGCGTCGACCGCGGCAAACGGGGTAGTCTCCGACGCAAGACCTGTCGTCCAGTCCGTCAGAGGGACGCCAACCGTCCAGGTCTCCAAGCCTCGGTTCAAGAAGCTGAAGTCGGCGAGGTTCAGTGTCGTGAACTGCTTGGTCACGCCGACCTGCGTGCCGATCACCGCGTCGCTGGTGTTGAGCGGCTCCGTCGCAAAAGGGTAGCCCGTGATCGGGCCGGCTAACGCCGGGAAAGCGGCGAGTGCGAACAGCAGGGTGAGTAGCTTGCGCATCATCCGATCTTCTGCAGGATCACGTCGGAGTAGATCTCAAGATCACCGGTGCTGACCGCGGTGCCTGTCGTGCCGACATTGGCGTTGAAGTAGGTATCGAACTCCAGCGTGGTCGTTCCGGAAAGCGTGAAGCAGCCTTGCACGCTACCTTCGCCCGTCAGACCGGTCCCGATGCCGATCTCAGGCCCCAGAACCTCGTTCGCGCTCAAAGTGATGTTGCGAAGACGAAAGCGCCCCTGCGCCGGGCCGCCCGAGATGTTGAGACCCCCCACGGCGAAAGCGCAGTAGTTGCCGGCCGGGATGCCGGTGATCTGGTTGCCTGACAGCGACACCCCCGCGATGCTGGCGGCGACAGTAGCGTTGAGCGGACGAACCGACCACGTCGAGACCGTCAGCGACGATCCGGCGGTTCCCGAGGCACGCTGTTCCTGGAACTCCGCAAACGGCAACGTCACAGCCGCCCAACTCGCTGCCGAGCCGTTCGTGGTCAAGTACTTGCCGCTGTTCGCGGTCTGTGAAGGCGCGAGATTGTTGAACGTCGTCGTCAGGTTGGAGAAGTCCGACCCGTTGTTGACCTTCGCCGTCCCGCCCAGGTTGGATAGCGCGGTGAGTTCATTCGCCACGTCCGTCAGGTTATTCGCGGCCAGGAGCCCGCCCAGGGCGCTGATGGCGCCCGCGCCCGTCGTAGAGCCTGTTCCGCCTTGGGGGATGCTCAGCGGCGTCGTAAGACCGCTCAACGACGTGATGTTCGAGTTCGCGCCGCTGTTGGCGGCGGCGCCGGCGCAAGTGTTCACCGAGTTCAGATTCGCCATGACCTGATTGGCGTCGGCCGTCTGGCCGTTGGTCAGCGTGTAAGGCAGCGAAGGACACACAGCTCCCGCCAGGCCGGGGACGGCCAGCAGGGCGAGTGCGATCAGCCAATGTCTCATGCCGCTATCCCTGCCGCGTTGAACCCGGCGCCGAGGTATCCAAGCTCTACATACTCTAGATTTGCGTTGCCGATGACAAATCCTGCCGCCGACTGTCCTGCGACGAGCAGCGACGCCTGCTTGAAGATCAGCGATTGCGACCAGTGGAGACCGTACTGCCGATACGGCGTGACCGCGGCGCCCCACGTCGCCGAGCCCCAGTCGAAGGCATCCCAGACCGATCCGCCGGCGCCGGGCGCCGCGATCACCGCCGAGCCTATCACCGTGCCGAGTTCGTTCGTTCCGATGACCGTGACAGATATCCCGCCCGGCATCGAAAGACCGATCGCACCGCGAGGGCTGCTGTTCGCCGCCATGGCTTCGTTGTCGGGCAACAACGACGTCTGCCAGGTGAACGTCATGGCGACGCCGTTTTCCACGTATGTAGAGTTTGCCGATGGTAGCGCACTAGACTCGTATATGAACCCGTCTACACCGGGTTGTGTCATAATAAACGAGTTTACCGGAGAATATATAGCCGCGTTCAAAGCAGCAACAGACGTGTGAGGCCCGGTCCATATAGTCAGGTTCATGTCGTACCAATACTCTTGATACGGCTCCCCGTTCACGGCTCCGTTCTGAACTGTTATCCGCAAGACGTTTTGGTTATACGCTGCGGTCATCCGCGTAGGACTGATGGCGTACTGGAAAGGAACCGACACACCCTGGCCGTCGGCGCCGATCGGGGCGGACGACTGGCCGTTGAGCCCGATGATCCGCACCCCGTCGGGCGCCACATAGGCCACGCCGATCGGCGTCGGCGTGATCGTGTTCGGCGCCAGCGTGCCGACTGAGCCGTTGACGAAGTTGCTCTCCAGCGGTGATGCCGTCGAGCTTGGATCGCCTGTGACCTGCCAGTAGCCGCCCGAGCCCTTGAAGACGATCAACGACTGGATGGTGCCGCCGATGACCTGATTAGCAAGAGGCACGCCGCCTATCGCGGTAACGGATGTGCTGTCGCCCATGGTGAGCGCCGGCACGAACGTCCCACCCGCCCCGGTGAACTGCAGCGGCTGCAGCGCATCCGAGAAGGTGACGCCATTATTGACCGCCAGGTAGGCCCGGCCGTTGAACTGGGAGACCGCAACCGGCACGGCAGGCAGAGGGAATGCGCCGGACACCTGGCCCGAGCCGTAGAGCGGCGCAGCCATCGTTCCGCCGGTGACGGTGAACGTGACCCCTGCATGCGATCCTGTCGCCGCCTGGGAGATCGTCACCGCCGTGCCGGCGGCGTTGATGCCGGTGATGTAGGTCCCCGCCGGAAGGTCCCCTGCCGAAGTCTGGATCAACTGCCCCACCGACCAGCCGAGCGTGAAAGCGCTCGCCGACAGGGTGTCGATCGTCGTGTTGCCGTGCGTCGCCCCGGTCACTGCGCCGGTATAGGAGAAGCCCGAAACATCGATCCAGCCGATGAAGTGCGTGACGCCATCGTAGCCCGGATGGGTGATCAGGATTTTGTTCGCGATCATGTCCATCTGCGGCGGGGTCCAGTCGCCGGTGTTGTTCGTGCTGACCGGTGTGTTGGCGGCGGTGACATTGCCGATCGTCACGAAGGACCCGGCTACCGCGTCATAGCAGAAGGGCTCGCTGTTCCCCGCATACCGGCCAGTCTGCACCATGCCGTAGATGCGAGAGCCGACGACGTAGAGCGCCTCGACGATGTCCGGCGCCGTGAACGAACCGGCGACCGCGTAGATGATGTTGCCGTTCGAATCGAGCAGCGGGTTGCCGTTGCTGTCGAGCAGCGGATCGCTGCCGCCGAGCTCGACGAGCGCCACGATGGCGGGGCGCGGAACGAACTGCTGCGAGGTCGACGGGTTGGGGATCAGGTTCTGCAGCGACTGCATCGAGCCCGGAAAGGCGTTCGAGCCGTCGATAGCGTCGGACAGGCCTTTCGCTTTGAAGGTCAGAGGTCTCCCTTTGCGAACCGGCATATCAGACCCCCGCGCCGTGCATCCGCAGCGCCAACGGGAGAACAGAGAGCAAAGCCAGGGACCACCCCACGACTTTGGTATTCCTGAGATTCGAGTACGACCGGCCAAACCTTCGCAGGTCGAGCTTTACGGTCGTCGCCCGATTCGAGCGGTTGTCCTTCAGCTTCAGGTACTCGCGCAGATCGTCGTCGGCCTCCTGGTCCCATTGCGCTTGGCGATCGTCGTCGACCTCACCCATCAGGGCGGCCGTAACCTTCTTGCGCAGATACCCCTGGTGCGGGAACCAGGGGACGACAGCCGACGTCTCAGGCGTCGCGATGTCGGCCATCTGGCTGAAGTACCGGATCGTGTAGGGGTAGGCGCCGCTGGCGGGGGCGTAGACGTAGAACACCGGCGTCGCGTTGTCCGTCAGGCTCATGTCGGTGGCAATGACGTAGGGATACGACTGCGACCCTGCCTGCTGCACCGTCATGTCGATCTCGCTGAGATCGCAGGGGATCATCAGATACGGAACGCCGGACCCTGGGAGGACCCAGAAGGCCGAGTGATCGTCCTTCATCCGTAGGAAATCCGCCGGCAGGGCGTACGGCCCCGATCCGTAGAGGCCTAGATTTCCGACAGCGGTGATCTGTCCCGGAACGAAATTCCCGTACGCGGTCTTCGCGGCGATCTCGAAGTCATAGGTCCGGCACAGGTCGCCCAGCACCATGTTGAGCAACTGACCGCACTGCGTGATGAAGCCTGGCGCGTGGGCCGCCGCGCAGCAGCGTGTGACGATCTGCGCAGCGGTAAGCGCCACCTAGCCCTCCAGGACGCTCCGACGCTTGGCGAGGCGGCCTTCGTCTTCGGTGATGAGCTCGGTGTAACGGGCGACCGTGTTCTCGAGGCCTTGGACTTCTTGCCGGCCCTCGTTCTCGCGCTTCTCACGCGCGACGGCGTTCTTCGCCATCGCCGCGTCGTAGTCGGCGTCCCACTGCGCGAGCACCATGTCGCGGGCTTCGCCCGCCCTCTCGATCCCGAGGTCGATGCGATCGAGGTTCGCCTTGTCGGCGCCGCGCGGCAGATAGGACCCCTGGCGACCGGCTTTGCGGAACGCGGCGAGACCGTTCTGGAAATGCTCTCCGCGCATCTCCTGCATGGCGACGATCTCGGCGTTCATCTCGGCGAGCTTGCGCGCCCGCTCGGCCTCGCGCCGGCCCTTCATCTCTTCGATCTCGACATCGAACATCGCCAGGGCGTGCTCGGTGTTCGTTACCGACGTGCGGATGTGATCCTCGAACTTGGCGCGCTCGGCGGCGTTCTTGCGGATCTGTTCTTCCAGATCCTCGATCTCGTAGCGGGCCTTCAGCTTGTCGGCGAACATGAACATCCGGTCGAGCCGGGCCATGATCGAAGCGTCGGCTTCGTCGCCCTCGTAGCCGGACTGGAAACTGATCTGCCGGTCGTTCGAGATGCCGATGACGACGTTGAGGCCGGTGGCGATGACCTTCGAGATCGGCGCGTCCTCGCGCAGCTTGGTGACTTCGGCCATGTCAGTTCATCGCCGGCACGCCGACGATCGAACCGCTGCGGGCGTTGATCATCGTGTTGTGCTTCTTGGTGAACTTCTGATGGATGGACTTGCCCTCCATCTGCTCATCGTGCCGCCAGGCCTTGAACTGCTCGTCGGCCAGGGTGCGCGCGACGTGCAGCGGCACGTCGTAGCGGCGCCCGTGGTAGTAGGGCCGGCCGCTCAGCGTGATCCGGTCGGCGTAGGTCGGCAGGTCGACCGTGAAGCTGACGATCGCATCATCAGCCTCGACACCCGTCGTCATGCCTTCTTCGACGCGCAGCCGTTCGAGTTCCTGTTCCTCGACGGCGCGCATCGCCGCGGCGTGGCGCTCGGCGTCAAGCTTCTTGCGGGCGTTAGCGCGCGCCTTCAGGACCTCTTCGTTCGAGAGGATCGGATGCAGGCGGATGTCCGCCCCGGCTTGCACCATGAGGGCGTCGAGGTCTTCTAGCTCGGTATCGGCCACGGGGGCTCCTTAGGTGTGCGTCCAGCCGCCGGTGGCGATGGAGTACTTGGAGACTAGTATGGGCCACCCGTTCGCGTCCACCCCCACGAAATCGCCGGGCAAGACGTTCAGCACGCCCCGGTTAGGGATGAATAGCTGCCCGGCTTGGAAGGCGCCGGGGAGGCGGGCATGCGCGTTGCCGATGTCGTTCTGGATTGCGTTCTGGATCGTCGCCTGGTCGGCGGCCAGCAAGCCGCTGGCATAGCCAGGGGCGTACAGGACCGCCGTCAGCGACGTCTGGGCCGTCGTGCCAAGCGTGCGCGTTGCCACAGGCTACGCTCCGCCCGTCGACCAGGCCTGCAAGCGCGTGAGCGCGGCCAGGACCTGGGCTTGCAGGTCCGAGGCCATCGAGTTCGTGATCACGTTGCCCGAGGTCACTCCGATCGCAGTGTTGAAGTTCGCCGCGGACGGCGAGTCACCGCCCGGCACCTGGACGATGCCGGTTTGCTGAAGCCGAAGCTTCTGCGCCGACGGGACGGTCATTGGGCTGGCGCCGTCAGGGATCCAGTCGATCTCGAGCTGGTAGCGGAGTCCGTAGGCCATGAAGGGCCTCCTATGAGCGTGCGGCTAGGATCAGCCGAAGGTCGCGGTCAGGGCGCTGACGCTTTCGATGCGCGCGGCGAACTGGATGTTGGAGATGAGCGTGCCGTAGAAGGCCTTCCAGCCGACTATGCGCAGTTGGTTGAGCGGGTCTGACTTGTCCGCGTCCTTCAGATAAGTGAATCGGACTTGGTCGAGTTCGACCTGGGCGTAGGCGCCCTTCCCGATCACGAAGGTCGGATACACCGTCAGGCCCGCGGTCGGCGTCGCCGGCGGGACCTGCATCGGCCCGATGGCGGTGAGGACGACCGTCTGGCCGCCGGCCATCTGGGTCGCGATTCCGGCGAGCGGGCCTTGGGTCGGCCCGGCGGCGGAGAGCGCCAGGTTCTGCGGCGTGGCGGTGGTGCCGATGTAGGCGGTGTAGGTGTAGCCCACGGTCGACGGCAGGGTCACGGAGATCGAGCCGTTCGGGCCGGTGACGTTCACGTTGCCGCTGATCGCGTAGATCAGGGACTCGTACTGGTTCTGCGTGTCCTGGCCGGTAATGATCACGTTGTAGGTGGTCGAGGACGCCAGGGCGCCGGCGGTGCCCGCGGTGGCGTTCTGGCCGGTGTTGGCGACGCCCGTCAGGAACGGGATCAGGTTCGACTTGCAGAACCGGATGCCGCCCCACTCGCCGGCCTCGTAATTGTAGAGGCGGTTCAGGTCGGAATAGGTCCAGGCCAGCTTCACATCCGATTGCTGGCGGAAGTCGCCGACGACGAGCGTGTGGATCATCGCCACGTAGTGCGGCATGCCGCGCGGATCGGAGCTCGCCTTGGTCGGCCGGCCGGCGTCGATCTTGGTATCGGTCATCGTGTCGCCCATGAAGTAGGGCGCGCCGAGGGTTTCGAGAGCGGCGGTGGTGCGGATGACGGTCTGGCCATCGAGCACGTCGCCGGCGACCAGGGCGCCGCGCGAGCCGCGGCTGTTCACGTAGTTGACCTGCGGCAGCGCCATGAGCGCCAGGAAGGTGTTGCGCTCGAGCGTTTCAGCGAGCTGCAGGGCGATGAGTTCGATCGCCTTCTGGAACAGCGGGTGCTTGATCGTCATCTCGGCGACGTCGGTGATCGTCACCTTGTCGCCCCACTGAAGCGCCGTGGCCGTGACCTGCTGGATCGTGAGGTTTTCGCCGATCGGCGGCACGCCCTCGGAGAGCGGCGCGTACGGCAGCGGGAGGCGCTGGTAGCGCGTGGCGGTGTAGGTGACGCCGCGGCCCTTCGGGATACCCTCGGACTTGTCGGCGAACTGGAAGGCGACGAGCTGACGCTGCGCGAGGGGCAGCGTCTTGTCGGCGATATAGCCTTCGACGTCGGCTTGGGTGAAAGCGGAAGTGTTGACGGCCATGAGAGCCTCCGGTTGGACGGAGGCTGCTTAGGCTCCCGTCAAATTTCCATGTTCTCCAACCGCTTGTCGCGCGCAGCCTTGGATCCGGCGGCGCGGCGATCCGTGGCTGGAACGTCCCCGCGAGCATTGCCGGGACGAGCGGTTTGTCGTTCGCGATTGACCTGCGCCGTCTTCTTGGTGCGGCTCGTCGCTCTTGTTGCGTTCGCCCGCATCTTCATACCGATGACGTGGGTGAGCATGGTGTCTCGGTCGACGTTCGATCCGCGTGCGCGGAGAGCAGATAGTTCCCGCTCGACGTCGTCTTTGTATTTGGCCGCCACCGGGTCGGTGGCGCACAGGGTTTGAAAGGACAGCTTGTCGAGACGCTCGTTCGTGGCGAACCGCTCGTTGTTCCGGTCCTCTTCGAGGAGAAACAGTCTGCGCTCCATCGGGTCCATCTCATCGAGACGAGCCTGGCGAGCTGCTACAGATTCCGGTGACGGCGCCTTCGGCTGGGCCAGTATCCGCGCTTCGATCTCCGCGACTTTCTTCGCGGCGATCCGTTCGGCGACTTCCTCAACCCTTTGGTTGAAGGGCTTGCGCTGCGGCTTGGCCGCTACGGGAGACTCGTCGTCTTCCTCGAGGTCCTCGACCTCTTCGTCCGGTTCTTCGACCTCGTCCGGTTCGTCTAGCTCGTCTTCTGCGGGATCGACTTCATCGTCGAGATCGTCGCCGAGGTCGGCTTCGTACGAATCGGACATTGGTCACTCCTGATGGGTATCGCCCATCGCTCGGGTAGGCTTAGCGACTAACGGCCGCCGGTCGATAGCCGACAAGATGCATCGGCTTTAAGCGCTTTGTCAAACGGAGCTATTTACGCGGAGCCTGGACAGACCCTGCCCGGGCCATCTGGTCTGGCGCGATCGCGCCTGCCGGCTTCTGCCCGCCCTTCGGCGCGACGTTCTGGGCGCCGGGCCGCGGGCCTCCGCCGCCCCCGCTCTGCTGCATCTGCGCCTGCTGCTGAACCATCTTGGCCTGAAGTTGTTGAACGTGCTTCTGGATATGCGTCTGAGCCTTGGAGTGCGTGTCGGCGCCGGCGTCGAGCACATGAAGGTGCGTCTGGATGTGAACGAGGTCATCGTCGTTCGGACTGATCTCGACATCGAAGCCGTGGATCATCAGCTCGTTCTCGACAAGCGGGTCCGTCGAGATCACCTTCTTTTTCTTGAAGACCCTCGGGCCGAGCCGCGGGCCGAAGGCGTTCTCGAAGGCCATGACCAACGCCGGCGCGGCGTCGAGATCGTAGTCGGGGTACATCTGCGGCGGGATAGCCTTGACGACGTTCAGCAGGCTGATCTGCTGCTGGACTTGCGCAGCAGTGCGCGCCGATTCGACACCGAACCAACGATACTCGTAGCGATTGCCGAGCTGCACGGGCTCGACGACCTCCATGTTCGCCTGCAGGCCCATGTCGCCGTAAACGCGGACGGTCATGTCCTCGTCGCGAAACTGCTGATCGTACTCGGCGATTATCTGCACCATCGGCGTCAGGATCGATTCCTCGAACGTACCGACGACATCGGACGTGGTGAGGATGTCGACCTGCTGCTCGATGGCGAGCTCGGCCTGGTTGCGCTTCTTCTGAGCGCCGCCGGTCGACTGCGGGATCATCGACGGGTTGACGCCGAGCGACTGGAAAATCTGATCCTTGACCGCCAGGGCGCGGTTGAGGGCGTCGGCCCACAAGGCAGGGAAGGTGACGATCTCGGTGCTGGAAGGGCTGACCTCCCAGACGGACGCCAGGCCGAGCACCATCGTGTCGACCCTCGGGTTCTCCTTCGGATCGGTCATGACGATCGGCATGGCGCTGAAGTGCGCGGTGTCGGCGCCTTCGTTCAGGGTGTCGTTGGCGAAGATCCACAACTTCTCGACGGAGCTGACAGGGGCCTTGCCCTTCGAAGCGCCTGTCTTTTTCTTCAGCGGCGCCGACAGCAACGGGCAGCGGTCGTTCCAGAACGGGTTGAGCTTGACGCCGAGAATTTGCTTCTCGCCGCCCAGGTAGATGCGGCACAGGCGCTTCTGCGCATCCTTGCCGGTTCCGACCTTGAGCTTCTTCCAGACCTCGTAGACCACGACGACCTTGCCGCGCTCCTTGATCCCGGCGGCGTCGAGCTGCTCCTTGGCGGTGTCCTTGCCGTCGTTGCCCGACTTCGGGTTGGTCATCCCCTCGATAATCTCTTTGCCCTCGGTCTCCCGGATATCCCCGTCGTCGATCAGCTCCTGAATCTTGGCCTTCGACCAGCGGCGCAGGATCGCGGCCGCGCCGCCGTGCTTGATCGCCGCGGCGGCGTTGCGCGCGGCCTGCGGCAGGATCAACACGTCGGCGTCGGACAGGACCTCAATATCCGGCAGCGAATCGATGACCTCTTCGTCCTCGATGTCGTCGACTTCTTCGGCCGCCGGGTTGGGGGCGCCGCCCGTGGTCGGCTGCTTCTTCACCTTGCCGGTGACGTGGCGGACGTCCTCGTCCCAGGACAGATAGACGTTCCACTGGCCCTCGATGTCGCCGTTGCGGAACAGCTCGGGGACGACCTCTGTCCTGAACTTGCACTTGCGGACGTAGGTCTCGATCAGCGACTGCATCGCCTGCGGCGGGTCTTCGCCCGACGTCGTGACCTCGACGAACCGGCCAGACTGCGGAAACACCTGATTGGTGAAGCGGGTGACGCGGGCCTCGACGGCGTCCTGGACGAACGGCGTCGCGATCTGGGAGGTACCGTTGTAGAACTGCCGATCCGAGAGCTTGCAGTTGTACATTTCCCAGTTGTCGGCGATCTCGTCGGAGCGGTCTCGCTGCTCTTCAAAGCCTTTGGCGACATCCTTGAACAGGTCGAAGAGCTTGTCCTCGTCGACCTTGGACGTGATGTCTTCGGAACGCTTGATCGCCTTAGCCACGGCCACCTTTCAGCAGGTCGCCCCAGTCGGCCTTAGTGCCTCGGATGTTCACGTCGCCCGCCACCATCGATCGGAAAGGCCGGCCCTGCGCCGTCTCCGCATTGAACCTAGCAGAGCCTTGCGCATCTGGCGAACCGTACTCCAGCAGGCCCAGGAAACTCTCCAGGCCTTCGATCAGAACCCGGTAGACGCCGTCCTCGGCGTAGTCGTCCAGCGCCCCGCCCTTCTTCAAGTTTCGGGCGTAGCCGCCGGCGAGGGCGTTGAGGGTCCATGTGGCCTTGTCTGAAACCTGAAGAGCGGCTGCACCGCGAATGTCGCGCTGTAGGAGCGACCGGACGTAAGGTCGACCACGGTCGGGGGCGGCAGACTGGCGAAGGTCGGTCGGAACTCGAGACAGAGCCTGTCGAAGTCCGACGTTGTTATAGTGGTCGAAGTGGAGGGGTCCGCCGGTTGGTCGCACATCGCCTGTCGCTCCGACCTCTAGCTTCGCCCAATCGAGGATGTCTCGACAGGCTGTTGCGACTTCGCCTTCGCGGACTGCATCGCCAAGGATGCGGACCTGGCCGTCGAACGCTTGACAAAGGACTCCTGTAACGCAGCCCCGGGTAGCGTTGAGGCAGAGCCAAACAGGCCGGCCTTGGGCGAACGCGAGGTCCTCGGCAACATGTCTTCCTCCGAACTCGTCGTACATCGGCGCCCCAGGGCGCATCTTCAGAGCATAGGCCAGGGCGTTCGGGGCGTCGATGTCGCCTGTCGGGAAGCCGAGAAGCTGGCCCTTCAGGTCAGGCAACGGCTTAGCGAACTCGACTTCCCGCGCCACGAAGAACGGCTGCAGGCCGCCGATGAAGGAGAGCTTGGAGTTCGGCGCCTTCATCGCCTTCAGCGGGATCGTCACGCCGCGCTTGACCATCTCCTGACGGATCGACTGCAAGGCCCACTGGTTGAGGCCGTCTTCCTCGAAGCCCTCGTAGACCGGGTGGTAGTTCTCCCAGATCCAGAACAGGTCGTCGATGATCGCGTCAGGCATCCAGCGCCGGGCGATCGCATCCCAGATGATCAGCTTCGCCCCGATCCAGGACCAGATCACCCGGCCGGTGGTGGCTGCCTTCGAGGTCGTCGTGCGCGCCGGGTCGGTCATCGAGTAGACGGCTTCCCAGGTTCGGATGCGCGGCTGCACGAAGATCATCTCGGCCTTGAAGAGCTTGCTCTCCGGGGTCTCGGCCTCGCACATGTATTCCTGATTGAACTCGTCGATCTGGCCGCGCGCCCGGTAGCCGTCCTCGAGCTTGACGATGTCTTCGATGCTGCGCCGCGCCGGCCAGGCGCTTTGCTTCTCGCCCTCGTCGTCCAGGTAGTAGAGCGGGAACTTGTGAACGACCCAATCAGGATCGCGCTGCAGCCGGGCGGGGACGCTCTCGGGGTGCATCAGGGTGGCCGCCATCCGCACCCGCTTGATCCGGCTGTCGCCGGCGGGGAGCAGGTCGGACGTGAACCACTTCATGTTCTTGGCGCGGGCCTCAGGCGTGGCGACGTCGGCCTGCTCGCCTTCCATGTCGTCGATGAAGATAAGATCGGGCCGCTGGTCCTCGAACTTGGTGCCGCGCAGAGACTGGCCGCGGCCGCGGGCGACGATCCGGGTTCCGTTGTTGAAGACGAGCTCGGCGTCGGACTCGACGGGCATGCCGGCGTCGCGGAGGAAGAGACGGTGGAGGTCTTCGTTCGTCAGCGCCTCGTGCCGGATCGCGTGAAGCCGCTCCTGGGCCAAGGGGCCGTTGCTCGAAATGATCAGGCAGTTCTTGTACTCGCGGAAGAGAGCCATCAGCAGGATGGCTTCCTCCGCCAGCGTCGACTTCGCCCCTTCCCGGAACACGAGGTCCAGCAGGTAGGGGATCGACGAATGGAAGTCGGTGATCATCTGCGGGTGGAACGGCGCCTCGCCCTGCGGATGCCGGTGAGCGAAGAGCACACGATGGGCCAGAGGCCGATCCGCCAGGTAGGTGCGGACGAGCTGCTGGCGCGGCGACAGGTCGGGCATCAGCCCTTCCGCCAGTGGCCCTGAGCGCTATGCTTCGTGAACCCGAAGCGGAGACACCGACCACCGGGGCCTTCAACGAAGGGGTGCGGCGTAGATGGCGGGAGTTGAGTGGTGTGCGGCGAAGACATCAGACCTGCTCGTAGCTATACCGGCCTTTGATGTGCCGGGCGAAGAACTCGCCCTTGGACCCGGCCGCCTGGAAGGCCCGATGGGTCGTCGGCGGGACGTTGTAGTACTCGTAGGTGTCCCCTGAGTTGAAGTCGACCTGCAGGGTGTCGGTGCTTTTGTCGTAGCGGAACTCGGAGATGTTCGACGAGACGAACCCCGATGTGTGCTCCCAGGGATCGACTGGCGGCTTGGCGTCATCTGCCATGGCGCCGTCTCACTCGGGCGTTGTGGCAAGCGCAGTCGGGATCGGTGTCGTCTTCGCCTTCATCGCCGCATCCCATCCCAGCCTCCAGATGTTGCTCGTGTACGGGTCGGGCTCTCCCAGGTGGTTCTCCTGGAAGTAGGTGCCGCAGGCCTCTTCGGACTCGGCCGATCGTTCGGGCATGACGGGCATCTACTTCGCCTCGCCGCCGTCCCGGATGCGGGCCTCGCAGGTCCACACCAGATCCCAGAAGTGATCGTCGGGCACGTTGGTCTTCTCAGCCATTTCCGTCGCGAGCTCGACAGCTTTGGCCCGGATTTCCTGGTCGGTCACTTGCCTGCTCCGCACAGCTTCGTCCAACCGTCGTCATACGCCTTGACCTGTTTGATCGTGGCGGCCGTGTCGTGCAGCCGGTCGAAGGTGATCGGCGAGAACTCCAGGCACGCCAGGTCGGCGACCGACGCCTTAGTCACGGGAGAAGGGGGAGGGGTCGCGCACGCTCGCAGGGTCAGCAATAGAATGACCCAGAGAAGCGCGCTCAGCAGCACCGACCCCGGCCACGGCCACAGTCGCAGCGTTCGCCTGGGCAGTCTGGGCGTTGGCGTCGACCACGGCCTGCTGGGACTGCCCGAGCTTCTGTTCATCGATCCTGGCCTGCTGCGCCTCGGCCCAGTTGGCGAGCGCGCCAAACAGAGGACCGAGGACAACACTGACGATCCACGACCACACGTCAGAGCGGCGCGGTGGTCGTTCCGACAGCCGCCTGCAGATCGGCGATCAGCTTTGTGACCGTGCCCTGCAGAGTCGTCAGCGAGGTCGCCGCGGCGGTATCCGTGCCCCCGCCGGACGCTTCGGCCGCGGCGATGGCGGCCGTGATGGCGCCGGGCGCCTGTTCGTCGAGGGTGACGAGCGAAGCGTTGACCGCGTCGATCCCGTCCGAAAGAACTGACATGAGCTGTCTCCGTTGATGCTCGTGTGGTGAAGCCTCTAGGGCCACCAGCCATTGTTGCACTTTGCCGGTCTCGATGCGAGCCCGCTTGATCCGCTCGAGGATGTCCTCGACTGTCGCCACGATCAGGCCTTGGCCGCCGCTTCCTTCGCCAGGCCGATAAGCGCCTGCAGGACGTTCGAGCCCAGCGACTGCGCATCCTTCACCAGCGTCGATCCGAGCGTCTCGAGGTTCTCGATGAACGCCTGCTCAATGTCGTCCAGCCCGCCGTTCTGCACGTCGGCGCCGGCGGTCCCGAGGAACGTCGTCACGGCCGCCAGCACCCCGGAGACCAGGGTGGGCTCGAACGCCACGAAGATCGGCTTGGCGACGCCCCAGATGGCGCTGAGCGCCGTGTCCGTCTCGCCCTCGACCCAGGTGACGGCCTCGCCGACATCGGCTTCAACCGTCTTGATGAACGTCTGCAGGCTCATGACGCGGCTTTCGTTACGGCCACGGCCGACACCACCTGTGCGGCCGCATCCTTCTGGTGGAGCTTCTTCTCAAGGATCGACCAGCCGAGCGACAGGGCGCTCAAGGCGATCGCGATGCCGACCTGGACGAACTGCGAGGTCTGGTCCTGGGGCAGCAGACTATGCGCGGCCAGGACGCCGGCGGCGGCCGTCAGACCCTGACGGGCCAGGGACGTCGCCGTGGTGACGATGAAAGAGGGCGGCTGGTAGACGGGGTCGGGGCTGACGTTGGTCAAGCGACGGCTTCGGCCGGCTCGCGCGCTGCCATCGGCTGCGGCGCGAACAGGTTGGGCTTCGGGTTCACGGGCGCGGGATCTTCGATTGCCATCCGAACACCCTCGGGCTCATCGGCCAGGGATGCATCCGCCGCGGCGTTGCGCTCGGCCAGGACTTCGTCGGTGGTCATGCCGCGACGATCGGCTTCCCGCTGTACGCCCACCATGTCGAGGCTCTCGCCGGTGGCCGGGACGTCTTCTACGTCAGGCCCGAGAGCGGCCGCCAGGCCATGCCGGATAGCGGTGATCGCTCCAGCCAGTTGGTGCTCTGTAACCGCACCAATCCCGGAGAGGCGCGACAGGAACGGCTGCATCGCCGCATCGAAGCGGCCGACAGCCCTCACGTGCGGGGGGATATCGGCGGCAGGTTCCACCACAGCCTGGTCAGCTTGGGAGAGGACGTCGTCGGCCATGGTGGTTCCCGGCAGCTCAGTGGCAGTGGACTAAGCCGTCGGATTGAAGACGCTGGGGGCCGTCAGGTCAAGAGGGTTTTATCGGGAACGGCTAAGCGTTTGTAATCTGTGTATAATTTTTCGGTTAGAGGTCAATTTCGCGCCGACCCTCCCTCGCTGCCCCGGCTCCCCCGAGTTACGTGAAAGCCTATAGATGTCATAGGGTTAGGGCTCGAGCGGGGCGCTGAGCTCTGTAGGCGTGTCCGATATGTTGGACAGAGCGCCAGTTGGGTGGACAATGTGATCAGGGATTACATGACATCCGGCGCAACGCCTGCACGCCGGAAACTCTTACCGCCTAAGATACCGACACTCGATACGTAAGAGCCTGCTAGCCGTCAAACCGCTACGGCCATAGCCTCACCCGCGCGCTCTTATCTCTCTTAAACTATATCTCCGCCCTTCTGCGCCCTGACTCACCGCGTCCCCGCTGCCGCGCTCCCTCCTACAAGGGAGGGCGCGGCGACGGGGACAGGGTGAGTCGAGGCGCAGAGAGGCGGTACTGAAGTCTATTACATTCTACCGCTCAGCTTGACACAACACACACAATGGCCGTAATCCGCACGTTGAATTGCTGATAGCAAAGAGGTTGAAGATTATGTTCATGAACGTGTCGGCCTTCAAGGCGCTGACCTGGCGCAAGCAGAACGCGGCGCTAGAGCCGTATGTCCAAGCGATCCGGCGAACGATGAAAGAGCCGTGGCCGACAAGGCGGCTCATGCTGCAGCTAGCGAACGATCTAGGCTGGCTGGACGAGGACTACGAATATCTGCCGCGGGCAGTCGCGGCAATCGGCGCCGTGCTGCGGCGCTACACGCTGCATCCGCCGTATCCGGGCATGGTGATACAGAACGGGGAGACGTTCGAGGCGTACGGCCGGGAGATGGTCCGCTATATGTGGCAACCAGAACAACGGGACGATAAGGCGATCATCGACGACGTTTTTAGTTGACACGTTAGCAGCTTGTGCTAATGAGGGTTATCGGGCGATTGCGCCCTGGGAGAAACGATATGGCTAAGCCTAACCGTTGGGCGGTGATCGAGTACGCGGGATATGAGGGTGAATGTGTTGTCGCCTCGGACTTCTCGCACTGGCAGTTCGCTCAAGAGTACGTCAACAACCATTATGACCGCGACGAGCAGGAAGACATGCGCGTCGACATCGCGTTTTGGGACGCGGAGCAAGAATGCTGGAGCTACGACCACTAATGGCGTCGCCCCTCAACATCGCCCCCGGCTACGTCGCCCGGACGCCAGACGCCTTCACCGCGGCCTGTCCGCTGTACCGGCGAGCCCTCGAGCGCGGCGGGCCTACCCCCGGCCTTCAAGTCGGGCGCCGCCGCTCCCAGCCGATCCTGAGGCTCTGCAGCGTGATCGCTGCAGCGGCTTGGGCCTTGTCGACTTGGTTCATGCTGACGCACTGACGCCAGCAACATCGCGCTGAACGCGCCCAAGCCCGGAGGCGGAGACGCTGGCCGGGCTGAAGGCGTGCAACATGGGAGAACGACTATGCCATATTTCATCGCGCCGGATATGACACTATCGCTCGAAGAGCTCGAAGCGATGAAGCCTTGCGGCATGGAGACGCGGCGCGCCTGGTTCGCTGGCGGAAAGCGGCTGAACGTCGAAGACGCGCTGAACGCCGGCGCGACAACCAGCGACATTCTGTGGGTCGCCCAGAAACTCGGTCGAAAGGACTTGTGCGTCCGATTCGCTCTGGCCTGCGCTCGGCGCGTTGCGCATCTGAACACCGACCCGAAGGTTCAGGCTGCGTTGGACGCGGCGCAAGCTTGGCTTGGCTATCCGAGCGAAGGAACCCGCAAAGCCGCCGCCTACGCCGCCAAAGCCGCC